>Ga0196970_1001354_pt1 | contig 17178 bp, 14 predicted proteins | sample S1v_513CmetaG_FD_148672 | JGI IMG/M metagenome (GOLD analysis project Ga0196970, IMG submission 148672) | Soil microbial communities from Anza Borrego desert, Southern California, United States - S1+v_5-13C | ecosystem: Environmental > Terrestrial > Soil > Desert | place: USA: California...
CCTTCTCGGCGCCGCAGACGATGAACTCCAGCGTGCTGAAGTCGGCGGGATCGCCGACGCGGGCGTACTGGTTCACGAAGGTGTCGGTGGCCAGGAGGATCGAGGCCCCGACCTCCTTCAGCAGTGGCGGGATCTGCTTGGTGTGCAGGGGCGACGGGTACTCGAACGCCTTCATGCCCGTGAGAATCGGCAGCAGAACGCCGCCGGTCAGGCCGAAGCAGTGGAAGGTGGGCAGGGGGTTGAACATCACCCACGCGGGGTCGAGGTCGATGTGGGCGGCCACCTGGGCCACGTTCGACACGAGGTTGGCCTGGGTCAGGACCACGCCCTTGGGGGCGCCGAAGCTGCCGGAGGTGAACAGCACCACGCCCGGATCCTGCGGCGAGGTCCTCGTGCGGAACAGGCGCGGCGCGAGGCCCGCCGCCAGGCCGAACAGCTTGTCCTGCAGGCCGATGGAGGCGCGGATGTCGTCCAGCCAGACGATCTCGGAGACGGCGCCCAGTTCGGCGACGAGGTCGTCCAGCTTGGCGTTCTCGATGAACCGCTTAGCGGTCAGGATGCGCTTCACCCCTGCGGCCTCTAGCGCGGCCTTCAGATTCCGTGCGCCGGAGGTGAAGTTCAGCATGACGGGCACGCGGCCGAAGGCGTGCAGGCCGTAGAAGGTCACGACCACGCCCGCGCTGGACGGCAACAGGACGCCCACGCGCTCCTTCGGCGCGGTCATGGCCGCGACCTTGCGCCCGAGCACGAAGGCGGCGCGGATCAGGTCTGTATACGTCTGGGGCTTGCGATCCTGGTCCTCCAGGATCTCCTTCTTCAGACCGTACCTGCTCGCCGCATCCAGCAGCGCGTCGAATACGCTCTTGTCCCCCATCCGCGCATCGAACTGATGCGGCATGGAACGTCGCCTCCTCGAAGACTTGTCGTTCTTCTTGTGTTGGAACGCGAAGCTATAGCGCGCCGGTTCCAATGAAAAGACGTGTTACGGCGCGTGATCGGCCGGCGGTTCGCCCGCGCCCTCGACGAAGGCGATGAGGGCGTCGCGCCAGGCGGTCCGCGCCGCCGCGTCGTCGACGAGGTGGATTGCTCCCCCCGCGGAGGCGGGCTGCAGCCGGCAGCCTGGAATGGCGCGGCAGGCGCGCTCGGCCGGGCGGTCCTTGGGGCGAGCGTGTACCGCCACCGGCCGCAGAATCCGGCTCAGGGCGGCGGCGTCCGTCGCCTGCGCCACGGCTGCCGCCTCGGCCTTCAGCCAGCTATGGCCGCGCCCCCCGATCCGCAGGTCGGGGTTGGCCATCTGCCACGCCAGCGGGCGCCGCGAGGGCCGCGTCATGTCGCCGGCCGGCCGCGTCCAGGCCGCGCCTTCCGCCCGCAGCAGGCCCAGCCCGGCGCGGGTGAACCAGTCAGCCGCGCGCGGGTCCGCTACGGCGCTCAGGTCCGGCGACCAGAGGAAGGCGCCCGACGCTTCCGGTGTCCCTGCCTGGAGCGCCAGCAGCACCGGCAGCGCGCCCGAGTCCCAGCCGGCCAGCACCAGGGGCTCGCCCGACCGCGGCCGGATGACCCGGGTCGCCAGCATGCGCACGGCGTCGGCGTCGACGTCGAAACCGGCCGAGCGGCCCACGTCGCGCGGCCCTCGGAAGCGTCCCGATCCTCCCTGCCCATGGGGCTCCAGCACCCAGACCGCATGGCCGCGGTCCAGCAGGTCGCGGGCGACCTCGAAATAGACTTCGGCCGGCTCGCCGTAGCCGGTGACGAACAGGACGTGCCCCTTCGGCCGCCCCGCCGGGCCGACGACGCCGTAGCGGAGTTCGGGCGCTTCGCCGATGCGGATCGCGCCCCAGGCCCAGCCGTCCGGCGCCCACGCCCGCGGCGGGAGCGCCGGCGGCGTCTGGCTGCTCAGGAACGCCTTGCCCGTGTCCTCGCCGCAGGCGGCGAGGAACAGGCTCGACAGCAAGGCGATGACGACCCGGCGCACGGCCAAGGTCTAGCCGGTTCCACCGCGGCCCGCGACCGGCTTCCACGTCCAGGCGAAGTCGACAAAGGCCCGGAGCGCCGGCGGGGCGTTCCGCCGGTCGGGATAGTAGAGATAGGGCCCCGGGAAAGGCGGCAGCCAGTCGTCCAGCACGGTGATGAGCCGCCCGGCCGCCACGTCCGCGGCGACCCATCCATCGAAGGTGGCCCAGAAGCCCAGCCCGTCGAGGGCGGCGCGGCGGATCAGCGCCACGCTGGAGGTGACCAGCGGCCCCGTCGGGTCGACGCGTAGCACCTTCCCGTCCTTCTGGAACTCCCAGGCGGGGACCACCCCGCTGGCGAAACGGAAGCGCAGGCAGGGTAGGGTCAGGAGGTCTTCGGGATGCTCCGGCCGCCCGTGGGCCTCGATCAGCGAGGGCGCGGCGGCCAGCACGAACCGCTGCGGCGGTCCCAGCGGCGCCGCCACCATGTCCAGCGCAAGGTCCTCGCCCCAACGCACTCCGGCGTCGAAGCCTTCGGCGACGATGTCGACGAGCCGGCTTTCGGCGATGATCTCCAGCCGAACCCGCGGATGGGCCCGGAGGAAGGATGCGACCATTGGGCCGAGGACGAGGTCCACCGCCGGCTCTGGCGCGTTGATCCGCAGGGTCCCGGCGGGCGTGTCGGGATCCGCCTGTAACTGGTCGACCGCCGCCGTGATCTCCGCCAGGGCGGGCTCCAGCTGGTCCAACAGCCGCCGGCCGGCTTCGGTCGGCGCGACACTGCGGGTGGTGCGGTTCAGCAGCCGCACGCCCAGCCGGGCCTCCAGCTTGCGCACCGACTGGCTGAGCGCCGAGGCGGACACCCCGCGCAGGGCGGCGGCCCGCCGGAAGTTGCGGGTCCGGGCCACGGCCGCGAACGCGTCTAGGTCGCTGAGGTCCGTCTGTCTCATTGTGCGGAATCCCGAACAGGCTGTGCCGAACTGTACGGCTTATCGCATGAAGCGCCCGGGCGCACATTGCCGCTGTCACGCGCTTCAGGAGCAACCGCCATGCAGACCCGACAGCTCGGCCGCGCCGGCCCCGACGTTTCCGCCCTCGGCCTCGGCTGCATGGGCATGTCCGACCTGTATGGCCCCGCCGACCGGGCCGAGAGCCTGGCCACCATCGACGTCGCGCTCGAGGCAGGCGTCACCCTGCTCGACACCGGTGACTTCTACGGCATGGGCCACAACGAGATGCTGATCGGCGAGGCCCTGCGGGACCGGCCGCGGGACCGGGTGCGCCTCAGCGTCAAGTTCGGCGCCCAGCGCGCGCCCGACGGCCAGTGGCTCGGCTACGACGCCCGGCCCCGGGCCGTTAAGTCGGCCTTGGCCTATACCCTGAAACGGCTGGGGACCGACTACGTCGACATCTACCGGCCTGCGCGGCTGGACCCGAACGTGCCCATCGAGGACACGATCGGCGCCATCGCCGACATGGTCCAGGCCGGCTGGGTCCGCTACATCGGGCTCTCCGAAGTAGGCGCTGAGACGATCCGGCGGGCTGCGGCCGTTCATCCCGTCGCCGACCTGCAGATCGAATACTCGATCATTTCCCGCGGGGTCGAGGACGCCATCCTGCCAGCCTGCCGCGAGTTGGGGATCGGCGTCACCGCCTACGGCGTGCTCTCCCGCGGGCTGATCAGCGGCCATTTCGAGGGCGTGCGCGGCGAGCGCGATTTCCGCGCCCACTCGCCGCGATTCCAGGGCGAGAACCTGGCGCACAATCTGAAGCTGGTGGACGCCCTGCGCGGCGTGGCGGTGGCGAAGGGCGCCAGCGTCGCCCAGATCGCCATCGCCTGGGTGGCGGCCCAGGGGCAGGACATCGTCCCCCTGGTCGGCGCGCGGCGCCGGGGCCGCCTGGCTGAGGCGCTGGGAGCGCTGGACGTGGCCCTGACGCCGGACGACCTCGCCGCCGTCGACCGCGCCGCCCCCAGAGGCGCCGCCGCCGGAGACCGCTACGCTCCGGCGCAGATGGCCATGCTCGACAGCGAGCGGTGATCCGCGACCACCCTCCACCTTGATCCCCGGCGCGGAAAGGACGACATACGCCACCGCATGGTCACGGTCATCGATACGGTCGGCGCGAAGGCGCTGCGTCACCCCGAGAAGCAGGCCCGCCCGGACAGCCCGGTCCTGCGCAAGCCCGACTGGCTGCGCGTGCGCGCGCCCGGGTCCGGCCAGTACAACGAGACCCGCGCGATCGTGAAGGAGAAGGGCCTCCACACGGTATGCGAGGAGGCCGCCTGCCCCAACATCGGCGAGTGCTGGAGCCAGAAGCACGCCACCCTGATGATCATGGGCGACACCTGCACGCGGGCCTGCGCCTTCTGCAACGTCAAGACCGGACTCCCGGGCCCCCTGGATGCGGACGAGCCGGTGAAGGTCGGCCGCGCCGTGGCGGAGATGGGCCTGAACCACGTGGTGATCACGTCAGTGGACCGTGACGACCTGGCAGACGGCGGCGCCGAACACTTCGCCCAGGTGGTGCGCCAGATCCGCCTGCAGGCGCCAGCCACCACCATCGAGATCCTGACCCCCGACTTCCTTCGCAAGGACGGCGCGGCCGAGGTGGTGATCGACGCCAGGCCCGACGTCTTCAACCACAACCTCGAGACCGTGCCGCGGCTCTACCTGAAGATCCGCCCCGGCGCCCGCTACTTCCATTCCCTGCGTCTGCTCGAGCGGGTGAAGGAGCGCGATCCCGCCCAGTTCACCAAGTCCGGCATCATGGTCGGCCTCGGCGAGGGCAAGGAGGAGGTCATGCAGGTGATGGACGACATGCGCTCCGCCGGCGTCGACTTCATCACCATCGGCCAGTACCTGCAGCCGACCCGCAAGCATGCCGCCATCGACCGCTTCGTCACGCCCGAGGAGTTCAAGGCCTACGAGGCCATCGCCCGCGCCAAGGGCTTCCTGATGGTGTCGTCCAGCCCTCTGACCCGCTCGTCGCACCATGCGGGCGAGGACTACGCTCGCCTGCGGGCCGCCCGCGACGCCAAGCTCGCCGGCCGCTAGTCGACGTCATGCGCCACAGCGTAACGCGCGTGCTGCCGTGGACGCCCGAGCAGCTCCAGGCTCTCGTCGGCGAGGTCGATCGCTATCCCGAGTTCGTGCCGTGGATCACTTCCATGCGCACCTGGAACCATCACGCGGAAGGCGAAGGCGTGACCGTCCTCGACGCCGAGGCCACGGTCGGCTTCAAGTTCCTGCGCGAGAAGTTCGCCACCCGCGTCCGACGCGACGCCAACGTGCCGTCCATCCATGTCTCCCTGCTGCACGGGCCATTCAAGCGGCTGGAGAACCGCTGGGTCTTCCAGCCGCACGCGGAGGGAACCACGGTGAAGTTCGACATCGATTTCGCCTTCAAGTCGCGCCTGCTGGAGATGATGCTGGCGGCCAACATGAGCTACGCCGTCGAGAAGCTGATGGGCTGTTTCGAAGCGCGGGCGCGCGCGCTGTACGGCGCAGGCGCGAAGTCGGCGGGGTAGGGCGGGCGTTCGCCGGCTTTCCGGAAGGGGGGCTCGCCGCCAAAACACCCCCGTCATTCTCGGGCGAGAGGGGAGCGCAGCGACCCGCAGATCCGAGAATGACGGCCGGGGGAATGGGTGACCCCTAATCCCGCTCCACCGGGGGCGCCAGCGGCTTCTCCACCGGCTGCACCCCCTGCAGGCGGACGAACAGCAGGTTCAGGGCCACCTTCACGCTGGCCAGGCGCACGCGCTCGCGGCCGAGCGCGCCGAACAGTTCCTGGCGGTGCTGGGTGGGCCCGCCGTCCATGGCGGTGGCGAAGTGGACCTCGCCCACGGGCTTCATGGGCGTGCCGCCCGTCGGTCCGGCGATGCCGGTGATCGAGACGGTCAGCGTGGCCTGGGAATGTTTCAGCGCGCCCTCGGCCATCTGCCGGGCCACCGGTTCCGACACCGCTCCAACGTCGTCGATCAGCTGCCGCGCCACGCCCAGCATCTCCACCTTCGCGTCGTTGGTGTAGGTGATGAAGCCGCGCTCCACGACCTCGGCCGACCCGGAGATGGCGGTGAGGGCGCCGGTGACGAGACCGCCGGTGCAGCTCTCGGCGCAGGCGATACGGACGCCGCGGGCCTTGGCGGCCTCCAGCACCTCGTTCGCCAGCGCTACGATGTCGTCTGGAAACATGCGAGCCTCCGGTCGCGGGGAGTGAGTCGGGACGGACAGACCCTAACGCGTTCACCGCCCAGCCGTTCGTTTCGCCGTCCAGGAAGTTCTCCCATGAGCGACGCCGCCATCCCCGCGCCGCCTCCTTCGGTGAAGGTCGCCCCGCCGCTGTTCGCGCTGGCCATCTTCACCAGCGCCGCCCTGGTGTTCGTGATCCAGCCGATGGTCACCCGGCTTGTCCTGCCCCAGCTGGGCGGCTCGGCCGCGGTGTGGAACACGGCCATGGTGTTCTTCCAGGCCGCGCTGCTGGCCGGGTACGGCTACGCCCACGCCCTGCAGCGGGTGAAGTCGCTCCGGATCCAGATCGCGGTGCACCTGGCCCTCCTGCTGCTGGCGGCGCTTTTCCTGCCGCTGCGCATTTCGGATCTGCTCGGCGAACCCGACAGCACCCGGCCGATCGTGTGGCTGATCGGCACCCTCGCCGTGTCGATCGGCGCGCCGTTCGCGGTGCTCTGCGCCACCGCGCCCCTGCTGCAGGCCTGGTACGCCCGGGTCCGGGCCGGAGAGGAGGACGCGAAGAACCCCTACGTGCTGTACGCCGCCAGCAACCTCGGCAGCTTCATCGCCCTGCTGGCCTATCCCGTGCTGGTCGAGCCGCTGCTGGCGCTGAATGCACAGACCTTAAGCTGGTCCGTTGGTTATGGCGTGTTCTTCGTGCTGGCGGTCACGCTGGGCGTGACGGCCTGGGGCGCGCGAGCGGCCCCCGAGGCCGCGCCCCTGGAACGCAGCCCGGCTATCCCGCTGAGGGAGAAGGCGATCTGGGTGCTGTTGGCCGCGGCGCCGTCGAGCCTGATGCTGGGCGTCACCCAGCACCTGACCACGGACGTGGCCTCGGCCCCGTTCCTGTGGGTCGTGCCGCTGGCGCTCTACCTGCTGACCTTTGTCATCGCCTTCTCCGCCAGGCCCGCCGTTCCGGTGCGGAGCACCCTGCTGTTGCAGGCGGCGTTCATCTCGGTCTGCGCGTGGCTGCTGCCGTTCAACACGGCCTACTGGGCCGTCCTCTTCCTGGTCCATCTGGGGACCTTCTTCCTCACCGCCCTGATGTGCCATCAGGCGCTGGCGGGACGGCGACCGCCCCCCGACCGGCTGACCGAATTCTACCTGCTGCTGTCGCTGGGCGGCGTGCTGGGGGGCGCCTTCAACGCCCTCTTGGCGCCCGTGATCTTCGACACCATCCGCGAGTACCCGCTGGTGCTGCTGCTGGCGGTGCTGGCGCGGCCGGCCATGCAGGGGAAGCGGACCGCCCGGGAGACCTATTTCATCGTCACCAGCATCGTGCTGGCGCTGATTCCGCCGCTCCTGTTCGCTGCCCTGAAGGCCAAGCCGGGCCTTGTGGAATACGTGCGCTACGACACGGCGCTGCAGGTCTCGTTCGTGTTCTTCTTCGCGTCCGGGATGCTGGCCTTCGCCGCTCACCGGGCCCGGGCCCTGTTCCTTGCCGCCCTGACCGTGCTGACGGTGACGGCCCACTCGGTGGCCGGGCGCTACGACTGGGTCGCGGGCGACCGCAGCTTCTTCGGGGTGCTGCGTATCGCCCGCTACGACGAACCGACCCTCGGGGAGGTGAAGATGCTGCTGCACGGGACCACCCTGCACGGGGCCCAGGTCACCAACCCGCCCAATAACTGCGTGCCGATGCTCTACTACGCCGAGGTCACGCCGCTGGGGCAGGCGATGCGCAACGTCCAGCGCACGCGTCCGTCCGCCGAGGTGGGCGTGGTGGGGCTCGGGACCGGGACCATGGCCACCTACATGCGGCCTGGGGACCGGCTCACCTACTACGAGATCGATCCGCTGGTGGAGGCGTTCGCCCGGGATCCGGAGAAGTTCTCGTTCCTGAAGTGCTCGCCCAACCCGGTGAAGGTGGTGATGGGCGACGCCCGGCTCAGCCTCGCCAAGGAGCCGGCCGGCAAATTCGACATCCTCATCATCGACGCCTTCTCGTCCGACGCCGTGCCGACGCACCTGCTGACCGTCGAGGCGCTGGAGACCTACCTGCGCGCGCTGAAGCCTGACGGGGTCGTGGTGCTCCACCTGTCCAATCGCAACCTGGAAATCACCAAGCCCGCGCTGGCCGCGGCGCAGGCGATCGGCGCGCCGGCGCTGCACCAGCTGTACTACGAGAATCCGGCGTCGCTGCGGAACGTCGAAGCCTCGACCGAGGCGGTGGTGGTGTCGCCGACCCAGGCCGGGCTGACCCTGTTCGAGCTCGACGGCAAATGGGCGAAGAAGGATCCGGAGGGGGTGCGGCCGTGGACCGACGACTACACCAACCTGATCGGCGCCCTGTGGCGTGACCTGAAGGTGCGCACCGGCGATCTGCTCGAGCGGGACTGACCCCCGCGTCAGGCCGGCAGATCGACGCTGGCCACCGCCTGGGCCGCCAGGCCCTCGCCGCGACCCGGAAAGCCCATGCCCTCGGTGGTGGTGGCCTTCACGCTGACGGCCTGGAGCGGCAGGTCCAGAATCTCCGCGACCCGCGCGCGCATGGCCTCGCGGTGCGGCTTCACCTTCGGCCGCTCGCAGATCAGGGTCACGTCGACGTTGGCGATCCGGCCGCCGCGCGCCGCGACCATGTCGGCGGCGTGCCGGAGGAAGCGGTCGGAGGAGGCGCCCTTCCACTGTGGGTCCGACGGCGGGAAGTGGTCGCCGATGTCGCCTTCGCCGAGCGCGCCCAAGAGGGCGTCGGTCAGGGCGTGCAATCCGGCATCGGCGTCCGAGTGGCCGATCAGGGTCTGGTCGTGGGCGATCTCGACCCCGCACAGCCATACCGACCGGCCGGGGCCCCAGCGGTGGGCGTCGAAGCCCTGGCCGATGCGGGTGACGCGGGCCTGCCCCGCCAGCGCTTCTGCCATGGCGAAGTCCTCCGGCCAGGTCAGCTTCATCAGGCGCGGGTCGCCCGGGACCAGGGCCACGGTTCCCGCGTTGCGCTCGACGGCGGCGGCGTCGTCGGTCATCTCGCCGCCGCCCGGCCAGGCCGCATGCGCGGCGACGAGCCGGTCGTACCGGAAGGCCTGGGGCGTCTGCGCACGCCAAAGTCCGTCACGAGGCAGGGTGGCGTCCACCCGACCCTCGGCGCCGCGTTTCAGAGTATCGGCCAAGGGCAGGGCGGGGACGGCTCCGTCGGCCTTCTCCAACGCCGCGAGCAGCGCCTCCACCACGGCGGCGGTGACCAGTGGCCGGGCCGCGTCGTGCACCAGCACCGCCTCGGGCGGGTCTGCGGCCAGGGCGTCGAGCCCGGCCCGGACCGATGCCGCCCTGGTCTTCCCTCCGGCGACGAAGCGAAGGTTGGAAAGTCCCGCCAGCGCCTCCCGCGCCGCCGCCTCTGCGTCGGGCGGGACCACGACGATCAGCCGCCGCGCGCCCGCTGCGAGGAGCGCCTCGGCCGACCAGCGGACCACCGGCCGCCCCGCCAGAGGACGCCACTGCTTGGGTCCGCCGGCACGGGCGCCGGAGCCGCCGGCGGCGATGATCGCGTCGAAAACCATGCTGCCGTATCCGCGAAGCCCGACGCCCGCGCAAGGGCGGGGCGCCCGAACGCATCGCCTCCTGTTCCCCGGGCTGTTATAGCCGGCCCGCGCCCTGTTCCTGCGCGCCTTGTGGAAGCCCGCCCGTGACCCGTCCGTTGCGCATCGGAGACGTCGAGATCGGCGGTCAGGTGCTGATCGCCCCGATGACGGGAATCAGCGACCTGCCGTTCCGCCGCGCCGCCTCCCGCCTCGGCGCGGCCTACGTCGCCACGGAAATGGTGGCCTGCGCAGAGCTGGCCAAAGGCCGCCCGGACGTGGTCCGTCGCGCCGCCGTCGGCGAGGGCCTGCCCCTGACGGTGATCCAGCTGGTCGGCCGCGACCCGGCCATGATGGCCGAGGGCGCCCGCATGGCCGAAGCGGCCGGCGCCGACCTGATCGACCTCAATTTCGGCTGTCCGGCCAAGGAAGTGACCGGCATCGCGTCCGGTTCAGCCTTGATGCGCGACCCGGACCTGGCCGCCCGCCTGATCGACGCCGCCGTGTCCGCGACGACGCGGCCCGTCACCGTGAAGATGCGCCTGGGCTGGTGCGACGCCAGCCGCAACGCCCCCGAGATCGCCGCCCGCGCCGAGCAGCTCGGCGTCGCCGCCATCACCGTCCATGGCCGCACCCGCCAGCAGTTCTACAAGGGCGTCGCCGACTGGACCGCCGTCGCTGAGGTCAAGGAGTGCATAAAGGTCCCCGTAATCGTCAACGGCGACATCATCGACGCGGCCAGCGCCCGCGCGGCGCTGAAGGCCTCGGGGGCCGACGCCCTGATGCTGGGGCGGGGAATCTACGGCCGCCCGTGGCTGGCGCCGGCGCTGGACCAGGCCCTGCGCGACCACGCCCCCGACGCCGCGCCCGGGGCGGCAGCGCGGCTGGACATCGTACTGGACCACTTCCGCGACAGCCTGGCCTTCTATGGGGACGGCCTGGGTCTGAAGATGTTCCGAAAGCACCTCGGCTGGTACGTCGAGCAGGCGCCCTGGCCTGAAGCGGCCGAAGCCCGCCGCGCCGCAAAGGCCGCCCTCTGCCGTCTGGAGGCGCCCCGCGAAGTCGAGGCGGGTTTGGCCGCATTGTGGACTCCAGATTCGGACAAGCTGGCCGCCTGATCACTGATTGGGGTTTTGCAGCCACATGGCTGTTGAGTTTACGGCACAGTCCTCCTAGCTTCGAACCATGCTGAACGCCTTCGTCCGCAAGGGCGCGCCGGCCTTGACTGTCTTCCAGGCCTGGCCGGGCTCCGGCCGGGGCAAGGCGGTGTTCGGCCTGGTCTACGGCGTCGCGGTCATCGTCACCGGCCTCGCCATCTGGCTCGTGGCCTCGGCGCCGGCCGCCGGACCGATTACGCCCGCGAGCCAGGTGCTGCTGTGGGTGCTGGGTCTGAACCTCCTGGCCATCCTCTCGCTGGCGGCCGCCATGTTCTGGCGCGTGGTCCGGCTGGCGCGCGAGCGAGACATCGACGCAGGCGCGCGCCTGCGGCTGCGGTTCGTCACCCTCTTCGCGGTCGCCGCGGTGGTGCCGGCCGTGATCGTCGCCCTGTTCTTCGGCGTGCTGGTCACCCGCGGCGTCGAAAGCTGGTTCAGCGAGCGGGTGCGCAGCACCGTCGACAACTCGGCCGAGATCGCCAAGGCCTATGTCGACCAGGAGTCCGGCGAGGTGGGCTCCGAGGTCGCCGCCATGGCCGGGGACCTGTCCCAACCCCGCGTCGTGGCCATGTTCCCCAACCGGCTGACCTTTTCGCGCGCGCTGGAGGAACTGGCCTCGATCCGAGGCTTCGTCGCCGTCTACATCATCGACGGCCAGGGGCAGGTCCTCGCGCGCGCGGAGGCTCCCCAGGCCCCGCCCTATGCAGCCCCTCCGCCCTCTACGATCGCCACGGCGCGGGGCGGCGAGGTGCCCGTCGGCGTCTTCCCCGATCCCGATCTCGTTCGTGGGGTCGCGACCCTCGAAGGATACGGCGACGCCTACGTCTACGGCGTGCGCTCGTTGCAGAACGGGATCGTCGGGCGCCTCCGCGATGCGGAGCAGGCCATCGTCGCCTACCGAGAAGCCGAGGAAAGCCGGGCGCGCATCCAGTCGGCCTTCATCCTGGTCTACGTCGAGACGGCGCTCCTGGTGCTGGTGGGGGCCGTGTGGCTAGGTATGGCCGCAGCGGGAGCCATCGCGGCGCCTGTTGCGCGGCTGGTCCAGGCTGCCGACCGGGTGGCCGGCGGCGACCTCGATGTGCGGGTGGAGGCGGACCGGGACGTCGAAGAGATCGCCGTCTTGTCCCGCGCGTTCAATCGCATGACGAGCGACCTTCAGACTCAGCAGGAGGCGTTGAAGAACGCCAGCGCGGAGGCCCAGGCGCGCCGCCGCTTCATCGAGACGGTGCTGTCCGGCGTGAGCGCGGGCGTCGTCGGCCTCGACGCCCGCGGCCGCGTCTCGGCCGTGAACCGCCAGGCCCTGTCGCTTCTGAGCCTGACCGAGGCGGAGGCCGTGGGTCAGGCGCTCGCCAAGGTCGCGCCGGAACTCGCCACCGTGGTCCAGGGACCGCCCGAGGCCGGGGAGCAGGAGGTGGACGTCATCCGCGGCGGCGACACCCGCCGCCTGCGCGTGCGCGTCTCCGATGGCGAAGAAGGCGGGCTGATCCTCACCTTCGACGACATCACCCGCCTGGTGACGGCCCAGCGCAACGCCGCCTGGAAGGACGTCGCGCGCCGCATCGCCCACGAGATCAAGAACCCGCTGACGCCCATCCAACTGTCGGCCGAGCGCCTGCGCCGCAAGTACCGCAGCCAGTTGACCGACGACCTCGACACCTTCGACCGCTGCACCGACACCATCATCCGCCAGGTGGGGGACATCGGCCGCATGGTCGACGAGTTCTCGGCCTTCGCCCGCATGCCCGCGCCCAAGTTCGCCGAGGAAGACCCGGCCGAGCTGCTGCGCCAGGCGGTGTTCGCCCAGCGCGTCGCCCAGCCAGAGGTCCACCTCGAACTGGTCGAGCCGCTGCCGGCGGTGCGCTTCGTCGCCGACGGCCGCATGGTCGGCCAAGCCCTGACCAACGTGCTGAAGAACGCCGGCGAGGCTGTCATGGCCCGGCGGGCGGTTGACTCCGCGGCGCCGAACAACATGCGCGCCGCGCTGGTGCTGGAGGGCGACGGCCTCGCCTTCGTCGTCGAGGACGACGGCGTCGGCCTGCCGGTGAAGGACAGGGACCGGCTGACGGAACCCTACGTGACCACGCGCGAGAAGGGCACGGGGCTGGGCCTGGCGATCGTGAAGCGAATTTGTGAGGACCATGGCGGCGAGCTCGAGCTCGCCGACGCGGTGGAACTGACCGGGGCGAGGGTGGCGCTGCGCTTCCCCCGCACCAGCAAGGGGGCGGCGCGTCCGTCCGCAGCGGCTTGAGGATGAGCATGAAACCCGTCACGGGCGCCGATATTCTGGTCGTGGACGACGAGGCGGACATCCGCGAACTCGTCGCCGGGATCCTGCAGGACGAAGGCTACGGCGTCCGCACCGCGGCAGATGCCGAGGCGGCCCTGGCCGCGTTCAAGGCGCGCAAGCCGAACCTGCTGGTGCTGGATATCTGGATGGCCGGGGGGGGGCTGGATGGCCTCGAGCTGCTGGACGCGGTCAAGGTGCTGGACCCCGATATGCCCGTGGTCATGATCTCCGGCCACGGCAACATCGAGACGGCGGTCAGCGCGATCAAGCGGGGGGCCTACGACTTTCTCGAAAAGCCGTTCAAGTCAGACCGCTTGCTGCTGGTGGTTCAGAGGGCGCTGGAAGCGGCGAACCTGCGGCGCGAGAACCGGGTCCTGCGCGCGCGGGCCTTCGTTCCGGACAATCTGATCGGCAAGTCGCCGGCAGCCCAGCAACTGCGCTCCACCATCGCCAAGGTGGCGCCGGCCAACAGCCGCATCCTGATCTCGGGTCCGCCCGGGTCCGGCAAGGAGCTGGTGGCCCGCCTGATCCACGATTCCTCTTCCCGGGCCGGCGGCGAGTTCGTGGCCATCAGCTCCGCGGGGATGGCGCCCGAGCGGCTGGACGTGGAGCTGTTCGGCGAGGAAGGCGAGGAGGGTCGCACCCGCAAGATCGGTGTGTTCGAACGCGCTCACGGCGGCACCCTCTACCTCGACGAGGTCGCGGACATGCCTCGCGAGAGCCAGAGCCGAATCCTGCGGGTGCTGGTCGAGCAGCGCTTCCGCCGCGTGGGCGGCGACAGTGACGTGCAGGTGGACGTGCGGGTCATTTCCTCGACCTCGCGCGACCTGCGCGAGGAGATCGCCGCCGGGCGCTTCCGCGAGGACCTGTTCCACCGCCTGAACGTGGTGCCGATCCGCGTGCCCGGCCTGTCCGAGCGGCGCGAGGACATCTCGGAACTGGTGCACTATTTCATCGAGGGCATCGCCTCGGCCCAGGGCCTGCCGCGCCGCAAGTTGGGGGAGGACGCCATCGCCACCCTGCAGGTGCACGCCTGGCCCGGCAACGTCCGCCAGCTGCGCAACAACGTCGAGCGCCTGCTGATCCTGGCCTCCGGCGATCCCAACGAGCCGATCACGGCGCAGATGCTGCCTTCCGAGGTCGCCTCGGCTGGCTCGGCAGGCTCGGTCGGGCCCGAGCGGATCATCGCCCTGCCGCTGCGCGAGGCGCGCGAGGTGTTCGAGCGGGAGTACCTGGGCGCCCAGATCATGCGCTTCGGCGGCAACATCTCCCGCACTGCCAGCTTCATCGGCATGGAGCGCTCCGCCCTGCACCGGAAACTGAAGTCCCTGGGCGTCGCTCCTGCACGGAACGGCGACGAGGCAGAGGAAGACTGATGTCCCGCGTTGCCTATGTGAACGGCCGTTTCCTGCCCCACGGCGAGGCCACGGTGCACGTCGAGGATCGCGGCTACCAGTTCGCCGACGCCATCTATGAGGTCTGGGCGGTGCTCGGCGGCCGGCTGGCCGACTTCCAGGGCCACATGGACCGGCTGCACCGGTCCATGGACGAGCTGCGCATCGACTACCCGATGTCTCGCGCCGCCCTGACCAGCGTGCTGCGAGAGACGGTGCGTCGGAACCGCCTCGTAAACGGCCTGCTCTACATCCAGATCTCGCGTGGGGTGGCGCGGCGCGATCACGCCTTCCCGAGCCCCGCCGTACCGCCGAGCCTCGTGCTCACGTGCAAGCCCATGGACGTCGCGGCGATGAACGCCAAGGCGGAGAAGGGTGTGGCCGTGATCACGCGGCCGGACCAGCGCTGGGGCCGCTGCGACATCAAGACCGTAGGTCTGCTTCCCAACATCCTGGCCAAGCAGGCCGCTCGCGAGGCCGGCGCCGCCGAGGCCTGGCTGGTGGACGAGATGGGCCTCGTCACCGAGGGATCGTCGACCAACGCCTGGATCGTCGACGCCGACGGGGTGCTGCGGACCCGTGACACCCAGTGCAACATCCTGCGCGGCGTCACCCGCATGAACCTGCTGGAGATCGCCCGCAGCGAGGGTGTGACCTTTGCGGAACGGCCCTTCAGCGTCGACGAGGCCAAGGGGGCGCGGGAGGCCTTCTTCACCGCCGCCTCGGCCTTCCTGACCCCGGTCGTCTCGATCGACGGCGCGCGGATCGGGGAGGGGAAGCCTGGCCCCCTGACCCTGAAACTGCGCGAACTCTACCTGCGGCAGGCGATGGAGCAGGCCGTATAATCGCCCAAATCCGCCGAACGCGGTTGCGGCCACGCCGCCCCCACGCGTATTTGAACGACATGTGTGTGGAAGCGTTGGGCTTCCGATCAGGACTATGGGGGCGAGACGCCGATGTCTCAGGACAAGAAACAGAACCTGCAGGACACCTTTCTCAACAGCGTTCGTAAATCCAAGACGCCCCTGACCATCTTCCTGGTGAACGGGGTCAAGCTGCAAGGCGTGGTCACCTGGTTCGACAATTTCTGCGTGTTGCTGCGCCGGGACGGCCAGTCCCAGCTGGTCTACAAGCACGCGATCTCGACCATCATGCCCTCCCAGCCCGTCCAGCTGTACGAGCCCGAAGCCGAAGCTGACAACGAGTGACCGACCGATCCATCGACCGCACGCCTGAAACCCAGACCTGCGTCGTCATCCATCCAGAACTGCCGGGGGACAAGCACGCCCGGGACGCCGCCGCGCGCCTCGAGGAGGCCGTCGGCCTCGCCATGGCGCTCGACCTCGAGGTGAAGGGCGCGGAGGTCGCGCGCGTGCGCAAGACCGTGCCTGCCACTCTGTTCGGCAAGGGCAAGGTGGAGGAGATCGCCGCCTTGATCTTCGCCGCCGAGGCCAATGTGGTGGTCATCGACGACGACCTGACACCGGTGCAGCAGCGCAACCTCGAGAAGCACTGGGACGTGAAGGTCATCGACCGCACGGGCCTGATCCTCGAGATCTTCGCCCGCCGCGCCCGCACCTCCGAGGGCAAGCTGCAGGTCGAACTGGCCCGGCTGGAGTACGAGCGCTCGCGGCTCGTCCGCACCTGGACCCACCTGGAACGCCAGCGCGGCGGCATGAGCAAGACCGGCGGCCCGGGCGAGACCCAGATCGAGCTCGACCGACGCCAGATCGCCGACCGCATCGTCAAGCTGAAGACCGAACTGGAGGAGGTGCGGCGCACCCGCACCCTGCACCGGGCCGCGCGCAAGCGCGTGCCGTTCCCAACCATCGCCCTGGTCGGCTACACCAACGCCGGCAAGTCGACCCTGTTCAACCGGATGACCAACTCGGAGGTCCTGGCCAAGGACCTGCTGTTCGCCACCCTCGACCCGACCCTGCGCACCCTGAAGCTGCCGCGCGGCCGCAACGCCATCGTCTCCGACACCGTGGGCTTCATCTCCGACCTGCCGCACGAACTGGTCGAGGCGTTCCGCGCCACGCTGGAAGAGGTTCGGGAGGCGGACCTGGTCCTGCATGTGCGCGACATCGCCGGCGCCGACAGCGCCGCCCAGGCGAAGGACGTGGAGGAGGTGCTGGGCCGCCTCAAGCCGATCGAGGGCAAGCGCCAGGTCATGGTCGAAGTCTGGAACAAGACGGACCTGCTGCCCGAGGAAGACCGCGGCATTGCACAGGCCCGCGCCGACCGCCACCGCGAGATGACCGGCGTCCCTGCCATCGCGCTGTCGGCCTGGACCGGGGAAGGCGTCGACCGCCTGCTGGACCTGATTGCCGAACTGATCGACGACGCGCCCGAGGTCGAGATCATGCTCGGGGTCGAGCAGGGCGAGGCCCTGGCCTGGCTCTACCGCAACGGACGTATCGTCGAGCGCCGCGACGCCGAGGATGGCTCTGTGGGCCTGACCGTCAAGCTGGACAGCCAGGCGCTGGGCCGGTTCGAACGCCAGTTCCCCGAGGCCGGGCTGAAGAACGCGGCGCAGTAGCGGCGTCGCGACACGCCCTCGTCCTTCGACAGGCTCAGGATGAGGGCGCCTGAAGACCTCGCCGCAAATTCCAGGCCGCCCTTATCGGGTCTGCGGGTCGCTCCGCTCCCTATC
>Ga0196970_1001355_pt1 | contig 17160 bp, 14 predicted proteins | sample S1v_513CmetaG_FD_148672 | JGI IMG/M metagenome (GOLD analysis project Ga0196970, IMG submission 148672) | Soil microbial communities from Anza Borrego desert, Southern California, United States - S1+v_5-13C | ecosystem: Environmental > Terrestrial > Soil > Desert | place: USA: California...
CAGCGCGCGGACCTGATCCTTGGTGAAGCCGCGGCGCTCCAGCCCGACCAGATTGAGCCCGGCCAGCCGCGCCCGCTCGCCCATGACGAGGCCGTAGGGGATGACGTCGTTCTCCACGCCAGACATGCCGCCGATCATGGCGTGCGCACCGATGCGGACGAACTGGTGCACCGCCGACAGGCCACCCAGGATGGCGTAGTCGCCGACGTGCACGTGCCCGGCCAGCGTCGCGTTGTTGGCGAGAATGACGTGATTGCCGACCACGCAGTCGTGCGCCACGTGCGCGCCCATCATGAACAGGCCATGGTCACCGACCCGGGTCAGCATGCCGCCGCCCTCGGTGCCCGGGTTCATGGTGACGTTCTCGCGAATCTTGTTGAACTTGCCGATGATCAGCTCGGACGGCTCGCCGTGGTACTTCAGGTCCTGCGGCTGGTGACCGATCGAGGCGAACGGAAAAACCTCCGTCCCCTCGCCGACCTTCGTGCGTCCCTCGACCACGACGTGGGAGTGCAGGCGCACGCGGTCGCCGAGTTCGACGTTCGGGCCGACGACGCAGAATGGACCGATGGTGACCCCCTCGCCAAGCTTGGCGGCGGGATCGACGACGGCGCTGGGGTGGATCGAGACGGTCATTTCTCGTCCAGGATCATGGCGGAATAAATGGCTTCGGCGACCAGCACGCCGTTCACCTTGGCCTCGCCCTGGAACTTCCAGACGTTGGCGCGGTGGCGCTGTTTGGTCACGTGGATGTGGAGCGTGTCGCCCGGCATCACCGGCTTGCGGAAGCGGGCCTCGTCGATGGTCATGAAGTAGACCAGCTTGCCTTCGGCGTCCGCGCCCAGGGTCGAGACGACCAGCACGGCCGCGGTCTGCGCCATAGCCTCGATGATCAGCACGCCCGGCATGACGGGGCGCGACGGGAAATGTCCGGCGAAGAACGGCTCGTTGATCGAGACGTTCTTGATGCCGGTGGCGCTCTCGCCCAGCACGATGTCGACGACCTTCTCGATCATCAGCATCGGGTAGCGGTGCGGGATCATCTGCATGATCCGCATCACGTCGAGATCGGGCACCGTGTTTCTGCTGTCCGCCGTCGCTTCCATCGCCGGTCTTCCGCTTTTCCTTTGCCGCCTGCGGCGGGCCTTCACAACCGCCTTCAGCGGGAGATGGGGCCGTTGTGCCCCATTTCCCGCGGCGTATCAATCGCAACCCGCCGGTCACCCGGCGGTGGAGCGTTACTTTTTCGGAATGGTCACCGCCACCTGGGGCAGCTGCTTGTTCAACCGCTCCAGGACGGATTCCGTGACGTCCAGGTTGCTGGCGAACAGAACCAGCAGGTTGCGCGGGATCACCACGTTGGCGCCGCGCTCGTCCGCGATGTCCTGGACGATGTCGAGCATCGTCTTCTGCACGTGGGTCATGGCGTCGTTGAACGCCGTGTCCAGCGTGCGCTTGCGCTCCTGCACGGTGCGCTGCACGTCGGCGACCTGCTTCTCGAAGTCGCGGCGCTTGGCGGCGAAGGCGTCCGGCGCCAGCACGGTCTGCTGCTTGCGCAGCTCGTTCTCGGCGTTCTGGAGCTTGTCCTCGAGGGTCTGGATCTCCTTCTGGTACGAATCGCGCTGCGACTCGATGGCCTTCTGGATGCCCTTGGAGGCGGAGGACTCCTGCATGATGCGCTGGACGTCGACGACGGCCACCACCGGAGCCTTCAGCGCCTCGCCCTTGTTGCCGGCCGGCTGCGCCGGGGCGGCCGCCGCCGGGGCCGCCGGGGCGGGCTGCGCCGCGGGCTTCTGCTGCGCGTTGGCCTGGAAAGGCAGGAGCGCGGCGGTCAGCGCCGCGGCACCGGCGATCGCGCGAATGTTCTGAAGATGCATCGTTAGAACCTGGTTCCGAAGCTGAAACGGAAGATTTCCTTCCGGTCGTAGCTTTCCTTGAGGATCGGGATGGCAAAGTCAACACGGATCGGGCCGAACGGCGACTTCCACGACAGGCCGGTGCCGACCGACAGGCGCAGCGAGCGCTCGTCCGCCACACCCGGATCGCCGGAGATACCGCTTTTGGCCAGCGTGCCGACGTCGGTGAAGCCGTAACCCTTGATGCCGAAATCCTCCGGCAGGCCGAGCGGGAAGCTCATCTCCACGCTGCCGCGCGCGTACTCCTTGCCGCCCAGCGCGTCGCTGGTGCGGATGTCGCGCGGGCCGATACCGGCGGTGCGGAAGCCGCGCAGTGTGTCGCCGCCGATGAAGAAGCGGTCGTTCAGCGCCACGTCCTTGCCCAGGCCGACGATGTAGCCGACCTCGGCCGAGGTGCTCAGCACCCACTCGGGGCCGAAGACGGGAATGAAGACGCCACCGCCGATCTTGGTGCGCAGATAGCGCGCCGAACCGCCCAGGCCGGCGGCGTCGGTCTGCACGCGCACGAAGAAGCCCTCGGTCGGGTCGAGGCGGCTGTTGCGCGCGTCGTACGTGATCTCCTGGCCAACCAGCGAGGTCAGACGGCTGCCGCGCTGCTCCTGCACATAGATCGACGCGGCGGTCGGCACGTTGGAGATCGTCGTGCTCTGCAGCTGGTAGTACAGGCGCTGGCGCAGGCGATCCGACAGCGGATAGCCCATGCGCAGCGCGAAACCATTGTTCTTTTCGTTGTACGACGCTTCGTTCTGGTAGTTGCGCGTGACGCGGAACAGGTCGACACCGGCCGACAGGTCGCGGTCGAGGAAGTACGGCTCGGTGAAGCTGATGTCGTATTCCTGGCGACGCTTCGACACCGTGGCGCCGAACCGCAGGTCCTGGCCCTTGCCGAGCAGGTTGCGCTCGCGGATCGAGAAGTCGGCCAGCGGACCGTCGGTGGTCGAGAAGCCGGCACCGACGGCGATCTCACCGGTGGACTTCTCCTGGATATCGACGGCGACCACGGAGCGGTCGGGCGCCGAGCCCTCCTGCGATGTGACCTGCACGCGCTCGAAGAAGTCGAGGTCCTTGATGCGCTGCTCGGAGCGCTTCAGCTTGGTTGCGCTGAACGGGTCGCCTTCAGCCACCAGCATCTCGCGGCGGACCACCTTGTCCAGCGTGCGGACGTTGCCGGTGATGTCGATGCGCTCGACGAACACCCGCGGCCCCTCGTTGATCTCATAGGTGATGTCGATGGTCTGGGCGTCGCGGTTGCGCGTGATCTGCGGCCGGACATCGACGAAGGCGTACTGCAGGTCGCCGACCGCGTTGGTCAGCTTGTTGATCGTGTCCTCGACCTCCTGCGCGTTGTACCAGTTGCCCTCCTTGGTGATGAGGGCGTCGCGCACGCGCTCCGGATCGAGCGCCTTGAGGTTGGACTTGATGTCGACCTTGCCGAACTTGTAGCGCTCGCCTTCCTCGACGGTGAAGGTGATGATGAAGTCTTCCTTCTCCGGCGTCAGCTCGGCCACCGCCGAGACGACGCGGAAGTCGGCGTAGCCTTCCTTCAGGTAATAGCGGCGCAGCAGTTCGCGGTCGTAGTTCACGCGGTCGGGATCGTAGCTGTCCTCGGAGGTGAGGAAGCGCCACCACGCGGTCTCGCGCGTCTGGATGTTTTCGCGGAGCGTGCCGGCCGAGAAGCGCTCGTTGCCGACGAAGTTGATGGCGCGCACGCCGGTGCGGGCACCCTCGCTGATCTCGAAGACCAGATCGACGCGGTTCTGGTCGAGCTTGATGACCTTCGGCTCCACCGTCGCGGCGAAGCGGCCCTGGCGGCGGTAGATGTCGAGGATGCGCTGCACGTCCGACTGCACGCGGGTGCGCGTGTAGACGACGCGCGGCCGCAGCTGGATTTCCTTCTCCAGCTGCTCGGTCTCGAGGCGGCGGTTGCCCTCGAAGGCGATGCGGTTGATGATCGGGTTTTCCTGGACCGCGACGACCAGCGAGTCGCCTTCGCGCTTCAGTTGGATGTCGGCGAACAGGCCGGTGGCGAACAGCGCCTTCAGCGACTCGTCGATCTTCGCGGGATCGAAGCGGTCACCGGGCTGCACCGTCAGGTAGGAGCGCACCGTGCTCGGCTCGATGCGCTGCGTGCCCTCGACCCGGATGTCCCGGATGGTTCCGCCCGAGAAGACCTGGGCGACCTGTGTTCCCGCGGGCCCGTTCGCTTGGGCCAAGGCGAGAGACACCGTTGTCATGGCGCAGCCCGCCATCAGGCTGAGCGCCAGAACCTTTGACGACACCCGCAAAATACGCCCCCTGGCTTAACGCTCGTTTTAGGAGATCAGTCCTCGGAAGAAGTCGACCACGCGGAGCTGAACGAGGTCGTTCCACGTGGCGAAGACCATGAGCGTTAATACCAGAGCAAGTCCGATGCGGAAACCGTATTCTTGCGCGCGCGGACCGAGCGGCCTGCCGCGCAGCCCCTCCAATCCATAGAAAAGCAGGTGCCCGCCGTCCAACAACGGGACGGGGAACAGGTTGATCATGCCGAGGTTGACCGACAGGAAGGCCATGAACCAGATGAGCGCGTAGACCCCGGTCTGCGCGACTTCACCGGACATTTGGGCGATTCGCAGCGGGCCGCCGAGTTCCTCTGTGCCGCGCGAGCCCTCGATCATCTGGCCGAGCGCGGTAAAGGTTCCGCCGATCATTCCGCCGATCTCGCGCGCCGACTGCCACGCCGCCGACAGCGGGTCGTGCCGCTTGTGATCCGTGCCGGCGCGCGTGATTCCGAGCTGTCCGATGCGGTGGACGTTGCCGAATCGGTCCGTCACCTCGATGGAGTCGGGGGTCACGGTGACCGGCACGGTGCGGCCGTCGCGCAGCACCTCGACCGCCAGGGGACGGCCGGGGTTCATGCTGACGACCTGCCGGATCTCCTCGAAGCGCTGGATGCCGGCGCCGTCGATGGTGAGGATCTCGTCTCCCGGCTTCAGCCCGGCGCGCTCGGCCGCGCTGCCCGGCTGCACACCGCCGACATCCGGCGGGGTGAAGGGCTGCCCGGCGGTGGCGTACAGCAGCGTCAGCGCCACGAAGGCGAACAGGAAATTGGCGAGCGGACCGGCCGCCACCACGGCGGCACGCTGGCCCAGGCGCTTGTGGTGGAAGGAGACGGCCTTCTCCTCCTCGGTCATGCGCGTCAGCTCGGCGCCCGGCGTGCTCGCCGGGTCGGCGTCGCCGAACATCTTGACGTAGCCGCCCAAGGGAATGGCGCTGAACTTCCAGCGCGTGCCGTGCCTGTCCCACCAGCCGAACAACTCCGGCCCGAAGCCGATGGAGAACACCTCGACCCGCACGCCGTTGCGGCGCGCGATCCAGTAATGGCCGAACTCGTGCACGAAGACGAGAACGGTGAGAACCAGCAGGAAGGCGAAAACCGACGTACCGAAACCGCCCAGGAAATCCATCAACCCCATGCCTTCGCTGCTCAGCCGTAGCGGCAGGGAGGCGCCCTCCCCGTCCGCTCTCAGGCCCGCACGCGCCCGAGATGCTCCGCGGCGACCCGGCGCGCCTGCGCATCGGTCGCCCTCACCGCCTCCAGGTCGCCCAGCCGCTGGTGCGGCAGGGCTTCCAGCGTCGCCTCGACGATCCGTTCGATGTCGAGGAAGCCGATTCGGCGGTCCAGGAACGCCTCGACCGCGACCTCGTTGGCGGCACTCAGGATAGTAGGAGCGCCCCCACCGCTTTGCAAGGCGGCCCGGGCCAGACGCAGGGCCGGGAAGCGCTCCAGGTCGGGTTCCTCGAAGGTCAGCTCGCGCGCCTTGGAGAGGTCGAGTCGCTGCGCCGGGGTCTCCATGCGGTCTGGCCAAGCCAGGCAATAGGCGATGGGAATCCGCATGTCCGGCGTGCCGAGCTGCGCCAGGACCGAGCCGTCCACGTACTCGACCATCGAGTGGATGACCGACTGCGGGTGGACCAGCACGTCGATGCACGCCTCCGGCATGTCGAAGAGGAAGCGCGCCTCGATCAGCTCCAGCCCCTTGTTCATCAGGGTGGCGCTGTCGACCGAGATCTTGGCGCCCATCTCCCAGGTGGGGTGCGCCACCGCCTGCTCGCGCGTGGCGGTCGCCATGAAGGCGCGGTCGCGCAAGCGGAACGGCCCGCCGGACGCGGTGAGGATCAGCCGGCGCACCCGCTGCGGGTGGGCGAAGTCGAAGACCTGATAGATGGCGTTGTGCTCACTGTCGACGGGGAGCAGCGTGGCGCCGTGCGCCTTCACCTCCTCCATCATCAGCGCACCGGCGCAGACCAGCACCTCCTTGTTGGCGAAGGCGACCGAGGCGCCGCGGCGCACGGCGGCGAGCGTCGGCTCCAGCCCGGCGGCGCCGACGATGGCGGCCATCACCCAGTCGGCGGCCCCGCGGGCGGCGGCATCGACCACCGCGTCCGGCCCGGCCGCGACCTCGATCCCCGTGCCGGACAGCGCCGCCTTCAGTTCGCCGTAGCAGGCCGGGTCGGCGACCACGGCGAGGCGCGCGTTCAGCGCCTTCGCCTGCTCCGCCAGCAGCGGCACGTTGCGGTTGGCGGTCAGCGCCTCGACGGCGTACGCCTCCGGGTCGCGCGCCACGAGGTCAACCGTCTGCGTCCCCACCGACCCCGTGGAGCCGAGGATCGTCACCCGCCGCGGCGCACCCGGCGCCCGCTTCACCACCATTGCCAGCTTTTCCCAAGAGTCGCGTGGAACACCGCCAGCACCGGGGCGGCGACCAGAAGCCCGTCGATGCGGTCGAGCAGCCCCCCGTGCCCGGGGATCAGGTTGCTGCTGTCCTTCACGTTGTAGCGCCGCTTCACCCAGGATTCGAAGAGATCGCCGGCCTGCCCGACCACGGCCAGCAGCGGCGCCACCAGCAGCGCCAGCCACGGCTTGGCCGCGCCCGCGGCGAAGGCGACGGCCACGCCGAACACCGCGGCGGCCACCATGCCGCCGATCAGGCCGGCCCAGGTCTTCTTCGGGCTGATGCGCGGCGCCAGCTTCGGCCCGCCGATGGCGCGCCCGGCGGCGTAGGCGCCGATGTCCGTCGCCCACACCGCAAACAGGCAGAAGATCACCAGCGGCAGACCGGGGTTCTCGCGCAACCACGCCAGCCCGGCCACGCCCGCCGTCACGTAGGGGATGCCTAGGCCCAGCAGCCAGGAACCCGTGCTGCCCCCCGCCGATGCCTGCACGATGAAGCCGAGCGCCACCGCCACGGCCAACGCCGCCAACGGCCCGCCGAGCGCATAGACCACCATCACCACGAGCATCGCCAGAAGCGAGTGCCAGAACGCCTCCGGCGTGCGGTCGGACGCCACCATCAGCACCCATTCGCCAATGGCGACCAGGGCGGAGACGGCGAGCAGCGCCCGGAACACCCAGCCGCCGGCCCACACGGCCAGCAGCACCACCGGCCCCAGGACCAGGGCGGAGAGCACGCGGACCTTGAGGTCGGCGATCTTGCTGGCGGGCTTAGCGGCCGCCGGCCGTGGTGGCGCCGAAGCGTCGCTCCCGGCGGTGAAACTCTTCAATGGCAGCCTCCAGGTCGCGCTTGGTGAAGTCGGGCCACAGCGTGTCGGTGAACACGAACTCGGCGTAGGCCGACTGCCACAAGAGGAAATTGCTCAGCCGCTGCTCGCCGCTGGTGCGGATGATCAGGTCGGGGTCCGGGATGTCGGCGGTGAACAGGCGCGCGGTCAGCGCCGCCTCGTCGATTCCTTCCGGGTCGATCAGGCCGGCCCTGGCGTCTTCGGCCAAGCGCCGCGCCGCCAGCACGATCTCCTGCCGGGAACCGTAGCTGAGCGCCACCACCAGCGTCATGGTGGTGTTGGCGGCCGTGAGATCCTCGGCGTTCTCGATCAGGCGGACGATGTCGGACGACAGCCGCGCGCGCTCGCCGATCACCCGCAGGCGGACACCGGCCTTGTGCAGCTCGGCGATCTCGCTGCGCAGGTAGAAGCGCAGCAGGCCCATGAGGTCGGTGACCTCCTCCTCCGGCCGCCGCCAGTTCTCCGAGGAAAAGCTGAAGATGGTCAGATAGCCGATGCCCAACTCACGCGCCGCCTCGACCGTGCGCCGCACCGCCTCCACGCCCTTCTTGTGACCGGCGGTGCGCGGCAGACCGCGCGCCTTGGCCCAGCGGCCGTTGCCGTCCATGATGATGGCCACATGGACGGGCGGCTCGGCCGGGCGGCTCTCCTGAGCGTCGCGCATGCCTCAGACCTGCGTGATTTCCTTTTCCTTCGCGGCGAGGGCGTCGTCGATCATCTTGATGTGCTGATCGGTGACGGCCTGGACCTTGTCCTGCCAGCCCTTGTGCTCGTCCTGGGTGATGTCGCCGTTCTTCTCGGCCTTCTTCAGCATGTCCATGCCGTCGCGGCGCACGTTGCGCACGGCGACGCGGGCGCCTTCGGCGTACTTGTGGGCGACCTTGGCCAGCTCCTGCCGGCGCTCCTGCGTCAGGTCGGGGATCGGCACGCGGATGGTCTGGCCCTCGGCCTGCGGGTTAAGGCCCAGGCCGGAGTCGCGGATCGCCTTCTCCACGGCCTTCATCATGCCGCGGTCCCACACCTGCACGGTGATCAGGCGCGGCTCCGGAACGGAGACGGTGCCGACCTCCTTGAGGTGCATCTTGCTGCCGTAGGCCTCGACCGTCACGGGTTCGAGAAGGCTGGCCGAGGCGCGCCCGGTGCGCAGCCCGCTCAGTTCCTTCTTGAAGGCCTCAAGGGCACCGTCCATGCGCCGCTTGATGTCGGAAATGTCGGGTTCGGCCACGGAAGTTACTCCTTCTCTTCGGTAATGATCGTGAACTTGCCACGCCCGGCCATCACCTCGGCGTAGGCACCCGGAGTATGGATCGAGAATACGAGTATGGGGATGCGGTTCTCGCGCGCCAAGGAGATTGCCGACGCGTCCATGACCTGCAGGTCGCGCGACAGCACGTCCAGGTAGGTCAGCCGCTCGTAGCGGGTGGCGTTCGGGTCCTTCTTCGGGTCGGCGGTGTAGACGCCGTCCACCTGCGTGCCCTTCAGCAGCGCGTCGCAGCCCATTTCGGACGCGCGCAGCGCCGCGGCGGTGTCGGTGGTGAAGAACGGGTTGCCGGTGCCGGCGGCGAAGATCACGACGCGGCCCTTCTCCATGTGCCGGATGGCGCGGCGCCGGATATACGGCTCGCACACCGTGGCCATGGGAATGGCGGACTGCACGCGGGTGTGGACGCCGATGCGCTCCAGGGCGCTCTGCATGCCCAGCGCGTTCATCACGGTGGCCAGCATGCCCATGTAGTCGGCGGTGGCGCGCTCCATGCCGGCGGCAGCGCCCTTGATGCCGCGGAAGATGTTGCCGCCGCCGATGACGAGGCAGACCTGGACGCCGAGCGCGACGACCGCCTTCACCTCTTCGGCGACCTGCGTGACCATCTCCGGGTCGAGGCCGAAGTCGCGCTTGCCCATCAGGGCTTCGCCGGACACCTTCAGGAGGACTCGCTTGTACCGGATACCGTCGGCGGGCATTGGGGTCTGACCCATGGAACGCTCCCAGAAGGTGAAGGCCGTGCGCAAGCGACGTCCGGCGCTCCCCTCATATAGGAAGGAAGCGCCGGACGGTACCCTATCAGGCGTTCGAGGTGCCCGCGGCGGCCGCCACCTCGGCGGCGAAGTCCGACGCGGCCTTCTCGATGCCCTCGCCGAGCGCGAAGCGCACGAAGCCGGTCAGCGTGACCGGGGCGCCCACGTCCTTGGCGGCGGCTTCGACGACCTTGCGGATCTTGGTCTCGCCGTCGATCACGTAGGTCTGCTCCAGCAGGCAGACTTCCTCGTAGTACTTGCGCAGGCGGCCCTCGACCATCTTCTCGATGATGGCCTCCGGCTTGCCGGACGCGCGGGCCTGGTCGGCCAGCACGTTCTTCTCGCGCTCCAGGGCGGAGACGTCGACGTCGGCAACGTCCAGCGCCTCCGGACGGGCGGCGGCGACGTGCATGGCGATCGACTTGCCCAGCTCGGTCAGCTTGGCGGCGTCGCCGGTCGACTCCAGCGCCACCAGCACGCCGATCTTGCCGAGGCCCGGCGCGATGGCGGTGTGGATGTAGCTGGTCACGACGCCGGCCGAAACGCTCAGCTTGGCGGCGCGGCGCAGGTTCATGTTCTCGCCGATGGTGGCGATCAGGCTGGTCAGCTCGTCCTGCACCGTGTGGCCGGCACCCGGATAGGCGGCGGCCTTCAGCGCCTCGACGTCGGCGCCGGTGGTCAGCGCGACCTTGGCGGCTTCGGCGGCGAAGCCCTGGAACTTCTCGTTGCGCGCAACGAAGTCGGTCTCGGCGTTCACCTCGACCACCGCGCCGGCGGTGCCGGAAGTGGCGACGGCGACCAGGCCCTCGGCGGCGACGCGGCCCGACTTCTTGGCGGCGGCGGCGAGGCCCTTCTTGCGCAGCCAGTCAACGGCGCCCTCGAGGTCGCCGTTCGTCTCGCCCAGCGCCTTCTTGCAGTCCATCATGCCGGCGCCGGTCTTCTCGCGCAGTTCCTTGACGAGCGCAGCGGTAATCTCGGCCATGGGGGAGCCCTTTCTCGGAAAAGAGTCTAAGTACGTATCAACCGTGAACTCATGAAAAAGGGCAGCCGGACCAGACGAAGCGCGGCCCGGCTGCCCTTTCGCCTGGACTTAGGCCTGGGCCGGAGCCTGCTCGGCCTCGGCGGCGCCCTCTTCCGGCAGGGCCTCACCGGCCTCTTCCTGGGAGCCGATGTCCACGCCGGCGGCGACCATCTCCGCCTGCAGGCCGTCGAGCACGGCGCCCGAGATCAGCTCGCAGTAGGTGTCGATGGCGCGCAGCGCGTCGTCGTTGCCGGGGATCGGGAAGGCGATGCCGTCCGGGTTCGAGTTGCTGTCGATCACCGCGACCACTGGAATGCCCAGCTTGTTGGCTTCCTGGACCGCGATCGACTCCTTGTTGGTGTCGATGATGAACAGCACGTCGGGCAGGCCGCCCATCTCCTTGATGCCGCCCAGCGCGCGCTCCAGCTTGTCGCGCTCGCGGGTGAGCATCAGGATCTCCTTCTTGGTCAGGCCCGCGGTGTCGCCGGCCAGACGCTCCTCCATCTCGCGCAGGCGCTTGATGGACTGGGAGATGGTCTTCCAGTTGGTCAGCATGCCGCCGAGCCAACGATGGTTGACGTAGTACTGGCCGCAGCGCTTGGACGCCTCGGCGACCTTCTCCTGCGCCTGGCGCTTGGTGCCGACGAACAGGACGCGGCCGCCGCCGGCGACGACGTCGCGCACCGCCTGCATGGCGCGGTGCAGCATCGGCACCGTCTGCTCCAGGTCGATGACGTGCACGCCGTTGCGGACGCCGAAGATGTACTGCCCCATCTTGGGGTTCCAGCGGCGGGTGTGGTGGCCGAAGTGGACGCCGGCTTCCAGCAGCTGGCGCATGGTGAAGGTGGGCATTGCCATGGAAAATCTACCTTTTCCGGTTGTTCCGCCGCGGGCGCTGTCCGCAAAATGCGAACACCGGAGGGGGCCGTCGGCTCGCGCCGAAGGTCCGCCAGCCCGCGTGTGGTTTTGACGACGGCGCTTACATAGCCCGCCGCTCCCGGTTTGGCAACAACCATGGAAGGGATGGGCGGTAGAACCGGAACGCTGGACGCAGCCCCCGGCGCCGCCCATGTCTTTACCCACCGGCCGACCGACGGAGGTACCCCGATGCCCGCCCCTCGCCTTGCCCTGCTCGCGCTGCTCGGAACGCTTCTGACACTCCCCGCCCTCGCCGCCGAGATCAAGGTCTACGAGGTGCCGAAGGGCGCGCACCCGCACGACGTGGCGCCGGCGCCGGACGGCTCCGTCTGGTACACCGCGCAGCACCAGGGTGCCCTGGGCATCCTCGACCCGAAGACCGGGCAGGTCCGGCAGGTCAAGCTGGGCGAGGAGTCGCGGCCGCACGGCGTCATCGCCGGGCCGGACGGGGCGGCGTGGATCACCGACGGCGGCCTGAACGCCATCGTGCGCTACGACCCGAAGACGCAGAAGGTCGATGTGTGGAAGCTGCCGGAGGGCACCGGCTACGCCAACCTCAACACCGCCGCCTTCGACGGCAAGGGCGTGCTGTGGTTCACCGGGCAGAGTGGCATCTACGGCAGCCTCGACCCCAAGACCGGCGTCCTGCGCGTCTTCAAGGCGCCGAACGGACGGGGTCCCTACGGCATCGCCGCGACTCCGGACGGCACCGTCTATTACGTGTCGCTGGCCGGCAGCTATCTGGCGCGCATCGATTCGGCCACCGGCAACGCCACGGTGATCCAGCCGCCGACCGAGGGCCAGGGGGCACGGCGGGTGTGGGCAGACTCCAAGGGCAACCTGTGGATCAGCGAGTGGAACACCGGGCAACTCAGCCGCTACACGCCGTCGAACGGCACCTGGAAGAGCTGGATGCTGCCCGGCAACGGGCCGCGCGCCTACGCGGTGTACGTGGACGAGCGCGACATGGTGTGGGTCAGCGACTTCGCCGCCAACGCGGTGGTCAGCTTCGACCCGCGCACCGAGACCTTCACCGGCAGCTACCCCGGATCGGGCCGCGAGGCGGACGTGCGGCAGATCCACGGCCGGCCGGGCGAGGTGTGGCTGCCGGAATCCGGCACCGACCGCCTGATGGTGGTCCGCACCGCGCCGGCGGGATGATCCTGGTTACAAAGCGTTGAGGAGTTCGTGGCACGATGGGGGCGATTTTCCGGGAGGACCCCAATCATGACGTCCAAGATCGTCGGCGAATACTCGAAGGGCAAGGTGGACAAGTTGCTGACACCAGAGATCGCCGACATCGCCACGCAGCACCGCGTGCGGCACTTCCTGGAGAACCTGCAGGCGGCGATCCTCGAGGCCAACTGTCAGGTCATGGGCCAGACGCTGCCGAACCTGAGCCAGGAGGCGTTCCTGAAGGTCGCCGTGCGGGTGGCCGAGCTGCGCGCCGACTACATCAAGTTCGGCCTCCAGGTGGCCGAGCACCGCCACCCCGACGCGGACTCGGTGGCCAAGCTCGAGGCGATGCGCAAGGCGTACGAGGAGATGGTGAACGTCTTCGAGGCGGCCGAGCGGGTGATCGAGCGCGGGTACGTGAAGCTGGGGTGACGTCCGACGTTCGGCCGCCCTCCCCCCACTACAGTTCCACCACCTCGATCACGCCCTGCACCGCCTTCAGCGCCGCGCGGCTCTGCGCGGTGATGTGGTACATGCCGGGCAACTGGATCTCGACCTCCTTCAGCGGTTCGATCTCGACCAGCACGTGGATGCGGCCGCGGCCGCGCTGCAGGCGGTCCAGCATGCCCTTGAGGTTCGCCACCGGGCGGTCGTCGCGCACCACCACCTTCAAGCCCTCGGAGACCGAGGCCACCGCCTCCTCCAGCGGCTTGATCTCCTGGCAGGTCAGGCGGACCTCCTCGCCGTTGCGCTGGGCGTCCACGGTCAGCAGCACCGGCCGGCCCGGCTCCAGCAGGTCGCGGCTGCCGGACAGCACCTCGGAGAACAGCGTCACCTCGTAGCCGCCGGTGGCGTCCGACAGCTCGACGAAGGCGAAGCGGTTGCCGGACTTGGCCGTCTTCTCCTTCTTCGACACCACGATGCCCGCCATCTTGTAGCGGGTCGAGCCGCCGCGGCTCATCGCCTGATTGAGTTCCGCCGACTTCACCACCTTCATCCGCCCCAGCGGTCCGGCAAAGGCGTCCAGCGGGTGGGCGGACAGGTAGAAGCCGATGGAGGCGAACTCGTGCTTCAGCTTTTCCAGCGGTTCCCAGTCGGCGACCTTCGGCAGGTCGGGTTCCTTGAGGCCGCCGCCGCCGCCGGCGAACAGGTTGCCGATGCCGCTCTCGCGCTCCGCCGCCTCGGCCTGGGCGTAGCGGATCAGCGTTTCCAGCGCGGCGTGCACCTGGGCGCGGTTCGGGTTGATGCCGTCGAAGGCGCCGGCGCAGGTCAGGTTTTCCAGCTGGCGCTTGTTGATGGTCTTGAGGTCGAGGCGGCGGGCGAAGTCGAACAGGCTCTTGTACGGGCCGTTCTTCTGCCGCTCCTCCACCACTGCCTTCATGGCCGGCAGGCCGACGCCCTTCACCGCGGCCAGCGCGTAGCGCACCGCCTTCTCGCCGCCGCCCCCCTCGTTCTTAGCAACATCCTCCACCGAGAAGATGGCGGAGGACCGGTTGATGTCCGGCGACAGCAGCTTGATCCGCAGCCGCCCCAGTTCCTGCCGGAAGACGTTCAGCTTGTCGGTGTTGCCGAGGTCGAGCGTCATCGACGCCGCCATGAACTCGACCGGGTAGTTCGCCTTCAGGTACGCCGTGTGGTAGGCGACCAGCGCGTAGGCCGCCGCGTGGCTCTTGTTGAAGCCGTAGCCGGCGAACTTGGCCACCTGATCGAAGATCATGCTGGCCTGATCGCCGTCGACGTTGTTCTTGATGGCGCCCTCGACGAACTTGGCGCGCTCCTTGTCCATCTCCTCCTTGATCTTCTTGCCCATGGCGCGGCGCAGAAGATCGGCGCCGCCCAGCGAGTAGCCGGACAGCACCTGGGCGATCTGCATGACCTGCTCCTGGTAGATCATGATCCCGAAGGTCTCCTTCAGGATCGGCTCCAGGGCCGGGTTCATGTAGTCGGGCGGTTCTTCCCTGTTCTTGACCTTGATGTACTTCGGGATGTTGTCCATCGGGCCGGGGCGGTAGAGCGACACCAGCGCGATGATGTCCTCCAGCCGGTTCGGCTTGAGCCGCCGCAGCACGTCGCGCATGCCCGAGCTTTCAAGCTGGAACACGCCGGTCGATTCCGCGCGGCCGAGGATCTCGTAACTCTTGAGATCGTCCAGCGGGACGGTGGTGAGGTCCGGTTTCTCGGGGATCAGGTCCACCGCCGTCTTCAGCACCGTCAGCGTCTTCAGGCCGAGGAAGTCGAACTTCACCAGGCCGGCCTGCTCGACGTACTTCATGTTGAACTGGGTGACCGGCATGTCCGAGCGCGGGTCTCGGTACAGCGGCACCAGCTCGTCCAGCGGCCGGTCGCCGATCACCACGCCGGCCGCGTGGGTCGAGGCGTGGCGGAACAGGCCCTCCAGCTTCAACGCGATGTTGATGAGGCGCGCCACCGTCTCGTCACCGTCCCGCGCGGCGCGCAGCATCTCCTCGCTGTCGAGCGCCTGCTGGAGCGTGACGGGGTTGGCCGGGTTGTTCGGCACCATCTTGCAGATCTTGTCGACCTGCCCGTAGGGCATCTGCAGCACGCGCCCGACGTCGCGCAGCACGGCGCGCGCCTGCAGCTTACCAAAGGTGATGATCTGCGCGACGCGGTCGTAGCCGTACTTGTCCTGGACGTAGCGGATCACCTCTTCGCGGCGGTCCTGGCAGAAGTCCACGTCGAAGTCGGGCATCGACACACGTTCGGGGTTCAGAAACCGCTCGAACAGCAGGCCGAAGCGCAGCGGGTCGAGGTCGGTGATGGTCAGCGCCCAGGCGACCACCGAGCCGGCGCCCGAACCGCGGCCCGGTCCGACCGGGATGTCGTGCGCCTTCGCCCACTTGATGAAGTCCGACACGATCAGGAAGTAGCCGGGGAACTTCATCTTGACGATGACGTCCAGCTCGAACTCCAGCCGCTCGAAGTAGGTCTTGCGCGTTTCCGCCCGCTGCTCCGGCGTCATGTCCGGGGTGTAGACCACCCTCTCCAGCCGCATCTCCAGGCCCTCACGGGACTGGGCGCGCAGTTCGTCGTCCTCGGTGCGGCCCGCCTCGGTCGGGAAGGCGGGCAGGATCGGCTTGATCGGCTTCAGCAGGAATGAGCAGCGCTTGGCGATGGCGACGGTGTTGTCCACCGCCTCCGGCAGGTCGGCGAACAGCAGCCGCATCTCCTCCGCCGACTTGAAGCGGTGGTCGGGGGTGACGCGACGCCGGTCGTCCTGGCTGATGTAGGCGCCCTCGGCGATGCACAGCAGCGCGTCGTGCGCCGCGTGCATGTCCTCGGTCGTGAAATAGCAGTCGTTGGTCGCCACCAGCGGCAGGTCGTGCGCGTAGGCGAGATCGACCAGCGCCGGCTCGATGGCGTCCTCGACGGCGGTGAAGTGGCCGCCGTGGCGTTGCAGCTCGACGTACAGGCGGCCGGGGAACAGGCCCTTCAGCCGCTCCAGCACCTCCAGCGCCAGATCCTTCTGCCCCTCGCCGAGCAGGCGGCCGACCGAGCCCTGCGGCCCGCCGGTCAACGCGATCAGCCCGTCCGAGCGGCCCTCCAGCGCCTCCAGCGTCACCTGCGGGCCGGCCATCGGGTCCGACTCCAGGAAGGCCTTGGACACCAGCTTCATCAGGTTGCGGTAGCCGGTCTGGTCCTGGCAGAGCAGCACCAGCTGGTCGGGCGCCACGTTGCCCTTGCCGGGCAGGCCGGGCTTGGCGTTGGCCGGGCCGACGCGGGTGATGCCCAGCACCGTGCCGATGATCGGCTGCACGCCGACGTCCGACGCCGCCAGCGCGAACTCCAGCGCGCCGAACAGGTTGCCGGTGTCGGTGACCGCCACCGCGGGCATGTGCTGCTTCGCGCAGAGCTTGACCAGCTCCTTGACCTTGATGGCGCCCTCCGACAGCGAGTAGGCGGAGTGGACGCGCAGGTGGACGAAGTCGGCGTGCGGCATGGTGTCCAATGTGGGATCGGGGATCGCGCGCGAGCATGTCCCACTTTCGCCGAAATTGCACGGGTGATATCAGGGACCCTGGCCCCGCCGAACGGGGTCGCCTGAGGAGACCGCATGCGCACCCTTCGCGCCTGTTCCGTCCTGCTGGCCCTTGCCCTGCTGGCGGCCTGCCAAACCTCGGAGAACTCCCGCGTCGCCTATGGCGGCGCGGCCGGCTTCACCGCACCGACGCTGTCCCCCTCCCCCGGCCGCAAAGTGGCGGAGCGCAAGGGATGGGTGGTCGAGGCGGTGGCCGGCACCATGACCGAGCCCGCCCACTGCCGAGTCTTCCGCCCCGCCGACAGCGGCGCGAAGCTCAGCTTCCAGGCCGCGCCCGGCAGCTTTTCGGTGCTGATCTCCGCCCCCGACCGGCTGCTGGCGCCGGGCGCCAGCTACGAACTGACGCTGGCGTTCGAGGGCGCCGCGCCCGAATCGCACAAGGCGGTGGCGCTCGATTCCGGCACGCTGATGGTGCGCATCCAGTCGCTCGACTACGAGGACATCACCGACGCTTACGCCCGCTCCAAGGGCCTGGAGGTGTCGAGCCCGCGCCT
>Ga0196970_1001356_pt1 | contig 17153 bp, 15 predicted proteins | sample S1v_513CmetaG_FD_148672 | JGI IMG/M metagenome (GOLD analysis project Ga0196970, IMG submission 148672) | Soil microbial communities from Anza Borrego desert, Southern California, United States - S1+v_5-13C | ecosystem: Environmental > Terrestrial > Soil > Desert | place: USA: California...
CGCCGCATGGGCCATGCCGGCGCGGTGATCTCCGGCGGCAACGACACCGCCGACTTCAAGATCGACTTCATGAAGTCGGTCGGCATCGCCGTCGCCGACAGCCCCGCCAGCCTGGGCTCCACCATGCTGAAGGTGTTCAAGGGCTGATCGCCTGCGGACGCCGCCTCACCGCGACGTCCGCGGCTTCGCGCCATTGAGGAGAGGATGACGGGCGGGACGCCGCGGTGCCCCGCCCGCCGCCCCTCACCCCTCCGGGCGGCCCTCTTGGACGGACGGTCCTGGGGACCCATATGCAAGCGTCGACGGTGCGTTTTTCGCGCCGCCGGCCTTCGTCGTCGGCGCTCACCCGTCGGCGTTTGCACATGGGGATCCAAACCCCGTCCCCTTCATCCACACGAAATTCTCCCACAGGGACCCGGGTCCACGCCCGAGGTGAAACCATGTCGGCAAATCTGGAACAGACCTCGTTCCTCTTCGGCTCGAACGCCGGTTACGTCGCCGAGCTCTACGCCAGCTATCTGTCCAACCCGGCCGCCGTCGATCCCAGCTGGAACAGCTTCTTCCAGGATCTGGACGAGGATTCGCGCGCCGTCCTGGACGAGCTGCGCGGCGCGTCCTGGACCGTGTCCGATCTGGAAGACCCCAGGGCCAAGCGCGACCCGGTCGCCGAGAGCTTCATCGTCTCCGCCCCCAACGGTGCCCCCAATGGCGTTGGCAATGGCGCCGCCGCCGCGATGAACGGTCCGGGCAACGGCGCCATGCTGGCCCACGCCCAGCAGGTCTATGGCGGCATCAGCCCGCAGCAGCTGCGCGCCGCCACGCTGGACAGCATCCGCGCCCTGATGCTGATCCGCGTCTTCCGCGTCCGCGGCCACATGAACGCGCATTTCGACCCGCTGGGCCTGGAAAAGCGCGAGCCGCACCCGGAACTGGATCCGGCGACCTACGGCTTCGGCCCGGGCGACCTCGACCGTCCGATCTTCCTGAACTACTCGCTGGGCCTGGAAACGGCGACGCTCCGCCAGATCCTCGAAATCCTGCACAAGACCTATTGCGGGACGATCGGCGTCGAGTTCATGCACATCCAGGATCCGGAAGAGAAGGCCTGGATCCAGGAGCGCATCGAGGGCGGCCGCAACCACACCGACTTCACGGTGAACGGCAAGCGCGCCATCCTGGAGCGGCTGACCGCGGCCGAGGGCTTCGAGAAGTTCCTGCAGCTGAAATACACCGGCACCAAGCGCTTCGGCCTTGAGGGCGGCGAGTCGATGATCCCCGCGCTGGAGCAGATCCTGAAGCGCGGCGGCCAGCTCGGCCTGAAGGAGGTTGTCGTCGGCATGGCCCACCGCGGCCGTCTGAACGTGCTGACCAACTTCATGGGCAAGCCCTTCTCCGCCGTCTTCTCGGAGTTCCAGGGCAATCCGTCGAGCCCGCAGGACGTGCAGGGCTCCGGCGACGTGAAGTACCATCTCGGCACCTCGTCGGACCGCGACTTCAACGGCAACATCGTCCACCTGTCGCTGACCGCCAACCCGTCCCACCTGGAATGGGTCAACCCGGTCGTGCTGGGCAAGGTGCGCGCCAAGCAGCAGCAGCGCCGCGACCTGGAGCGCGAGCAGGTGATGGGCGTGCTGATCCACGGCGACGCCGCCTTCGCCGGCCAGGGCATCGTGGCCGAGACGCTGGGCCTGTCGGAGCTGCGCGGCTACCGCACCGGCGGCACCATGCACTTCATCATCAACAACCAGATCGGCTTCACCACCAACCCGACCTATTCGCGGTCGGGCGTGTACTGCTCCGACATGGCCAAGATGGTGCAGGCGCCGATCTTCCACGTGAACGGCGACGATCCCGAAGCCGTCGTGCATGTCAGCCGCATCGCCATCGAGTTCCGCCAGAAGTTCAAGCGGGACGTCGTGATCGACATGGTCTGCTACCGCCGCCACGGCCACAACGAGGGCGACGAGCCGGGCTTCACCCAGCCGATCATGTACAAGAACATCCGCGCCCACGCGACCACGCGCGAGCTGTATGCCAAGCAGCTGGTGAGCGAGAACGTCATCACCCAGGCCGAGGGTGACCAGATCACCCAGGACTTCATGAAGAAGCTGGAGGGTGAGTTCGAGGCGTCCAGCACCTACAAGCCGAACAAGGCCGACTGGCTGGAAGGCAAGTGGGCCGGCCTGCAGGCGCAGGGCGCCGATTCGCCTCACCGCGGCGAGACCGGCGTGGACATCGACACGCTGAAGCAGATCGGCTTCAAGCTCTGCGAGTACCCGAAGGACTTCGCGATCAACTCCAAGATCGCGCGCCAGCTGGAAGCCAAGAAGAAGACGCTCGAATCGGGCGAAGGCATCGACTGGGCGACTGCCGAGGCGCTGGCCTACGCCACGCTGGTGGCCGAGGGCACCGGTGTGCGCCTGTCGGGCCAGGACTCCGGCCGCGGCACCTTCTCGCACCGCCATGCGGTGATGTACGACCAGAACACCGAAGAGAAGTACATCCCGCTCTGCCACGTCAGCCCGGATCAGGCGACCTTCGAGGTCCATGACAGCCCGCTGTCGGAAGCCGCGGTCGTCGGCTACGAGTACGGCTATTCGCTGGCCGAGCCGCACAATCTGGTTCTGTGGGAAGCGCAGTTCGGCGACTTCGCCAACACGGCGCAGACCATCATCGACCAGTTCATCTCGTCGGGCGAGTCCAAGTGGCTGCGCATGTCCGGCCTGGTGCTGCTGCTGCCGCACGGCTACGAGGGCCAGGGTCCGGAACACTCATCGGCCCGTCCGGAACGCTTCCTGCAGATGTGCGCCGAAGACAACTGGCAGATCTGCAACGTGACGACGCCGGCCAACCTGTTCCACGTCTTCCGCCGCCAGATCCGCCGCAGCTTCCGCAAGCCGCTGGTCCTGTTCACGCCGAAGTCGCTGCTGCGCCACAAGCTGTGCATCTCCGACCTGTCGGAGATGGGTCCGGGCAGCAGCTTCCACCGCGTGCTGGGCGAGACCGCGAACGATCTGGCCGCCAACGACAAGATCCGCCGCATCGTCGTCTGCTCCGGCAAGGTCTATTACGACCTGCTGCAGGAGCGCATGAGCCGCGGCATCAAGGACGTGGTCATCCTGCGCCTGGAGCAGCTCTACCCGTTCCCGAAGGATGCGCTGGCGGCCGAGTTCGCCAAGTATCCGAACGCCGAGCTGGTCTGGTGCCAGGAAGAGCCGGAGAACCAGGGCGCCTGGTTCTTCGCCGACCGCCGTCTGGAAGCCGTGCTGAAGGATGTCGGCCACAAGGCCGCCCGCCCCTCCTATGTCGGCCGCCCGGCCACCGCCTCGCCGGCCACCGGCCTGCTGAAGCGTCACAACCAGGAGCAGGCCAAGCTCCTGGACGAAGCCCTGACGGTCCGCTGACCATCACCCAAGCGAACAAGAAGACGAACGAGGAAAAGAAATGGCTACCGACATCAAGGTCCCCACGCTGGGTGAGTCCGTCTCCGAGGCGACGGTCGCCCGCTGGCTGAAGAAGGCCGGCGACAGCGTCGCCATGGACGAGGCGCTGGTCGAGCTGGAGACCGACAAGGTCACGCTTGAGGTGAACGCGTCGACCGCCGGCGTGCTGGCGGAAATCGTCGCCGCGGAAGGTGCGAACGTCGAGGTCGGCGCCCTGCTGGGCGTCATCAACGAGGGCGCCAGCGCCGGCGCCGCCCCGGCGGCTGCCGCTGCCGCCCCGGCCGCTGCTCCGGCTCCGGCCGCCGCACCGGCCCCGGCTCCGGCCGCCGCTTCCGCTCCGGGCAACCTGGCCGCTTCCGGCCCGGCCGCCCGCAAGCTGGCGGACGAGAAGGGCATCGACGGTTCGTCCATCGCCGGTTCGGGCAAGGATGGCCGCGTGACCAAGGGCGACGTGCTGGCCGCCCCGGCCGCCAAGCCGGCCGCTCCGGCCCCGGCTCCGGCGCCGAAGATGGTGTGGGCTGCCGGCACCCAGGGCGACCGTCCGCGCGCGGCTCAGGAAGAGCGCGTCCGCATGACCCGCCTGCGCCAGCGCATCGCCGAGCGTCTGAAGGAGGCCCAGAACTCCGCCGCCATGCTGACCACCTTCAACGAGGTGGACATGTCCGCGGCGATCGCTCTGCGCGCCGAGTACAAGGACTATTTCGAAAAGCGCCACAAGGTGCGGCTCGGCTTCATGTCCTTCTTCGTCAAGGCCGCCGTCCAGGCGCTGAAGGAGATCCCGGCCGTCAACGCCGAGATCGACGGCACCGACATCGTCTACAAGAACTACTATGACATCGGCGTCGCCGTCGGCACGCCGCAGGGTCTGGTGGTTCCGGTCGTCCGCGACGCCGACAAGCTGGACTTCGCCGGCGTCGAGGGCACCATCGCCGCTCTCGGCAAGAAGGGCCGCGACGGCAAGCTGTCGATGGACGAGCTCACGGGCGGCACCTTCACCATCTCCAACGGTGGTGTCTACGGCTCGCTGATGTCGACCCCGATCATCAACCCGCCGCAGTCCGCCATCCTCGGCATGCACAAGACGATGGACCGCGCGGTCGTCATCGGCGGCAAGATCGAGGTCCGCCCGATGATGTATCTGGCGCTGTCCTACGACCACCGCATCATCGACGGCAAGGAGGCGGTCACCTTCCTCGTCCGCATCAAGGAGCTGATCGAGGATCCGCGCCGCCTGCTGCTGGACGTCTGATCTGGAAAAGGCAAGGGAGGGCGGCTGTCCCTCCCTCGACCGACCTGATCCGAGGGCTACGGCCTTCGGACTCCTGGAGGGGCGCCGCGAGGCGCCCTTTTCTTTTTTCCAGATACAACCTCAATCGAAAATCTTTCACCGATAACAATCGTTCCGGTCTGTTGACAGTCCTTGCGTGCCGGTATTGTCTCAGGAACCCGCCTACCACTTAAGAGCGCCGTCATGCCGGTCAACATCCTCGATCTGGCCGTTGCCTCGAACACCGTCTATAACTTCCAGAAGGGTCGCGGCAACGACGCCGCCGCCTTCAACAAGGCGGAAGGGGCACGGCGGTCACCGCCGGGCTTCCAGGTGATCTTCACCCACGAGGACACCGATGTCGGCTTCTTCGGCGCCGTCTATCAGGAAAAGCACTCCGACCAATACATCATCTCCTACCGCGGCACGGCGGTGGGCAGCAGCACCTCCGGCCAGATGGCCGGCGGCAAGAACCTGAAGACCGACATCGCCCTCTACACCATCGAAAGCCTGCCAGCCGGCATTCGCGCCGCCAAGCTTCTGCTGGAACAGGCGAAGATCCTCATCAAGAAGGCGAGCCCCATTCTTTGCGGCCATTCGCTGGGCGGCGCCATCGCCACCATCGTCGCGGTGGAGGAAGGGCTGCCCTGCTGCGCCTTCAATGCGCCGACCGTTTCGAAGATGGTGCGCGGCGGGATCATCCACGGCCCCTATGTCCGCGTGCACCAGGACAATCTGCCGGCCGTCGAGAAGCAGATCGTCAACTTCAACCTGCAATGGGATCCGATCAGCAAATCGTCCAAGGCGGTGGGCAGGGTGATCAAGCTGCCGGCGACCCTGGCCGGCGGCGGCCATTCGCAGGACAAGGTGGTCGCCAACATCAAGACCAGCAAATACGCCTCGATGCCCTTCTTCGATCTGGTCGGGTGATCCCGTCAGGCGAAGGAAATGCTCTGCACCACGAATTCCTGAACCCGGTAGTCGATGGTCGACCCGTCCCGCTTCACGAAGTTGCGGTACCGGTCGACCAGCCCGGTGAACAGGTTGGCGACGCTGCCGCTCGACGCCCTGAACTCGCCGAAATTGGGATCGAAGAAATACAGGTGCGATCCCAACCCGAAGGCCTTGCCACCGGACTTGTAGCAGCAGGTCGCGTGCGCCGCCCCCCGCTGTTCGAAATTCATGCTGACGATGTGATAGGTGTGGGGGCTGGCGGTGGCGATCGAGATCGCCTTCATCACCTCCTTGATGCTGTCGGAGTCGGTCGCGTCCATCCACTCCGTTCTGGTCGATCCGATTTTCAACCCGGCATGGCTCATTGCTTGGTTGCGGGCACCCAACTGGCCCGATGACAGGTCGAGATCGAAGAACAGTTCCGCGCCATAGAGGCGCTGCTTGATGCTGGCATGCAGGATCGTGCTGTCCTGGTCGATGAAGGCGATACGCTTCTGCGGCGTTTCCCCCTTGTTGGCACGGTGGCGTCTGATCCATTCCAGAGTAAGGCCGAAGCAAATCCCGCCATTCACCTCGTGATCGTCCGGGAACAGTCGCTGGATCGGCAGACGCTGCTTGAAGGGCGCCACGCAATAGCTGTCGAAAGCGGCCATTCCTATTCCTTTTCGTTGCGGCGGAAGGGCGGATTTTTCCCGTTCTGCAGGCGCCGTCGCCTGGATCCTATGCGGATAACCATGGGCACACAATCGATTGTGCCCCAGGCGGAGCCCTGTCGATTTCGGTGCCGTCCCTTTTCGCGCCGACCGGCTGTCTGTTCGCCATAAGGACAGTTTGCACCGCGCTCAAATCCTCTTGCATGGTCGGTGGCATCTGGTATACCGTATCGATAATGTCAGTGCGGCACGGCTTTCCGGCCATGACGCACCGGCTCCCCCGGCGCCCAATCCAAGAGGGGGCGAGCGCCAAGGAGATCGACATGGAACAGACGGCAGCAGCGGGGTCGCCCGCGGTTGTTGCAGCAGCGGGTTCTCCCGCGGTTGTTGATTGCGAGCAGCTGGTGTCGGTGATCGGGGATGCGGTCATCGTGTCCGATCCGGCTGGCGCCATCACCCTGTGGAATGCGGCGGCGGAGCGGATGTTCGGCTTCACGCCCGCCGAGGCGATGGGCAAGTCGCTCGACATCATCATTCCGGAACGCCAGCGGCAGCGCCACTGGGACGGCTACGAGAAGACCATGGCCACGGGGGAAACCCGCTACGGGCACGATCTTCTGCGGGTCCCGGCGGTCCACAAGGACGGGCACAGCCTGTCGATCGCCTTCACCGTCGCGCTGTTGCGCGGGACCGACGGTTCTGTGACCGGCATCGTCGCCGTGGTGCGGGACGAAACCGATCGCTGGACCGAAGAGCGGAAGCTGCGCCGCCGCCTCGCCGAACTCGAGGCGGTCGCAACCGCGGCCGGCTGATCCAGTCCTCCGTTCCAGCCCCCTGAACCATAACCGCCGAATTTCGGCCAATCGGAATTCGGCCATCCGATTTCGGCGGACATCGAACACCGGCCGGCCACCGGCCTTGGCGCCTCCATTCTGAGGGCGTCGGCCGGCCGGACAGCAGAGCAAGCAGAAACACGTCCACGGGACAAACGTAAACAACGCGAATAAAGGGAGTGTTGCAGTCATGACCAAGCCGCTCGAAGGCATCAAGATCATCGACTTCACCCATGTGCAGGCCGGCCCCGCCTGCACGCAGCTTCTGGCCTGGTACGGCGCGGACGTGATCAAGGTCGAACGTCCGGGCGCCGGCGACGTCACCCGCAGCCAGCTGCGCGACATCCCCGATGCCGATGCGCTCTATTTCACCATGCTGAACAGCAACAAGCGCTCCCTCACCCTGGACACCAAGACCGCCGAGGGCAAGGAAGTCCTGGAACGTCTGATCAAGGAATCCGACGTCCTGGTGGAGAATTTCGGCCCCGGCGCGCTCGACCGCATGGGCTTCAGCTGGGACCGCATCAAGGAACTGAACCCCGGCATGATCGTCGCCTCGGTCAAGGGCTTCAGCGACGGCCACCATTACCAGGACCTGAAGGTCTATGAGAACGTCGCCCAGTGCGCCGGCGGTGCGGCCTCCACCACCGGTTTCTGGGACGGCCCGCCGACCGTGTCCGCCGCCGCTCTCGGCGACAGCAACACCGGCATGCACCTCGCCATCGGCATCCTGACCGCGCTGATGGCCCGCACCAAGACCGGCAAGGGCCAGAAGGTCGCCGTGTCGATGCAGGACAGCGTGCTGAACCTCTGCCGCGTCAAGCTGCGCGACCAGCAGCGCCTGGACCGCGTCGGCTATCTGGAGGAATACCCGCAGTACCCGCACGGCAAGTTCACCGACGTGGTTCCGCGCGGCGGCAATGCCGGCGGCGGCGGCCAGCCGGGCTGGGTGCTGAAGTGCAAGGGCTGGGAGACCGATCCCAACGCCTACATCTACTTCACCATCCAGGGCCATGCCTGGGCGCCGATCTGCAAGGCTCTCGGCCGCGAGGAGTGGATCGACGATCCGGCCTACAACACGGCGCTGGCCCGTCAGGACAAGATCTTCGACATCTTCGCGATCATCGAGGACTGGCTGAAGGACAAGACCAAGTTCGAAGCCGTCGACATCCTGCGCAAGTACGACATCCCCTGCGCGCCGGTGCTGTCGATGAAGGAGATCGCCAACGACCCGTCGCTGCGCGCCAGCGGCACGGTGGTGGAGGTCGACCACAAGCAGCGCGGCAAGTACCTGACGGTCGGCAGCCCGATCAAGTTCTCCGACATGACGGTGGAGGTCACCGGCTCCCCGCTGCTCGGCGAGCATACCGACGAGGTGCTGGCCCAGCTCGGCTACAACAAGGACCAGATCGCCGCCATGCACCAGGCCAAGGTGGTCTGAGGCTGACGGCCCCCACCCTGCCCCGCTCTCAGCGGACCTGCGGTCAGAGCGGCGGAGTTCCCTCCCCTGCGATCGGACCGACCTACGGTCGGCCGGGAGCGGGGGAGGGTTGGGGTGGGGGCAATCGGCAACCACTCCCCACAAACGAAAACGGCGCCCCACCCGGGCGCCGTTTCCTTTTTCACAACTCCTGCCCCTCACGCCTTCCCGGCGCGGTCCAGATCATCCAGGATCTCGCCGGCGCGGTTGGTCAGGGTACGGGCCAAGCGGGCGTAATGGCCGTTTCCGGTCGCACGGGCACGGTTGGCCGCTTCCGCACCCAGCTGCGCCAGCTCATGCGCGATCTTCCTGTAATCGGGCTTCCTGTAATCAGGCTTTCGGTATTCGGACTTCCGATCGTCGGGCACCTCGCCCCACGCCAAATCCGCTACGGCACGAGCCTTCGGAGGAACCTTCGAAGCCACAACCGCCTCACCCGCTGATTGCATCGCGATTGTGCGATCCTGACACGGCAAGGGGCGGGGTCCAACTGACGCTTACGGCAGGGCGGGCACAGCCTTTGGGTGTGTCACGCCCGACCGAAGCGGATAGACCGCCGTCGGTGGCTTGCCCCGCCGACCAGTCGCCGGTTAGTCGTCGATCAGCAGGTCCAGCGTGGAGCGCACCACCTGCACGATCTCGCCGCCATGGGGGGCGGCGCCCAGGCCGCGGGCGTTCATGATGATCGACAGCTCGTGCTCCGTCGTCGGGGCGAAGCGGGCGATCTCCGACACCAGATCGTCCGACAGCACGACGTCGCGCGTCACCCCGGCCTGGACCGCGGCCTTGTCGCGCCAGCCGTTCAGGGCGGCGGCGATGGCCGCCTCGATCTGCTGCGACTCCTCCTTGCGGCGGAGATCGGTGAACAGCACCAGCACGCGCCACGCGCCGTCGGCGTAGGCGGTCTCGATGCGCTGGACCTCCACCGTCCGCAGGAAGGCGGAAAGCTGCGTCTGCGCCTCCTCTGCGGTGGCGTCGGGAATGGTGAAGGTGCGGATTTCGGTGCTCATCGCCAATCCTGCTGTGAGGCCGTCCAATCGGGCTCGGATCCTACACAGGATTGGTGCGTTCGGCAAACTGCGACCCTGCCGCAGGGGTGTTCCGTCCCCTTGGGGATACCCCCAATTTCCACATGCCGATTCTCCTCCCCCGCGCGTTGTGGGAGGAGCCGGGCGCTCACCCGACGCGCCCAGCCCCCCCGATGCGAGCGCCCGCCGCATGATCGCTGTGCCCCGAACACCGTGTCATGACCGCCGTGTCATGACCGCCGTGGAGTCCACCGATGACCGATCCGGAACCGCAAGCCGCCCAAGCCGCTGCCGATAAGCCCGCTGCTGAGCAGGTCGCCGCCGAACAGGCCGTCACGGAGCCGCCCCGCGGCCGGAGCCGCTGGCGGACGCTGGGCTTCGGGCTGCTGCTGGCGCCGCTGGCCTTGGGTGGATTGGCGGTGCTGGCGGTTCTGTGGACCGGCACCCTGCTCTACGACCAGCCCTTCGCCTGGTACAACCTGAACCGCATCAATGCGCTGGCCGACCGGGCGGCGCGGAACTCCGATTCGGTATCGGTGGTGGCGCTGGGCGACACCGCGTTGCGCGACGCCACCCTGGACGAGCGCGGCATGGCGGAGCTTGCCGCCAAGCGCGGCGTGCCGAACCTGGAATTCCTGCGCATCGTCCACCGGCAGGCCCAGTTCGCCGATTTCGAGCCGCTGCTCGACCGGCTGATCGCCGTGAAGCCGACGCTGATCCTGATCGACCGCAGCCTGCTGACCGCCAGCCGCGGCCCGATGGACGAGCTGGAGCGCTACGGCCACGGCCTGATGCGCCTCTATCGCGGCCAGACCCATGTGCAGGACCAGGTGGCACTGCAATACCGGCGCGGCTGCGGCCCAACCCCGTCGGCGTGGCTGACCGGCGGCACGCCCGACGCCGTCACCGGCAGCTCCGCCACGGCCCAGCAGGTGCGCGCCTTCATCGATCGTGCCTGGGCCGCCGGCATCCGCGTCGCCCTGATCGAGGTGCACAGCCGCCCCGCTCCGCGCTCCAACGGCCTGATCGCCGCCGCGTCGGCCGCGGAGCCCACCGCCGCCACCCCCGCCCCCGCCTGCGCCAACCGCGAGGCCGGCGCCGATGGCCGCAGCGCCTTCTCGGCCTGGCTGACCGGCGGCATCGCCGGGGCGGTCGCCGGCGCCCAGCCCGACCGCGTGCCCGGCCGGGTGATCCCCGCCTCGGACTTGGAGCGGACAGCGTCCCACGGGAAGGCCGCAAGCGAATCCGCCTCCCTACCCTGACGGAAGTTTTTCCTCGGAAAACTCATCGTATGGAACACAAATAAGTTGAGCAATTTCGCGGCCAATGCAGCTTTTTGGTCGCTCCATCATCAAAGTGACATCCCCTCCGCCTAACATTCCGCAGCGCAGCAAGTGCAGGTGAAAACCGCAACTCCGCTGCGGAACAGGAGCAAAGGGGAAAGCAGTGATGGATTTCACCGTCAGCGATGTCCACGACCTTACCGAGATCCGTCTGAGCGGCCGCATGACCTTCACCGACCACAATGCCTTCCGGTCGGTGATCGCGGCGATGGACCGGCCGGCCGGACACCGGGTGGTCTTCGACCTGTCGGACCTTGAGTTCGTCGATTCCACCGGGCTGGGCGTCTTCTTCATCGCGCACGACACGGCCCGCCGCAAGGATTTGCGGCTGGCGATGCAAGGTGCGCGCGATCAGGTCCACCGCGTCTTCCGCGCAGCCAACCTGCACGGGATCATCCCGGTTTCGGCCTGACCGGCACGGCGGGGCGGATCCGATGGCCTCGGGACAGCTCTACGCGCTGGATCTCGGCCAGCCGCTGGGCGATCGGAAGGTGCTGATCGCCGACGACAGCCTGTATGACCAGCGCATCCTGAGCCGGTTCCTGCATTGGGCCGGCATCACGCGGATCGCCTGCGTCTCCAACGGGCCGGAGCTGCTGTCCTGCATCGGCGCGTTCGACCCCGACCTGCTGGTGGTGGACGCCGACCTTGCCTGTGCCGACCTGCTCGCCCTGTGCCGGGAGTTGCGGAGCAACCCGCGCTGGCATGACCTGCCCATCCTGGTGCAGGGCGCCCAAATGACCGACCAGATGCGGACCCTGTGCTTTCAGGCCGGCGCGACCGACCTGCTCGGCAAGCCGGTCAATCCCGGCGAATGCATCGCCCGGGTCCGCTATCATCTGGAACGCCGGTCGATGGTGCAGGAACTGCGCGCCTTCCGCGAGCGGGTCGGCCAGGATTTGGGCCAGGCGCGGGCGATGCAGCTTTCGCTGGCGCCGGAGCCGCTGTGGCTGGAAGCGCTGGCGGACCGCCATCACTTGAGTATCGCCCCGGTGTTCGAAACCTCCGACGAGGTCGGCGGCGATTTCTGGACCGCGTTCGAAATCGATGCCGAACGGATCGGCGTCTTCATCGCCGACCTGTCGGGGCACGGCATCGCCGCGGCCATCAATGCCTTCCGGCTCCACACCCTGCTGGCGCGCCAGCCGATGGAGGAGTTGATGGAGCCGGCACGCCTTCTGACCAGCCTGAACCAGCGCCTGTCCGCCATCCTTGCACGCGGTCAGTTCGCCACCGCCTTCTACGGCGTGATCGACCGCGGCAGCGACCGCCTGCACTATGCGGGTGCCGGCTCGCCGCCGCCGCTGCTGGCGAGGGCGGGCGGGCTGAGCGTGCTCGATTCGTCCGGCCTGCCCCTCGGGATCCTGGAGGAGGCCGGCTACGTCACCCGCTCCGCTCCCTTCCGCGACGGCGATGCGCTGTTCCTCTATTCCGACGCCATGACGGAGGCTCAGGACGCCGACGACACCATGTTGGGCGACGACGGGCTCGCCGATCTGGTGGCGCAGGCGCTGGCGGAAGCGCCGGCCTGGCCGCTTCTGTGGGTGATGACCCGCTTCACCGAGCGGTTCGGCACCCGGCTGTGCGACGATTTGACCGCCCTGTGGATCGCCCGGCAGGATGTGCCGGACCGCCTCTTTCCGCCTTCCGATTAAACCACTTTTTGTTTATGGTTTTCCGGTCGGGCGAGTCGCAACAGGAGACGGATGCATGGCTTCCATCATGATCAAGAAGGCCGGCGAAGGGCTGGTCTCGCAGGCCCACCGCAACGCCGACGTCGGCCCGACCAGCGGCAGCTCGGTCGTCTATGAAATCCAGAACGTGCCGGGGGACGTCGGCGTCGACGATGTGATCGCCGCCTTCAAGACCTACAAACCGGCCGACAAGGTGTATGAGATCGACTGGTCCGCCCTGTCGAAGTGAACGACTGCCCCGCCTGAAGATCCCCTCTCCCCCCCGGGGAGAGGGTTAGGGTGAGGGGGACGCGCGGCGGCCCTTCACCAAGAATCCCCGCTTTGCATCCCCCCTCACCCCGACCCTCTCCCCAGGGGGGAGAGGGGGAGGCCGCTCCGGGAGCCAAGCCCCTACGCCTGCAGCGCCGGATAGCGCTTGGCCCACACCTCCAACTGGGCGACATGCTCGGCCTCTTCGGCGGCGAACTCCTCGGCCATCATGCGGACTTCCGAATCGGTGGTGGTCTTCGCCACCTCGGCGTAGAAGGCCTGCCCGCGCTTTTCGCTCTCCAGCGCCAGTTCCAGCGCGTATTCCACCGTCATCAGATAGTGCGAGCCTTCCATCGAGGCCGCTTCCGGGCTGTCGCCGTCCGGCCATTGGAAGTCTTCCGGCTTCAGGTCCGGGATCTGGCGGAAGCCCGACCGTTCCCGCGCCTCGGCCAGATGCATGCGCGAGAATTTCGCCATCTGGCCGAAGAAGGCCGCGACCTCCTGGTTGCCATAGGTCTTCATCGTCTCCGACAAATCGGCGAAGCGGTTGGCGGCGTCCTCCTCCAGCGCGCAGGCGTGGGCGAGGAACAGGGCGGCATCGTGGATATCGGTCATGGATCCCTTTGATGAGCGAATGAACCCGACGACCCTAAAACCATACAGTTTTTGCAGTCATCGGTCGCGGCCCCTCGCCCCCTCCCCGCCCCTTGCGACCTTTTGGCGCGTGCCGTCCCGCCCGTCCTCCAAAAAGCATTGCCTTTCCCGCCGGTTCGCGGCAGCAGACTCCCCCTCATGAGCAAGCCCGCCTTCCCCGCCCTGCCAATCGATCCCGTCCTGCCCGCCCTCTTGGAGGCGCTGGACAGCCGCGGCACCGCCGTGCTGCAGGCCCCGCCCGGCGCCGGCAAGACCACGCGGGTGCCGCTAGCCCTGCTGGAGGCTGGTTGGCTGAAGGGCCGCAAGATCCTGGTGCTGGAGCCGCGGCGCCTCGCCGCCCGCGCCGCCGCCCGCCGGATGGCGTCGATGCTGGGGGAGGCGGTGGGCGAGACCGTCGGCTACCGCGTCCGCCTCGACACCAAGGTCGGCCCGAAGACGCGGATCGAGGTGGTGACCGACGGCCTATTCCTGCGCCAGCTTCAGGAGGACCCGGAGCTTCCCGCCGTCGGCGCCGTCCTGTTCGACGAGTTCCACGAGCGCGGCATCGACAGCGACCTCGCCCTTGCCCTGGTGCAGGAGGCGCGCGGCGCGCTGCGCGACGACCTGCGCCTTGTCGTCATGTCGGCGACGCTGGACGCCGCCCCGGTCGCCACCCTGCTGGCCGACGCGCAAGGCCCCGCCGCGATGGTGACCAGCGAAGGCCGCGCCTATCCCGTCGAGACCCGCCATCTCGACGCCCCGACCCAAGGCACCCGCATCGAGGACGCCGTTGCCGCCGCCGTCCGCCGCGCCCTGCGCGAGGAGCCCGGCAACGCCCTGGTCTTCCTGCCTGGCGTCGGCGAGATCCGCCGCGTCCAGTCCCTGCTCGACCAGTCCGACCTCGGTCCGAACGTCATCCTCGCCCCGCTCTATGGCGACCTGTCGGCCGAGGCGCAGGACCGCGCCATCGGCCCCACCCCGCCCGGCCAGCGCAAGATCGTGCTGGCGACCTCCATCGCCGAGACCAGCCTGACCATCGAGGGCATCCGCATCGTGGTGGACAGCGGCCTGATGCGGGTTCCGCATTTCGACCCGCGCGGCGGCATGACCCGGCTGGCGACGGTGAAGGTCAGCCAGGCCTCTGCCGAGCAGCGCCGCGGCCGCGCCGGCCGTCTGGAGCCCGGCGTCTGTTACCGCCTGTGGCCGGAGGCGACGCACAAGGCGCTGGCTCCCTTCACCACGCCGGAGATCGAGGACGCCGACCTCGCCCCGCTGGCGCTGGAGCTTGCGGTGTGGGGAGTCTCCGACCCTGCCAGCCTGTCCTGGCTCGACCAGCCGCCGGCCGCGGCGATGGCCCAGGCGCGCGAGCTGCTGACCGGCCTCGGCGCGCTCGACAAGACCGATCAGAAGGCGGGCGCCATCACCTCGCACGGCCGCCGCATGGCCGGTTTCGGCGTGCATCCGCGTCTGGCCCACATGATGCTGGCCGGCAAGGCGATGGGCCAGGGCGCGCTCGCCTGTCTGGTCGCGGCCCTGCTGGGCGAGCGCGACATCGTCCGCTCCCAGCCCGGTTTCCGCGACGCCGACCTGCGCCTGCGCGTCGACCTGCTGCGCGGCGAGGAGCGCGGCGGCCATGGCGCGGCGCGCGTCCTCAGCGTCGACCGCGGCGGGGCGCAGCAGGCGGTGAAGCAGGCGCGGCAGTGGCGCCGCCAGCTTGGCGTGCGCGACGACGACGCGATGGACTCGAACGCCGTCGGCATTCTGGTGGCGCTCGCCTATCCCGACCGCATCGGCCAGCGCCGCCCCGGTGGCCAGCCGGGCGGGGTTGCGGCGCAGTATCGCCTGTCGGGCGGGCGCGGCGCCTATTTCCAGGAGGCCGAGCCGCTGTCGGCCGAGGAGTGGCTCGCCATCGCCGACCTCGACGGCGCCGCCCGCGAATCGCGCATCTTCCTGGCCGCCCCGGTGACGCTGGCCGATCTGGAGGAGAGCTTCGCCGACGACATCCGCACCGAGACCATCGTCGCCTGGGACGCGCGCGAGCAGATGGTGCTGGCGCGGCGCCGCCGCATGCTGTTCGCCCTGATCCTGAAGGACGAGAAGCTGGCCAAGCCGCCGGCCGAGGCGATGACCGCCGCGATGATCGAGGGCATCCGCGCGCTCGGCCCCGCCTGCCTGCCCTGGACCGACGAGCTGCGCAAATGGCGCACCCGCGTGATGTTCCTGCGCGCGCGGGAGGGCGACGCCTACGACTGGCCCGACCTGTCCGACCCGGCCCTGATGGACGGTCTGGAGGAGTGGCTGGCCCCCTTCCTCGACGGCGTGTCGCGCCGCGCCCATCTGGAGCGCATCGACCTGTCGAGCGCCTTGCGCGCCCTTCTGCCCTGGGAGTTGCGGACCCGCCTGGACGCCGAAGCCCCGACCCATGTCGAGGTGCCGAGCGGCTCCCGCATCCCCATCGACTATGACGGCGAGGAGCCGGTTCTGGCGGTGCGCCTGCAGGAGATGTTCGGCCTTGCCGAGACCCCGCGCATCGCCGGCGGCCGGGTTCCCTTGCTGCTGCACCTGCTGTCCCCCGCCCGCCGCCCGGTGCAGGTCACCCGCGACCTCGCGAGCTTCTGGGCCAACGCCTACAAGGCGGTGAAGGCGGATTTGAAAGGCCAGTACCCGAAACACTACTGGCCCGACAACCCGCTGGAAGCCGAGCCGACCGCCAGGGCGAAGCCGAGGGGGCGGTGAGATAAGAGCGCCTAACAAAACGGGATTTGGGCTGTTGGGAGGGGCATGGCTGCACCTCTCGTCTCCGACGCCCTGTGGGCGCTGATTGAACCGCTGCTCCCTCCGGAGCCGCCCAAGCCGAAGGGCGGGCGGCCCCGGCTGGACAACCGCGCGGCGCTGACCGGCATCCTGTTTGTGCTGCGCTCCGGCATTCCCTGGGAATTGCTGCCGGTTGAGATGGGCTGCGGCTCAGGCATGACATGCTGGCGCCGGCTGCACGAATGGCACCAAGCCGGTGTCTGGGAACGCCTGCACCGTGTCCTCTTGGATCGGCTGGGCTATGCCAACGCGATCAACTGGGAGCGAGCCGCCGTGGACAGCGCCGCGGTCCCGGCAAAAAGGGGGGCGAAGCGACCGGGCCGAACCCGACGGACCGTGGCAAGCCGGGTTCCAAGCGCCACATCCTCGTTGATGCCAACGGCATCCCGCTGGCCGTGAGGATTTCTCCAGCCAACCGGCATGACAGCAAGCTGTTGGAGGAAGTCGTCGATGCCGTGCCGGCGATCCGGCAATGCGCGGGTCGCCCACGACGACGCCCAACCAAGTTGCACGCCGACAAGGGCTATGATTTCGCCTTCTGCCGGCGGGCGTTGCGACGGCGGGCCATTATTCCGCGCATCGCCCGCCGCGGCATCGAGAACAGCGAGCGCCTGGGCAGACACCGTTGGGTCGTCGAAATAGTCTTTACGCAATAAGCAAAAGCGGACGTGCTCGCTGTCGGGGCTGGTGGGCAGCACATAGCGGATTTCGATGTCGGCATCGGTGACGACGACGCGGTCGATCAGCAGCATCACCAGCTGC
>Ga0196970_1001357_pt1 | contig 17137 bp, 16 predicted proteins | sample S1v_513CmetaG_FD_148672 | JGI IMG/M metagenome (GOLD analysis project Ga0196970, IMG submission 148672) | Soil microbial communities from Anza Borrego desert, Southern California, United States - S1+v_5-13C | ecosystem: Environmental > Terrestrial > Soil > Desert | place: USA: California...
CCCGCCTCCACGGCGTCAAGGATCGCCGACAGCACCCGCGCATCGGCCGCCTCGTCCAGGTCCGCCGGGACCAGCAGCAGGTCCAGCCGCGCCGCCAGATCCAGTCGCCGCGCGTCGAGCAGCACCGCAACCCGCCGCACCGCCGCCAGCGCGCCCACCCGGTAGGGCGATCCTGCCGTCCGCGCCGCGGCGAAGCAGTCCACCAGCAGCACCGTCTCCCTGGTCCCCAGGTACTCCGCCAGCCGCCGCAGCATGCCGCGCGTCGGCCGCACCGCCAGCGGCGCGTCCGGGCGCAGCCGGCTGTCCGCTGCTTCCAGCAACCGCTTCAAAGCCCCCGGCGTGCCGCGCGCGACGACGCCGAACGCACCCTCCTCGTGCTGACCGAAGCGGCCGGCGCGGCCGGCGATCTGCTTGACCTCGGTGGAGGTGAGCGGGCGCACGGCGCTGCCGTCGAACTTTTCCAGCGCTGTGAACAGCACGCGCCGGCACGGCAGGTTGAGGCCCATGCCGATGGCGTCGGTCGCCACCACCACGTCGGCCTCGCCCGACACGAAGCGCGCCGCCTCGCGCCGCCGCACCGCCGGGGCCAGCGCGCCGTACACCGTCGCCACCGACAGCCCACGCGCCAGCAGCGTGTCGCGCACGCTCAGCACCTCGCGCCGGGAGAAGGCGATCAACGCGTCGCCGGGCTCGACGTCCGGCCATTCCAGCCGGCGCTCCAGCAGGGTCAGCGGCGTCTTGCGCTCCAGCTCCACCACCTCCAGCGGCTCGCCCAGATGCGCGGCGACGCGCTCGACCAGCGGGCGCGCCTCGGGGGCGCCGAGGATGTAGACGGTGTCGGCCGGCGTGCCGATCAGCGCGGCGGTCCACGCCCAGCCGCGCTCCGGGTCGGCGAGCATCTGGATCTCGTCGATCACCGCCACCTCCACGGGGCGGTCGGGGTCCAGCATCTCGATGGTGGAGGCAGTGTGGCGGGCACCCGGCACCCGCACCTCTTCCTCGCCGGTCAGCAGCGCGGTGGGGGTGCCCCCGGCGTTCAGGCGTTCCATCACTTCCAGCGCCAGCAGCCGCAGCGGTGCCAGATAGACGCCGTCCCGCGCCCCTTTCAGCGCCGCGATGGCGCGGTGCGTCTTGCCGGAGTTGGTCGGGCCGGAGACCAGAACCAGCCGCCGCCCCATGCCGCGCGCCACCGGGAACAGGTTTTCGAAGCGGGCGAAGTCGAAATGCCGGTCGACATAGGCCCGCCCGCGCGCCTCGGCGCGCTCGCGCCGCCATACGTCGAACTCGCGATCCCAGCGGGCGAGCAGTTCGTCCACGCCGTCGCGGTTGCGGGCGGCGCGCGCCAGCCGGTCGGCAAGGGCGGCGAAGGTCCAGACATCGGCGGCCGTCCCCGCGTCCTCGGCGTACGCACGCAGGCGGGCGGCGGTGCGCGACAGCGCGCCGTCCAGCGCCGCGGTCAGTTGCGGATCGGCCTCCAGCCGTCCGGCCAGCTCGGCATCGGTCAGGTCGGCGAGTTCCAGCGCGTCCAGCGTCCGCGCCACCTGGAGGCGCACAGGGGCCGGCAGTCCCGGCCAGCGCAGCTCGTCCGCCAGGGTGACGCGCACACGGGTGCGATCCTCAGCGGGGTGCAGCGCCGCGCGTCCCCCGTCGAGCGCGCGCCGCCCCTGCGCCAGCAGCGCATCGCGGCGCCGGGCGCGGTCGGCAGCGCCCTCGATCTCCAGCAGGATCGCGGCGCGCCGTTCGGCCGGTACCAGCAGGTCGCGCTTGCCCTTCGGCAGCGGCAGGCCGAGCGGCACCAGTCCAGCGGCCTCCGCCTGCTCGACACGGGCATAGCCGGCGGCGGCGGCCGTCGTCACCTCGGGGTGGGCGGCGGCCAGGGCGTGGACCAGCGCGGGGTCGAGGTCAGACACGGGGATGCCGGACGAGAGGATCGGGCCGGCCACCTGTTGCCAGGGTGGATCCCGAACCGGAGAGGACGACCATGGACGACACGAAGAAATCCCCGGAAAACGCGCAGGACAAGTGGAAGGGCATGAAGCCCGAAGACCCCGCCATGGGCAAGCGCGACGAAGCCCGCCCCGGCACCCCCGGCAGCGGCGAGAACATCGACCCGAAGACGGGGGAAAAGTTCATCGAAGGGATCGGCGGGGGGTGATGCGTCATCGCGTCGGCCCCCCCACCCAACCCTCCCCCACTTCGCGGGGGAGGGCTCAATTCCTCCCCCCGCGCAGTGGGGGGAGGTTAGGAGGGGGGCTCACCGCCACGGCTTCCCTCACCGCGCCCCCACCCCATGCGGCAGGCGGCTCATCAGCGCGATGGGCAGCAGGAACAGCGCCACGTTGGTCCAGGACACGCCGCGCCGCTTCGCCTCCGGCTGCCTTGCCGGCTCCATCCAGCCGCCGCTGGAGTCGTGGCGGTCGTCGATGGGGTGCAGCAGCGCCCCGTCGGTCTCAGGCGCCGGCCGGTTCTCGAACATCTCCCGCTCGATCAGCCGCGCCGCCGCGGCTTCCGCCATGCCCGGCGCCATGGCGTGCTGCAGCTCGGCGAAGCGCCCGGCGCCGCCGACGAACACCTCGCGCTGCGGCTTGACCGCCAGTTGCACGATGGCGTCGGCCACCGTCTCGGGCGCCGTCACCGGCCCCGGCGGGCGCACGGCCCGGCCCGTGTAGTTGGCCGCGTGCTGCCACAAGGGCGTGTCGATGGAGCCCGGCATCACAGTGCAGACCTGGATGCCCGGCTCCTCCACCAGTTCCTGTCGCAGGGTTTCCGAGAAACCGCGCACCGCGAACTTGCTGGCCACGTAGGCGCTGGCGTAGCGCTGGCCGACCGTGGAGACCACCGAGGCGTTGTTGACGATCACCCCCTCCGCCCGGTCGAGGAAGTGCGGCAGCACCGCCCGGCAGCCGTTCACCGTGCCCATCAGGTTGGTGCGCACCACCTGCTCGAACATCTCGGGCGGAGTCTCCTCGAAGCGGCCGAAGGCGATGACGCCGGCGTTGTTCACCCACACGTCGATGCCGCCGAACGCCTCGATGGCGCGGCGGGCGAGGGCGTTGACCTGCTCCGGATCTGTGACGTCGGTGGGCACCACCATGGCGCGGCCGCCGGCGTCCAGGCACTCCTCGGCCGCGGTGTGCAGCGCCGCGTCGCGCCGCGCCGCCAGCACCACCGTGGCGCCCTGCCGTGCGAAGGCCAGCGCCGTCGCCCGGCCGATGCCGCTCGACGCCCCGGTCACCACCACCACCTTGTTCGACATGCGCGCCATGGCCCGCCCCGCTTCCGCCGTTTGCTCCGCCCTTGACAACACCGGAAGCGGCGCACGGTTGCGCAGGGCTTGGAAACGGCGGCGCCAAGGCGCTACAGTCGCCTCGGACGGCAGAGCAGGGAGCAGGCGCGTGGCGGCTAGGGAACTGGATGTGCGGGGGCTGTTCTGCCCGTTGCCGATCCTGCGGACTCGCAAGCTCCTCGACACCATGGCGGAGGGCGAGGAGGTCATCGTCTACGTCACCGATCCCGCGTCGGTGATCGACTTCCGCCACTTCTGCAACATCACCGCCAACGAGCTGCTGTCGTACGACCAGCGCGACGACGAGGTGTTCGTCTACCACATCCGCCGGCACCTCTGAGGAGCCCTGAAGCCATGGCCACACTCGCCCCCGCCTCCCCGCCGCCGCTGCGCCCCGGCGCGGTGATGCACGGCCCCGGATCCGAACACATCGACGCCCTGCTCGAGCGCTTCACCGCCGAGCTGAAGCGGCGCGGCTTCCGCGTCGGCGGCGTGGTCCAGCGCAACTACGGCGCCGGCGACCACTGCGCCGACCAGATGGAACTGGTGGACGTGGCGACCGGCCGCGCCTTCGGCATCTCGCAGAACCTGGGGCGGGAGTCGCGGGCCTGCCGGGTCGATCCCTCGGGCGTCGCCGACGCCAGCCAGGCGATCCGCCGGGCGGTGGCGGAGCGCGCCGATCTCATCGTCGTGAACAAGTTCGCCGGGCTGGAGGCCCACGGCGAGGGCCTCTCCGACGAGATGCTCTCGGCCATCAGCGAAGGCATCCCGGTGCTGACCAGCGTCGGCAGCCGCTTCATCAACGAATGGCAGACCTTCGCCGGCGGCTACGCCGACCTGCTGACTCCCGACGCGGAATCGCTGTGGCGCTGGTGGGGGCCGCAGCGGCTGTACGAAGACCTGCTGCTGGGCGTCGAGGACGCCGAGGTGAAGCGCGTCGTCATCGGGCCGAAGTGGATCCTGGTGGAGACCGCGGCCGGTGCCGTCGGCCTCGCCGCCCGCCCGGCCGGCAGCGCTGATGCCGTGGTCCCGCCCCCGGACTCCTGGGCCGGCCGGAGGCTCAGGGACCTCGCCGAGCCCGCCGCACGCGGCTGGAACGCGCTGGAGATCGCCATCGGCATCGCCGCGCTCAACGCCCACTACAACCACGCCGGCCAGACCGGCCCGGCGGTGAACGGGCTGGAGCTGTACGCCGGCATCGAGGGGCGCGTCGTGGTGATCGGCGGCTTCCCGCAGATCCGGGAGCGCCTGCCGCGCGCCCAGGTCATCGAGATCGACCCGCGCCCTGGCGAGTACCCGGAACCCGCCTGCGACTGGCTGTTGCCCGGCGCCGAGGCCGTGGTGGCCACCGCCTCGGCACTGGCCAACAGGACGCTGCCGCGCCTGCTGGCGGCGAGCCGCGGCGCGCGGGTGACGCTGGTCGGGCCGGGGACGCCGCTGACGCCGCGCCTGTTCGATTACGGCATCGAGACGCTGTCCGGCTTCGTCGCCGAGAACGTGCCGGCGTTGGTCGAGGCGATCCTCGGCGGCGCCTCGTCCAAGCAGTTCCATTGCCACGGCCGCTTCGTGACGCTGAGCCGCGGATAGAATCAAGAAAGGGAGAGAAATGGACGACCGCACCCGCACCGAACTGGAGGCCGCCGCCTTCCGCGGCCTCGTCGCGCACCTGCAGAAGCGCACCGACGTGCAGAACATCGACCTGATGAACCTCGCCGGCTTCTGCCGCAACTGCCTGTCCAAGTGGTACCGCGCCGCAGCCGTGGAGCGCGGCGTCGAGATGACAGAGGAGGAGGCGCGCGAGGTGATCTACGGCATGCCCTTCAAGGAGTGGAAGGCGCAACACCAGAAGGAAGCCACGCCCGAGCAGATGCAGACCTTCGAGGACACCAAGCCGCTGCACGCTGAGATCAGCGGGCATTATAAGAAATGAGTCTTCAAGCCCTCCCCCGCCTCCGGCGGGGGCGTGGAGCCGGTGCCGAAGGCAACGAGCGCCGAAGGCGGTCGTAGGCGGAGCGCGGTCGCCCGACTTGCGGGCGACCGGTGGTTGGGTGGAGGCAGCGAATTCTCGGGTAGGCCGTAGCCCCCTCCCTCCCCCCGCGGAGCGTGGGGAGGGCAATGATGCCTACCCGAACAGCCCCGTGAACGGCAGGAAGGCCACCATGTCGCCCTCGCGGATGGCGCTGGCCTCCGCCGGCATGTCGACCAGCCCGTCGGCCTCCACCATCGAGGTCAGCACACCAGAGCTGTCGATCGGGAACTTCCGCGCCACGGGGCGGCCATCGGCGCCGATCTCCAGCCGGGCGCGCAGGAACTCGCGCCGCCCCGGCTTTTTGGCGAACTCGAACCCGGCCACCACAAGGCAGCGCGGCGCCTGCACCGATTCAGCACCCATCAGGCGCAGCACCAGCGGGCGGCCGACCAGCATGAAGGTCACCATCGCCGACACCGGGTTGCCGGGCAGGCCGAGGAAGGCCGTGCCGCGCACCTGGCCCAGCGCCAGCGGCTTGCCCGGCTTGATCGACAGCTTCCACAAATCCACCGAGCCGAGCGCGCTGACCGCCGCCTTGACGTGGTCCTCCTCGCCCACCGACACGCCGCCGGAGGTGACGATCAGGTCCGCGGTGCCGGCCGCGTCCTCCAGCGCGGCGCGCACCGCCTCCGCCTTGTCGGCGAGGATGCCGAGGTCGCGCACCTCCGCCCCCAGCGCCGCCAGCTGCGCGCCGATGGTGTAGCGGTTGGCGTCGTAGATGGCGTGATCCGGCTTGGCGCCGCCCGGCTCGCGCAGTTCGTCGCCGGTGGAGAACAGCACCACCCGCAGCCGCCGGCGCACCGCCAGCGAATCGCGCCCGACCGCCGCGGCCAACCCGACCTCCTGCGCGCGCAGGCGCCGGCCGGCCTCCAGCACCACGGATCCGGCCGTCATGTCCTCACCGGCCGGGCGGATGTTGGCGCCGCGCTCGGGCGGGTCGAGCACGACCACCGCGCCGTCCTCGGCCCGGCAGTCCTCCTGCATGGCGATGGTGTCGACGCCGGCCGGGACCGGCGCGCCGGTGAAGATGCGCACCGCCTCGCCCGGCCGCACCGTTCCCTCGAATCGCGCGCCCGCCGGCACGCGGCCGACCACCGGCAACCGCAGCGGTGATCCTGGATTGGCAGGGGTTGCGTAGGCGTACCCGTCCATCGCCGACACCGCGGCCGGGGGCACGTTGACCGGGGCGGTCACCGGCTCGGCCAGGATGCGGCCCAGCGCGTTGGGCAGCGGCACCGTCTCCACGCCGGTGACCGGGCCGAAACCCTGGACCACGCGGGCCAGCGCCTCGTCGAGCGGCATCGGGCCGGAAGCGGAAGTGGGGCGGAAGCAGTCGGTGGCCATGGTGTCTCCTCGCGGCGGCTGCGCGGCGGCCATGGTCGCCGTCCGCGCGTTCGCTTGCAACAGCCATGGCGGCGAGGAGGCGCCCTTGACTTCCGTCAAATGGCGATCATCGAACGCGACAAAGCCGCCGCCGCCCGAAGGCGACGGCGACCTCCTCGTCAACACCAAAGCGGTGCGCGTTTTGCGCCTCGCAGACGCACTGTCGGCGAAAAAGGGGTAGGACGCAGTGACGGCCGTCACACCCCGGTGTGGGGAGCGCGAAACAGCGGCTTGTGTGGCCCGGCTCACATCGGCGCCGGCTGGGGTCGGATAGGGTCCGGTCATCGAGACACATCGGGGCGATCGGAGCCCCAGAACCCCACGGAGATCACCCCATGACCCGCACTTCCCTGCTCGCCGGCTTCGCCACCCTCGCCCTGCTGTCGGCCCCGGCCATGGCGCAGAATGTGTCCAACATCACGAACACCGCCGCCGGCATCGGCAACACCGCCACCCAGAGCGTCACCACCATGCAGCGCGGCGGCGGACTGTTCGCCGGCCCGAACGTCGCCAACGTCGCAAACACGGCGGCTGGCATCGGCAACACGGCCAGCCAGGGCGTCTTCGTCGGCCAGCGCTCGGGCGGGCTGTTCTCCGGCGGGTCGATGGCGAACGTCTCCAACACCGCGGCGGGAATCGGCAACGCCGCCACGCAGGGCGCCACCGTCCTCCAGCGCTCCGGTGGCCGGACGCCCTTCGGCGGCCCGAACCTCGCCAACGTGCAGAACCTCTCCGCCGGCATCGGCAACTTCGCCGGCCAGGGCGTCCTCGTCCGCCAGCGCTGACCGGTCGTCCGCCTCCCCTCCGTCCCTCCCAACCTCACGCTTCGGCCGTCCGCGGCCGGAGCGCTTTTGTTGTCAGAGGTACGTCACCATGACGCCGGCCAGCATGGCGGCGAAGGCGACGGTCGCCAGCATGGACGCCAGGGGCAGGGCGCCGCGCCACCACATGTAGACGGTGACGGCGATCACCGTGACCGCGGTCACCACCAGCCCGCCGTTGGCCCCATCGAACAGAGAATCGGGCATCAGAAAATCCCCATGTCCAGCCCGGCGGCCATCAGCGCGCCCAGCTCCTCGCAGCGAATCGTGAAGTCGTCCTGGAAAGCGCCGCGGCAGACCAGCGGCTCCTGCACCGCCCGCCAGCGCAGGCCGGTGACGATGCCCTCGACGGCGCGCCGGGTGCCGGTGCCGTCGTGCCCGGCGCGGACGTACAGCGCGTAGGGCATCCCCTGGGTGCGCTCCAGGCACGGGTAATAAATTCGGTCGAAGAAGTCCTTCAGCGCGCCGCTCATGTACCCGAGGTTCTCCGGCGTGCCGAGAATCACCGCCCGCGCGGCCAGAACGTCCGCCGGCCCGGCGTCCAGCGGCGCCAGGACCCGCACGGCCATGCCCTCGCCGAGAGTCGCCTGCGCACCGCGCAGCACCGCCTCGCGCAGACGCAACGTGTTGTCCGACGGCGCGTGGGCGACGATCAGCAAGGTCTTGGCGGTATCGGTCATTTGGGTCTCCCCAGCCATCGGCAGGACGTCCGGCGACGTCGGCGTGGCTGGAGGAGGTGGCGGAGCGGGGGGGATTCGAACCCCCGGTACGAGTAATCCCCGTACGACAGTTTAGCAAACTGCTGGTTTCAGCCACTCACCCACCGCTCCCCGGTGGACACCCCCGTTTCCGGGGGCGCCGTGGTGGAAGCCGTTCTAGCGGCCCCGGGTGCCGCTTGTCAACGCCTTGCGGGGGAAATATTCCGGATTGCGGCAGCCGGCACGGACGCATGTCCCCACACGGCACTCTGCCCCACCCCATTGCGGCCCATTCGTGACAAATTCAGATAAAATTTTATAGACATTTCGCTCATCGCCGGGTAGCATCACCCCCATACAGAGGAAACCACGGGTTCGGGAGGCCGCCATGAGCCTGTCCAAGCGTTGCGTCGAAACCCTGCTGGATCTGGCCGAGATCAAGCTGAGCTGCCTGGAGATCACCGACCGCGAGGACGCGCGCGAGAAGGAGCTGCTGGAGCGCTGCATCCAGGAACTGCGCGCCGAGGCCGAGGGCCAGGACGGCCGGACGCTCTCCTTCCAGGTTCCAAAGCGCCGCGGCCGCCGCCCCAAGCACCTGCAGTTCCACGAGTTGCACGCCGCCTGACCGGCCGCGCACCCGCCTCACACCATCGTCGGCTCGTCGGCGCCCTGTGGCACCGTCCGCGGCAGCACCAGGGTGAAGCGGGTGCCCTGCCCTTCCTGCGACTCCACCGACAGCCGGCCGCCCAGCACCTGGGTGACGGTGTTGAAGACGATGTGCAGGCCCAGGCCGCTGCCGCCTTCCGAGCGCTTGGTGGTGAAGAACGGGTCGAAGATTCGCGGCAGCACGTCGGCCGGAATGCCCTTGCCGTCGTCGCAGAACACCAGTTCCACCTCGTCGGCGCCGCGCGGCTCGGCGGTGATTCGGATGGTGCCGGCCTGCCCTTCGGCGTAGGCGTGCACGATGGCGTTGATGGTCAGGTTGGTCAGCACCTGGCTCAGCGCGCCGGGAAAGCTGTCCATGGCGAGCCCCTCCGGGCACTCCACCGCCACCGTCAGGCGCGTGCGCTTCAGGCGCGGGCGCAGGCTGAACAGCACCTCGCCGATGTAGGTCTTGAGATCAAAGGCCCGCCGCCCGCCGGACGACTGGTCGACCGCCACCTGCTTGAAGCTCTGGATCAGTTCCGCCGCCCGGTTCATGTTGGCGACCAGCAGCTTCGCCCCCTCGCCCACCGTGCCGAGATACTCGGTGAAGTCGCTGCGGCGGATGGCGCCGCCCTCGAACTGATCGCGCACGCGCGCGGTGGTCTCGGCGACGTGGGTCGCGGCGGTCAGGCCGATGCCGATGGGGGTGTTGATCTCGTGCGCCACCCCGGCGACCAGCTGGCCGAGCGAGGCCATGGTTTCCGCCTGGATCAGGCTTTCCTGCGCCGCGCGCAGGTCGGCGAGCGCCCGCTCGGCGGCCTCCTTGGCGGTCTTCAGTTCGGCCTCGGCGGCCTTGCGGTCGGTGATGTCATAGAGCCAGGTGAGATAGGCGCTCTCGCCGTCGAACTCGATGGAATCCCAGGACGCCAGCGCCCACGCCACACTGCCGTCGGCGCGGCGGAACGCCACCTCGGCGTCGCGAAAGGCACCCTCGGCCTCCAGCCGGGCGCTCAGCCGCTCGCGCACCGCGGGATCGACGTACAGGTCGGGGATCGAGGTGCGTTCGATCTGGGCGCGCGTCAGGCCGAAGATGCGCTCGGTCTGCGGATTCGAGAACAGCCACCGCCCGTCCTTGCTGGAGATGTTCACCGAGATCGGCGAGGCCGCGAGGATGGCCAGCAGCCGCTCCTCGCTGGCGCGCAGCAGTTCCTCCTGGCGGCGGCGGGCGGAGATGTCGGTCATGATGCCGGTGTAGCGCACCGGCCGCCCGGCTGCGTCGAACACGGCCCGCCCCTTGGCCTCCACCCACATCCAGCTGCCGTCCTCGCGGTACAGGCGGTAGACGTACTCGTACGCCGCGCACTCGCCGCGCAGGTGGGCGTCGATGTGCGCCAGCACCCGCACGCGATCCTCCGGATGCAGCCGGCGCTCCCAGAAGTCGGGAGGCATGGCCGGGACGGCGTGGAACCCCAGCATGCGCGGGAAGGTGTCCGACCACCAGCAGGTGCCGGCCACCACGTCGGCGTCCCACACCGCGGCGTTGGTGGCCTCCAGCGCCATGGCGAGGCGCACCGCCATGTCGCGCTTTTCCGCCTTCGCCTGGACCTGCTGGCTGATGTCGTAGAACCACGTGATGTGGCAGCGCCGCCCGGCGTATTCGGTGAGCGCCGAGGTCATGGTGCCGACGTAGATCTCGCCCGAGCCGCGGCGCAGCAGCACCTCGTCCTGCGTCGCGATGCCGGCCCGGTACAGCCGCTCCATGTACTCTTCGCGCTGTTCGGGCCGGGCGTAGAGCGAGGGGACGCCGTCGGCGGCGAACTCCTCCGCCGTCTGGCCGAAGACCTCCAGCGCGCGGGCGTTGCGATAGAGGATCTCGCCGTCTCGCGTGTTGATGATGACGCCGACCGGCGCCGTGTCGAGCAGCGCGCGCAGCCGCGAATCGCTGTCGGCGCTTGCCGGCGCGACGACCGGCGGGTGCGGCGTGTCGTCCAGGCGTTCGGCCCGGCGCCCCATCGCAAAACCGATCCACCCCGCCAGCACCGCCAGCGCGACGATCACCGTGACTGGCAGACCCAATGGATCCATCGAACCTCCGTGAGAAGGACAATGGAAACTCGCATTCGAGGAATTGCAATCCCTTTGTCGCCGCAGGGTCAAATATACGGGAGTATGCGGCGGCGCCAAAGCCAGTCTTGGCCATGCTCCGCGAACTCTTCCGCATACATAAAAAGACGCCGCGGAGCAGGCCCCGCGGCGTCCATGTTGCACAACCGTGCCGGGCGACTTACCCGTTCAGCTTCTTCTGAAGGATTTCGTTGACCAGCGCCGGGTTCGCCTTGCCCTGGGTGGCCTTCATTGCCTGACCGACGAAGAAGCCGAAGAGCTTGTCCTTGCCGGACTTGTACTCCTCGACCTTGTCGGCGTTGGCGGCCAGGATCTGGTCGATGGCGCCCTCGATGGCGCCGGTGTCGGTCACCTGCTTCAGGCCCTTCTCCGCCACGATGTCCGCCGGCTTCTTGCCGGGAGTCTCGAACATGATGGCGAAGACGTCCTTGGCGATGCGGCCGGAGATGGTGTTGTCGGCGATCAGGTCGATCAGGCCGCCGAGGTCCTCGGCCTTGACCGGGCTCTGCTCGATCTCCAGCCCGGCCTTGTTGAGTGCGCCGAACAGGTCGCCGGTCACCCAGTTGGCCGCCTGCTTCGGATCGCGGCCCTTGGCGACCGTCTCGAAGTAGTCGGCCTTGGCCTTCTCGTTGACCAGCACGTTGGCGTCGTAGGCGGACAGCTTGAAGTCCGCCATGAAGCGGGCCTTCTTCTCGTCCGGCAACTCGGGCAGGGTGCGCTTGATGTCCTCCACCCACTCCGGGTCCAGCTCCAGCGGCAGCAGGTCGGGGTCGGGGAAGTAGCGGTAGTCGTGCGCTTCTTCCTTGGAGCGCATGGAGCGGGTCACCAGCTTGGTGGTGTCCCACAGCCGCGTCTCCTGCACGATGGTGCCGCCCTCCTCCAGCACCTCGATCTGGCGACGCGCCTCGTACTCGATGGCGGCCATCACGAAGCGGATGGAGTTGACGTTCTTGATCTCGCACCGCGTGCCGAACGGCTGCCCCGGCTTGCGCACCGAGACGTTGCAGTCGCAGCGCATGGAGCCTTCCTCCATGTTGCCGTCGCAGGTCCCCAGGTAGCGCAGGATCGAGCGCAGCTTGCGGACATAGGCGCCGGCCTCCTCGGCCGAGCGCAGGTCCGGCTCCGACACGATCTCCATCAGCGCCACGCCCGACCGGTTCAGGTCGATATAGGTCTTGGACGGATGCTGGTCGTGCAGCGACTTGCCGGCGTCCTGCTCCAGGTGCAGGCGGGTGATGCCGACCGTGCGGGTCGAGCCGTCCGGCAGGTCGAGCACCAGTTCGCCTTTGCCGACGATCGGCTGCTGGTACTGGCTGATCTGGTAGCCCTGCGGCAGGTCGGCGTAGAAGTAGTTCTTGCGGTCGAACACCGAGTAATTGTTGATCTGCGCCTTCAGGCCCAGGCCGGTGCGCACCGCCTGCTCGACGCAGAACTCGTTGATGACGGGCAGCATGCCCGGGAACGCCGCGTCCACGAAGCTGACCTGGCTGTTCGGCGCGGTGCCGAACGCAGTGGCGGAGCCGGAGAACAGCTTGGCGTTGGAAACGACCTGGGCGTGGACTTCCAGCCCGATCACGACTTCCCAATCGCCCGTTTCACCCTGGATGTAGGTCATGGTCTAACTCTCCGTCCCGTTCAGGCCATGAACGGCGGGGTGGCGGTGAACTGCGCGGCCTCTTCGATGACGCCGCCGACGCGGAACAGCGTCTCCTCGTCGAACGGCTTGCCGATCAGCTGCAGGCCCAGCGGCAGCCCATCGGCGCCCAGGCCGGCGGGGATGCTCATGCCCGGCAGGCCGGCGAGGTTGACCGGCACCGTGAACACGTCGTTCAGGTACATCTGGATCGGGTCGTCCATCTTCTCGCCGATAGCGAAGGCGCCCGACGGCGCGGTCGGCGTCAGGATGACGTCGCACTGCTCGAACGCCTGGTCGAAGTCCCACTTGATGCGGGTGCGCACCTTCTGCGCCTGCAGGTAGTAGGCGTCGTAATAGCCGGCCGACAGCACGTAGGTGCCGACCAGGATGCGGCGGCGGACCTCCTTGCCGAAGCCGGCGCCGCGGGTGTTCTCGTACATCTCGTTGAGGCTGCCGCCCTCGACCCGCAGGCCGTAGCGCACGCCGTCGTAGCGGGCGAGGTTGGACGAGCACTCGGCCGGCGCCACGATGTAGTAGGCGGCCAGCGCGTACTTGGTGTGCGGCAGGCTGATCTCGACCGGGACGGCGCCGGCGGCCTTCAGCCACTCGACGCCCTTGCGCCACATCTCCTCGATCTCGGCCGGCATGCCATCCACGCGGTATTCCCTGGGAATGCCGACGCGCAGGCCGCGGATGTCGCCGGTCAGCGCCTTCTCGAAATCGGGCACCGGCATGTCGACGCTGGTGGAGTCCTTCGGATCGAAGCCGCACATGGAGCGCAGCATGATCGCGCTGTCGCGCACCGTGCGGGTCATCGGCCCGGCCTGGTCGAGCGACGAGGCGAACGCCACCACGCCCCAGCGCGAGCAGCGGCCGTAGGTCGGCTTGATGCCGACGATGCCGGTGAAGGCGGCAGGCTGGCGGATCGAGCCGCCGGTGTCGGTGCCGGTCGCCCCCAGCGCCACGCGCGCCGCCACCGCGGCGGCCGAGCCGCCCGACGAGCCGCCGGGCACCAGCTTGCGCGGCCAGTTGCCGGGCTCGCCCGGGCTCCACGGGTTGACCACGTCGCCGTAGTAGGAGGTGATGTTGGCCGAGCCCATGGCGAACTCGTCCAGGTTCACCTTGCCCAGCATCACCGCGCCGTCGCGCCACAGGTTGGACGTGACGGTGGATTCATAGCTGGGCTGGAAGCCGTCGAGGATGTGGCTGGCCGCCGTGGTCAGCACATCCTTGGTGCAGAACAGGTCCTTCACCGCGATGGGCAGGCCGTCCATCGGACCGGCCTCGCCCTTGGCGCGCCGGGCGTCGGAGGCCCTGGCCATCTCCAGCGCCTTGTCCGGCGTCTCGGTGATGAAGGCGTTGAGCGGCCGGGCCTTCTCCATGGCGCGGACGTGCGCCTCGGTCAGCTCGACCGCGGTGAACTGCTTCTCGGCCAGCCCCTTGAGGGCATCGGCCATGGTGAGGTGGGTGAGCTGGGTCATGTTATTCGACCACCTTCGGCACGGCGAAATAGCCCTCGGCCGCTTCCGGGGCGTTCCTGACGATGTCCTGCGGGTACCCGCCGTCGGTGACCTCGTCCTTGCGGCGGCGCAGCTTCTGCGCGGCGACCGAGGTCATCGGCGGGACGTTGCCGGTGTCCACCTCGTTCAGCTGCTCCACGAAGCTGAGGATGTTGTTCAGCTCGCCCGCGAGGTGGTCGAGCTCTTGCTCCGGCACCTTGATGCGGGCCAGATGCGCGATCTTGGCCACGGTGGCCTTGTCGAGCGACATGCCTGGTACTCTCTTCCGCCGTATCGGGAAAAAACGGCTCGGAAGCTAGCACCCGCGGCGGGGGTACGCAACGTTGCAGGGGATCGGATCGCCATCGACGCCGATGCGCGCGTCGTCCCTCTTTTGGCGCGCCGGCAAAGGACGGTATGATCGACGCGACGAGGAAATGCTTGTTGGAAGCATTTTAATCTAGACTGGCGCCGAGCATGCAAGACCGGATCGAGATCTTCCCGTGGAACGAAAACTTCGCCACCGGGATAGACAGCATCGACCGGCAGCACCAGCGCCTCGTCGAGCTTCTCAACACGCTGGTCGGGCACCTGGCTTTCCAGTTGGACGCTCCGGCCATCGAGGACGTGCTGGCGGAACTGAAGAGCTATTCCAACGTCCACTTCGCCGACGAGGAATCCATCTGGCGGGAGCATTTCGGCAGTGATCCCTGGATGGAGTGGCACCGGAACGCCCACGACGACTTCATCCAGAAGATCGTCGAACTGAAGGAGAACGCCGATGGCCGCGATTTCGAGCGCGTCATCGAGGACATCGTCAGCTTCCTGACGCACTGGCTGGCGCTGCACATCATCGAATCCGACAAGCGGATGGCGAAGGTGGTCCTGGCGATGCCCACCGGCGTCTCGCTGGAGCGGGCCAAGGAACTGGCCAACAAGGAGATGTCGGGCGCCACGCGGGTCCTGATCGACACCGTCATGGGCATGTACGACAACCTGGCCCACCGCACCATCCTGCTGACCCGCGAGATCAACGCCCGTATCAAGACGGAGGCCGCCCTGCGCGCCGCCCAGGAGAGCCTCGCCCGCCTCAAGGAGGAGGCGGAGATCCGGGAGCAGCGGGCGCTGTCCGACATCCGGAACTTCGCCGACGTCATCGCGCACCACATCCAGGAATCGGTGCGGGCGCAGATCATGTACACCTCGGTGCTCAAGAAGACGCTGGCGGAGGGGAATCCCTTCAGCCGCGACGTCGACTACGCGATCGAGCAGGTCACCAAGGGGGCGGAGCGCCTCCGGCTGCTGATGCGCGACATGGAAATGCACATGGCGCTGTCCGGTCAGCACTGGACGCCGACCCGCTGCCGCCTGAACGACGTCCTGGACACCGCACTGCGGCGCCTGTCGCCGAAGATCCGCGACAAGGCGGCCCGCATCGACGCCGGCGACCTGCCGACCGTCGCGGTCGATGTCAACCGGATGGTCGATGTCTTCGCCGCGCTCATCGACAACGCCCTCTCGTTCGGCCGTCCGGAGATCCCGCCCGTCGTCGTGGTGGCGGCCGCGGTGGCTGACGATCGCCTGACCGTCGTCATCGACGACAACGGCATCGGCATTCCCGAAGAGTACCGCGAGCGGGTGTTCCGGATGTTCGAGCGCCTCGCCCCGGCGAGCCACAGCACCGGAACCGGGATCGGGCTTTCCCTCGTGAAGAAGACCATGGACTCGATCGGCGGCACCGTCCGCCTGTCGGCCAGCGATGCCGGCGGCACCCGTGTGCAGCTTTCCGTTCCCCTGCCGGACGAGGGACGGACATCCGAGGCGGGCTAGATCCGCTTCCCGCCGAGCGCCATCGCCTCCGGCTCGCGCTGGGGCGGCGCGACGCGCAGCCGGGCCAGCGCCGCCGCCACGTCGGCTTCGGGGAGCACCACCGGATCGGTGCGGCACTGGTTCACCAGCACGAGGTCGCCCGCCGTCACCGACGTCGCGACGAAGCAGCCGTAGGCGTTGCCTGACAGCGTCATCTCATAGCGCTCGAACGCGTAGACCCGGCCGGCGCCCATCGTCGCCCCGCCGCCGAGCGAGCGGCCGGAGCCGCCGGGCGGGATGAAGCGCTCGCGGACCTCGGCCGGCTCGGTGCGCTTGGAGATGAACTCGCCGTCGCCGGCGCGGCTGTAGAGCACGATGGTCTGCCCCTCGTCGCGCAGCCAGCGGGCGGTGAAGGTGCTCATGCCGCCGCGCTCCAGCCGGCGCAGCTCGTCCGGGCGCGGGCCGCCGTAGACCGGGTCGCCGAAGGCGATGGGCGAGGTGCGCGGATCGACCACCTCGCTGACCGGCGGGTTGCTGACCGGCGGATTGCCGGCGGCGGACTGGGCGAGCGCCGCCCCGCATCCAAGCCCCACCACCAGCGCCGCAGCGACCCTCAGCATGGCGTCCTCCGGAAAGCGTCCCTGAAGGCAAGGTGGAGCGCTGTCGCGCAAAGAAAACGGACCTGTTCGTCATACGTCGTTTTCGGCACCTCGGACGCTTGCCGGACCGACGGCGTGCGCCTAAGGTTCCGCCCATGATCCGTACCCTGCCCGACCTCGCCGCGGCGCTGCCCAAGGGGGCACGCCTGCTCGGCCTCGACCTCGGAACCAAGACGATCGGGCTCGCCGTGTGCGACCCGGGTCTCGCCGTCGCCTCGCCGATCCAGACCATCCGCCGCTCCAAGTTCACCGAGGAGGCCAGGGAGCTGGCGCGCATCGTGCGCGACTACGGCGTCGGCGGCTTCGTGCTGGGGCTGCCGCTCAACATGGACGGCTCGCAGGGGCCGCGCGCGCAGGCGGCCAACGCCTTCGCCGCGACGCTGGTGCAGCGCGCCGACCTGTTCGGCGGCTGGGAACCGGAAATCGCCTTCTGGGACGAGCGGCTGTCCACCGTGGCGGTGCAGCGCTTCATGACCGACGAGGCGGACATGACCCGCAAGCGCCGCGGCGAGGTCGTGGACAAGATGGCCGCCGCCTACATCCTGCAG
>Ga0196970_1001358_pt1 | contig 17131 bp, 18 predicted proteins | sample S1v_513CmetaG_FD_148672 | JGI IMG/M metagenome (GOLD analysis project Ga0196970, IMG submission 148672) | Soil microbial communities from Anza Borrego desert, Southern California, United States - S1+v_5-13C | ecosystem: Environmental > Terrestrial > Soil > Desert | place: USA: California...
GTTACCAGTGGGAAAGAAAAAAGATGGCTCCTGTTGAGTACAGGAACCACCTTTTGGCCAGTTAAGGCTGGAACCTTTTAGGGTGTCCACAAAGTGGGGCTCAGTTCACATGCGCACCGCTCCTTTTATGCGTGGATGGCGGGGCCGGCGCCTGCAGGGCTCCGAACAAGCCTGCGCAGCCGAACGGCTCCAATCAGGTAGTTGGTACCGAACAACCACAGGAATGCGATGGCGAACACCAGGAGGGAGCGCGTAAGGAGACCGAACGTCGTGGCAGCAATCAGCACGAAGGTGAGAAACTCGAGACAGAAAAACCTGTACCGCAGGATGCCTGGACTTCCCGGCTGGACTTCGATCTCTCCCCTTCCGATCGTAGCCAGGACATTGCCGCCGTGTATGCCCCAGCGAAAGGCTCCGCCCCGGAACGTAACCTTATAGCCATTGCGGGAGATGTTGATAGCCAGGGCCTTATGTAGTGCTTGCTCGACTCCGTTAAGCAAGCTGTCGATGTCGGCTGACGCCGCTGCGCTGAGTTCAATTTGCCCCGTGTGGCTGATTGGGAACATCGTTCAATCCCCCTGGCCGAGCGCGGTTGACGAAAATCGCCTGCTCCTTCGCCTTCAAGGTAACATACTCTTTTGACCATAACCACCCCTGACGGATGACCGCTTTGTAAGAAACCATATTAGACCCAGTTCCGTCAAAATTAGTAAGCTACACGAAGAGAGGGCGATGGCTTATGCGTCGGGCCTTTGGGATTGGCGTGACGCTGCTGGCGGGCGCCGTGACAGGGTTCTTTCTGGCTGGACCCGTTGTCTTTGCCGATGGTGCGATGGGCGAACGGGCCGCGGCCCTGGGCCTGGCGGCGGTGGTCTATCTGGTGCTGGGCGCCCTGGTCGGGTGGTGGCTGCGGACCTGGCGGGCGGGGATATGGCTGGCGGCGCCCGGCATGATCGTGGCGCTGGCCCTGGGCGAAGCATGGGCGGTCATCGGTGCGACCATGGGCGTGGTGCTGATCAGCGCCGCAGGCGGTGCCTGGCTGGGGGCGCGGGGCCAATGAAATGCAGCGGGGGGTCCACCGGACTCCCCGCTGCTCATGTTCTCCGGCCCAATCAGGCCGAAGCCATCCTGCTCAGACGTGTTGATCAAAGAGGATCGGATTGCCATCCGGATCCAAAGCGATGAAATGGGCCGACCCCGTTGTGCGCTCATCCGCCTCTTGCTGGAACTGCACACCCTGTGCCTTTAGCTGGCGCTGGATTTCGCGGACGTCGGTGAATGTGGCCAACTTCTGGGCATTGCTGTCCCAGCCGGGATTGAAGGTGAGGATGTTCTTCTCAAACATGCCTTGAAAGAGCCCGATCACGTGATCGCCGTTCTTCATGATCAGCCAGTTCTGCGATGCGTCCCCGGCGAAGACCTTGAACCCGAACTTCTCGTAGAAGGTTCTCGAAGCCTCGAGATTCTTGACAGCCAGGCTGATGGAAAACGCGCCTAGTTCCATGATTTTCTCCTTTCAGTCCCGAAGGTTGCCGCCGCATAGTGAATAGGCTAATCAGCATACACGTTTAGGACAAGGACAGGCCATGCGAATCATGATGCGATTTTACTACAATTGCGGGAAAAACTCCTCTCAGGAGACCTTTGAAGGAGAAGTATTCAGCAAGAAGCGGTGCGATTGGGCGCACCGCTTCTCTCATATCTGAATGGGTAATGGAGCCCCTTACTTTGTCGGGTTCTCCCCGCTGGCTGCGGTGTCACGCTGAGCCTGGGACTGGTCGTCCTTTGTGGCGCCGTCTTCCTTCTTGGTGGCCTCGACCTTCTTCACCCCGTCCTCCTTCTTCTTCCGGGGCCGAGGCGGTCCCACTTCCTCCTCCCGGAGTTCACCTTCGTTAAAATGGAATATCAAGAACTCGTCCCTGCCAATGGGCCGGACCGTAACCGGGAGATCGAGCACGAAGCCAGGGGCTACCTGCATGTTGCGAGGCTGCAGCAGATACAGAAGATCCACGGCAGCCGACTTCTTGTCGTCAGCCCAAATCAACTCATACAGATCGGTCTGCGACTCGACGTACTTGGCGACTGGCTCAGCGGTAAAGACACCCGTCAGGGCAGTCTTGAGAAAGCGCAGGGCCTCGGGGTACTCGGTCTCCAAATTGCGGGCCTGTGCGAGAAGCATGATCTTCCCGATGGTATGTAAGGGAAGACGGGCATAGGCCGGGCTTTTGACGCTCGCCATGATGCCTTGTTCGGTGCCCCTGTAGACCTGCGCTTCGTCCTTGCGAGCCGGTGTCATGCTCTGTGCCAGGAGCGTCAATTGCGCCTCGGTGAGCTCCACGTGCTTGATCATACGCTTCCGCTTACCCATCAATCTCTCCTCCTCGTGTGGGTTGGATCCAATGGAATTAAGTGCCCTGTGTCCCGATCTCTCGCCCTGTGTTCCGATCTGTCGCCCTGTGTTCCGATCTCTCGCCCTGCGTCCCGGTCTCTCGCCCTGTTTCCCGATCTCTCGACCTGCGTCCCGATCTCTCGCCCTGTATCCCGATCTCTCGCCCTGTGTGCCGATCTCTCGCCCTGTGTGCCGATCTCTTGACCTGTCTCCGGATGAAGTCACCGATGACCCATCCAGGCTTCTACTACTGAACACGTAGTTGGCCCGTAAATGTTCGCGGTCTAGCAACATTTATCGAAAAAAATATGGCGGCACCACAGAAGGCGCCGCCAGTATGGGTACCAAGGTTTCGGTTTACGCTGCCCTTCCCCGACGCTGACCGGTCCACCAAATGGCGACACCCACGCCGACCAGGGCCACCGAGGTCAGGAAGGTCGGCTGAAAGCCCGCCGCCCCCAGCATAAAGCTGCCCAACATCGGGCCGAAGAAGCCACGTACAGCCGTCACCACCATGGATGCCGACGTATAGGAACCAACCCGCTCCGGGTTCGTGGCCAAAATCAGGTTCCAGCCGCCCAGGTCGAGGGCGGCATCTGCGACGCCCTGGCACAGGTGGCCCAGGGCGATCAGTGCCAGGCTCCCGCCCCCGAGGCCGTAGGCCAGGGGCAGGCCCAGGTAGAAGAGCGCCGCCGCCAGCACCACCGGGCGAGGTCCCTTCCGGTCGATCACCCGGCCCCAGAGGGCGAAGGCCGGCAGCCAGCCCACGTTCCAGGCCACGGAGAGCCAGGAGATCTGGGCGTTGGTCAGCCCCATCTCCCGGACCTGGTAGACCGCGTAGAGCGGCGACGCAACCAGGGCGCCCCCGTGAAAGAGCACCGCAGCCAGCAGAAAGCGGCGGAAAATCGGGTCGGCGGCGGCCAGCTTCAGGCCCTCGACGGCGCCCGGGCTGGAGAGCGGACCGCTGGGTGGAGCCGCATCCACCGGCTCACGGGTAAACGAGTAGGCGACAATCGCAATCACGCCCATGACGCCCGCCACCGGGTACATCACCTGCACGCCGAAGCGGTCGATCAGGCGCCCGGCCACCAGGGTCGTCGGGAGCATCGAAGCGGCAAGCATCAGCCGGATGTAGCCCATGAGCCGTCCCCGCTGGGCCGGCGGAAAGAGCCGCTGCACCAGGGAGCCATAGGCCGGGTTGGCCGCCGCCACGACCACGTTGGTGCCAAAGTGAAGGGCGGTCAGGGCCGCGGGGTTTTTCATCAACCCGATCAACCCCATGCCGCCGCGCCAGATCAGGTTCGGCACCACGACCCAGGGCAGCTTGCGGGCGTTGAAGCTCATCCGCGCCCAAATCGGCGCCAGGGCGTTGCCAATAAAAGGCCCCGCCGTCAGGATCCAGATCTCCAGCGGCGTCGCCCCCAGGCGCACGGCCAGCGGCATCAGAAACGGGTTGACGATCCCCAGAAACATCCCCATGAACAGGACGTTGGCCGCCTCGCAGTTGAAGTTCCAGCGGGTGCGGCGCTCCATGGTCATCCCCAGATAGGTAACAGGACGCTCGTCAAGCGGGCGTTCTACCTTCATACGTCCTCCGTTTGTCTCAGGGCGTTTCTTCCGTGTTGAGCTTGTGGCGAAGCGAGTTCCACCACCAAGCCGACAGGGCGGTGATCACGGTCAGGCCCAGGGAGCCGGCTACCAGGAACCCGGTGCTCGCCCCGTACGCCTCCGTCACGGCGCCGCTGTAGAGCGAGCCGATGGGGGCGGTGCCGGCGTTGGATAGGGTGTAGAGGCTCATCACCCGTCCCCGCAGATGATCCGGCGCGGCCATCTGGACCTTGGTGTTGGTGCCGGTCAGGAACTGGATCATGCCGAAACCGATCACGAACAGGACGGCGGCGGCAAGCCACATGGTGTGCACGAAGTACATGGATACAGCGGCGCCGCTCATCAGGACGGCGGGCACGATAATCGAACGGAGACGGGGGTTGGACCGGTTCTGCACCGCCCGGAGAAGGGCGCCGACCAGGGCGCCGGCCCCCTGGGCCGCCATCAGCCCGCCAAAGCCCTGGGCTTCCTGATGCAGGACCATCCGGGCGAAGGCAGGGACGAGCACCTGGAAGTTGATGACGAAGGTGCCGACAAAGAGCGTGAGCGAAATGGCGAAGCGGAGCATGGGCTGGGACCACGCGAAGGAGATGCCTTCACGGATCTGCTGGATCATCGAGCCGCGCTGCTCGCCCTTGGGCAGCCCTTCGGCCCGAATCTGGGTCAGGGCAGCGATGACGGCCAGGTAGCTGAGGCCGTTGAAAGCGAAGGCCGGTGCGATGCCGATCTTGGCGATCAGCAGACCTGCGATGGCCGGCCCGACGATGCGGGCGCCATTGAAGAGGGCCGAGTTGAGCGCCACAGCACTGGCCAGGTCGGCCTTGCCGACCATCTCCACCACGTACGATTGCCGGGCGGGCAGGTCAAAGGTGTTGACGACGCCCAGCGTCAGGGCAAGGGCCGCCACGTGCCAGTATTGGACCAGGTCCGTGTGGACCAGGAAGGCGAGCACAAAGGCCAGAATCATGAACGCCGTCTGCGTGGCGATAATCAGCTTCCGCTTGGGCAGCCGGTCGATGATCGCCCCGCTGAAGAGCGAGAAGAGGAGCATCGGCGTGAACTGCAGCGTGCTAATCAGGCCGAGCTTGAACGGCGAGTCGGTCAGTTGGAGAATCAGCCAGGATTGGCCCAGCGACTGCATCCAGGAGCCGATCAAGGAGACCATCTGGCCGCTGAAAAAGAGTGCGTAGTCCCGGTGCGCCAGGGCGCCTCGGAGTTTAAATCGCATAGGGAATCCCCTTTGATCTAGAAATAGTTTAGAGCACGAACCAATCATACACCCGCCGATGGGTAGAAGAAAAGAAGACAACGTCTCGTTTGACGTTGCCTTCTTTCGCTATTTGAGGGAGTACCGTGCGCCGTCCCACCCGGCCGTGAGGCACTTGTTGTCAGCGTCGCAGATTTTGATGGTTCTGCCCCCGTCCTCGAGCATGATGGCATCGAACTTGGAGAGGTTGGCACCGCTGGCGATGATGCTGCCGGTCCCCTTGGTCAGTTCGACCGTACCCAGTTTCTCGGGGAAGGCCGGGAGGACGTCGGCCTTGACCCAGGCCGGGCGGGCCGGGTCCAGTTTAAGGACCCTGAGGTACTGGCTCCACGGCGGCATGCCGAGCACCAACTGCAGGACCAGGTAGCGTCCATCCTTGCCGTCGATGAAGACGGAACCGGCAACCTTAATGGGCGACTGTTCTTCGATCGTCTGCAGGTAGATGCGGTCCTGGTCACGCCACTGAATCCAACTCCAGCCTTCGTTCAGTTGGCCGACGTTTGCCGCAACATGGCCGATAACGACCCTCGCGTTTCTGTCGGGAGGGGCGGTGAAACTGGTGGCTTCGGTGGTGAAGCCGTCGGGGCCGAGGAGGAAACGCTTCAGCTGGTCCGCCCCGGAGGAGGGGACTTTCACATCGCCCATCTGCACGACCGAGTCGAGCTTCTCCCTGGCGGGGGCGGTGGCGCCCAGTTTGGCTGATACGGCATCCAGGGCGGCGCGGATCTCCTTGTCGGGGCCGGGAAGGGCGGCGAGGGCATCCTGGTAGATATCGTGGGCATAGATGAGGCGGTCCGCGGCCTCGGCGGCCTGGCCCCGGTAGTATTCGACGTCGGGGTTCTTCCCGCCGGTCAGCCGGCTGGCCGTTTCCAGGATCTCGAGGGCGTCCCGGGTGTGGCCGGCGCCCAGGTAGGCCCGGCCCAGGTTGAACTGGGCGGCTGGGTTCTTATTGTCCAGTTGCACGGCCTGTTGGGCAGCGGCGATGGCTTCCAGCCACTTTCCCGCCCGGATTGCGGTGAGTGCGGCATCGTTGAGGGCGTCGATGGACGGGGCGCCTGCGGCGGGTGCGGCAGGTTGGGCGCCGCTCGTGGCGGGCGCCTGCGGTATCCCCTGGCCCTTGTCCGGGCCTTGGTCCTGCGCCTGCGGCACCGAGACCGGAGCGGCGTTTGGCGGAGCCGGGGCCTTGCTGCATCCCGTCAGCAGAAGCAGCAGCACAACCAGGAGCTTACTTGACGCCTGAGTAGAAGGACGCATCTGGCAAGTCGCCTCCGATGATCTCCGGTGACATATCTTTCAGACGAGCGAAGAAAAACTCGAGTTCCGCCTTCGCCTCCGCCGCACTCAGCACCTCGATGGGGGTGCGGGTCAGCGACGCCTCGATGACGGGCGCCTTCAGGTCGGTCAGCGTCTGCTCGCCGAGGGCCGCGGCCTCCTTGGGATTCGCCTTCATCCAGGCGGCGGCGCTCTTCATGGCATCGTGGAAGGTCTGCGCCAGGTCCGGGGCCGTGGGCGACATGATGATGGTGCCGACCTGCGGGAACCGGGCGGGGCGCCCGGTCAGCCGGCCCCAATCCTGCTGCAGGTCCAGGGCGACCCGGACGTTCAGCCCCTTCGCCTTGCCCTGCATCTGGGCGGCGGTGGCGACCGGTTCGGTCAGGACCACGGCGTCGGCCTTGCCGGCGAGGAGCATCTGCATCGCTTCGGTGGGGGTGCCCAGGTAGGTGGGTGCCAGGTCAAACTTGGCTTGCTTCGCGAGGTACTGGAAGACCAGGTCGGGGATGTCCCCCTTGAGGGGGACGATCAGGTTCTTGCCTTTCAGATCGGCCCAGGTGTTGATCGCGTCAGACGTGGTCATCACGTAGAGCGTGCCCCAGACGGTGACGTTGAGTAACTGAAGCTGTACGCCCTTGCGGTAGAGGTTGGCAGCCACGTTGGTGGGCGCCGCGGCGACCTGGAGCTCCTTGCCCGCGATGGCGGCCCGGAGCTGGTCGGCGGTCTTGACGGTACCGAAGTCGATGGTGGTGGCCCTCGCCTTGAGCCCTTCCTGGGCCGCAGCGTGGGCCAGAAGGATGGTCGCCGGGGATTGCGGCCCCCTGATGACCAGGCGCTCAAGGGGCGCCGGGGTGGTCGAACCCGGGGGCGTCTGTGCGGTGCCCCCGGCGCCCGGGGCCGGGGCGGCGCCTCGCCCGCAGCCTGCGAGCCCTGTCAGTCCCAGCGCCGCACTGCCACCGACCAAGCCGGCCAGGCGCAAAAAGTCACGACGGTTCATGTTGTGCGTCTCCTTACTGTGAGCCTTTTTGTATGATGCGGCGCTCCAGCACTCGGCCCGGGGCGCCTGAAAGCACCACCAGCTCATCGCCGAGCCGTTCCGCCTCCGCCACATCGTGGGTGACCAGCAACGCTGCCAGCCCCCGCTCCCGGAGCAGGCCCAGGAGCATCTCCTGCAGCTCAGCGCGGCGCCCGGCGTCCAGCGCCCCGAAGGGCTCGTCCAGCAGCAGCAGGTCGGGCTCCACGGCCAGGGCCCGGCCCAGGGCGACCCGCTGCCGCATGCCGCCGCTCAGCTGATGCGGGTACTTGGCAATCGCATCGGCCAGCCCCAGGCGGGCGGCGAGCGCCTCGGCCCGGCTGCGCCGCTCGGCCCCTGCCATCCCCAGCGCCTTCAGTCCGAAGGCGATATTCGCCCGTGCCGTCCGCCAGGGCAGCAGCCTCGGCTCCTGGAAGACGCAGGCCGTCCGACGGAAGGTGTTTTCCACTTCCCCGGCGCCCGGGGTCAGCAGGCCCGCGGCCATATGCAGCAGGGTCGATTTGCCGCACCCCGAGGGGCCGGTCAGTGCAAGCACGCGACCCGGGGCCAGTTCCAGGGTCACATCTGCCAGAACGGCGCCCTGGCCGTAATCGTGGCTAACCGATTTCAGCTTCAGCACCGCGCCGCCCCCCTTCCCCCTGCCCCGTGCGCCACGGCTCCAGCCAGCGCCGCAGCGGGTGGAGCACCAGGTACTCCAGCCCGAACATCATGACGACGATGACGGCGATCCAGGCAAAGGCATCGGCCACCTCCAGGTTGGTGCGGGCCCGGGCCAGCCCGGCGCCCACGCCCCGGTCGGCGCCCGCCATCAGCTCAGCCATCACGGCGACCTTCCACCCGATGCCCAGGCCTGCTGTCACGGCGGGAAACAGGTACGAGACCAGATGCGGCAGGTAGATATCGGTCAGCAGCATCGCTTTGGGCACGGAGAAGGAGCGGGCCATCTCAAGGAGCGGCCGGTCTGCCGTGCTGACCCCGGAGACGACGGCTGCAAAGATCACCGGGAGAACGCCCACGGCCACCGTGAAGACCGGCGTTGTGGCAGAGTTTGAACCAAACCAGAGCAGGGCGAGCACGATCCAGGCGATCTGGGGAACCCCCTGGACGATGGTGACCACGGGGGCGAGCATACGGCGCACGGTGGCGCTCAGCCCGGCGCCCAGGCCCAGCGCCCCGCCCAGGGCGGCTGCGAGCCCGAACCCGCCCAGGGTGTGCAGGGCGGTCGCCAGGGCGGCGCCGGCCACGCGGCCTTCCGTCGTAAGCCGTACCAGCGCCTTCCCGGTCGACAGCGGTGACGGCAGGATGATGGGGTCTGTGGTCAGTGCGCCCACCTGCCACAGGGCGAGAAATGCCAACAGCCCGACGGCGCCGGGCCAGTGTTTTTGGATGCCAAACGGTAATCCCCGTCTCATGCGATGGCGCACCTCCGGACCCTTTCGATCTGGCAATCCTGCCCTATCATATCACGGATTTCCGGGCATGTGCCCGACTTTCACGCCCGTTCTACAACGCTCCACTCCCATTTATCTCTATCATCGGAAAATATTTTCTTCACGTTTCGATGTAGCCCTAACGGTCGTTTTTCGCCAGCGGCTAAAATGAAACGGGACATGCTGAACCCTTACGATCAGGGAGGGCGGAGACGAGCGATGAGACTACAAGCGGTACTCACGGTGTTTCTCCTGGCAGCGTCGGTGTTCCTCGGGGCGTGGTCGCGACCAGCCGCGGCCGCAGCCGGCGGCCAATGTCTGCCAGCCAGGCAACTGCCCGTCACGGTACTGGTGCGCAGCGGCGAAAGGCAGCCCTTCGCGGCCCTTTCCCCGGACGACCCATCCCCCTTTATTGACGCAGCCACAGGCCGCACCATCGTCCCGCTGCGCGCCCTGACCACCGCCCTAAATCCCGGCACAAACAGCGTCCGCTGGTACGACGACCTCCAAACCGCCACCTTCTGGCACGGCGGCCACTCGCTCTCCATCCGCTTCCCACGCGGCGCCGACCGCACCTACTCAGCCGTGTTGGATCAAAAAACCATATCCCTGACTTCCTACTTGTGTAACGGGCGGGTCTGGGTCACCGCCCGCTCGGTCGCCGAGGCATTTGGCATCGATATTCAATACTACGAAAATGGCATCGTGCTCATCGACGGTGCGGGCAAGGACCCATGGCATAACCTGACCACAGGCCGTGCCAGTCAGTGCACCGGTTTCCCCACAAGCGCAGCCGAGTACATCTGGTCACCGTTCGCTTCCTACCGCCGGGCTGCCACCGCCGTGGCCTGCCAACTGGTAGCCAAATAGGCGCGCAAGGCGCCCCCTGTGGCTCACAGGGGGCGCCTTGCCTAGAACTCGTCAAAGTAACGACCGATGGCCCGGAAAACGGCCTCTGCCGCCGCCTGCTGGCCCGGGCCCGAGGCGAGCAGCGCCTCTTCGCCCGGGTCGGTCATAAAGCCCATCTCCACCAGCATGGCCGGGGCCTCGCTCATGCGAATCACGTTGAAGGGTCGCTGCTTGAAGCCCCGGTCAGCCAGACCCAAGGCGTCCAGCAGCTCCTCCTGGGCGATCTCTGCCAGGCGCCGGCTCAGCAGGGCGTTCAGGTTGGACGACGCCCAGTAGACTTCGGTGCCGCCATCTCCCGGCGGTCCGCCGTTCGCGTGAATAGACACGTACAGGTCGGCACCGGCCTCGTTGCTGATGGCGGAACGGGCAGCCAGGTCCAACTGCGTCCGTTCCACGGCCGAGGTTGCCTGGGCGCCCCGCTCCGGCGGCAGCACCCGCTTGTCCTCTGACCGGGTCATCAGCACCTTGGCCCCGGCCTGCTCCAGCAGGGGTTTGAGGCGCAACGCGACCGCCAGGTTAATCTCTTTCTCAATGTTGCCGGCCGGGCCCGCGGCCCCGGTCTCCTCCCCGCCGTGGCCCGGGTCGACCACAATGGTCTTGCCTGCCAGGCCCGGACTCAGGAAGCGCAGGTCCAGGCGGCCAGCCGCTGGCCGGTACAGGGCGTAGGGGCCTTCCGGGGCCGGGAATCGGAGCCGCAGGCCGCCTGCGGGCATGCGAGCCGGCGGCACGGCGTTGGTCGCCGTGGGCGATTGGGTCTGGGCACCGGGTTCCGGCCCCACCTCCTGAAGGCTCATGCCGGGCGGCAGCTTCACACCGGGCCCCCGCAGGGCACCGGGCAGATCCAGCACCAGTTCGCCCCCCTCCTGGCGCATCACCGGGCGCAGGTCGCCTCGGTAGCCAACGCGCCAGCCCTCGCTGCCCGCTGAATCCAGCGCCACAAGCCCGGGCCGCACTTCCAGCACAAGGCGGCCGCCGCCATTCTCAATCACCTGATACAGCGGTTGGCGTTCCAGGTCGAGCAGAATCCCCTTCTCAGTCAGCGAAACCCGTCCAATGCCCGAGTCCCCAATATCGCCGCCAACCTGGATTCCCGCAGGCAGGGCGGTCTGAATGGCAACCGCGTCCTCTCCCGCAGGAATCACCTCAGCCGGCCCTGTCAGCCCCGTCGCAGTTAGGCGCATGACACCCGTGCCCACCCGCACGACCTCGAGGGCCACGCCGCGCGCCAGGCTGACCTGCCACCGGCCGCTCTTCACACTGTAGGTTACGGCCTGCCCACGGCCATCGGCCAACTCGGCGTCGGCCACGGCAAGCCAGGCGTTCTCACCATCCGATGTCCGGACCTGCAGCCAGCCGTCCCGGTTCCCCAAATAGGTCACAGCGGCGCCAGCCGGCAGTTCCGTCACCAGCAGATACCAGGGCCCGGGCCCTGTGTAAAGCTTGGTGGCCCGCAGGGTCTTTACCGCCAGATTCGGCACCACGCGCATCGGCGCCGGATCAAACGCCGGCACCGTCTCACCCCCGCCTGCCACACTGCCCGCGGTCGCGGCAGCCGCGTCAGCCGTGGGCGCTGACGGCGGCACCTGGGGCGAGGCGCAAGCTGAAACCAGAACCAACGTCATCAGTGCGATGGCCAACCTCCGCATCCGGCTGTCACTCCTTCATCGGTCCGTCTCACTTCGCCCGCGGCCAGCCCAACGCCTGCTGCCACAGGGGGCAGCGCAGCAAAAAGGGCGGACCCCGTTGGATCCGCCCATGCGCTCTCATCAAGCGGGTTATACCGCTTCGGTTGCCATCTCCCCATCGGGCTCGGCGTCCCCCGACATGAACCTGGGCAACCGGTCCAGCACCTCAACCAGATGACCGTCCAGTTTCCCCGCAGCCGCCTCTGTGCGAAGCACATCCATCGCTTCTTCATGCGACATCCGGAGCCGATAGGCCCGGGTGCTTGTCAACGCGTCATATACATCTGCCACTGCAACCACGCGTGCGAGTAACGTGACCTCGCCGCCCTTCAGCCGGTCAGGATATCCGCTCCCATCCAGCCGTTCATGATGGTGCCGAACAATATCCTGCACCGAGCCGATCAGGGAATAGTCAAAGGCGCCAAGAATGGAGCTTCCGGCCAGCGTATGCTCCTGTACTACCCCGTACTCCTCGGGTGTCAGCCGCGCCGGCTTGTCCAGAATCTCTAGCGGCACAGCAAGTTTGCCAATATCATGCAGCAGGCTGCCCATGCGCAGCACAAAGAGCCGGTTCTCATCCAGGCGCAAATGCTGCCCGATTTGCGTACTTACTTCGGCCACCCGCAGACTGTGCCGGGCCGTCTGCGCATGCGTCACGCTGATGGCGTTCGTCAAGGCTGTAACGCTCTGGATCAGCAGGTTCTGCATCTCCCGGTTCTGCCGGCGGTTCCGCTGCACCGAGTAGCCAACCAACATGCCAACGGCCACAAAGAACAACACCCTTACGAGGATATTGGGCACCGTTTGCCACTGTCCGGTGGCCACGTTGACGGGGGTGGCTGCCATCAGAAGGCCTGCGACTACGCCGCCGCTCAGCCCGCCGAGTGTTCCCCAGGCGAGCGCTGACAGCACCACCGGGACATACATGACGTGTGTTACCGCAGAGACTGTACCACCAGCGGCATACACCAGCCACCAGCCGAGCAGTCCAGACAGAACTGCCAAGGGACCATGCCAGCGGAGTCGATTCACGGTGTTTCCATTCCTTTTCAGGGCAAAGCGTGGATTATCACAACTATAAGGCAAGAAGCAGTAAATATCTGTAGGAAGAATGAACGATTTTCTAAAGGCACGAGTACTATATAAAGATTATGCAAAGGGTCCCGCTCAATTGAGACCAGAGTCCCATTTGCAACCAGATTTCCATAGGACCAGGGTCCGTCGGATTCTATTTTCCTAATAAACTGAACGGTAGCCCTTATTTTCAAGAAGGTACTAGTTCGTTTAGTGAGCGGTTCTGGCAGGAAAGTATCGGCGGGTTCCGTATTAATGTACTGGGCCGCACCACCACAACGGAGCAACTCAGAAAGAGGTACGTGAGATGGACCTTACCCCGCTGTACCGCAAAATCGTCTTGTCTGTTGCCGCGAACCGGGCTGTCAGCGCCGCAGCGCAGCGAGTCGGTATGAAGCTTGGCGCCTCCCGGTTCGTCGCCGGGGAGACGCTGGACCAGGCGCTGGAGGCTGTCCGGGACTTGAATCGTCGGGGCATTCTTGCCACGCTGGACCAGCTTGGTGAAGGGGTCCACGAGGAGCATGTCGCCCGGGAAATGTGCCAGGCCTACCTCAACCTGCTGGACGGTATCGCCCGCAGCGGCGTCAACGCCAACGTATCGCTAAAGCTCACCCAAATGGGCCTCTCCTTCAATCGGCAGTTGACCGACGAGATTCTTCACACCATCGTCCAGAAGGCGGCGGAACTGGGCAACTTCGTCCGCATCGACATGGAGGACACACCTTACACAGACGCCACGCTCGAGATCTATCGCAACCTCCGGCAGATGGGCTACGACAACGTGGGCACGGTCATTCAGTCCTATCTCTATCGCACCAAGCAAGATGTGCAAGACCTGATTAAAATGAATGCTAATCTTCGCATCGTAAAGGGTGCTTATAAAGAGCCACCGAATCTCGCATTCCCGAAAAAAGTCGACGTTGATGATAACTATAAGCAGGTAGTTGCAACGTTGATGGAGAATGGCCTTTATACAGCAGCTGCGACGCACGATGAGACCATTATCAACTGGCTCAAACAGTTCGCCGAACAGAAGCAGATCGACAAATCTCGTTTCGAGATTCAGATGCTCTACGGCGTACGTACGTCGCTCCAGGAAGAACTGGCACGCCAGGGGTACAAAGTGCGTTGCTACGTTCCCTTCGGCAGGATGTGGTACCCCTACTTCACCCGACGTATCGCAGAACGCCCCGGAAACTTCTGGTTCATCGTCAAGAACCTGATCAAGGGCTAACCGTTCACCCTCAGAGAGAGTCAACACACAACACCGGCAATGGCCCGGGTCCTGCGAAAGGACCCGGGCCTTGTCAGTTGAAAAAGCCCGGGCCGGCATGCCGGTCCCGGGCTTCGCAACAGGCGCCTCCCCCTTTATGCTGCGCGCCGCCGCAGCTTGTACCAGACGAACCAGACAACAGCCGCCAGCAACGCCACGATGATGACCAGATCAAACTTGTGCAGATACTGCCGCACAAGGGACCAGGACTCGCCCAGGCGGAACCCGGCGTAAGTGAACAGGAACGACCACGGCAGCATGCCGAGGAACGAGTAGAAGACGAACTTGCCAAAGTTCATGCCGGTAATGCCCGCCGGCAAGGAGATGAACGTCCGGATGCCCGGCAGCAGGCGGGTCAGGAAAACCGTCATTTCGCCGCGCTGGGCGAACCAGCGGTCGGCCACATCCATTTCATGCCGGGAGATGAGAATGTACTTGCCATAGCGCTCCAGCAGCCCGCGGCCACCGTATCGCCCCACCATGTAAGCCAGAATGGAGCCACCCAGCCCGCCAAGCTGCCCGGCCAACACGGCCTGCGTAAAGGTGATCGTCCCCTGGGACGCCAGAAAACCGCCAAACGGCAGCACGATCTCACTTGGCAGCGGAATGCAGGCACTCTCCACGAACATGCCGAAGGCGACGCCCCAATACCCGAATGGCGCCAGAAAATCGATCACAGCCATGAATATCGTTTCCAGCAAACGAAATCCCTCCTGGGGTTATATAGCAGCCACTAGCCTTTTGCGAGCCCCAGATAGGGGTCTATGTCGCCACGGCCTTCCAGCCAGAAGCGCTCCCGCAAATACGCCGGGTAGACCGGGTCCGGTTCTGCGACCAGCGACTCCCGGCTGAACCAGCGCACCTCCCGAACGGGGCCGTCCAGGTCCTGAATGGTCCAGGCTGACCAAGGCCAACCGGTACCGCCGACCGGCACCGCCCCCCGCTCGGGTGCCGGATGGTCCTGACGTGCCCGGGCCCGGAATGCCATCTCCAACACTCGCTCCGGCCGGTGTGCCGGGACAAACTCCTGCAAATAGACCATTGGCCCGAGGTCCACAGCCAGTCCCGCCTCCTCGGCGGCTTCCCGCATGGCCGCCTCAGCAAGCGTCTCACCGGAATCCAGCGTGCCACCGGGAGGGACCCAGGCCTTGCCGTCCCGGCTCCGGCAGAGCAGCAGCTCACCGGCCTCGTTCATGATCAGCACCCGGGCCACGGCCCGGATGGGTTGAAAGGTCCTGTCCATCTTGTCGACTCCTCTGTCCGGTGAGCGGTCCCCTACATATCCATGCAGCCGGCCGCCCTGCGTATGACAAGCTTATGCCCCATGATACCATAGATCGGCCCCGGTGACAGCGGCGCCGGCGGTGGCAGAAGACGGCCAAGTAGTGCTACACTAACTCCGAGAGACTGCTGCCTTTGGGAGGGAAGAAGGCAATCAACGCGGATCTGCTCAAACAACAAATGGTGGCCTTCGCTCAGGCGGCTGGCCTGGATCTGGTCGGTGTTGCACCCGCCGAGCCCTTTGTGCGTGATGAAGAACGCCTGCGCCGCCGGCAGGAATCCGGCTTCGGGCCCAACCCATACGAATATCAGCAGATTGAGCCCCGCGTCAATCCGGACTTGCTCCTGCCCGGCGTCCAGTCCATCATCGCCGGGGGCATCAGCTATCTGATGGAGGACGAGCCCCCCGCTGAGGGGCTGCGCGGTTGGATCTCCCGGTATTGCCGCGGCCAGGACTACCACCAGATTCTGAAGGAGCGGCTGCAGCAGGTCGCCACATGGCTGGAGGAGCAGGTGCCCGGCGCAAGGACGATGGTCTACGTCGACACGGGGCCGCCGCTGGACCGGGCGGTGGCTGAACGGGCCGGTATCGGCAAGTGGGGCAAGAGCACGAACCTGATTACCCGTGACCTCGGCACCTGGGTCTTCCTCGGGGAGATTCTGACCGACATTCCCCTGCCGCCCGACCAGCCCATCGATGCCGCGTGCGGTTCCTGCACGCTGTGTATCGACGCGTGCCCGACCCAGTGCCTCACCGAATGGCAGATGGACGCCAATCGCTGCCTCTCCTATGTCACCCAGATGAAAGGCATCATTCCGGACGAGTACCGGGAGGTCATGGGCAACCGGCTCTTCGGCTGCGATGATTGCCAGGATGTCTGCCCCTACAACAAAAAGGCCCGGCGCGGCCTGCACCCGGAGTTCGCTTCACACCCGGAAGTGACCGGCACGCCGGACTTACTGCAGCTTATGGTGATGACTAAAGGGGATTTCAAGCGCTGGTTCGAGCCAACGGCAGCGGGCTGGCGCGGAAAGACCACGATCCAGCGGAATGCTGTCATTGCGCTTGGCAATTCGGGCGACCCCGCGGCGGTCGAGCCCCTGGCGAAGGCGCTGGAGAGCGAAAGCCAGCCCATCAGGGCCCACGCTGCGTGGGGGCTCGGCAAAGTCGGCCGCTCTCTCCCCGAAGTGGCTCAACAGGCCAGGTCAGCGTTGGAAGCCAGACAACACCGGGAGACCGACCCGGCTGTCCTGCTCGAAATCGCAAACGCCCTTTCATCACTGCTCTAATGCGCCGGTGGCCACTTGATGGCCCCGGCGAATTTTTTCTACCTGCATGACAGGAAAATATTGGCAAATGTCGAATCTGGTCTGCTACGACCCTCAGCCGTTTAAAGAAAAGGGGGTTCCTACATGAAAGCGACCAGGTTCAGGCGTCGAATCGTCCCCGCATCCGTGGCAACGGTCCTGCTGGCCTCCACGCTTCTGCCCGGCCTCGGCAGCGCCGGCCCCGTCAACCAGCTCCCGGTCCCCAAGGGTGAGCGGACGGTCTTTGTGGAACTGGCGGGCCTGCCCGCCGCCGACCTGACCGTGGCCAACGAAGCGGCTCAGTCTCAGTCCATCGCCCGTGAGCAGGCTGAGTTCCGGAAGTCGGCTGCGGCCGCGGGCATCAAACTGAAGGAGCGCTTCGCATATAGCAAGCTCTTCAACGGCCTGTCGGTTACCCTGCCGGCGGCAGATCTGGCCGCACTGGCCCGCCTGCCCCAGGTGCAGAACATCTACCCCGTCTTCCCGGTGGCCAGGCCTGAACTGGAGACCAGCACCGGCATGATCCGCTCGCCGGAAGTGGTCGCCGACGGGATTGACGGCAGCGGCGTCAAGGTTGCCGTCATCGATACGGGCATGTCGTA
>Ga0196970_1001359_pt1 | contig 17123 bp, 18 predicted proteins | sample S1v_513CmetaG_FD_148672 | JGI IMG/M metagenome (GOLD analysis project Ga0196970, IMG submission 148672) | Soil microbial communities from Anza Borrego desert, Southern California, United States - S1+v_5-13C | ecosystem: Environmental > Terrestrial > Soil > Desert | place: USA: California...
CGCACCACATCAAGCTTGAACTCTAGGCTTATCGTCCTTCCCATCGGTACTCCTCCTCAGAGCACCGGAACAATTTATCACTGTCTCACTTTCGGGGTGCACTCCAGGGTGTTCAGTTCACTCGTAGGCACCGGCAAGGCGCACGTGTGGCGCTGAAGGACTTTGATCCTACAAAAAGTTGGCGGGTTTGGCAAGCGGAGACTTTGGCCCCCTCCTTGGAACGCTGATCACGATCAGGCCTGATCTCACATCGGCCTCCAAACGCGTCGGGTCGGGTGCTCTTGCCCGACGGCTACACCCAGCGGCGCACGCGGGCTTTGTAATCGCGGTAGGTGTCGCCAAAGCGCCGTTCCAGGTAGGCCTCCTCGCGTGCGACGACGCCGTAGCGGATGGCGATTGCAAGGGGCACCGTAAGAATGAGGATCGACAGGCTGCGCACGGCCATGCCGATGCCGACGTATACGAGAAACAAACCCAGATAGATGGGATTGCGGGTCCAGCCGTGAATGCCGGTCGTCACCAGCGCGCGGGTGGGCTGGTTCGTGGGTACTGGCGTTCCTGCCCGTGAGAAGTTGCGGATACCCGCGGCTGCGAGCGTCAAACCGATGAGGATCAGGGAGCCGGCAATGATCCAGTGGACCGGGTCGATCCTCGGAATTGGGAACGGCAAAGGCAGCAGGCGATCCGAGACGTAGCCGAGCAGGAGAGCGGCGAGAAAGAGGAGGGGCGGTCGCGTGATGACGCCCGCGGTTCCGGTGTCGGTCACTTGTTGCTCAGCCGGATCCATACCCATGCCTGCGCCTGCAGATGCTGGGGCTGCGCAGCCAGGATTCACCCAGAAACATGTCGTAGTGTGTGACGCCTGCGCATCCAACAAAATACCTAATCTCGCTTCAGGAGAAGACGATAGCCGACACTCGTCATCCAGCGTGCTCGATTCAAGTGTGCCTCCTACACCACCTGCGCGCGATCCAAATGCTCTGCTTCCGCTTCATCCAGAGGTTCTGTTACGGGGTCTAAGGCACGTGAGGACGCATGCTGCTGGGCTACGCACGGGTTTCCACCGTCGATCAGAACCTCGACGCGCAATTCGCAGCGCTTGTCGCGGCCGGGGTCAACCCGGCGCGTATCTACACCGACAAGGCGAGCGGGGCGAAGGCAGATCGTCCAGGCTTGGCCGAGCTCATGCGAGCGTTGCGCGAGGACGATGTCATCGTCATCTGGAGACTTGACCGACTCGGTCGGTCTCTGCGGGAACTGTTAGAACTGGTCTCCAGGATCGAGGCCGCCGGCGCCGGCCTGCGCAGCCTGACGGAAACGCTCGACACGACCACGCCGACGGGGCGACTCCTCTTTCATCTGTTTGGGGCCATCGCGGAGTTCGAACGCGGCTTGATCCGGGAACGGACGCTCGTTGGGTTGGCCGCGGCACGAGAGCGGGGGAGCAAGCCAGGACGAAAGCCATTGCTGACTGGGAACCGGTTGGCGGCTGTGCGGACACTCTGGACCAACCAGTCCATCCCGATCACCGACATCTGCAAGCAGTTTAAGGTGTCTCGGCGGACCCTGTACCGTGAGCTCGGGCCTCGGGAGGGAATGTAGCGCGGATCGCGTCAGCGCGGTCAGGGAAGGGAGGGGCTGGTGGGGCATAGGCGGTGGCCGCCATCATGGCGTTGCGCTGAAGGTTCGGATGTGAATCAACGTATCTCCATTACTCGCCCCGACTTGTCCCGCCTGAGCCATGAGGAGAAGGACGCGCTGATCCTGGCGCTGCTGGAGCGCATTGCGGCACTCTAGGCGAAGGCAAACCAGCCGCCCAAGACGCCGGACAACTCCAGCTTGCTGCCGTCCCACGGCCAGAAGGCGAACCGCCCCCGCGCCCGAAGAAGCCGAGGCGCAAGCGCCCGGGCCCTGGGGTCACGCGCGAGCTTGCTGCTGATCCTGATCGTGTCGTGGACTGCCACGCGCAGGCGTGCGCCCACTGCGGCGCGGCGGTGACGGCCGACACCCAGACGCTGCGCCACACCTACGATTACATCGACCTGCCGCCGCTGCGGCCGGTGGTCACACGGGTGCTCCTCTTCGGCCAGCACTGTCGCGCCTGTCGGCGCCGGGTGCGCCCCGCGCCACCCGAGACGATGCCACCCGGCTCACCGTTTGGCCCGTCGATTGTGGCGATGCTGGCCTATCTGCATCATCACCATGCCGTCGGCTACGATCGGCTCTCGCGGCTGATGGCCGAGCTGTTCGCCTTGCGCATCAGCGAAGGCGCGATCGCCAACGCGTGGCGCCGGGCCCCCCCATCTGAAGCGGGAATTTCAGGCACTGGCCTCGCTTGACTGGGTTCGGCATCGGCTAAACCTGGTCATTACCGGCCCGACGGGGACAGGGAAATCCTGGCTGGCTTGCGCGTTGGCCAACCAGGCCTGTCGGGTTGGCCTGTCCTGCCTCTTCGTTCGGGTACCCATCTTGACCGAAATGCTGACCGCCGCTCGGGCAACGACGACTTTTGTCCAAAAGCTCAATCAGCTCAAGAAATTCGATCTGCTGATCTTGGATGACTGGGGGATTGAGCCTTTTACGGCGCGCACCCAGAGCGATCTGCTGGAACTGATCGAAAGCAGGCTTGATACGGGATCATGCCTCATTACCAGCCAGCTACCGATGAGCGTCTGGTATGAGGCCTTCGACAACAAAACCGTGGCCGATGCCGTCATGGATCGCGTCATCCACGGCTCGTATTACATCCAGCTTTCAGGTGAATCCTTACGAAAGGCCAAACGCGCCAACACAAAGCCGTCACGTTAATCGGTGAGGTGCATGTCAGTAAACGACATGCACCTCTTTTTGCTTGGCCTATCCGGCACGCCGAAGGATTACTTGCCGGAGGAGCACTGCGGCAACAGGGCCCGTACATCCTTGACCAAGGCCGGCATGGTCTGCTCGGCCGTCTTGGAGCCGTTAATCAGGCCTTCGGTGTAGCCCTTGATGACTTCGATCATCTTCAGCGAGTTGCTACCCGGATACGAGACCCATTCGGTCAGCAGCGGCAATTGCTTGAGAGCCATGGCCTGGTTGGGGAACTGCTTGTAGTAGTTGCCCATCAGCTCCGGCGTGTTCACAGCGGCCTCGTTGACCGGCATATAACCCGTACCCTGGGCCATAATGGCCTGGCCCACACCACCCGTGGCGAACTTCACGTATTCCCAGGCAGCCTTCTGGCGGGCGTTGTCGGTGCTCAGCACCATGACCATGGCACCGCCGCCGGGCAAATGCGGGTTCTGCTCACCAACGGGGAAGGCCAGCGTCTTGAGCTTGAACTTGTCGCCAATCATCTTTTCAGCCGTTGAGGCAAATCCAGACGACGACACCCAGATGCCTACATTGCCGGCCACGAATGCTTGACGGCCTGCGGCCTGCCCCAGGTTCTTCATTCCGCCTGCGTGGAATGACTCCAGGGTCTTCAGCGCGGCCATGCCATGGGCGTCGTCAAAAGCAATGTCGCACTGGTTGTCGGCCAGCATTTTCCCGCCATTGCTGGTCACCAGCGACTGGAACAGCCAATTGCCCGTTTGCTCCCAGTCGAAGTAGAACCCGTTGGCGGTTCCGCCGATCTTCTGGTCGACAGCCTGTCCCGCGGCTACGATTGCTGGCCAGCTCGTCAGGGCGCCGGCGTCCTGCCCCGCCTTGGCAAGCAGGTCCGTGTTGACATAGACCAGGGGCATGGACACTCCGAACGGCACGCCGTATTGCTTGCCATTCTTTTTGCCCAGGGCCGTGAGGGCCGGCTGATAGCCCAGCTTCTCCATGCCGCCATCGGCCTGGGCATAGGTATCGAGCGCGACAGGCAACTTCTGGTCCACGAAAAGGCCGAGCTGATTGATGCCGTTGAACGCCACGTCAGGCAGCGAATTGGTGATCTTGTCGCGCATCAGCTGCTGGGCCAGCTCTTCATAGCTGGTGGCAGGATTGCGGAACTCGATCTTGATGTTGGGTTGCTGCGCCATGAACTTGGCAGCGATGTCTTCCTGGACAGCCTTGAAGACGGAAGCGTTGGAGTACGCCACCTGAAGCTTGACCTCGGCCCGCGCCACGCCGGCGACGGACAGGGATGCCAGGGCGACGCCAAGCATCTTTCCGGCGAATGATTTTTTCGATACAGACAACATGCTCTACTCTCCTGAGAGTGGATTTACTTCATCGTGTGGATAGTCAGGCCATCGATGAACCGGCGCTGGGCCGAAAGGAAGACAACGATCAACGGCGTCACGATCACCACCGTCGCCGCCATTAGCGGACCGAATTGCTGCCCGAACTCGTCGTCGCGGAAAAGCAGGATGCCCAGCGCCGGCGTGGCCAGTTCCACATGGCGCAAGGCGATCAAGGGCCAGAACAGGTCGTTCCAGTGCGACACCACGGAAAAGATCCCGAACGCGGCGATGGCCGGGGCGCTCATGGGAATCATGATTCGCCAGATGATGGTCGACTCGCTCAGGCCGTCGAGCTGCGCGGCCTGTATCAATTCGTCGGGAATGGTGCGGAAGAACTGGCGCAGCAAGAACACGCCAAAGGCAGAAAATATCCAGGGCAGGATCAGCGCCCCATAGCTGTCGAGCAGGTGGGTGTAATACAGCAGGATGAAATGCGGAACCGACAAGACCTGGGGCGGGATCAGCAGCGCGATCAGCACTACGGAGAAAAGCGTATCCCTGCCTCGGAACCGCAGCTTAGCGAGCGCATAGGCGCACGGGATGCAGACCAGCAGTTGCAGCACGAAGATCGATCCGCAGACCAACACCCCATTGAGCAGGAACCGCAACATGGGCGCGTTGGCGAAGACGGTCCTGTAATTGTCCAATCCCGCCAGGCTGCTTGGCAGCAGATGAAAATCGGCCTGGAAGATTTCGCCTGCCGGTTTGACGGACAGGCTCAACATCCAGACGAAGGGCAGCAGCGCAAACAGCGCCGTCGCAACCAAGACCACATGGCGGACGACCTTGCCCGTTTTGCCCAACAACAGCGGTTTCATGAGTAATGCACCCTCTTGTCCATGACCTTCGCCTGCACCAAGGTCAGCACGACCACGATGATCAGGAACACCACTGTCAGGGCCGCGCCATAGCCCGTCCTCAAATAGTCGAAGCTCTCGGTGTACAGCCTGTAAAGCAGGACATCCGTGCTGTAGTTGGGCCCGCCTCCCGTCAACACGCGGACTGTGTCGAATACGGAAAATGCGCGGACAGCCGTGACGATCACGACGAACATCAGCACCGGGCCCATCATGGGCAGAATCACGAACCGCAGCCGGTCCACCACGCCGTCGGCGCCGTCCACTTCCGCCGCGTCGTACAAGCTCTGCGGGACGGCCTTGAGCCCGGAGATGAACAACACCATGGCATAGCCGAAGCCCTGCCAGATGCCGATCACCACCAGGGAGAGCAAGGCGGTTCTTTCATCGCGCAGCCAGCTGATGCTGGCGTACCCAAACACATGCAGGACCCGGTTGAACAAGCCTATCGTGGGATGCAGCATGGTCCCCCAGACGACGGCCATTGCCGAGGCAGCCGCCATGACGGGTACGAAGTGCGCCGTTCGATAAAACCCCTTCAGCCCATCGCTGGATTCGAGCAGTATGGCGACGAGCAAGCCAAGGATGACGGTCCCGGACACGACCAGCAGCACATAAATGCACGTGTTGCGCAGAGACTTGAGGAACACGGCGTCGGCGAACAAGGCCCGGAAATTTCCCAGGCCGGTGAACGAAAAACTGTCCTGCCCCAGTTGCCAGTCGGTCAGGGAAATGAACAGCACCGCCAGCAGGGGCCCGAAAAGCAGCAGGCCCATCATCAGGACGGAGGGCGCGCTGTACATCCACCCGCGCAGATTCTGGTGGCTCATGCTGCCAACACCTCCGCATCCTGGCGGCGGATGCGCTTCTTGCCCGCGTCGAACCACAGCACCTCCCGCCCCTCGACGCTCACCCCGACAACTTCGCCCGCGGCATGGCGAGGGCCGTCGGCGCCCGTGCGGACGACAACGGTCCCGGCATCTCCGTCGAGCCGCACATGGACGAAGATGTCCGCCCCCAGGTTCTCGGACATGGACACGACGCCATTGAGCGTGGCGTCGGACTGCTGCGTGATGCTCCCGCGCTCGGGACGGAACGCGACGGTCGCCACCTCCTGGGGCAAGCCCCAGGCTGCTCTATGTGCGCCGGCCAACATGCCAGCCGGAATCACATTGATCTGAGGGCTGCCTATCATTTCAGCCACCCGCAGGTCGTCGGGATCGGCGTACAGCTGCTCGGGCCCGGCAAGCTGCAGCAATTCCCCGTCCATCATGACGGCGACCCTGTCCGACATGGTCATGGCCTCGGCCTGATCGTGCGTCACATAGACGAAAGTCGTGCCGAGCTCGCGATGCAGGCTCATGATCTCCGTGCGCATCTGCACCCGCAGCTTGGCGTCCAGATTCGAGAGCGGCTCGTCCATCAGGAAGGCCGCCGGGTGGCGGACCATGGCGCGGCCCAGCGCAACCCGCTGGCGCTGCCCGCCCGACAATTGCCCGGGCTTGCGCTCGAGCAGGTGCCCCACGCCCAGCATGGCGGCGACCTCCTCGCCCTCGGCGCGGATCTCCCGCTCGATCCGGTTTCTTCCAGGCATCAGGCGGCCCAGCAGGGGAAAGCGCTGCGCGGAAGTCAGCCGCTGCATCCGCAGAGGCATGACGATATTGTCGAAGACCGTCAGGTGGGGATATAGGGCATAGGACTGGAACACCATGGCCACATTGCGCTGCTTCGGGCGGTCGCCGGCGACGTCCCGGCCCGCAATGCGCACCTGACCGGAATCCGCCGATTCCAGGCCCGCGATGATGCGCAACAGGGTCGACTTCCCGCATCCGGATGGCCCCACCAGCGTCAGGAACTCGCCATCCTGGATCGAAAGCGAAACGTCCTTCAGCACGCTGGTCGCGCCATAGCGCTTTTCGATTCCCAGCAGATCGATTGCCGCCATACTGTGCAACTCCTGGCCGCTTAGCGACGTACGACCGGGGGTAGCCAGAACTGGGCGCCCGACCGCTGGAAAGGCAAGCGCATGTAGAGTGGATCGTTGCCATGCACCTCCAGCGCGAACTGCCCGTTCTCGATGATCAGGTCCGCATGGGTCGCCGCCGTTTTGGGATAGGTGGTGTAGCGCTCGGTGAACGACTGGATGGTGAAGTGGTGGATGTTGCTGATGTTGCTCCAGGTGTTCCAGTGTGAATGCCCGGCCAGCCAGATCGCCGCCCGGCCTGTCTTCTCGACGGCGGCGCGCACGGCCTCATGGTCGGGGTGGGTGGAATACGTGGGATGGAAGTGGTGGTAGTAATTGCCCGTCTGCGCCCGCCCCGACAGCGACACGTGCGAGGCGATGACCGCCGGACGATCGTCTTCCAATAGCGCCTGCACCAGCCAGCCCAGGTGGCCCGACGTCGGCGGGAAGCGGCCATTGACGTAGTCGAAGACCACGTTCGGCTGCCAGGCGATCAGACGGAACTCGCCCAAGTCGATGACGCGGCTGTCGAAGGAGCAACCATAGACCGCCTCGTTATCTTCCTTGCTCAGGTTGACCACGTCGTGGTTACCCATAATGTGGACCACCTCGCGCGGAAAGCGCTTGAACGCGGGCGCCAGTTCCTTGGCCAGTGCCAGGTCGGTGACGTGATCGACATCGTCGATACGGTCGCCCAGGTCGAGCAGCACGTCCGCACCATTGTGGGCCGCTTGGTCCACAAACTGCTCCACTGCCTCGATGAGGGGGAAGCTCAGGTCGCGGACATGCGGGCAATTCTTGGATTTCATGCCGTTGTGGATATCGGTAATGATCGAGATCTTCATAAAACCATCCTTGTTTGGCAGCGCCAGGCGCCTCTTTCATGACGCCATGATAGGGATGGATGGTGACAGTTTAATGAAGCTTTCTCACTCATGGGAAAACAAAATGCTGAGACATTCTCATTTTTTCTGATAGCTTTCTGGCCATGTTCCACATGGGCCTACTACCGCGATAGGCCCCTATCTCAAGGCTCGTATTCCCCATGTCATACCCCGATCTCATCAGCCTCGAACCGCACATACGGTCATCGAAAGGCCTAGCCATCGACTTGGATGGAACGCTGATGTCGGGAGGGCGGCTTTATCCGGATGCCAGGCGGTTCCTGGAATCGTTAGATATTCCGTTCATGATTTTGTCGAACGATTCCGAGCACACCGCTATGGCACTTGTGCAGACCTTCCGCCAACAAGGGCTAGTGCTGCACGCCAGCCAATTCATACTGGCCGGCGTGGCCTTGATAGAAGAATTCGCCAAAGCAGAACCCGGCGCGCGCGTGATGCTCCTGGGCTCTTCGGTCTTGCAGGCGCTGGCGATCGATCTGGGCCTGATCCTTACCGATGACCGGCCGACCGTCGTCATGGTCATGCGTGATCCCGACTTCAACTATCAACGCCTTACCGCGGCCGCCCGCGCCATACATCAAGGTGCCCGCATGGTAGTGGCCTGTCCGGATGTATCGCATCCCAGCCCCACCGGCGCCCCTGTTCCGGAAGCTGGCGCACTCGCGGCTGCCATCCAGACATGCGTGGGTCTCAAGGACTACCAGATATTCGGCAAGCCGGAACCCGCGATGTTCAAGCTGGCCACTCAACGCCTGGGAATACCGCCATCTGCTTGCGCTATGATCGGCGACAATCCGGATACCGATGGTATGGGCGCTCGCCGTTCCGGTATGGCTTTTCATCACATTTCGCGCCCCAAGGAAGAGCGCCAGGAACGCGCAGCATGAGCAACAACGCAGACACCTACCCGCCCCTGCTGGGAGTGCTCGCCAGGATATCGGCGATACGCGAGGATTTGCCGCAGAAGGCCGGCCGCATCGCAGACTTTCTGGTGGAACATGCGCCTGATGTTGTGCACATGTCCGTCACTGAGGTGTCGGAACGCTGTGGCGTCAGCGAGGGCAGCGTCGTGAAATTTTGTCAGCAGCTCGGCGCTCGGGGATTTCAGCAGATCAAGATCGCCATCGCCCGCGAACTGGTGCAGTCGGTCGAGTTCATCCATGAAGACTTGACCAAGGGCGACGATCTAGGCACGGTAACCAAGAAGGTTTTCAGTTCCGGCTTGCAGGCCTTGCAGGACACCATGAAAGCCTTGTCGATCGAAGAACTGGGCCGAGCCATTTCGGCCATCCAAAAGGCGAATCGCGTCGAGGTGTTCGGCATAGGTAGCGCGGCCCCCATAGCCGAAGATGCAAACTACCGGCTGCTGCGGATCGGGATCGACTCCAGGGTCAGCGTGGATAGCCACCAGCAGGCGATCACCGCGGCACTTTGCACGGCAAAATCAACGGTATTGACGATTTCCCATTCGGGCTCGACGCTGGAAACCTTGGAGTCCACCAGGCTCGCCAAGGAAGCAGGCGCCACCACCATCGTCATCACCAATTACGGGCGCTCTCCCATAATGAAGCACGCGGATATCGTGCTCAATACACTGGCCAAGGAAACGCATTTCCGCAGCGAGGCCATGACGAGCCGCATCGCGCAGCTTGCCATTGTCGACACGTTGATCGTCGGCCTGGCTCTGGCCGACTACACGCACTCGGTCAATACGATCAAGCGGACTTTTGAGGTGCTGGCGTCAAAGAGAATTTGACGCCAGCACCTCCGCGGAGTTCGGCAACGAAAAGCTTTGGCAGCGGCCGGTACAATGCGCCTGCCTTTTTACTTGTTTACATGATGGGATGGCCGGAATCCTTGCTCAACCCCAGCCTCCAACTCATTAAGTAAGAGGTTCGCTGCGGCGTTCCAAAACTTCGCGGCCTTTGCACAATGGTTTGCAATCAACCTATTGCTTTGATGCTGTTTTTAGATGACGGTTTTGAGCGCCACGGGGTGTCGGGTTTGAAATGCCACTCCCTGTCGGTTTTGCAACGCCACTTCGTGCTGGTTTTGACGCGCCACCGTGTGACGGATTTGAGGAGAATACTCATCCAGTAATCGACTCATCTCCGCAACTGGGATGCACCAGTGTGATTCGGCGCGCACTTCCGACAAGCAAATGGGCGCTGCATCAATGGGATAGCTTTCACGACCTGGCGCGACATCATCCGCGGTGAAGCCGCGTGACCGCTTCCGTGCCCCCATCATCTCGCGGTCGTCTCCGCCAAGTTGACGGTGCCGGTCAGACGGCGCCCCAATAGAGGCCAACGCACCGGGCGGCACATGGCCGACGTATGGACACTTTGTGCGGGCGCGGTGCCTGACCGGGCCCGCAGCCTACTACCTGACCTTCGCGCCGGAGGGCACGCCGCTGACCACGCTGGTGCGGGTCGCCGGCACGCGCTGGACCGTCGAGACCTGCTTCGAGGACGCCAAAGGCGAAGTCGGCCTCGACCAGTACGAGGTGCGCAGCTGGACGGCGACCGCCATGTCACGCTCGCCATGCTGGCCTTGGCCTTTCTCACCGTCGTGCGGGCGGCGGCCAGCGGGGGGAGAGCCGCCGGTCGATCTCAAAGCCGACCTTCTGCCGCTCACCGTGCCGGAAATTCGCCGGTTGCTTGCCACATGGTCGCTCTGGCGACGACGCCACCAGCAACGCGCCCGACGAAGCCACTGGAAACGCCGTACCCAAACCGATAGCGACCGGCTGTAGGACTAAATGGCCACCGCCATCTCCGCCTTGCGCTCCAGGTTCCGCAGGTACTGGCTGCGGCCCGACAGGTACTGCTTCGGCCACGCCTGCTCCTCGTAGCCCAACTCCGCCGCCGCGTGGAGCGTCCAGTACGGGTCGCTGAGGTGCGGGCGGGCCAGGGCGCAGAGGTCGGCGCGGCCGGATGCCACGATGCCATTCACGTGGTCGGGCTCGAAGATGTTGCCGACCGCCATGGTGGCGATGCCCACCTCGTTGCGGATCCGGTCGGAGAAGGGCGTCTGGAACATGCGCCCATACACCGGCTGCGCCCGCGTCGAGGTCTGGCCGGCGGACACGTCGATCAGGTCGGCGCCGTGCTCGGCAAAGGTGCTTGCGATGCGCACCGCCTCGTCGGCATCGACGCCGCCCGGCACCCAGTCGGTGGCGGAGATGCGCACCGCCATCGGCCGATCCGCCGGCCAGGCGGCGCGCATGGCGTCCCACACCCCCAGCGGGAAGCGCAGGCGGTTCTCCAGGCTGCCGCCGTAGGCATCCTCGCGATGGTTGGTCAGCGGCGTGATGAAGCTGGACAGCAGGTAGCCGTGCGCGGCGTGCAGTTCGACCATGTCGAAGCCGGCTTCCACCGCCCATTGAACGGCCCGGCGGAACTCCGCCGTCACGCGCTCCATGTCGGCGCGGGTCATGGCGCGGGGCACTTGGTTTTGCGGGCTCCACGGCACGGGGGAGGGGCCCATGACCGGCCAGTTGCCGTCGTCGAGGGGCACGTCGTAGCCCTCCCACCCCACCTTGGTGGAGCCCTTGGGGCCGCTGTGGCCGAGCTGGAGGCAGATCTTCGCCGACGTGTGCGCGTGGACGAAATCGACGATGCGCCTGTACGCCTGCACGTGCTCCGGCGCGTACATCCCGCAGCAGCCCGGCGAGATGCGTGCCTCGGCCGAAACGCAGGTCATCTCGGTGTAGACCAGCCCGGCACCGCCCTGGGCGCGCGATCCCAGGTGCACGAGGTGGAAGTCGTTCGGCGTGCCGTCCACCGCGCTGTACATCGCCATGGGCGAGACGACGACGCGGTTGGCGAGTTCCAGCCCGCGCAGACGGAACGGGGTGAACATCGGCGGCACCGGCTTGTCCCGGTCCTGGGGGCGGCCGGAGCGGGCGGCGAACCAGCGCTCCACCCCCTCCACGTAGGTGCGGTCGCGTAGGCGCAGGTTCTCGTGGCTGACGCGCTGGCTGCGGGTGAGGAGGGAGTAGGCGAACTGCTCCGGCTCCAGGCGGGCATAGCGGTCGACGTTCTCGAACCACTCCATGGAGTTGCGCGCCGCCGATTGCAGCTTCAGCACCTCGACCTTGCGCTCCTCCTCGTAGGCCTTGAGCGCCGCGGGGATGTCGTTGCCGGTCTGCTGGACCGTGCGCGCCAGCACGATGGCATCCTCCAGCGCCAGCTTGGTGCCGGAGCCGATGGAGAAGTGCGCCGTGTGCGCGGCGTCGCCCATCAGGACGATGTTGTCCTTCACCCAGGTCTGGTTGCTCACTCGTGGGAAGTTGATCCAGGCCGAGCCGCGCAGGTGCCGCGCGTTGGTCATCAGCCTGTGGCCGTCCAGGTGCTTGGCGAACAGCCGCTCGCAGAAGGCGACGCTGGCGTCCGGGTCGGCGCCTGCCAGCCCGGCCTTGGCCCAGGTGTCCTCGTGCGTCTCGACGATGAAGGTGGAGAGGTCGTCGTCGAAGCGGTAGGCGTGCACCTGGAACCAGCCCCACTCCGTCTTCTCGAACAGGAAGGTGAAGGCGTCGAAGATCTTGTCCGTGCCCAGCCAGATGTACTTGCACTTGCGCACGTCGATGTCCGGCTGGAAGTGCTGGGCGAACTGGCCGCGCACCCGGCTGTTGATGCCGTCCGAGGCGACGATCAGGTCGGCGTCGGGGAACTGGTGCGGCCCCTCGGCCTCCGTCTCGAACACCAGGTTCACGCCCAGTTCGACGGCGCGGTCCTGCAGGATGTTCAGGAAGCGCTTGCGGCCGATGCCGCAGAAGCCGTGCCCGCCCGACGTGATGACCCGGCCCTTGAAATGGATGTCGATGTCGTCCCAGTGGGCGAGGCTGTCGATGAGCTGCCGCTTCGACGGCTCGTCGGCGCCGGCTAGGTTCTCCAGCGTCTGGTCGGAGAACACCACGCCCCAGCCGAACGTGTCGTAGGGCCGGTTGCGCTCGACCACGGTGATGTCGTGCGCCGGGTTGGCCTTCTTCATCAGGATGGCGAAATACAGCCCCGCCGGCCCGCCGCCGATGCACACGATCTTCATCGCCCCGTTCCTTTTAAGACGTTTAGGTTTAAAATATCAGCGCTGCGTGCGTATGCCTAGTCGGAAAGAAGGGGAGGGTGCGCCTAGGCCGTTTGCGGGTGCGGAGCGTGCTTGCCCGCTCGTGCGAGTTGCTTTATGTTTAAAGCGTATTCGGGAGAGAGGGCCATGGAGCGGCAACTGACCGGCCGGCACGCGCTGGTGACCGGGGCGGGGCGCGGCATCGGTGCCGCCGTCGCGCGGGCGCTGGCGGCCGAGGGGGCGCGGCTTACCCTGCTGGGCCGTACCCGCGAGCCGCTGGAGCGGCTGGGGGCGGAGTTGGGCGCTGCGGTGGTGCAGGCCGACGTGACGGACGACGCGGCGCTGGCGCGCGCCTTCGCCGAGGCCGGTCCGGTGGACATCCTGGTCAACAACGCCGGCACGGCGGTGACGGCGCCCTTCGGCAAGACGGACCGCGATCTCTGGGATTCCATGCTGGCGGTCAACCTGACATCGGTCTTTTCCTGCTGCAAGCTGGCGCTGCCCGGCATGGTGGAGCGCGGCTGGGGGCGCATCGTCACCGTCGCCAGTACGGCGGGGCTGCGCGGCTATGCCTATTGCGCGGCGTACGCGGCGGCCAAGCACGGGGTGATCGGCCTGACGCGTACGCTGGCACTGGAGACGGCGCGCAGCGGCGTGACCGTGAACGCCGTCTGCCCCGGATTCACCGACACCGAGATGATTGCGGCGTCGCTGGAGCGCATCCGGGCCAAGACCGGCCGCTCGCACGCCGACGCGCTGGCGGAGCTGACCAGGACCAACCCGCAGGGGCGCCTCGTGCGGCCGGAGGAGGTGGCGGATGCGGTGGCGTGGCTGTGCCGGCCCGCATCCGCCTCGGTGACGGGGCAGGTGGTCGCGGTGGCGGGCGGCGAGGTGATGTGACGATGGGCGACGCGATGAGCACCGTGACCGACTATGAAACCGCGGCCGAGCGCTGCAAGGCGGAGCTGCGGCTGTGGCTGCGCCTTCTGTCCTGCACCAACCTGATCGAGAACGCGGTGCGCACCCGCCTGCGCGAGACGTTCGACGTGACGCTGCCGCAGTTCGACCTGCTGGCCGCGCTGGAGCGCGAACCGGAGGGGCTGACCATGGGCGAGCTGTCGCGCCGGCTGATGGTGTCGAACGGCAACGTGACGGGCATCACCGAACGGCTGGCGGCCGAGGGGCTGGTGGCGCGCGAGCCGTCGCCGTCCGACCGGCGGGCCTTCGTCGTCAAGCTGACACCGGCGGGCCGGCGCGCCTTCCTTGCCATGGCGATGGTGCACGAGGGCTGGATCGCCGACTTCCTCGACGACCTGTCGGGCGAGGACATCGACGCCCTGATGGGCCTGCTGGGCAAGGTGAAGCACGCAGTCCACGCCAAAACCAGAAACGGGAGAGAGACACCATGAATCCTCGGCACTTCCTCTGGAGGGTGGAGGACCACGTCGCCACGGTGACGCTGAACCGGCCGGAGAAGAAGAACCCGCTGACCTTCGAGTCCTACGCCGAGCTGCGCGACACCTTCCATGCCCTGAGATTCGACACGGACATCAAGGCGGTGGTGGTCGCCGGGGCGGGCGGCAACTTCTGCTCGGGCGGAGACGTGTTCGAGATCATCGGGCCGCTGACCGAGATGGCGATGCCCGAACTGCTGCGCTTCACGCAGATGACCGGCGATCTGGTGAAGGAGATGCGGGCCTGCCCGCAGCCGATCGTGGCCGCGGTGGATGGCGTGTGCGCCGGGGCCGGGGCGATCATCGCCATGGCGTCCGACCTGCGTTTCGGCACGGCGAAAGCCAAGGTGGCGTTCCTGTTCACCCGGGTGGGGCTGGCGGGGTGCGACATGGGGGCGTGCGCGATCCTGCCGCGCATCATCGGGCAGGGGCGGGCGTCGGAACTGCTCTACACCGGCCGCAGCATGGCCGGCGACGAGGCCGAGCGCTGGGGCTTCTTCAACCGCCTGTGCGAGCCGGACGCGGTGCTGGCCGAGGCCACGGCGATGGCCCGCACGCTGGCCGAGGGTCCGAGCTTCGCGCACGCCATGACCAAGCGCATGCTGCACCAGGAATGGTCCATGGGCGTGGACCAGGCCATCGACGCCGAGGCGCAGGCGCAGGCCGTCTGCATGGCCACACAGGACTTCCGCCGGGCGTACGAGGCGTTCGCGCAGAAGCGCACGCCGGTGTTCGAGGGCAATTAACAAATCGTGCCCTCCCCCGGCTCCGCCGGGGGAGGGAGGGACCCGCGCAGCGGGAGGGTGGGGGCAAGGTCATCCCGAGAAACCTTGCCCCCACCCTAACCCTCCCCCGGCAGGGCCGGGGGAGGGGAAAGAAGTGGAGGCACCATGCCCGACCGAACCTTCCTGTCCTGGCCGTTCTTCGACGACTCCCATCGCGTCTTGGCATCGGAACTGGACGCCTGGGCCGCAAACGCGGTGACGCCGCTGGAGCACGACGCCGAACTGGACGTGGACGGCACGTGCCGGGTGCTGGTGCGCCTCCTCGGCGAGGCCGGGTGGCTGCGCCATGCGGTGCCGGAGCCGGGCGGGCGGCTGGACGTGCGGTCGCTGTGCCTGATCCGCGAGACGCTGGCGCGGCATGCCGGGCTGGCCGACTTCGCCTTCGCCATGCAGGGGCTGGGAACCGGACCGATTACGCTGTTCGGGTCCGACGCGCTCAAGCAGCGCTACCTGCCGCCGGTGCGCGAGGGCCGTCGCATCGCCGCCTTCGCCCTGTCGGAGCCGGAGGCCGGGTCGGACGTGGCGGCGACATCCACCACGGCGGTGCCGGATGGCGACGCCTATGTGCTGGACGGTACGAAGACCTGGATCTCCAACGGCGGCATCGCCGACCACTATATCGTCTTCGCCCGCACCGGCGAGGCGCCGGGGGCGAAGGGGCTTTCCGCCTTCGTGGTGGACGCCGACACGCCCGGCCTTACCATCGCCGAGCGCATTGCGGTGACTGCGCCGCACCCGCTGGCGACGCTGCACTTCGAGGACTGCCGGGTGCCTGCCGACCGGCGGATCGGCCGGCCAGGGGAGGGGTTCAAGATCGCCATGGCGACGCTGGACGTGTTCCGCTCCACCGTCGGCGCCGCGGCGCTGGGCTTCGCGCGCCGCGCGCTGGACGAGGCTTGCGCGCGGGCTTCCTCCCGCAAACTGTTCGGCGGGCCGCTGGCGGACCTGCAGATGACCCAGGCCAAGCTGGCCGACATGGCGACGGAGGTGGACGCGGCGGCGCTGCTGGTCTACCGCGCCGCCTGGACCAAGGATACGGGCGCCCCGCGGGTGACGCGCGAGGCGGCCATGGCGAAGCTCTACGCCACGGAAGCCGCGCAGCGCGTCATCGATGCCGCGGTGCAGATCTTCGGCGGGCTGGGCGTGACGCGGGGGCAGGCGGTCGAGGCGTTGTACCGCGAGATCCGCCCCTTGCGCATCTACGAGGGGGCATCCGAGGTGCAGAAGATCGTCATTGCCCGCCAGGTGCTGGCGGACCACGCGGGGGCCCAAAACAAAGGGGTGGGGCATGGCTGAAGGATCCATCCACACTGTCCTTCAGCCGCCGACCTGGCCGAAGCCCAGGGGCTATTCCAACGGCATCGCCGCGACGGGGCGGATGGTGTTCGTCGGCGGCCAGATCGGCTGGGACGAGACCGGCCGTTTTCCGGCGAAGGATCTGGTGGGACAGGTGCGGCAGGCGCTGCTCAACATCGTTGCCGTGCTGGCCGAGGCCGGCGCGGGGCCGGAGCACGTCACGCGGCTGACCTGGTACGTGACCGACATGCAGGCCTACCGCGTCGCGCAGCGCGAGTTGGGCGAGGTCTACCGCGCCGTGATGGGGCGCAGCTTTCCGGCCATGGCGCTGGTGCAGGTGGTGGCGCTGGTGGAGCCGGAGGCGTTGGTCGAGATCGAGGCGACGGCAGTCATTTAGCCCTCCCCCAGCTCTGCTGGGGGAGGGTTGGGTGGGGGCAAGGTTTGGCCGAGGATCCAAGTAATACCATGTTCAGGAAGTTTCGACCTGTAGCGCCCAAGGGTATCCGCAGGTTGATCGGATGCGCCCCGGTTGCCGGATGAGGGCGTTCCAGGCGCGGCAGCAGGCGTCGATGATGTGCTTAGTAT
>Ga0196970_1001361_pt1 | contig 17117 bp, 19 predicted proteins | sample S1v_513CmetaG_FD_148672 | JGI IMG/M metagenome (GOLD analysis project Ga0196970, IMG submission 148672) | Soil microbial communities from Anza Borrego desert, Southern California, United States - S1+v_5-13C | ecosystem: Environmental > Terrestrial > Soil > Desert | place: USA: California...
GGGCTTGGACCCGATCTTCTGGTCCCTCGGCTTCCTGATGGCAACCCGGCTGGCACCGCGCGCCTGGAAGAGCATGGCCAACCCGGACAAACCAGAGCACGCCACGTTCCAGGCCCTGCATCCTCTTTTGATCAGCACAGCACCCATCGCCGACGCCGAGGTCCCCGCTCTCGCTAAGGCCATCCTCGACCTGCGCGAACACTTCAAGGCCCGCCGCAACAGATCCATGCGGTGATCTCGGGGAATCGGTGAAGGGTGCGCTCGAACCGCTTACCGTCGGCCAGCTCCTGCATCCGGGCGCGGCAGATAACGTCAGCCTCCAGCATGTCGGCGAAGTTGCCCTCTGGACTTGCCCGGAGAAAGTGGAGAGCCAGTGTGTTGATCCTACGCAGCGATCTCAAAGACACAGGGGCTTTTGAAGCCGAGTGAGGAGTGTCGCCGGATTGGATTATAGAAGCCGTCGATGTAGCGGCCAATGGCGATTTCAGCCTGCCGCCGCGAAGTAAAGATCGTGCGTCACACCAGTTCTGGCTTCAAAGTTTTGAAGACAGTCTCCACCATCGCGTTATCGTAGCAGTTCCCGCGCCCGCTCATTGAAACCAACATTCCGTTCTCCTGCAACACCTTCTGGTAATCATCCGAACAGTATTGGCTCCCACGATCTGAATGATGGATCAGACCGGGAGGTGGCTGCCGAACGGTAATAGCCTGCTTCAACGCCGTGATCGCCAACTCCTTGGTGATCCGGTCACTGGTGGCCCATCCCACGATCCGGCGGGAGTGCAGATCCAGCACGATGGCCAGATAAAGCCAGCCTTCAGCGGTCCAGACGCAGGAAATGTCGGTTCCCCATTTTCGGTTCGGCGCCGGAGCGGAGAAGTCCTGATCGAGCAGGTTTGGCGCCACCAAGCCGCCATGCTGGCTGTCAGTGGTTCGCTTGTACCGGCGCCTTTGGAGGGCCTTCAGGAGGTTGTCACGCATCAGGCGGGCGACGCGATGGCGACCGACCGTCACGCCGTCCGCCGTCAACTCGGCATGCATCCGTGGGTTGCCATAAGTTTCGCGCGACGCTGTGAACCGGCTGCGGATATGGGCCAACAGCACCAGGTCGGTTCGTTGTCGAACACTGGCCTTGCGCGTCTTCCACGCATAGTAACCGCTGACGCTCACACCCAAGAGCTGGCAAAGCCGGGAGACCGGAGCACCCGCTTTCTCTGCATCGATGAGCTGAAATCTCATCGACTTGTCTCCTTCACAAAGAAAGCGGCTGCCTTTTTTAACATGTCACGCTTCTGGCGTAAAACCTCGTTCTCACGACGCAGACGGACCAATTCCTTTTGGACATCTTTATGTGGACCGGACAGAAGCTCCGCTTCCTGATACTGCAATCTCCATCGCGTCAGTGTTGATTTGCCGATCCCCAAATCAGCAGCCACTTCCCCGACCGTCCGGCCGCTCGTTGCGATAAGCTGAACAGCTTCCCGCTTGAAGTCTTCTGTCAGCTTACGCCGATGCCCGTCACCCATGCCAAACTTCCTGGTCCCTCAGACCATAGATGGAGGCTCTCCACTTTCTCCGGGCAAGTCCAAAGTGAGGGCCTACAGAGAGAGCTTGTCCTTGGGAATGAGAGCCAGGAGATCGAGGGTGGCTTCCATGGCCTCAGTTGAGATGCTGTTGTTTCCCATGAACCCGTTGAGGAGGAAGCGCAGTTCCTCCGCGTCCAGCATCTCCACCCGCTCCTGGATCGCCGCAAGCCTGGCGGCATGGTCCTGTTGCATGAGCCTACCTTCTTCCCAGGGTTTACGCCATTGCCCCTGGTTCGATCCGGCCGGAGGCGGTCGAACCTTCCGAGCGGCGCGAGGGGCGATGCCCCTCGTCCCGATACGATCGAGACACCACGGCGGGCGAGCCGGGTCAAGGGTGGCGGAGCCGGGAGCAGAGCCACGCGCAGCGCCGGTAGGCGCGAGCATGGCGAGCACCCACCCTTTGATCCGGCTCGTCCGCCGTGGTTCGTGATGCAGTTATTGCTGTTGAGTCAATTAGTTGGATGAGGCCTGATTGCCATCCGTCAAAAATTCGATATAATCGAGTTAGGGAAAATCATTCAATCCGCTAACGGTGATAAATTAATATTACACAAGCCTCATGAATGATCCAGGCTAGGCTTGTGGACGGTTTGGCGCAAATCCTACCCTCTGCGCGTAACGCGCAAAGAGGGTAGCCAAGCGCAGCGCGGTGTCCGGGCTACGAACGAGCAGCCGGCCGATCCAGTCCCGTGTAGGAGATCCCACCCCTGCCTGGAAGCTGCCCATTATGCAGGCTGCATCGACGCGCGGGTTATATCGCCGTCCGCCTAAATTCGGGGGTGCCGCGAGGACATCGGGCATGCGGACGCGATTGCCGGCGTCCCAGACGAGGGCCTTGCCGACGAGCAGCAACAGTTCAGCTTGCGCGTCAGCCCGCCGGGGGACGAGACGAGCGACAAGACCATCGATCGATCGCCAAGGGGAGAAGAGTTTACGCTTCTCAGGTGACCACGTGTTTGAGGATACTAGGATGCGCGCTCCGCTTGCGAGAATGCCTCCACCCATGTGCAATGTGCCCCAGACAAACGCAAAGAAGACGGCCGAATCCACGCTCTCCTCGAGAACGGCGTAGGAAACGGCCGAAGTCGCATCGATCCGATCCGGAGTGAGGTCCGGGAAGCTGCGGCGCCCAAGGGCAGCCAAGTCGGCGCCCAAGAACCGCAGAGCATCGCCAGCCTCGACGTGCACCTGTTTCAGGCTGGAGAGAAGTGCGTCAGCGCCAATGAAAAGCTCCGGCGCCCATCCGCGGTCAGTAAGCAGGTCTTCCGCTGGGTCCAACGTGTTCATGGGTGCTGCCTTACACTCAGGAGGGTGACAGGAAAAATGGGGCCGCTAGGACGAGATGGGGCACAGCCTTATCCCGAAGCCATACCGCCATCCGGTCCGCCGCCCGGAGCACCTTGTCTTCCATGAGCGCTGTGCGAATTTCGTCCGGTATCGGCACCGCCGGGACGACTGCGTAGGCTACGTGGTCACCACACGGCACGTCGACGTAGAACGACGGCAGGTCCGGGCGCGGCAAGACCCAGGCCGTGCTACCCTCCGGCGCGAAGGCCTGGTAGCGGGGCGACGGGCAAAGGCAGGCGAGGCCGTGAGGATCCTCGTAGAACATGACTGTTGCGCGGAGCGCGTCCGCTCGAAGGTCACGTGGCAGGGATTCGAGAGACAGTGCGAAGCGCAGTCGCTGCCCTAGAACTACCCGTGGCTTAGGCTGTGTGGGCGCCGCCCGCAGTGGCGGCGTTCCAAGAACAGCGCGCAGTGCCGGCGCGGTCCGGGTGCCGCCTTCGATTCGGAGCACAAGTCCGGGCGCCTGGAGGTTGGAGGAGTTGAGTAGGGCCCGCCACGACCTGCCGCCGCCGGCGGCGAATGCGTCGCGGACGCGCGTCTCGAAATCGCTGAGCTCCGGAGTCTGCAAAAGGTCTGGTGTGACCCCTAGCAAGCGGCAGAGCGCCATGGCTCGCAGGGCGGGGACCGCCTCCGTCTGCTTCCAGTTCGCTACCGCAGATTCGGTGACGCCGAGGCACGACGCGAGCCACTTCTGGTTCCGACCGTTCAGCATGAGCAGCAGGTCCAGTCGCGGGCCGAGGCTGGGTACGGCGAGAGAGCGAGGTCCCGGGCGAGGCGCAGGCTTCGGTCGAGGGCAGTCGTCATCCATGTCTCAAAACCTCCCGCATCAAATGCCAGGATGATGGACACAGGTTTCTCAATGTGCAATGACCCCACCGGACGGCTGATGTTTTCTGAAGAACATCAATAAATTGCCGATACTGGGGTAATGCCAATGATTGAGAGCTTATCACTTGAATTAATCATGGCATGATGTTGGCTGGTTGGCTGTGAGCCTGTAGCCTCTTACGCCTGGAGGCATGAAGCGGGCCGTTCCTCGGGCATGGGTATGGGATCCGGCAGGCAGTGAAGTCTTCTGAAGTGCAAGACGGATGCACCCGCAGAATGGTGTACCGGTTGATATTGCTAGAACAGGGGAAACGAAATGATGACATCAAACCTTACGTCCCCCGGCGGGCTTGACCACCCCTCTGCCGACGGCAGCCATGAGGTCGCCAGTTTGCACACCGGGGCATTCCACGGGCCGGGGTACGTGATTGACCAGGCGGACGGCCTTCCCCTCGACAGCGGCATCATGCTGGACCTTGGCGAGGGCGACGGCATCATTGGTACACCTAGAATCGACGGGCAATTCTGGCACCATCAGACGACACCCTTCACCTGCGCGCTCGTGGCGCAGCTCGGGATCATCAACGAATTCACTGGCCAAGGCCTCTCGGAGGCCCAGCTGGTATACGAAGCGACGGCTAACGGCTGGATCTCGGACGAGGGTACTCGCCCGGGCGACGTTGGTCTCCTGCTTGAGGCACACGGGATCGAATGCCATCCTGTGGAGCACGCGGAGATGGGCGATGTCGTCGCCGAACTCGCTCTCGGGCACAAGGTGATCGTCGGCGTCGACGCCAAGGAGCTTTGGGATCCTGGGCATCCGCTGCACGGTTTCACGCATCAGGCAGCTAACCATGCCATCTGGGTTACGGGTGTAGATCTGAGTAACCCTGACAATCCCCAGGTGATCATCAACGACAGCGGCAGTCCTGAGGGCTGCGGCCACGCCTATGATCTGCGCACCTTTCTGGAAGCCTGGGAGGCGTCCGGCTACAGCTACGTTGCGACGGATCACGCGCCACCGGGTCTCGCGGGACGAGTACCGGGTTTCGATGAAGAGCATGGCATGTTCACCGACTTGGTGGATTTCGTGCGTGGATCGGTTCCCGGCTTCCTCAGCCACGCCGGTGCCGCGCTTGTCGGTATGGCCGTAGGCGACCTTACCGGGAGCGGGTTGGCGGAAGCGGCTGGCTTTGCGGTCGCGCATCGCTGCTTCGACAAAACGCTCGCTGCTCCTCCGGCTGGCCAGCACCGTGCCTTGGCAGCAATGGCGGGGGAGCCCCTGCCGCTCGATCCAGATTGCCGGAATTGCGTAATCGAAGGCCTATAAGCCCCCAGCCGATCAGCCTCACCGTCGGACGCTGTGTTCGTGCCCTAACAGCGGCGGCTCAACCGCAACTTGGCAATGACGCAGTCGCCGAGCCGCTCACCTGATACCGGCTCAGCCGAACTCAGGAGTCTTTCCCATACGCCTGAGCCAAAGCTGAGGCCCACCGATGGTCGCTTCTTGTGTCCGTGATGTGCTGCTGAAGACTTCTGAAGTCACTGCTTTGTCGTGCTGCGGTATTGATAAGCAGCCAGCGAAATTGATGGGCCGAGATGCAACAAGAGGTGAAACGATGAGCTACGCTTCCCAGTTCGACCACACTGAATTTGACGGGGCCATGAAGGCCTTCGCTCAAGCAGCGGAACCACTCAAGCTCCTGGAGGCGGCAGAACGCCTGCGACCGCTGGCAGAGCGATACCGGGCAGGAGCCACAACCCTGCTTTTCGTCGGCGAGATCAAGAAGGGAAAGTCGTCCTGCGTCAACGCCCTGCTTAACTGCGCCGGCCTCGTGCCCACCGGGATCGACGTCACGACCTCCACCGTGTTCAAAGTCGTCCATGGATCCGAGCGTCGCTACCGCGTCTTCTTTCAGCTCGACGACCCCGAAGATCCTGGCTCCAGCCGCCCGGAGCCGCGCGATATCGGTCCTCATGAGGTCGCGCAGTACGGCACCGAGGCCGGCAACCCGGGCAATGCCAAGCGCGTGGACTTCATCGCCGTTGAGCATCCGCACCCGCTGTTGGCGGCGGGCATCTCGATCATAGACCTTCCTGGGCTGGGCGGCATGTATCGTGAGCATTCGCTGCTCACGCTACGCTACCTCGAGCGTGCGGACGCGGTGGTGTTCGTGGTGGATTCGACCGAGCAGGTGCTCGGCCGCAAGGAGGTCGAGACGCTGCAGCGGCTTGGAAAAGGAGCGCACCGCATTGTGTTCGTCCAGACCAAGACTGACAAGGTTGGCGAAGACAAGTTGCGCGCCTGGCAAGACTACAATATGCGTACAATCCAGGACAAGCTAGGGATCGCTGCCAAGGAACTCCGCTATTTTCCGCTCAGCAGCAAGCTGAAGCTCGAGGCCGACAGGCTCGATGCGCCGGAGCTTCTGACCGAGAGTGGGTTTCCTGCGTTCGCGGCCTACCTGGCGGAGGAACTGCTCCCCGCACGACGCGACGCCCTCGCACAGCCGCTGGCCGAGGCGATGGAGGCGGAATTGCTGGCTGCCCGACGCGCGGTGGAAGAAACATTGTCGATCGTAGGCGCTGAGAGCGCTGAGGAAGTCCGGCGGCTCGAAGGCTGCTTCCGGGATGCCCAGGAGCGCCATGCCGAATGGCAGCGACGGCGCTACCCCGCCATGATTGAAGCCTTCGATGACGGTTTCAGTGCTGCCATGAGGCGCGCCTCCGAGCGCATCGCCCGCGAGCTCGACCCATCGCCTTATGGTCCGGTCGTTGGCCACGTAATGGCGAACCTGGAGAAGAGTTCGATGTCGGCCGCCGAGCTGGCGAGTATGCAAGACGAGATCGCCGAGATGCTCGTCGAGGCCTGCAGTGATAAGATGCGTGACGGGAGCGCGCAGTTCGACGAGGCGGTCCGGAGCGCCTACGCCGAGGTCGCCGTTGAGATAGGTAAGCAGCTTCTGCCCGTCGAGGGCACCATCGCCTCGCCTGTCGTCCCGCTCGGCTTCGCTTCGGGCGGTGTGCAAACCCATGGCGGGCTGTTCGAGAAGATGAGGACCGGTTTCTACGCGGGCTCGTTCGGCAGCATGGCGGGGGGGGCCGCCGGAATGGTCCTGGCCACGCTGTTCCCTCCGCTTGGCCTCGCCATGATCGTCGGCAGCGTCCTCGGCGGCATTTTTGGGGCCTTTCGCGGAGTTGGCGACCTGCGCAACCGGGAGCGTCAGGCGGTGCTGGAGCAGTACCGCCGAGTCCTTGGCAGCGTCACCGCCCGCATCCAGCAGGAGGCAAGCCGCGCCCTGCATCACCATGCCGACGACACGAAGAAGGCCATGCGACGCAACCTCCGAGACGCGGTGGAGCAACGTGACAAGGAACTCCGCGCTGCTGTCGCTGAAGCGCAGCAGCAGCGTCACCGGAGCCAGACCGAGACCGCAGAGCGGCTGAAGGCGCTTCGACAGCCGATGGGTGAGCTGGACCGCCTCCTGGGACTTCTGCGCCGAGCTGTCATACGTCTCGCAGCGGCATGACGGACTTAGCAGCGGCTGTACGGAGGATCCGATGAGCGACGCGGTCGAAGCGCACAGGCGTTCGTTGATGGCATTCGCCGCTCGTGTTCCTGAGCTGCTGAGGCGGCATGGCGCGACTGCGCCGCTCGCCCGCGAAGTGGAGAGCCTCGACCTCGCAGGCCAGTTGGAGCGTCGCTTTACGCTGGTGGTCCTGGGCCGTATGCGCGCGGGCAAGTCCACCCTGGTGAACGCGATGATCGGAGAAAACCTGGCTGCAGTGGGCGTGAACGTGACAACGGCCACGGTCAACTGGTTCGAGCACGGCCAGGACACCAAGCACTTCAGGGTTCGTTGGCGACGCGACGGCGCGCCGGAGGAGACGCGCCCGCTCGGCGAGTTGCATGAGTTCATCGGTCACGGCGACACGCCGAGAGCCACTGCGTATTTGCGCTTCCAGGCGCCGGCGCCGCTGCTGGAAGGCAAGCTGGTGGTGGATCTCCCGGGCACCGGCAGCGTGGACGACAGTCACGAGGAGCGGGTCCGGGAGTTCGCCGCCGGGTCGCGGCCGGAGTTCTACGGCGGCGAGCCGCATGCCGTCCTCTTCGTGCTTCCGCCGACGGTGAAGGAGACGGACAAGGATTTCCTGGATTTGTTCGCACGGAGTTCCCGTTCGAGAGCGCACGGGGCTTACAATAGCGTGGCCGTTGTCCAGAAGTGGGAGGCGCTCGAGGCGGACGACCCGGCAGCCGAGGCGCAGGCAATGGCCACGCGCTTCTACCGATCTCTGGAGGGAAAAGTAGCCGAAGTGCTCCCGGTGAGCGGAGTCCTCGGGCTGTTCGCTGCCAACGTGCCGCCGGAGATCCTGGAGCGCCTCGCCTTGCTAGCGACCATACCTCCTGAACCGGCGTTCCGTCGCATGGTCCTGTCGAGGAATGGTTTCACCGCCGCCATCCCGGACCTTCCCTTCGACCCAGAGGAGCGACGACGGTTGGCCACGGCGGTGCGCTGGCATCTGACCGGGGGGCGCCCCGAAGATATGGACCCATGGGAAATACTCGCCTTCGTGCTGAACGAAGCACGCAGACGTAATTGCAGTGACGCCGCTGCCTTGAAGCAGCGGCTGCACCATCTTAGCGGCCTTGACCGTCTGCAGGAGATTCTCGAGCGGCGGTTCTTCCGCATCAGCGCCCTCATCCAAGCGGGCAGCGTGCTGCAGAAGGCTCAGGAGCCCTGTGAGAGAGGAGCCCTGCTGCTGCGCAATCGCCTTGACGGACTGCGTGATCTTTCGGCGCGGGGCGAGGCTCTCCTCAAAGCCCTGACGCGTGCGGGGGACCGGCGAACCGGACTGGATGGCGATCTCGTAACCTATGTTCGCGACAGCCTGGAGCCGATCCGTGCGGAGGCAGCAGCGCTGTCGGCGACCCTGCGTGATCTGGAGAGTCTTGCTGCGCAGGCACGGGGCGAGTTCGCCCTGCTGCTCGGGGATATTGACTGCTTGGTCATCCTGGACGAGACGGAAAGGCAGATCGACCCCGATTTGCTCCGTATCCTCCGGACACTCTTTGGTGTTGCGGGAGTGGATCCGCACCAGCGGCTCGGTCTCGCCTTCGACACTCCGTCCGAGGAGGTTCTGGCACAAGCCGATGCGCTCCAGGTCACTCTTCGGCGGTTTGCCCGGAGCGAGCCCAGCCAGAAGCTACGGCGCTTGGCGATACATGCGGAAGACCGTGTTGCCAGTCTCTTCGAGGCGCTGCGCCCTTCTTGAAAAGTCGAAAGCCGAGTACTGACAATACCATGAGGAAGAGGTCATGAGGGGTCAAGGCAACGATTCCGGAGGGGATGCGACAACGCGGCCAACCGAACTCGTCGGCGTCCTGGCAGTTGATCTCGGGACCGACGCTGTGAAAGCCGTTCTTCTCGAAGCCGGGAGCCTGGATCCTCGGCCCTTGCCGATTGGTCCCGGACGGGAGCTAGGAATCGAGCCGGCCGTGTTTTACGTGCCCCGGGGGTCGGGGGGCTTGCTGGTCGGGCATGAGGCCCGGAATGCGATGATGAACGACCCGGCTGGCGGCATCGACGACCTCCACCGGAGGCTTGGTGCGGTCTCGATCTTGCGGAACGGACGCACGGTCACGCCCCTGCAGCTGTTAACCTCCCTATTCAGGCACCTCGCAGATCTTGCGGCAGGGGCTGTTTCGGGACTACCTTTGCAATCACTGGCTATTCCCGTGCCGCCGGCCTTCGGCGCTCCGGAGCGGGCCGTCCTGACCGAAGCGGCCGGCGAAGCTGGATTCCAGGACGTCGTCCTTGTTCCGGACGCATGCGCCTCGGCCCGTGTTTGGGCGGACCGGACCAGGGATAGCGGCGCCGAAGCCATGGTTGTGCTCGATTGCGGCGCCCGCGTCGTCCGGTGGACTTGTGTGCGCCCGGACGGTCGCACTATGGAAGGGTATGTTGTCGATCCCGCTTTTCCGCCGGGTGAGCTCGCGGGCGTGGGGGGCGAGTCCGTCGAGGCGCTCCTGCTGGAGCGCTTGGATCAGCATCTGGAGGACGATGCCGGCGCGGCGCTTGCGTTGCGCGGCGAAATCGACAACGTCCTCCAAGAGTTGCGTGCGGCGAAGGAAGGCACCGCCCCGGATCCAGCCCTGCCCGGGATCACTCTGGCCGGTCGTAGTGTGCGGCCGAGCACTGATAGCATTGCCGACGCGGCGCAGGTGGGATTGGTGGCGCCGCTCGTCGAGCGGCTGGCACCTTTTCTGACCTCGGTTCGCGACGGCTTGGGGCGGGCGTGCCGCCTGCGCCTTCTCGTGGTCGGCGGGGCTCAAGGGACGCCCGGACTGTTGGATCGGCTTGTGAGGCTGGATCCGGATATGGAGGTCGTCCCAAGTGGCGATCCGCTGTTTGCCGCGGTGAAAGGTGCAGCAATCGTTGCCGGTCGCCCCCATGCACTCGCGCTGCTTGAACGGGAGGCGTTGGCAGGCGTGCCTCACGCCGCGCTTGAATATGGTAAGGCCTTGATCGGGATCAACCGCACTGAAGCGATAAGGCACCTGGAAGTGGCCAGAAGCGCAGGCTTGCCGGAGGCGATTCGTCTGCTTGGCGAACAGGTTCTCGTCGACTCGCCTGATCGCGGCCGCGCCCTTTTTCGCGAAGCGGCGGTCATCACCCGAGACGCCGAGGCGGCACGGCGGATGAGCGAACTGGAGCCTGCTGAAGCGGAGAGATGGCTGAGGGTCGCGGCAGATCAGAACGATGCTGAAGCCGCTCTACGCATGGCAGAGCGGCGCTGGTGGCGCGCCGATGCACGGCGATGGCTCCACCGAGCTTGTTCGCTGCGGCATGTGGATGAGGATCGGATCGCGCGCATCGATGGGCGTATCCGGTCCTTCCGCCGGTTGGTCCGGCGATCTCTCGTCGGAATTGCAGTGGCGATACCATCGGTTTTGGTGCTTTTCGAGGTGCATCGGGAAGGGCGGCTCTACGACAATGCCATGATCGCCTACCGCGACGAGATGCGTGGTGCTCAGGCATTGGCTGCCATTCGTGAGTACGACAGCCACGCTGGCATGTCATGGCCCATAGAGTTGGCGCTGTGGCCGTTTCGCGATCTATCGGTGAGGCGGGCCGAAGTGATCGAGGGATTTCGGTCAGCGGCTTCACGTGCCGTGCACCGCGGCTCAAATATTCTCGACAATTTTGAGCGAGAATTCGCATGGCCGCCTTCGGACAAGACCATCAATGGGCTTCAGGATCTGCTTGCGTCTCTACGGCCATACAGGGAACCGCCCTTGGCCGGTGCCCCCCTTCTGGAGCTTCTGGGGCTGGTTGCGCCTCTGAATATGGAAGAGATTTACTCGAAGGCGAGCGTGCTGGTGGCAAGATCAGAAGCACTGCTCAAAGCAGGAGCCGAGGCGGCGGTAGCGCAGGAACTTTCCATTGCCAGCAACCGGCGCATGGCTGGCTCCGAGAGGCAGGACCGACCTGGACTGGAGCGCGCCCGAGGGGATGCATCGCGTCTGGCTGAAGTCTCCACGGCGCTTGTCAAAACCTCAACGACGATTGATCGGCTTCCGTCGAAGAACCTCTATGACACGCTTGTGAAAACTGTGGTCTCGACAAAATCGGAATTCGACCACTGGATACGACGCTACGCGACCGCAGTTGCTTGTGCAGAGGCAGAGGCAGTGATCGCGGCATCCGATCCGGCACCGGAGACTAATCGGATTACGGCTGATCTAGAGTCCGCATTGCCGGATGCAACATGTCCCAACAGTGGCCGTCCCGCGCGACACGTCCTAGCATACCATCTGCTCTTGCAGGATACCAATGCGCTGTTGGCCGGTGGCGAGTTCGCCGAGGCCAAGGCGATGGTAGCCCATCGGTGGACACCGGCGTTCGCTGACCGGTCAGAACATTTTGCGATTTGGATCAAGAACAAGTTGAATGCGGCCGCCGTGACGATGCTCGCTGGAGCACCGCCCACGATCGACTCGGTGGCAACGTTTACCGCAGCGAAGACGGTTCTTGCCCGCTTCGACAAGATGAATGCCGAATTCGGATTGCCCACCGGCTGGCTCGGGCGGGATCAAGCGACAAGGGTTGAAGGCCTAAGTTGTGCAGTAAATGCAACCACCAAGGCACTGCAAAACAATGTTACAATTGAGCGAATGGAATTTTCTGGCATGGGCGGAAAATATTCAGACGATGACGATGTAAAATACTGGTGCGACCAGAATACTAATAATTCAAGGGGAATAATGATAAGTATTGGTCAAAATGACAGATTGATCGTTACAAGCAATTTGTTTAATTCTGTCGGCCCTAGGCTTATTGACAAGCGATACTTCAGCTGTGCGGGACTTCAGACCGGCCGATGGGACCGCGCCTTTCCTATCATGAAGGGCACTTACGAAATCAGAGTTGAAGAGACGGAATCAAGATTTTGGAGAGATTCACTTCCGCTTTCTACAATCACGTTTGGTAACAACGAGATTATCGCTTTGTCCAACGGGAAATCAGTGACATCATCGTTGCCTTATGGATATAGCGTCAAGTTTCAAGGAGAACAGAGCAGGTGCCAAGGTCCATAAGTCACCGTGTTGCACGGATATTGCCGGTGTCGTAGGGGGAGGCCCCACTCCCGCTCTGGTCTGCCGCCATGCCGCATAAAGCGAACGCCGCTCGCCGTCACCACATCCCACAACCGAAGCGGCGCGTTCTCAACTGGGCCGAGTACGATGCCGCGCTGCGCAAGCGCGGCAGTCTGACGGTCTGGGTCACCGCCGAGGCAATCGCACACTGGAAAGCGGCGCCGCGGACCACGCCGGGTAGGCAGCCCAGCTACTCCGACCTTGCGATTACGACGGCCCTGATGCCACGCGCCGTATTCCGTTTGGCGCTGGGCCAGACCGAAGGGTTGATCGGCTCCGTCCTTCTTGGAGAGCATGCAGAAGTGTGGAGCGCTCAGGCAGCTTTCAAGGTGACCGGGGCTGAAGAGGCGTTGGCGGCCATGGCCGGGTACCACACCATGAAGGTGTCGCGCAGGGTGCCGTCGAGGGTCCGGGTGCGGATTTGGACCAGCCGATGGGTGATGATGCAGACTTTGCTGGAGACCGGAGCCCGCGTCTCCGAGTTCGTCGCGCTGCGGGTCGAGGACGTCAGTCTGGCCGAGCGCGTCATCACCATCATCGCCGGCAAAGGCGGCAAGCGCCACGAGGTGCCGATCCGCCCCGAACTGGCTCGCCTGCTCGCCCTGCACATCGGCAAACGGCGGGTCGGCCCGCTGTTCGCCAGCCGGGAAAAGGGGACGGGTGCGCAGCCGCACGTCTACACGCGTCAGCGCATCGGGCAGATGGTACGCGAGGTCGCGGACGCCGCCGGCATCCGGTGCAATCAAGGCGACCATCAGCGCTCGGCTTCCAGCGGAAACCACCCCATGCGGTCGTCGTCGGCCTCAATCGCCGCCTGCTCGCGCTGATCCGTGTCGCGCCGGAACGCTTCCAACCAGGCGCGGGTATCCACTTCCGCCACGCCATGATCAGCCAAATCCGCCACCAGCTCGTCGGCCAATGCGCGCATTCGTGTCTCGGACTGCATCACATTGGTGAAAGACTGGTCCCAAGCCGCAGCCCGGTGGAGCCGAACCTCCCACCAAAACTCCCGAATGATGTCTAGAACGTAGTGATAATGAGCGAAGCCGCAAGCAAAACGCAGGGTCGGCTCCACATAGCCGATCTCCTGCGGCTCATCGGGCTGGATGAGGAAGGTGGGAACGTCATGCGTCAGCGACATTCCGCGCCTCCATGTAGGTCTGCGCCTCGCGCCGGAGGTCGGATTGAAACTGGTCGATCCAGTCGCGCGCCTTCTCTGGCGTCAGGCCTTCCTTCTCCCACAGGAGCTGCAGATACAGCCGCGCCCCGGCGGCGTTGGCCTCGTTTCGGATGACTTCGCCCAGGTCACCGCGCCAAGCTGCGGCGACTTGCGCCTGGATATAGAAATCGAGGAACGTCGCCGCCCGTGCCAGGTCGCCACTCCCCAGCAGCTCTTGGAGCGTCGGCCGCTCCGGTGGCGACGGTGAGGAAAGCCAGGAAAGGTCGAGCATCGGCGGCATCGCGGAAGCATGCCACGCGGCGGAGTCCGGGCGCAAGGATCAGCGCGAGCGCTTCTCCGGCGGGCGGGGCAGCTTGCGGCCTGGCTGATCGGGGATCACGACCAAGAGGGCGACGATGCAGGAGGCGAAGGCGAGGGGGGCGAGGTGCTCGATGGGGCAGGGGCGCATCAGCGTCCGTTATTTAGAGTGGGAGTGTCAGTGACCTTCCCCCGACCCCGGCGACTCAATCGCCAGCGGCTTTGACGACCTGCTCGTGAGCGAGCAAGGCATGTCCTGCACCTATCCTTATGTATCGTGGAAGCGGGGCAGGCGCGGCGTTGTGCTGGATGGCAGGTTCTCCGTGCAGCAGCTCAAGGCCATCGTAGCGATCATGGAGGGGGAATGAGTCTTCAGCAGACAGCGGGCAATCCTAGCCACCGCATTCGCGCCCGGCACCCGTGCGCAGATGGCCGTCCTCCGTGAACCATGCGTCGGTGCATTCCCCCGCCAGATCGGCCCGCGCCCGCGCGTCCTCGTCGGCCTTGAACGCCTCCAGCCACAGCCATGATTGCTCCGGCGGCACGCCCATCATCTCGGCCATGTCGTCGACCAGCTCCTGCATGCGCGCCCGGCAGATGATGTCGGCGTCCAGCATGGCCTGAAACTCGCCCTCCGCTGCCGCTTGGCGGAACGCCCAGACCCACTCACTGATCGAACCCAGTCCGCACTCGACATGCACCCGGTCGTGGCTGGTGCCGGAAAACCGGATGCCCGGCGGCGGGCCGAACTCATAGGTGCGGATCGTCATGCCGCCGGACATCTCAGCCCTTTGGAGCAGCGGAAGCGTCGAGAAACCGCGCGGCTTCCTGCTCGCTCATCCCGAAGGCTTGCGCGTTCCGGCGCAGCTCCTGCCGCAATGTGCCAACCTGCCGTTTCCAGAACTCCGCCTCCGTCTGGCTTTTTGCCTGCATGACGCGCAGGCGTGCTGTCCGTAGCGCCAGTGCAAGTTGGCTTAGCTGCCCCCATGTCGGATAGCTGGTCCGGTGGCGCGGGAAAAACCGCTGGTAAGGTTCGGGGTCGTGATTCATCGAGGGGCCGCTGCGGTTTCGCACTCGTAGACGCTGCCGATCACCTGCTTTGCCTTGTCGGCGAGCTCGGGCTGGGTGTCGTCCTTGGCGATGGCGACTAAGCCTTCATAGTCGCCCAAGCCCAGCGTGAACAGAGCATCGTAGAAGGGCTGGGAGATGACGCGGCCCTGCTGGTCGCGGTTCATGGTGTTGTTGATCGCTTCCATCACGGCCATCCGACGCTCTCCCTTCACCGCATCGCAGAACGGGTCGGCCTGCGCTGCTGGAGAGGCAAGGAACGATGCGATCAGAAGCGGACGTATCAGCCGATGCCCGTCCGTCTTGGTGGATCAGGCAGCGCCCCGTCCGGGTTGCAGCGACGCTCCAGATCGAGCAGCGTGCGCGCCGCTTTTGCCGCCTGCCGGTTCTCCGGCGTCAGCGGCACCCCGCTCGCCTGCTCCAGATAGCGTAACGCATCGGCACGGCGAGCCTCGATCAGTGCCCACATCGCCCAGCCGAAGGGTTTGATATGCGGCCTGTCTCCCGCATCGTTGGTCTGGTACAGCTCGTTCCAGAGCCTCCAGCGCACGCCGTCGATCCGGTAGAGAGAGCAGGCATCGACCTCCTGCGCCCGCGTGCCAGGTGAGACAAGTATCAGCGCCAGCAGGAGCAGGACGACGTGCATGATCTAATTTCTCCTGAAAGCATGGGGAATCCTGACATTCGAGGAATCCGGCGACCAGCGCGAAAAAGGATCACGGCAGAGAGCATGTTCGTAGACGTCATGCGCTGAAGGCCTCATCGCAGAATCTGCTCCAAATCGTATGCTGTTAATCAGCTCAGAAGCAGAACCCCTGTCAAAATTGGTGTAAAGCTAGACGTTGGTGCACAAAGCCCGATCTGGTGGTGGTCGGGAGGGCGAGCGGTTATAGAGGCGGCCCGCTGAAGTCGAGCCGCTGATGCCGTACAAGGCCAATGAGCCCCGCCGCCACAAGATCCCGAAGGCCCGGTACCGTGTGGAGAATTGGTCGGCCTACGATGCGGCGCTTCGCCGGCGCGGTGACCTGACGATCTGGGTGACGCCGGAGGCGATCGCCGCGTGGGCGCCGCCGGCTTCGGGCCGCCGCGGTCGGCGAGCGCGCTACTCGGACGTGGCGATCGAAGCCGGGCTGATGTTGCGCCTGGCGTTCGGCCGGCCGTGGCGGCAGACCGAGGGTTTGCTGGGTTCGCTCATGCGCCTGCTCGGCCTGAACCTGCCGGTTCCAGATCACACGACCTTCTCCCGGCGCAGCGCCAATCTGGAGGTCGCGTCAGCACTGGCCAGGACGGACGGGCCGATCAGCGTGGTGATCGATTCGACCGGGCTGAAGGTGTTCGGCACGGGCGAGTGGCACCTGGATAAGCATGGTGGCCAAGTGCGCCGGAGCTGGAGAAAGCTCCACTTGGCGGTCGATCCCGATACCGGCGAGATCCTCGCCGCGGAGCTGACGACCACGCAGGACGGCGATGCCTCGTTGGTCGGCCCGCTGCTCGACCAGATCAAGCGCCCGATCGGCACGGTGCTGGCCGACGGGGCGTACGATGGTGAGCCGGTCTACCGCGCCGTCGCCGCCCACACACCCGACGCCGAGGTGATCATCCCGCCGCGCTCCACCGCGGTGCCGAGCGAGACTGCTACCGGCGCACCCAGCCAACGCGACCGCCACATCCGGAGGATTGCCGAGCGTGGCCGGCAGGGCTGGCAGCGGGACGTCCGCTACGGCCGCCGCTCCTTGGGCGAGGTCGCGATCATGCGCTACAAGCAGCTGATCGGGCGCACTTTGCGTGCCCGGACTCTGCCTGCCCAGCAGGTCGAGGCCGCCTGTGGCTGCAAAGTCATGAACAACATGACCAGCTTGGGAATGCCCGCCTCCCGCAAGGGTGCCTGATCCCCACCGGCCGCGGGTGGACTCCGCTCTCACGCCGAATTGTGCACCAAAGTCGCCACAGTATGATCAAGAAGACCACGTCCGTGGGCAGCTGCAGCCGGGTCAGCACCGAGCCGGTGCGCTCATTGAATTCGCGTGAACCGCGGCCCGGATTTGAGACACCCCGCTGGGCTTGTTCAGGCGGCTAAGGCTAGCTCGGCTACGGGCGATCGATCAACCCGAAGTTGGTCAGCGCGCACCTGAGCCGGTGTGCGGTGTCCATG
>Ga0196970_1001362_pt1 | contig 17114 bp, 9 predicted proteins | sample S1v_513CmetaG_FD_148672 | JGI IMG/M metagenome (GOLD analysis project Ga0196970, IMG submission 148672) | Soil microbial communities from Anza Borrego desert, Southern California, United States - S1+v_5-13C | ecosystem: Environmental > Terrestrial > Soil > Desert | place: USA: California...
AGAACTCCATCGGCCTCACTGGTGGCGTCAGCGGACTGGCAGGCTCATTCATCGGCCTGAACTACGAAACGAACAACTTCCTCGGACTAGGCGAAACGCTCCGCATATCGGCCGATGTGGGCAGCCGTCAACGCAACTTGTTGTTCGGCTTCACCGAGCCGTATATGTTCGACCGACCGCTGCAGGTCGGATTCACGGTGTTCACGAGCCGATATGAGTTCAACCAGGCTGAAGAGTTGGACATCGCGTACAACCAGGAACTGAACCTGCCGCAGAACGTGCTGGACACGCTGCAGAACTTCTCGCAGTCCAGGACGGGTTTCACCGTTTCGGCCAGCTACCCTCTGCGCCGCTCGTTTAAGCGCGTAGGCCTGAGCTACTCGTTCGATAACTCATCGCTGCGCACGTTCAACACGGCTACGCAGCAGTACTTCGAGTTCCTGACCTTCCGTTCCGGATTGTCTGGCCCGAACTCGCTGCAAGGCATCAAGACCAGCAAGATCATTCCGAGCATCTCCTGGAACACGATCGACAGTCCCATGCGCCCGACGCGTGGACGTAGCGTGTTCTTCGGAGGCGATATTTCTGGCCTTGGCGGCAACGTCAAGTCCATTCGTCCCGTCTTTGAATTCAAGCAGTTCATGCCGATGAAGATCCTCCGGCCAACGCGTGAAGGCCGCCAGGTCCTCGGCTTCCGCTTCCAGGGATCGTTCACGACCGGTTACGGCGGATTGGTCGCCCCACCGTTTGAGCGCTTCTATCTGGGCGGCGACACCGATATCCGCGGTTTCGACATCCGTGCAATCACTCCTTACGCGTTCATCACGAACCGCGTTGACGTTCCACTCGTAAGCCCGGGTGACCCATGCGTAACCTTCCCCGGTTCTGCATGCGTAGGCATACCTCTAGACCCTGGCAATCCGCGACGCGGAATCAAGACCATCCCGCTTGCAGTCCCGCAAATCGTATTCACTGGCGGCGACACCAGCCTGGTTGGCAACGTGGAGTACCGCATACCCATCGCCGGCCCGGTCACGTTGGCCATCTTCAACGATTTCGGCTTCAACGGCATCGCCAGAACATCGCAACTGCAGCTCAGCGATGTCCAGTTGAGAGACTTGACTGGTGTGGCATTCGGCTGCACTGATTTCGTGAATTTCCAGTGCGTCGGCGGCAAGAACATCACCGTCAGCAAGGAACTGAAACCGGTCGCAGGTACGAACTGGGCTCCGCGCATGTCGACGGGTATCGAACTTCAAGTCATCATGCCCGTGGTCAATGCTCCGTTCCGCATTTATTACGCGTACAACCCACTGCGTCTGGACACAACGGCTCCATCACCGATCCAGATCACGAGGGATATGTTCCCGGCGGGCGGCGCAGGCGACGCCACTTTTGAACGTGTGCGTAGCATCTACGGGTCCGGTTTCAACTTGAAAGAACCGCGCAAGACCTTCCGGTTCACGGTGAGCACGACATTCTAATAGTCGTCGCTCAACATTCAGCAGTCATCGAACGCCGCGAAAACGCGGCGTTCTTTCTTTTAGCGCTTCATGTACTCGAGGAAGAATAGAACTAGTTCCAAGAAGGACCGGGCTCTGCCGAAGACTTGAATGGTCTGCACGTCCTGCACGCTCGCAGATCAGCGCCACTGTGTTCGACTGCTCGGGCTGACAACCCAGGCACCACTTGCAGCAACTTACGATTGTGGCACCTGCATTGACGCTCTTTGCGCGCTGCTCCTATAATGAGACATCTGCAACCCTGAATAAAATTCAGCTTAGTTCCTCGCGTGTGGAGTGTCAGGGTCTGAGTGCAGTCCCAAGTTTGGGAAATTCGGAGTTCCAGAGGATCTCCAAGGAGTTCAAGCGCACCAATGACAAAGTTTGCAAGTCTGTTCGCCGTTGCCGTTCTCGCCTCGGTCGGCGCATTCGCCCAGGCCGGTGCTCCGGCCACCACCGCCGCACCTGCTGATGGCCCGGCAAAGATCGGTATCATCAACATCCAGCAGGCGATCGTTGCTACGAACGAAGGCCGCCGCGACCTTGAGGCATTGCAGAAGAAGTTTGAACCCAAACAGGCCGAGCTGCAGAACCTGAACAAAGAAGTAACCGACATGCAGAACCAGCTCAAGACGCAGGGCGACAAGCTGAACGAAGACGCCCGCAACAACCTGGTTCGCAACATCGATACGAAACAGAAGAATCTGCAGCGCTCGTTTGAGGACGCCCAGCAAGACTTCCAGGCTCAGCAGAACGAAGTCGTCAACCGTATCGGCGGCAAGCTGATGCAGGTGCTCGACACCTACGCCAAGCAGAACGGCTACACGGTTGTCCTCGACGTTTCGACCGCGCAGAGCCCGGTTCTGTGGGCAGCACAGACTACCGATGTAACGAAGCCGGTGGTGGACGCCTACAACGCTCAATCTGGCGTAGCCGCTCCGGCCACCAGCGCGACCGCGCCGAAGACCGGTGCTCCGGCTCGCCCGGCTGCCGCTGCTCCCAAGACACCACCGCCAGCCACCAAGAAGCCGTAAGCTGGAACATACATTCCATTCCTAATAAAGGCCGCCTTCAGGCGGCCTTTTTGTGTCCGCAGTCGATCGGACCGGGACTCCCCCTCACTCGCACAGTTCGTTGCCTGTCGTCGGTGGCCGCTTGTGTCCAACAGCGATGCTTCCCATTTTGGGAATCGCCGACTCGCTCTAGTTACCTGCCTGTGTTCACAATAAGTTAGTGACTGCATCGCTCGCGATTTATGGTGGCCGTTTGTCAGGAGATCGCGGTTATGCAATGCAGTACCAGACGTGTGTTCGTTTGGGTTGTAGTCGTCTTTGCCTTATCTTTCCCCGCTTTCGGGCAGAATACCGGTGAGCTCAGAGGCACGGTTCAGGACGCCATCGGAGCGCCGGTCGTCAGTGCTTTCGTCATGGTTGAGGGCCGCGAAACGGCGCTGATCCGTGCGGCTACTACTGACGATGCCGGAGCTTTCATTATCCCTTCGCTGCCGGTCGGCCTGTACCGCATTCAGGTGAAAGCAGACGGTTTCAGCACGTTGGACATCGCTGGGTCCCGGATCAGCATAGGGCAGGTCGTGACGCTGAACCTGCGTCTAACCCCTGGCTCCGGAGTCAGCGAACGCGCAGAAGCGGCATCCGTGCTTGAGACGGGGGACACGCAGCTGGGCGTTGTCATGACGGACAGCATTGTGTCGGCGCTGCCGCTAAAGTCTCGTGACGGGTTCGATCTCCTGCAACTGCAACCCGGTGTTCAGAGCACCGTTGGAGCCGATCTGTTCTACGGTGGCGACCGACCTGGCGTCGTGTCGGTCAACGGCGGTCGCGCACGCTCAAACGACTACAAGGTTAATGGCGGACATTCGAGCGATCAGTTCGTCAACGCGCCAACCATTCAGCCTTCGCCCGATACCATCGCGGAATTTCGCGTGATCTCGCACAACTACGACGCCGAGCTTGGCCGTAATTCCGGTTCCGTGCTGAACGTCATAACTAAGTCTGGCAATAATGCGCTTCACGGTACTGCGTATGAATACTTCCGCAACCGTGTGTTGAATTCGAAGGGATACTTCGACCCCCAGAAGCCTGACTTCAAACAGAACGAGTTTGGCGGCACGCTGGGCGGCGCAGTCCAGAAGGACCGTAGTTTCTTTTTCGTGTCGTATGAAGGTCGGCGAATGCGTCGTGGTATCACCTCCGACACAGTAGCCGTTCCGACGCTTCTTGAACGTCAGGGCGACTTCTCGGCTATCTCTCGAGCGCTGGCTCTGTCGTGCGAAAGGATCAAGTCACAGCCCGTCTCGATCATCAGATCAATTCCGCGCAGCAATTGAGCTTCTTTTACTACGGTGTCGGCCTTCTCGGCACAGCCGCCGTTCGGCGGCAGCACGTTCCTTACGAATCCGTTCTTCAACACCCCCTTCCTTGCGCAGGACGGCACAGCCAGACCGAACCCTTTCCACGGGTTCTTGAATCCCGCAGCGGGCTCGGCGGTTGACTTTGCACTGTTCCGTCCGATCCTGCTCTACGGCAATTTTCCTGAGACGCTGCGAAGCCAATACGCTATTCACTACAACCTGACTGTTCAGCGCCAGTTGTCTCGCGATGCCTTGTTGCAGGTGGGGTTCGTAGGGAACCAGGGGCATCGCCTCCTCGCGACTCTCGACCAGAACTACGGAAATCCGCAGACCTGCCTGGACCTGAACAAGATTCCGGGTATGTCGTGCGGTCCGTTTGGCGCTGATGATTCTTATGTCATTCCAGCGGGCGCGATCCCAGCAGGTGTGACGCTTCACCTGCCCTACGGCTCGGTAGCCAGCGTTACCGGTCCGAATGCGAATCCCATCACCCTCGTCGGCCTGCGTCGATATTCTTCGCCCCTATGCGAACCGACCACGGGCGGGGGCTGCCCGCCGGATGGTGTTCCGGTTTTCAGCAGCATTTTCGGCATGCAGCCGATCGCGAATTCTTCCTACAACTCGCTACAAACCATGCTCAGCCATCGGTTGGCTCACGGGCTTCAGTTCGTTGCTGCATACACCTGGAGCAAGTCGATCGACAATGCGTCCAGCGTGGAGAATTCAGTCAACCCGCTCGATCCGCGGCGTTCGCGCTCTTTGTCACTTTTCGACGCCCGCCATCGGTTTGCGCTGAGTTACTACTGGCAGCTACCGAAAATAGGGGTCTCCAACTGGACGAAGCACCTCATCAACAACTGGGCTCTTTCAGGCATCACGAGCATTCAGTCCGGCTTCCCCATCCGCCTAGTTTCGTTCAGCGATCAGGAACTGATGAGCAGCCTCAACTACGAAACTCCCGGACAGCCTGATCAGGTCGCGCCGTTCCGCCGACTGGATCCGCGCAGTTCTGGCGGCTACTACTTCGATCCGTCCTCGTTCACGGAATCGGCGCTGGGACAGATCGGCAATACCCCGCGCACCATTTGTTGTGGCCCGGGCATCGCCAACTTCGACCTGGCTTTTCACAAATCGATCGGGCTCAGCGAAGGCAAGAACCTGCAATTCCGCACGGAAATTTTCAACGTCTTCAACCACACCCAATTCCTGAATCCCGACGGCAACATCACGGGTGCGGACACATTTGGTGTGGTACGCCGGGCTAGAGATCCGAGGCTGTTGCAATTCGCTCTGCGATTGTCGTTCTAATGCGCGAGGCTGCCATGAGACTGCTTAAATACTTGATGACGTGCGTTGTACTTCTGGTCGCTTTGGCCGTGCTCGCTCAGAATGCCGGTCGCAAGATTATCAGCCGCGAAGAACCCGCGTACCCCGAACTCGCGCGCAAGATGGAGCTGCACGGCACGGTCAAATTCAAGCTCTGGGTGAACCCGGACGGAACCGTTCGCCGCGTCGAATACATCGGCGGCCACCCCTGTTCGCCGATGCCGCACTGAGTACGGTCAAGAAGTATCGGTACGAGACTGCCCCAAAAGAAACAACGGAGATGGTGGAACTCAAGTTCTAGCTACACCTACTCCAAGAGGAACACTTATGCCCCACATCTGCCGGATTGCCGATCTGGGGTTCTGTTGAGTGCCTCAGGTACTAAGGTGCGATTTCGGGCACTCAGATTTGACGTGGCACTCGCGAATTTCTATCCTGAGAAGTACCCATATTAGACAGATTCATACCTGTATTACCTGCAAGCGAAAGGTGTCTTAATACATGTCCTCAACCCCGGCTCCTGCAAAATCTCGTGTGTTGAATTCCACGTTAGCTCAGCGTGTCATGACGGCTGAAGAGGCTGCGGCGCTGATCCCGTCGGGTGCGCAAATCGGCGTTAGCGGATTCACTGGTTCAGGCCACGCCAAGGCAGTCCCCTTGGCCCTAGCCAGGCGCATCAGTGAAGCGAACCTTCACGGCAAGAACCTCAAGATCAACCTATTCACCGGTGCCTCGACCGGACCGGAACTTGACGGCGCTCTGGCCAAGGCGGGCGGCGTACAGTTCCGTCTTCCGTACCAGTCCGATACGGACATGCGTAAACGCATCAACGCCGGTGAAGCCGAGTACATGGACGTTCACCTGAGCCATGTGGCTCAGTACGTTGAGTACGGCTTTCTTGGCAAACTGGACTTCGCCATCATTGAGGTCACGGCGGTACTTGAAGACGGACGCCTGATTCCGAGCACCTCAATCGGCAACAACAAGACCTGGGTCGAACAGGCCGACAAAGTCATTCTGGAAGTGAACTCGTGGCAGCCCATGGAACTCGAGGGCATGCACGACATCTATTACGGTCTGGATGCCCCTCCGAATCGTTTGCCGATCCCGTTGGTTCGTCCCGGAGACCGCATCGGCGATGCGTATTTAAAGGTGCCGCTCGATAAGGTCGTCGGCGTGGTCCACACCGATATTCCTGATCGCAACAACGCATTCAAGGAACCCGACAAGAGTTCCCAAGCCATTGCCAGCCACCTGCTCGAGTTCTTAGGCACGGAAGTTAAGAAAGGTCGCATGCCCGCGAACTTACTGCCGCTGCAGTCGGGTGTGGGCAACATCGCGAATGCCGTGCTGTATGGACTCGGCGACGCGCCTTTCGAGAACCTGACGGCCTACACCGAGGTGATTCAGGACGGCATGATTGACCTGATGGATAAGGGCAAGCTGGTCTGCGCTTCGGCGACTGCAATCTCCCTCGGGCCCGGCGTTTTGGAACGGGTCATGAATGATATCAAGGCCTACCGCGACCGGATCGTGCTGCGTCCGCAGGAGATTTCGAACAATCCGGGCATCATTCGCCGGTTGGGCGTGGTTGCTTCAAACGGCATGATCGAAGCCGACATCTACGGCAATGTGAATTCCACACACGTGATGGGCTCGCGCATCATGAACGGCATCGGCGGCTCGGGCGACTTCGCGCGCAACGCATACCTTGCCATCTTCATGGCTCCGTCGCTGGCGCAGAAGGGGCAGATCTCGACGATTGTCCCGATGGTGTCGCACGTCGATCACACCGAGCACGACGTCCACGTCATCATCACCGACCAGGGCCTGGCTGATCTGCGCGGGTTGTCGCCGAAGCAGCGTGCCAAGCTCATCATCGAAAACTGCGCACACCCGGATTATCGTCCGCTGCTGCGCGACTACTACAACCGGGCAGAGCGCGTTGCGTACGGCAGCCATACCCCGCATATCCTGGGAGAGGCGCTAAGCTGGCACAACCGTTACGTTCGCAGCGGAAGCATGAAGCCTCAGGGCAACGAATAACGAGCGTCGAACTTACGAGGGCGCTCCGCAAGGGCGCCCTTTTTCATCATGACGGGCCGCGTGGGCATCATCCCGTACAGACGCGGCGGCCAAACGTTGGGCTTCACGGATTGACACGTAAGCTACAATCGCTGCTGCAATCCGTTGAGACTCTCATCTGTCGAAGGGATGGGCCTTCTATCGGGCGCCGTCACTTGGAGCGCGCAATGCATACAGGACTTCTATTCGCGGCAGCCATTGCCGTATTAGCTTGCAACGTGAACGTAATGAGCCAATCCGGTCCGGCACCGACCCCGCAGCAGCTTTCGGCCGACAACCCGTTCGCGCGGCCAAGCACACTGCCCTATCACCTGCCTCAGTTTGATCGCATCAAAGACGCCCACTTCCGGCCCGCTTTCGAGGCCGGTATGGCCGAGCAGCGCAAGGAAATTGAGGCCATTGCCCAGAACACCGCCGCACCAACCTTTGAGAACACAATCGTCGCCATGGAGAAATCCGGCCGGTTGCTTGATCGGGCAGCCTCGGTGTTCTTTAACCTCAATTCCTCGAACACAAACCCCGAAATTCTGAAGATTGCTTCGGAAATGGCGCCTAAGCTCGCCGCCCATCAGGACGCAATCATGCTCGATGAGGCGCTATTCGCGCGCGTCAACGCCGTTTACGAGGAACGCGCCGCCCTGAAGCTCGATCCTGAGTCCATGCAACTGCTGGAGCGAACCTATACCGAATTCGTTCGCGCCGGGGCAAAACTGAAGCCGGCGCAGAAGACGACGCTCAAACAGCTAAACGAGCAGATCGCGTCACTGACGAATCAGTTCCAGCAGAATGTGCTGAAGGCCACCAAGGACTCCGCCGTGGTGGTCGAAAATGTCAGCGAACTCGAGGGCCTATCGGCTAATCAGATCAGTGCGGCAGCCGAGGCGGCAAAAGCGCGTGGGCTTGAAGGCAAGTGGGTCATCACGCTGCAAAACACGACAACCCAGCCGGCCCTCGCTGAACTTCGCAACCGCGCTCTGCGTGAGAGGTTATTCAAAGCCTCGATTGGACGCGCGCAAAGCGGCGCTGAAGACAACACGGTTGTGTTGTCGAAAATCGTGAAGCTGCGGGCGGAAAAGGCCAAGCTCCTTGGCTATGCCGATTATGCTACCTATGCGCTCGCCGACCAGACTGCCGGCACGCCCGCTGCCGTCAACCAGATGTTGACGCGACTGGTCGCCCCCGCTATTGCCAACGCGAAAAAGGAAGCAGCCGAGAACCAGAAACTCATTGAGCAGCAGGCCGCAGCCAGCACTGGTCAGCCGTTCCAGCTCGAACCATGGGACTGGGACTTCTATGCCGAACAGGTGCGCAAGTCCCGTTTTGGCTTTGACCAGTCTGAAGTAAAGCCCTATTTCGAGATGAGCCGTGTGCTTCAGGATGGCGTGTTCTATGCCGCCCACGAACTGTTCGGCCTCTCATTTAAGGAGCGGCACGACCTTCCGGTATATCACCCGGATGTGCGCGTTTTCGAGGTCTTCAATGCTGACGGGTCGGCTGTGGGCTTGTTCCTGGTCGACTACTTCTCGCGCGACAACAAGCGTGGTGGCGCCTGGTCCAGCGGGTTTGTTGATCAGTCTGGCCTGCTTGGCTTCAAGCCGGTTATCGTCAACAACCTCAACGTCCCGAAACCCTCGCAAGGGCAGCCTGCGTTGCTCACCTTCGACGAAGTGAGGACCATGTTCCACGAGTTTGGACATGCGCTTCACGCCCTGCTTTCAGACGTGAAGTATCCGTCGCTGGCCGGAACCAACGTGCCACGTGACTTCGTGGAGTTCCCGTCGCAATGGAACGAGATGTGGGCGCGCGATCCGAAGGTGTTCGCGAATTACGCTAAGCACTACCAGACCGGCGCGCCGATGCCGCAGGCACTCCTTGAGAAGGTGCTCGCAGCCGAGAAGTTCGGTCAGGGCTACAGCACGACCGAATACATCGCTGCCGCTCTTCTAGACCAGGCATTCCACCAGATGCCCGCTACTGAAACACCTTCTGCCGATAAGGTGATGGCGTTCCAGGCTGCCGCGCTGAAGAAGTACGGCGTGGACTACGCGCCGGTTCCTCCCCGCTACTTTAGTCCGTATTTCACACACTCCTTTACGGGCGGCTATGCTGCGGGCTACTACGCGTACATCTGGAGCGAGGTGCTGGCACGGGACGCCGAAAAATGGTTTGCAAAGAACGGCGGTCTCACCCGCACCAACGGCGACATCATTCGAGCCAAGGTGCTATCGCGTGGGCGCAGCACGAACCCGGAGGTCATGTTTGAACAGTTCTACGGTGGAAAGCCGGACATCGATGCCCTGCTGGAACATCGTGGGCTGAAGTAGCCTATCAAGATAAGTCACACGGAACGGCCGCGAACCATCGCGGCCGTTCTCATTTAAGCCATTTCCCACCCGAGCAGCCAAGCCGGCTGCAACTCCTTGCTTGTTAGCTTTTGCTACGCGCAATTGGTGCTGTGCTTGCTTCGGTAGCCCTCAGGTAGTCGGAAGGTTCAAGGAAGATCTGAGTTCCGCGCACGCCAGCCGAAACGGAGATCACGTCGAACAATTCGATTGTCTCGTCCACCACTGCGGGGTACTCCTTCTTCGCTCCCAGCACGGTGACGCCGCCACGAATGTATCCGGTCAATGGCTGCACTTCTTTTAGCGGCACCAGATCGATCTTCTTGTTCCCCGTCGCGGTCGCCAGCGCTTTCAAGTCCAATTCCGTATCGGCCGGAATCACCGCGAAACACACGCCGTTGCGGTCTCCGCGCGCGACCAGGGTCTTGAAAACCTGCTCCGGCGGCAGGCCGACTTTGGCGGCCACGCTCTCCGCAGCTAAATCGTCAGGGTCCACTTCGTAATCGTGAAGCTCGTACTTGATTCCAAGCGAATCGAGCAGCCGAGCAGCATTAGTCTTCATGAGTTCAGATTGTTGATTGTTCGTTCCCGATTTGCAACCATCTGGTGCCTCACTGGCCCAGGTTCTCACCATGTGAGTCATCGTCTAACATCGCATCGAATTGATCGACACTGAAATGACTTACACGCTCTACTACACCGACCATCACGAAGTCGTATTGCCGCCCGGCCACAAATTCCCGATGCCGAAGTACCGGCTGGTTCGCGAACTCCTGGGAAGCAACGGGCATTTCCGCTTCGTCCCCGCTCCCGAAGCCGATCCCGAGACCATTGCGCTTGCCCACGATCGTTCTTACGTCGAGAGCTTTCTTCAAGGTACGCTCGCCACCCCGGTCATGCGGCGCATCGGATTCCCCTGGTCGGAGACGCTGGTGCAGCGAACCCTGTCGAGTGTTGGCGGCACCCTGCAAGCAACCCGCGACGCCCTTAGTTCCGGCACCTTCGGGGGAACACTGGCCGGCGGCACTCATCATGCATTTCCTGCCGAAGGCTCCGGCTTTTGCGTCTTCAATGACATCGCCGTAGCGATCCGAGCGTTGCAGCACGAGAACCGCCTGCGTCGCTACGCCGTGGTTGATCTCGACGTTCACCAGGGAGACGGAACCGCACTGTTCTTCGAAGACGATCCCGCCGTGCTGACACTCTCGATGCATGGCCGAAACAACTTTCCGTTTCGCAAACAACGCAGCAAGCTCGATATCGAACTGGAAGACAGGACTGGCGATGAGGAATACTTGAGGATGTTGGAAGACGTTCTGCCGCGGGTGGCCAATTTCGATCCGGAAATCATCTTTTATCAATCGGGCGTTGATGCTCTCTGTTGCGACCGTCTGGGACGCTTGGAACTGACGCACGAGGGGCTGAAACAGCGCGACACAATCGTCGCCGGGCTCGCCCGCGACCTGCGCGTTCCGCTCGTCGTCACCCTCGGCGGCGGCTACGGCGACCCAATCGAAGCAACGGCGCTCGCCCACGCAAACACGTTCAAAGTCATTTCATCATTGATGAAATGAATCACTGATTCATTGGTCGATTTCATCATCGATTGGACCATTTCATCATTACGGTCGAGCCGCCAAGCCTGCGACGCTGATGACTCGATGACCCGATGGCTCAATGGCCCGATGACTCATACTCCCACTCTCTCCACGCTCGCAGCAGCGGAAAGTAGAGCCCCAACTTGATAGTTCTCTGCTCTACCTCGCGCATTAACCGAGCATAGTTTTCCAGTTGCGCGCGGTACCGTTCCTGTTCATTGTCTAGGAATTGTTGCAGGTCGCCACCTTCATGCGTACTCGTCTTGAAGTCGATGATCCAGCGAGTGCCGTTCTCGTCGACGAAGGTGCGATCGAACTTGAAGTGACGCACCTGCCCGTCGAGTACGCCACTCAGCGCGTATTCGCTGCCTGCTTCGGAGTGCGGCGCGAGTGTCCAACAGCCTTTAGCGTCCTGAAGGATTTGGACCAGTGCGCGTTCGACCTCGGCTGCCGCGCCATCAACATCGGCAGGCGCCAGGCCCTGTCCCGCCAGCGCAGTACGGAACAGCGTGCGAGAGGCGGCAACCTTCGACGCGTTCCAGTTCGCCGCGCCGTCGCGAGCGACGCGTTGAAGCATGGCATGAACAACGGTGCCGATACGGCGCGCCCTGTCCTTCGCCCAGTCGTATGTGACACGATCGAACTCAGGCACGGCAGTCGAATCCTGCTCGGCAGTCCAACACACAGGCGACGGCCCCGGCGGCAACTGCCATCCGTCGGGCAGGCGATGTATCGGAATCGGCTGCCGTTCCTTTGCATCCGAAGAGGGTTCGCCGTCGTCGTCCCCGGACGAAGCAGCGATCTGGAGTCCGCTGTCACTGAATTCGCCGCGGTATTCCTCGGCGACGCTCGGCCACAGATACCACAGCAACGATCCGTCTTTTCTTACATTGCCGTCTTCCTTCAGTTTGGGAACGGCGACCAAGTACAACTGTTTCCTGGCGCGCGTCACCGCCACGTAGAGAAGGCGCTTCGTTTCTTCGACGGCGCGTTCGCTCTCGAGGGTCCGCAGATACTGGTAGATCGGATCCCTGAATTCAGCACCCTTTTGTGTGATCGGTGCCAGCAAGAGTTCCGTGCCCGTTTCCGAAGGACGCTCTTCCCAGATCAGCAGTCGCGAGCTGTCTCGCTGTCCTGCCCGGCCAAGGCCTGGAACGATGACGGTATCGAACTCCAAACCCTTTGCCTTGTGCACGGTCAGAATCTTCACTCGTGCTTCATCGGACGAGTCTGGTTTCGCGAACAGACCGCCGAGTGCGGCCGCGAGTTCTTCTGCCGCAGGTTCGCCTTCACGAGCAAGGTCGTCCAGCATGTCGAAGTACGCTTCGGCGTTCTCGACATCCACCGTTTCGCGAATACATGCCGGGCCACCGAGTGCGATCCATGCGCCTTCAACTCGCTCGCGCAGCGACTTGCGGCCAGCAGTCTCGATTGCGGCGCGAAGCACCGGGCGAACGCGCTCCAACTGGCGAGCGCCATCTGTGCTCAGTGCGATAGTCGAGTCGTTCAATGCCGTCCAAATCGCCACGTCGTGGTCACGGCAGAGTTCGTAAAGATCGTTGAGCGTGAGCCCGCACCAGGGCGCGCGGAGAACGGCGATCCAGGCAGCACGATCCGCCGGATGGAGCAGTGCCCTCGTAAGCATCACCAGATCGCTAATCACGGCGCGTTCGCCGAGTTTCTCGATATCCACCGCCTGGAACCGAATGCCGGCTTTCCGCAACTCGGCGATGATCGAAGCCAGATGCGAACGAGCGCGTACGAGAATAGCGATGCCCTTCTGGTTCTCATCTGGCCGCGCAAGCGCATCTCGCACAAGATCCACAACTCGAGACGCCTCGTCACTCTCATCCGCCGCCCAGAAGATTCGCGGGCGCAATCCGCCCGGTTTACGCGGACCGGGGTCACATTGGCTGAATTTCACCAGGCCGCGTGTCGCGTCATCACGATCCCCGAAGATGCCTTCGAACTTCTCATTGAACCAGTCGACCAGCGCGGCATCCGACCGGAAGTTCACCGTCAAAACCAATGACTTCGGCTTGAGTTCGCCCAGGCCCTTCTGCCGCGCCTGCAAGAACAGTCCGACTTCCGCCTGCCGGAAACGGTAGATGGACTGCATCGGATCGCCAACCAGGAACAACGTGCGCCCGTCTCCATCCTTCCATCCATCGGTGACCGCCCGGAGCAATCGCCACTGCATGACCGAAGTGTCCTGGAATTCATCGACAAGCAGATGACGTATGCGCGTGATCGTCGAAGGAAGGCGCTTGCCCACGCGGCATCGCTCAATCGCGTTGGAAGCAGCTTGCGCAACTTCGATGAAGTCCGTCGTGCTGCGCTCTCGAAAGAGCTTTCGCAACTCGGCTGTTGCGATCGGCAATAGCGTCAGCAGCGCTTCGAGAACTTCCCATTGGTAATTTTCGAAACGCGTGCCCGGCAGCTTGTCCAGGGCGAGCAGTGCGCTTTCAAGGCCGGGGACCTGCATCAACGCTTTAAGCAGTTCGGCAAACCGCTGCTGCTCCGGGGTCCCTCGCTCGAAGCCAATGTCCGTATGCCGCTTGCGCCAACTTCCTGTATTGGTCAGCAGGAACTTGCGAATGCCGATCCAGGTGGCGCAAGCCTCGGGCGAACACTCGGGCATCCGGTCGAGATCGACACATGCTTCCAGCATGTTCTTCGGGCCGCTGAGTGTATCGGCAGACCACCGAGCCAGATCCACAAGTTCGTCACGGCAGCCGCGCGGAATCAGACGATCCACTCTTCGCAGGGCATCGCACACAATTGTTCCGAGCACGGCTTCGAATTGATCGCGCAGCAGCTTTGGATCGTTCCCCGATATATGCCGTTCCCACTGGTCGCGCTGCTTCAGCATGGCCGCAACGAGTTTCGCAACCTCCCCGACGTTGTTGTCCAGGTGCGTCAACACGCGCGCAATCGCATCGTTCTTGTCTTTCTCAGACCCGAGCAGCTTGATCGCACTGAAAGCTGCGTCCATGCACAGCCTGTCGCGCGTGGCCTCGTCTTCGGCAATCCCCATCACGGCGCCAAAACGCGCATCTAGCGGGACTTGCTGCACAATCGAGTGGCTGAACGAGTCAATCGTCTGAATGCGCAGGCGCGACGGCGAATCCAGGATGCCCCATCCACGCTCACGATCGCGGCTGAGCACGGAGGCCCCGAGTGCGATCGTCGCGCGCGTGTGGTCGTCCATTGACGTTTCGCCCGCCTGCGCTGCACGAATCGCATTCAGCACGCGATCGCGCATCTCGCCCGCCGCCTTTTTCGTGAACGTGATGGCAACGATCTCTTCGGGTTCCTCGGCGAGTCCCAGCAGCGTGAGATACCGCTGGCTCAGCAACTCGGTCTTCCCTGATCCGGCAGGTGCCTGCACGATGAAGGATCGAGAAGGCGTGAGCGCTTCGCGCCGGACTGCTGCATCGCGTGGCTCGTTACTCATCATCGGCCGCCTCCTCCTCTTCAGCTTGAATAAGGTCGTCCTCAACGCGACAAATTGCTGGCAAAGCACAGTACTTGCAAACGTCTTCGTTCGCGCGATCGACTGCCGCATGACCTTCGCGGTATTCCGTTGCGAGCCGCTCGATGATGCGCTTCCAGCGATCAACGACGGGGGCGAGCGAACTCTCCCCCAAAGTACCTGGCTCTGTTTTGCGGAATGGATTACTGCATGGCAGAACCGCCGGATCGGGCGAATAGCCGGTGAATCGCACCTTCCCAACCTTCATCTGCGCGAACGCCACGGCTGCGATGTCGCCCTCCGTTGTCGCGGCGTAAGCCGGCAATTGAGGTGCGAGCGGGCGCTCACCTTCCCATTCACCGCAGTCCACCTCGCCGGTTTTGTAGTCGATGAGGACGCGAGCGCCGTCTTCAAGCTCATCCACGCGGTCAGCCTTGATTTGTACGCGAAGACCGCCAATGTCGACGACGCGGTCCTGCTCGGGCTCAAGGACTGTGAATTCGCTGCGATATTTTTCAAATTCCAATAGCTGGCGTATGAGATCGCTGACACGGCCACACTCTATTTGCGCCAGCCGTTTCTCCCACTCGGATGCTCCGCCGGCGTGAGCTTCCTCGATTGCGCTTGTCACGCATCCCTCAATAACATCATCCAAGTTGGTGCATTCCAGCAGCGCCCTGCGAGTCTTGAGCGTCTTCCACAGATGCTCCATCGCGATGTGAACGATCGTGCCCCGCTGGCGATTGTCCAGTCCCGGCTGCGGAGACTCGATCTCGCGCGCGCCGAGCCGCAGCTCGAAGAAGGCACGGAATGGGCAGGCCGATTGAAACTCCAATATGCGTGTGCCCCCGCGCGCCTCGACACCTTTGGCCAATGCCGGACCACTCTCGTCGCACAGTGAGTCCAGTTCACAGCAGCCGAACATTGCATTTGTCCACGTCTCGACTGGCGTGCCTGCTATCTCCTCTATGACCCGCGTCTCGATACCATCCAGCAGCGGACTCCGGCGCAGGTCGGCGTCGCCCTCTTTTCTCGGATAGCTAAAAACGACCTCGCCCGCACTGTGCAGCAAGCGGTCACGCACACGCCGCGCGAAGGCCAACTCGGCTGCTGGCGAGGCATGCGGAACGCCGCATTGAGCTTGCAGCGCCGGAGGTATGTACGGAGTGGGCGCAGCATGAGCAGGCCACGCAGCATCGTGCAGTCCCACCACCCACACGTGGTCGAACTCACTGCCGGCTGCTTCCAACAGCCCCATGACCTGGATCGGGGCACCAGATTTTTCCGGCTCGAAGACGCGCTGCTCGGCTGCGTCTTCCAGTCGCGCATAGAATTGCTCGGCCGTCATCACAGCTTCAAGGGCATCCAGCGACCCTAGGTCGGCCAGCAGGTCTGACCAAGCACTTAGCGCCTGATGTTCGTCGCTTGAGAGCGTGCGCTCCTGGTTGGGCCACCCTGCCGCGTCAAGGACAGCAGAGGCCGCTTCTGCCCAGGAACGCGGGGACATGTTGGCGTCCGATGGCCAGCCCCGGCGCGCCGCGTCGAGATGTTTCGTCAAAACCGGACAGCGGCTATATGCGGCTGAAGCAAGCTTCGCGAACGAGAGTTCGAGTACGCGGTTGCGCCGCAGGCGAATATCGACATCAGCACGCGAGCTAAGTTCCTGCTCCGCACCGGGCAGAAATGGAGAGCGCAGCAGCGCGCCAGCCTCGGCAAGCGTCAACCCACGCGCCGCCAATCGCAAAACTAGAAACGCCGTGTTGATGATTGAATATTCGATGAGCGGACGCCCTAGCGAAATTTCGAACGCCTCTCGTTTTGGGGGAGCTCCTGCCGGTATGAGATTAGGCTGCAACGCAGCACGGAAAACACTCTCCAGCTTGCTGCGAACTGCATCCAGATCAGGCACGATCACGCCGATGCGCGCTTCCGGCGACGATTCCAGCTTGTACCGAGCCCAGCTCGCAGCAGCCTTGATTTCGCTGGACGTGTCTGCTGCGGCCACCACACAGGCTTCGCCAGCCACGTTGCGCAAGCGTTCGAGTTCGGCGCATTCGGCACCGCGTGAAACAAACGCCTCCACCAGCTCGCGCTGTTGCGGTGTGATTTGGTCGAAGCCGACCAGCACGAGGCGGCGACGTGATGTAATACGTCCCGCCAGAACTTCGCCTGGCACCACATCGGCCATCGAAGCTTCGTCGATCCACGAGGCACGACGGCACGCGGTAGCGAATGCCTCCGCCCACGAAGCGAGGGCCGCGGTTTCAGGACGCGCCTGATAAACAGGCAAATCGAGCGGAACGCGATAGGCCATCGCCAGCCGCCACGCACGTTGCGCGTTTTCGGCAGTGGCGGACGGGTTCAGCAACTCCGCGGCTGCACCGTGCGAGCCAACAATCTGCGCCCAAAGCGCCC
>Ga0196970_1001363_pt1 | contig 17103 bp, 14 predicted proteins | sample S1v_513CmetaG_FD_148672 | JGI IMG/M metagenome (GOLD analysis project Ga0196970, IMG submission 148672) | Soil microbial communities from Anza Borrego desert, Southern California, United States - S1+v_5-13C | ecosystem: Environmental > Terrestrial > Soil > Desert | place: USA: California...
TGACGTGCTCAAAATGGTGAATGAAGTCAGAGCACGTTTTGGCGACATCGATATTCTCATCAACAACGCGGGAGTAATCCAGGTAGGCCCGATCGAGTCGCAGACCATTGTCGACTTCCAGGAGGCCATGGACGTGATGTTCTGGGGCGTGGTCTATCCGACACTGGCCGTTCTTCCTGAGATGATAAGCCGGCGCAGTGGACACATAGCCAACATCACCTCAATCGGCGGCAAGATTGCCATGCCGCACTTGGTCCCGTACGACTCGGCGAAGTTCGCGGCCGTGGGGTTTTCGGAAGGGCTGCATGCAGAGGTAGCGAAATACGGGATAAAGGTCACGACCGTGTGTCCCGGACTGATGCGCACTGGGTCTTACCTGAACGCTTTTTTCAAGGGTCAGAACCGACAGGAGTTCACCTGGTTCGCGCTGGGTGCGACGACCCCCGGTGTCGCGATGAATGCACGTCGCGCCGCGCGCAAGATCGTCAACGCCATCCGACGCGGGCGTTCCGAAATTATCCTCACGCCCCAAGCGAAGCTCGCAGCAATGTTTCACGGCGTTTTTCCCGGACTGACGTCCGACATTCTCGGTGTCGTGAACCGCACGCTACCTTCGGCGGACATGGGCGAAGGACAATCGCGGCATACGGGAAAAGAGAGCGAAACCATGGTGACGAGATCGCCAATGACGATTTTCGGTCGCCGCGCCGCGAAAGACCTGAACCAGTGGGCCGAGAACAGCGGACAGCCCGCTTCGATGACCAAACCAGCGTGAAGGTCGGCCTTCGCCTATGTCGTGTCAGCTGAGTGCGCTTGGCTGCTGAGCGATCTGATCGATCAGAATGATCGACGCTCAGCTCTGCCCAGTTCCGCAATGGCGAGCACAAATGCAAACTCGGTTGTATCTGTGGCATCCGACTCTATCAGCTTCCACAAGGTTCGCGGCAGACGGCCGCGAGCGGATAACGAGGTGGGCGGATGGCAAGAAACAAATCAAGGGTATTGACGGACCACGATGAGATTCGCCAATGGGCAGAACAGCGAAAAGCTTCGCCCGCATGCGTCCGGCGCACCGGCGGCAATGGCGACATCGGGATGATTCGTCTGGATTTTCCGGGTTTCAGCGGCCAGCAGTCGCTGGAGCATATCAATTGGGACGAGTGGTTCCAGAAATTTGACGAGAGCAAGCTCGCTCTGCTGGTGCAAGACGAACTGGCAAGCGGCGGCAGGAGCAACTTCAACAAGCTGATCGGGCGAGAAACAGCAAACGCCCGTCAGGAAGGAAACTATCGCGCTAACCGTCGCGGCATTCAGTCGAGCTCAGGTCGGAGTGCTGGGACGAAACGGACCTCGGGCCGCGCTCAGGCTTCTTCGCGCTCGTCATCGGCCAGAGCGAAACGTAGCGCGAGCGCAGGAGACAGCAGCGAGCGTTCAGCTCGGACCAAGAGGGCTGGCAGCAGCAGAACAAAGAGCAGCGGAGCTTCATCCCGTGGCCGTGAGCCTGGAAGAGCGGTTTCGCGCTCGAAATCTGCACGTGCTTCTCAAAGCGCGCGCGGAGATGTGACGCGCCGCAGCGGCACAGTCGCCGGCCGCACCCGAGGACGCAAGTCGGCAAGCGGACGGAACGCCGCAGCACAGAACACAGGACGCCGAAGCGCAAAGCGTAATCCGGAGAAAGTCGTTAAGAGTGCAAGAAAGATTAAGCAGGACGCCGGTAACATCATTCGAATGGAACGCGGCGGCAAGCGTCCATCGCGCGTGACCAAGCAACCTGCGGCGAAGTCCGCCAGCGGCACCGCCCGGCACAGTCGTTCCGGCGCCAACGCGCGGACCCGCAAGAAAGCTGCCTGAATGATTTGATGATTGCATGATTGAACCGGGGGACGTGAGACACAGCCAACCAGTGCCAAACACAGCTAACCATCCAGTCATGCGATCATCAAGTCATCCGTACGTAGTGCGCGAAAACAATCCTGACGACGTACCCATTCCGCCCGACCGTGAGCCAGAAGCCCCGGTCGAGGAACCTCCGGACGCACCACATTCGGAACCGACCGCGCCAGTTCGCGAGCCCGGTCCCGAGCCGCAACGGCGTTTAGCGGCGATCTGATATTCACACGCGAAATGAATAGTGTGCGAGCCCAACGACGTGCGTCGCCAGTCAGCTCTCATATAATTTCAGTTCCATGCTGATGAGAGTCGCCGAAGGCCCGCAAGTCGTTATCCGCTCAGAGCCGTCGCGTGGCATCGCTCCATGCGCGCGCGGCAGGTTGCACATCGTCATCATCCTGTTGCTTTGGCTTCTCATCTACGTGCCGGGGCTGTTCGCCCCTCCGCTGCTTGACGATGCGGATAGCGTGCACGCTGAGGCGGCGCGCGAGATGGTCGTCCGGAATGACTGGGTGACGCTCCACGCAAATGGCATACGGTATCTTGAAAAAGCGCCGCTTATGTACTGGAGCATGGCAGCCAGTTTCAAGGTATTTGGCGTACACGAATGGTCGGCGCGGCTGCCGCTGGCGCTCGGAATGCTGGCGACCTTGCTGGCGATATACCAATTGGGCAAGCGCGTATACGGATCGAAGGCAGGGCTGTATGCCACCGTCGCCGTCGCTACCGGATTCGGGCCTTACATCTACACGCGGATCCTCATCCCTGACCTGCTGGTCGGATTGTGGCTCACGCTGGGCTTTCACTTTTTTCTGGCTACATTGGAAGAGGAAAAGCCTTCACGAAGGAACTGCTGGGGCCTTGCTGCTACGGCAGCGTTGAACGTGCTGACAAAGGGGTTGATCGGACTTGTCTTCCCGATCGGCATCATCCTGGTGTTTCTCGTGCTCACGCGCAACCTGAAGCACGTGCTGAAGCTCCGGCTTTTCTCGAGTGCCGTGGTGTTTCTGCTCATCGCGGCACCCTGGCACATTCTCGCTGGACTGCACAACCCGACTCAGGTCGCCAAGGATGGCACGATCATTCAGGGCTTCTTCTGGTTCTATTTCGTGAACGAGCATTTCCTGCGTTACCTGAATAAACGCTTCCCGCGCGACTACGACACTGTTCCCCTGCTTGTCTTTTGGGCACTGGTGCTCGCGTGGGTGTGGCCCTGGTGCATGTTCGTAGTGCAGGCGCTTGGGCAGGTGCCGCACAAGCTGCGTGATTTTGCACGACAGTTGACACGCGAGCAGCGCGGTTCGCTACTGTTCGCAATTTGGACCATCGTGGTGGTTGGTTTCTTCAGCTTCTCGACACGGCAGGAGTACTACACGATACCTGCATTGCCGGCGTTGGCATCGCTGCTCGGCGGATGGCTGCAGAAAGAAGCCGATTCGGACGCAAGCAGCCGTGAACGCAAGTGGGGCCGAATCTCTTCAGCCGTACTTCTCGCCGTCGGCATCGGGGCGTTTGCAATTGGGATGGTGATGATGCAGCTATCGGAAGCGGCTCCTGTAGGAGTGGAGCTTTCAGAGTTGCTTAAGAAGAACCCCGATATGTACGCGCTGTCGCTTGGGCACATGTTCGACCTCACGCCCCAAGCGCTTGGCTTGTTCCGTATACCGCTTGCGGGTGTTTCAATCGCGCTGTTGTTAGGCACCGCCCTGAATTGGTGGTTTCGCCGACGCAACCATGCAGACCGGGCAAATGTCGCACTAACGGTGATGATGATTGCCGTTTTGTACTGCGTCCATGCCGCATTGATCGAATTCTCTCCTACGCTCACGTCCAAGAAACTGGCCGAAGCGGTCTCGCGGGTGTACGAACCCGGAGATCAGATCGTCATCGGTGGAGAGTATGAAGCCGGATCTACGATGAACTTCTACACGGGCCAAAACGTGCTCGTTCTCAGCGAAAAGCGGGCGAACCTTTGGTACGGGTCGCGCTTCCCCGATGCCCCGCACGTTTGGGAAACCCCTGAGTCGTTCGCGCGGCTTTGGACCGGACCGCAGCGCGTGTTCTTCTGGACAGACGAGGACCGCCCCAAAGTACTCGACGGCAAACCAGCATTCGAACTGGCGCACAGCGGTGGAAAGACCATATGGATGAACAGGCCGCTATGACGCCTTGGAGATCGTTTTGGGGACGCGGAAAATCGGAAAACATGACTACGTTTCGCTTCGCGGGTGACAACGACGTTTCGGAACTCATGTCGCTCATCAACACGGCTTTCGGCCGTGCCGAGCGATTCTTCATCGAAGGCGACCGCATCGACGAAGAGGAACTCAAGCAGTACATGAGCCGGGGCAAGTTTGTTCTGGCCGAGGAAAACGCGACAGTTGCGGGCTGCGTTTACGTTGAGCTTCGCGGCGAACGCGGATATGTTGGCTTGCTCTCGGTTGAACCTCAACGGCAGGGCAGCGGGCTAGGCAAGCGGTTGATGGCTGAAGCGGAGGAGTATTTCCGGAAAAATGGCTGCTGTGCTGTAGACATCCGGGTCGTGAATTTGCGAACTGAATTGATGCCGTTCTACCGAGCTCTCGGATACCGGGAGGTTGGTGTCGAGCCGTTTCCATGTGACTTAACGACGCTACATCCCTGTCACTTGGTGTTGATGAGCAAAGCGCTTTAACGCGGTCAGCCAGAATTTCGAGCCACAGCAGCGCCCGTCTGTAGACGTGAGCTGCACAAACAATGTTGCACAGCCGCTGATCGAGGCTTCAAGGTTCAGCCTGACGCGCCAGTTTGCCGTCCTTGAGGGTGAACTCGTCTCCGCGCCACGTCACGGAGTTCTTGAAGTATCCAGTGATCCAAAGCGTCACGACCAGTACGTCGCGCAGGGGAATCATCCAGAAATAAGAAACGATCTTGGAATCGCGCAAGTACTGGACAGCAACGGAATAAGCTGCGCAAAAGCGCAACAACAACGCACATCCTGCCACCGCCCACGACCATGCCGCGCCTCCCGAAACGAGCAGGGCAGCGAGCGCGAACGGTAGACCGAATGTGAAAATTAGTCCTGCGTAGCCTGCGCCGCGAGAGTCCCGAATGCTGCGCATCCAGCGCTGCTGGTGTTTCCAGTATTCGCCAAATCTGTAATCTGGAAGGTAAGTGTCCACGACTTCGTGAGAGAGGACCACCTTGTACCCAGCGTCAGCGATGCGCTTACCCAGTTCGAAGTCGTCCGCCAAGTAATCTAGCAGCGGTTCGAACCCGCCAATCGCGTCCAGCGAAGCCCGTTTGATGGCCAACGTGGACCCGAGTCCAAAGTGGATGCCGCCGTCCACTACGCGCGCGGCGAGTACGCCGGGGATAAAGTCCGTGCTGATGCCTAAGGCTTCCAGCTTCGATCCGAAGGTCGCTCCCGGCACGCCTCGATAGGGCGTCGTCACCATGCCGGTGCTTGCATCAGAGAACGGCGCCATGATGTTGCGCAGGTATTCCTGTCCAACCCGGATGTCGCTGTCATTGACAACCAGGTGGTCGAACCGTGCATGCGGCAACATCTGCACAAGATTACTTACTTTCAGGTTCGTGCCTAGCCGTTCTGAGCAGTGGACCAATTCGATACGGCGTTCTGGAAACTCACGCTTTAGTTCCTGTACAAGAGCAATCGCCGGGTCATCACTCTCGCTCACACCGAAGATGATCTCGTACTCTGGATAGTCCTGCCGGCAATGGCTTTGGAAGCACTCGAGCATGTGCGGGTCTGCACCCCGCAGCGGCTTCAGAATAGAAACTGGTGGTGTGAATGCCGCCACCTCGCGTGCCGGACACTCTCGCCGGAAGGCACGCACGCTCCACAGACAGAGCACGTAATAGCCGCACCCACACACAGCAAGTGCGCCGAACGCGAATCCCAACGAGGTAGCAAACCATTGAGCCATGACGAGACACGTCAGATTAGCAGAGCGACCCACTGCGTGGAATCAGCAACTCGTGACTAGGCGCTTAGGCTAGCAGTTACGAGTGTCTGCACTGACTGAAGGACATGACCTGCGGCAGCGCTGCAGTCTTTCACTGGTTAGTCATCGGTCACGAGACCGGCAACCAGCATTCCCACAACTTTTGTGGAAATGGATGTGAGTAACTCGGATTCGGTCAGAACTGGCGCGGGTTCGTCGGCAATGCCCAAGCTCTGGTGCACGTTTGCTTTCTTGCTATTCCGCACAAACGGGCACGGAATGCAAGGAGGAAAGACCATTCGCTTCCGGGCTTGTTGGCTATATTCTGCTTTTGGAACAAGGCGTTGTGGGCTCTGAGGGAAGTTATAATCAGCTCTGGGTCACACTATTTTTCAAGTTTTATGAGACCGACTTGGGCTGAAGTGTCGCTGACTGCGTTGTGCCATAACTACCGCACGATCCAGCAGCATGTCTCGCCCAGTGCTACCGTCTGCTCCGTGGTGAAGGCCGATGCCTACGGGCATGGTGCTGTGCCTTGTGCGCGGGCACTGGAGGCGGAAGGCGCAACGTGGTTCGGTGTGTCGTCCGCGGAGGAAGGTATCGCCCTTCGCCAGGGCGGCATCAGAGGCCGCATTTTGTTGCTTTCCGGCTTTTGGCGAGGAGAAGAAGACGACATCATCTTGAACGACCTTACTCCCGCCGTGTGGGAGTGGTGGCACCTGGACTTGCTTGAGCAAGCCGCTGCTCGTTTGGGCAGGCGAGCGCAGGAAAGTGTGCCTGTGCACCTGAAAGTGAACACAGGCATGAACCGGGCGGGCCTGGACTTAGAATGCGTGTCCGATTTTGTGATATCGCTGCGCCATGCGGAACATGTTGTGCTCGAGGGCGTTTTCAGCCACCTTGCTTCCGCCGAAGTGCTCGGAGCACCCGATGTGGATGCTCAACTCACAGAATTCGAGAAGGCGATCGCGACCGTTCGGGCCAGCGGAGTGACGCCGGTTTACTATCACATCGCAAACAGCGCCGCCATCTCTACCCGCCAACAATCATGGAAGAACCTGGTGCGGCCGGGAATCTCCCTCTACGGCTACTATCTGCCGTTCACGTCCGTAGTTAGCGGTCGCCCCGACGAGTCGTTCGAACTGCCGGTTAAGCCTGTGCTGTCCTGGAAGACCCGAATTGTCAGCACGAGGGAAGTCGCTGCTCGCGAGCGCATCGGCTATAACGGCGCGTATGTGACCCAGGCACCAACCAAAATTGCCATGTTGCCGGTCGGCTATGGAGACGGCCTGAATCGCCATCTTTCATCACGCGGACGGGTAATCGTGCGCGACCAATACGCTCCCATCGTCGGCAATGTTTCAATGGACATCACGCTGATTGACGTAAGCAACGTCGCTGGAGTCAGCACTGGTGATGAAGTCACGCTGCTTGGGTCGACTGGCAGGTGCAGCATCACCGCATGGGAACACGCCAATCACGCCATGACGATCCCGTACGAGATCCTGTGCAACATCAGCAAGCGCGTGCGAAGAAAATACGTGGAGTAAGCGCTCGCAACGGCCGGCTCCGAGCTCCTTCCTACCCTGATCCCAAGTGGCGTGCCTTTCCGGTGTGTCCTCCCAACTCCGCTCGATGTTCTTAGCATGCAGCTCAGGTGGGCACTGGGGCCATTCAGGTGAGCACGATACTGGTGGTCGAATGAATCTGCTATATTTCGCAAAACGCGCAGCGCAACGTGCGTAGAGTCTAGAACGAAACATGAGAACGCGTTATCAGCGATGGATGCACGATTGGGAGTACCGCCTTACGACGCGAGACACCAATCGAGTCGTCCGCCCGCTGGACTGGGGGCTGGATTGCATCCACTTATGGCCTTGCATCAACGGCGAGGCAAACGCAGCCGCTGATGTCGAGCAATACCTGCTTGAGCTGAATCGACAGATCATCGCCGACAGCGACACGTTCTACGCTCACCGCACTCCCTCTGATTTCAGGCTCGAGAAACTGCCGCCAGCGCTGTTCGCGAAGCGATCGGAAGATAACTGGAACGTTCCTGCGGCAGACTTTGGGTCCCATCTTCACAGCAAAGACGCGCGGCTCTGCCTTCGGTTCACGTCGCCCGTGAAGACGCCCCACGAAGCGAACAACATCGTCACTGCACAGTGGTTCCCGGCAAACGGGCGCAAGGCTGTCATCGTTATGCCGCAGTGGAACGCCGATGGCGATAGTCATAACGGACTGTGCCGGATCTTCAATTTTCTCGGCATTGCTGCCCTGCGCTTGTCAATGCCGTACCACGACGTCCGAATGCCCGCCGAGCTGCAGCGAGCCGACTACGCTTGCTCCTCCAACATTGCGCGAACAATCGATGCAACACGCCAGGCTGTTCTGGATGCGCGAGCCTGCATAGACTGGCTGGAATTGCAGGGGTACACACAGATCGGCATCATGGGGACTAGCCTCGGCTCCTGCTATGCGTTTATTACGGCGGCGCACGAGCCTAGAATCACAGCTTGTGCGTACAACCATGCGTCGACCTACTTCGGCGACGTGGTCTGGACAGGTCAGTCAACGCGGCACATTCGCCAGGGACTTGAGGGCGTGCTCGACCAGGACCGCTTGCGCGCGCTCTGGGCCGGTATCAGCCCAATGTCGTATTTCGATCAGTACCAGCGCTTCGAGAAAAAGTCGCTCGTGGTATATGCGACTTACGATCTCACCTTCTTGCCAGAGTTCTCCAAGCAGGTCGTAGCCGAGTTTCAGAGACGCAAGCTGAACTTCAAGGTTTCGATTCTGCCGTGCGGACATTACACCACCGGCGAGACGCCATATAAGTTCCTCGACGCCTTCTATCTGTCGCGATTTCTATCGTCTGCGTTTTGAATTTCAGCGCTCATTGATCACTGACTGCTGATTGCTTCCTCCATTCGCGCTAAAATGCCAGCATGAAGATCGCCCTGGGCGCTGACCACGCAGGATATGAGCTGAAAGAGAAGGTGAAGCGCCACCTTGAGCAAAATGGCTATGAGGTGGACGACCACGGAACCACGTCGAATAACTCGGTCGACTACCCCGACTTCGCAAAACATGTCAGTGAAGAAGTTGTGAACAAGAATGCCGATCTCGGCATCCTCGTCTGCGGTACTGGCGTCGGGATGGCAATAGCCGCCAACAAGGTACACGGGATTCGCGCCGCTAACGTCACGACTGAATTTGAAGCCCAGATGCTTCGTGAGCACAACAATGGCAACGTGCTTGCGATTGGAGCACGCGTTCTCGATGATGCGAATGCCATAAAGATCGTAGATAAGTTCGTGCAGACAAAGTTTGCCGGCGGACGTCATCAGTTACGCGTGGACAAGATCATGGCCATCGAAAGCGGAGCGCAAAAGGTTTAGAGGGGCGAAGCACTTCATGGTCGATGTGGACGCCCCGAACAGGAGTCCATCATGACTGGCCTAACACGAGTCGTAGGGACTGTGGCGCTATCCGCCTCGGCGCTGCTGGCGCAAGTCGCATCGCTTACGCCTGCTGACGAATTGGTGATCGCCCGAGCGAAGAACACACTAGTCTCAGAACTCGAGCCCGGCATGCCGAAAATCACTCTGGAATATTTTCTCAGGAGTGAGGTGAATGCCGAACTTACCTGGGAAATTAACGATTGCGGCGAACAGACCGGAAATCAGTCCGTAGATAAAGGGCGGGATTTCCCGAGGTGCGTAGAAGCGAAAGCAACACTGGCGGACGGGAGATTGGTTGTAGTCATGATCGCCGTCGGCACCATGCAAACCAATACCGCGACGAAACCGCGATTGTTCAGTATGTTCGTGAGCGGAAGCAGAGTTTCCCTCCGTCACCTGAGCCAACTTCCCGCCGAACTGCACCGCGACTTCAAGCGCGGGCGTCCTCGCCTTCGCGATGTGCCTGCCGTTCCGACCGCCCCGGCATAACGCTCATCCTGCTTGGCACAGAGACCGCTAACGGCGTAATCTTCTAGGTTCCGTTTCTCAATTGGAGCGCTCCCATGGAAAACAATACCCGCATGTCGTTGCCTCTGTTGGATGTGGACCCTGATATTGCGCAGGCGATCGCGAACGAAGAACGCCGCCAGCACGAAGGTTTGGAACTGATTGCCTCGGAAAACTTTGTTAGCGAAGCCGTGCTGGAGGCAATGGGCTCGGTATTTACGAACAAGTACGCCGAAGGCTATCCGGGCAAGCGGTACTATGGCGGCTGTGAATTCACCGATGTAGTCGAAAACCTGGCCCGTGATCGCGCAAGGAAGCTCTTCGGCGCCGATCACGCAAACGTGCAGCCGCACTCAGGTTCCTCAGCGAACATGGAAGCTTACCAGGCCGTCCTCCAGCCGGGGGACACGATCCTCGGCCTGAACCTGGCACACGGCGGCCACCTCACGCACGGGCATCCGCTGAATTTCTCTGGTAAAACGTACAAGATCGTTCCTTACGGCGTGACGAAAGAGACGGAAACGCTGGACTACGATGAGATCGAACGGCTCGCCACGGAGCACAAGCCGAAACTGATCGTCGGAGGCGGCAGCGCTTATCCGCGCGTCATCGATTTCGCGCGCATGCGCGAAATCGCGGACAAAGTGGGAGCCCTCTATCTGGTTGACATGGCGCACTTTGCCGGCCTTGTCGCGGGCGGCGTGCATCCATCGCCGGTTCCGCATGCACATATCGTCACCAGCACCACGCACAAGACGCTCCGTGGCCCCCGAGCTGGCATGATCCTGTGTAAGGAACAGTTCGCCAAGGAAGTCGACAAGACTGTTTTTCCAGGCGATCAGGGCGGACCGCTGGTACACATCATCGCTGCGAAAGCGGTGTGCTTCCATGAAGCGATGCAACCCTCGTTCAAGGATTACGCCGCGCAGGTTGTTAGCAATGCCAAAGCTCTAGCCGAGACTCTGGCCGCGGACGGGTATCGCATAATCTCCGGCGGCACCGACACGCACCTGATGCTCGTGGACGTTTTCTCAAAGGGGATGCTGGGCAGCGAAGCCGAAAAGGCGCTGGGCGAAGCTGGAATCACCGTGAACAAGAATGCGATTCCGTTCGATACGAACCCGCCGATGAAGCCGAGCGGTATTCGACTGGGCTCGCCCGCCTGTACGACTCGCGGCATGAAAGAAGCTGAATTTCGCCAGATCGGTCACTGGATCGCCGACGCGCTCGACCATCGAGCCGAACCCGATCGCCTGGCACGCATTCGCCACCAGGTGCTGGAGATGGCGGAGATGTTCCCACTTTACAAGTCTCGCCGCGAACACCACATGGCCGGAGCGAAGGCTTAGCGAAGCTTTCGGACGAGAAGCATACCTGATCATAAAGGGGTCACGGACAGCCGTGGCCCTTTTGCTTGCAAGCGGCCCACGGTGGCTCCGAGCCCGACGCGTCGGTGCTCAGCAGTGTCGTACAATGCGTTCGTGCGCGTCGCAATCGACATTCGGGATATCACCGACTTCGGTGTAGGAACCTACATCCGCAACATCGTGCGGACGATGTTCAGACTCGACCATGAGAACGAGTACTACCTTATAGGCGACCCGAGTCGTGTAGGAGAGATTGGCGAGCTGCCCAGCAACTTCCACGCTGTTCCGTTCGCTGACAAAGAGCAATCGGCTTCTGGCTATCTGCGGTTCAGGAAGTGCTTGCGCCAGCATGGCTGCGACCTGGTGCACATACCCAATCTCATGTCCGTGCCGCAGTACCTGCCCTGTCCTTACGTCGTTACTGTCCACGATCTGTTGGATTACATGTACCGTTCGCACGCCGGCTCATCTATTCGTAGAACGGTGCATTTCTATTGCACTAGACGTGTGCTCACTCGCGCTGCCCGCATCATTGCCGTTTCGAATTTCACCAAGAATGACATCGAAAGGCTGTTTCACGTCCGTTCGGGGGCGATCGAGGTCGTCTACAACGCAATCGACGATCGTTTCCGCTGTGGCCACGCCAGCGACGCCGACCGACAGTTCATCGCCGAACGTTACCAGGTGAACTACCCGTTCATCTTGTATGCAGGGCGAATCAGCCCGCACAAGAACGTGGTTCGTATCATTGAAGCGTTTTCGGCGCTCAAAACGGAACTCAGCAAGGAAGATCGGATGCCCGATCTGAAACTCATCATCATCGGAGATGAGATCTCGAGCCACCCCGACCTGCGACGTACGGTGATTCGCAGCGGTGTCGAGAGTGATGTCCGGTTCCTCGGTTTCGTTCCGATCGATGTTCTGCGAATCTTCTACGACTCAGCCAAGGTGTTCGTTTTCCCCTCTTTATACGAAGGCTTCGGACTTCCGCCATTGGAGGCCATGGCGCACGGCACCCCGGTCGTAACCTCCAACACTTCTTCTCTGCCTGAGGTAGTTGGCAACGCCGCCGTATTAGTTAACCCTGAAAACGTTTTTGAAATGATGCGCGCACTGCATCGGGTACTGGTGGATCAGCAGCTTCGAGACCGCCTCAAACAACGCGGCTACGAACAGGCCGGCCGATACTCATGGGAGTCTTCTGTTCAGCGCATCTTGCATATCTATCGAGAAGTAGTGCACTCGCACGGCGAATTCCCAGTCCCGGCGCGGGCTGTTAAGACGCACGACTAGGGCTCCTCCTGCAGCACCAATAATTTGCGTGCACCAGCCGAACGTAGTGCTTTTCCGAATGCGGTTTCCAACCTTTCCAGCGCACTTCCTCACAATCAGCAGTTTTCGCCACTGTTAAAGGCCTCCTCTTGGCCATTAACTTGCTTCTAACGGATTACTGGTTAGTAACAGTCTGGATTGGGGACACCTTGGTGCGCGGCAGGATATCCACGGCTTTTTCATTGTGGCTAGTGATTCTGGTCATGCTAGCGGCTGTTCGGACCGCGCACTCTCAACGGCAGCAAACGGCAGATGGGGCACTTGCGGATGAAAGTGTGCTGCAGCAGATCGTCGCCTTGATGGAGGAGGCGCAGCTAAGGAATCGCGAGAATCACCGACCCTACATTATGACTCGCGATTATCGACTGTTTGGCAGCAAGAACGACGAGGTGAATTCCGAGGTGATTGCCGACGTGACCTTCGTCCCTCCTGATCGCAAGAGCTTCACAATCAACAGCGTACAAGGCAGCGAACGTGGCGAGAAGATTGTGCGCAAGGTGCTCCAGGGCGAATCGGAGCTCAGTTCGAAAGACGCTCCGGGTGCGCTCAGCAGGGCGAACTACAAATTCAAGCTGCTGGGGGAAGATAATCTCAACGGCCAATCCTGCTTTGTTCTGCAGCTTATCCCCAAGCGCGAGGAGAAAACGCTCCTCAAGGGCAAGGCATGGGTTGATAGGAACACATACTTGATACATCGGGTAGAAGGAGAAATGGCCAAAACGCCATCGTGGTGGATCAAGAAAGTGACAATGACCATGTACTACAGCGCCGCGGCAGGGATGTGGCTAGCTACTGGGTCGGATGCAGTAGCCGAGGTACGCATATTTGGCCGTCACACGCTCACCTCCCGAGCTCTGAAGGTCCGGGCTGGCGGCGTTGTGGCGCAAGCATTCTCGTCTGTGCCGCCGCCCGCTCTCCGTCCAGCATCTACGAGCAACTCAGTCCCGTCGCAGCAATCGATGCACTCCAGTGGTGCGAACCGGCACCGTCGCCCATCCAGTGCCGCGCTTCTCGGGACCGGCACCGTTCTGCAGCGGTAGTGTTCAGCGGATCAATCCGAGAGCCTTGAGTACGGTCTTGTCGGGAACGCGCTTGCCTGGCTCCCCTGGAGCTACGGCAAATCCGCCGGTGTAGTCCCACATCGTCCATCCAATTCCATGCGTTTCTAGCGATGACCGTACGTCGTTGAGCCATGCAGCGCGTTCCTCTGCGAGTGCGTGCTCGCGGAAGACGCCAAATTCGTTACACGTGACCCGAACATTGTGTGCCTTGGCCCAAGCGGCAACAAGCCCGATCTCGGCATCAATGCGCTCGCGGGCCCATCGATTCTGGTCGTAGCGAACCAACTCCAATTTTTGTAAGTACTCCGGTAGTGCCTTGATTAGTTCGTCGTTGGCACCGGGGCGTGAGGGGTAACGTACGCGCGGCAGGTGGTGCCAAAGTTCATATCCCCAGCTTGCACCCTGATGCGTGAAGATGTGTGGCTCGTAATAATGAAAGTTGTAGATGATGTTGCCATCCGCAAGCGGTGCTAGCGGCAGTAACGTATCGAAAGCGGACCAGGCATGGCCGCTCACGATGATCGTATGTTGCGGCGCCGCGGAGCGAATTGCGGCTACAAGACGAGCCTGTACGCCGTACCAGCGATACGCGTCACTCATTTCGGGTTCATTCAAAATTTCAAGGAAAAGTCGCTCAGGATCGACGCTGGCGTAATGAGCAGCCAGCGACCGCCAGAAGTCTGCGAACCCTTCGATGCCCCGCTCATTGCTGAGCCTTTGTTTGAAGTCTCCTGAAGGATGAACGTCAAGGATGACGGCGAGCCCGCGGTCGAGAGGCATGCGGACCGCTTCATCGACGAGTCGAAGATAATCCGCGTTCAGTGTTTCCGGGCGAGATTCGTTGAACAGAGGCGCCGGTTCCAGAGCTAAGCGTACATGATCGAACCCCATCGACTTGATAAGGTCGAAGTCGGCACCGGTGATTTGTGATTTCAACCGCTCGATTTCGTACTTGCCATCCGGGCTCTGAGCAAACCAGTGGCTGAGGTTGATCCCTCGGCGCAAGCGATTGAAACGCGCATCGGAAACGGAGCTTATTTGCTTCGCTGCGGAGCCAGCCTGCTTGGCGCTCGACTCCTGTTGAGCAACTGAAATTAGGCTTAGCGTGAAAAGGGCGGCCAGAATCAGGGTGAGTGGCTTACGCATAGGTCACGCAGTAACGTATTCGTTCCTCTCGAAAGGCGCAAGTGTAGCCAGATGATCCACGTAGAAACGTCAGACGGATGCGCAGACGATCCACTCTGCATCATAACGGGTGCACGCGACCATATCTGCTTGCTGCTTGAGTTTTGGCGGCTCAAGCGTGATTGCTGCTCGAGGAGAATCGGGATGGCGGCTTCTATGATCCGGCGGTGTCTTGTCTGTCTCACAATCGCGTTCACGCTGTTAGCACAACCGCTGGGTGCAAGCGATCCGCCGTCCCCAGCCATCGACCAGATCGTTGCTCGTATGGTGGCGATGGATGCGGAGAGAACTGCGAGTCAACAGCCCTATCAAGGCATACGTCATTACACCGTCGATTACAAAGGATTCCCGTCAGACCGCCACGCGGAGATGGTGGTGCAAGTTGTAAGCGATCCACCCCAAAAGAAGTTCACTGTCGTCTCCGAATCCGGCTCCAAGCTTCTGTTGAACCGAGTTCTGCGCAAGCTGATCGAGAGCGAGAGCGAAGCGAGTGACGGGAGAAATCGCCGTGACGTGAAACTCACACCAGATAACTACAAATTCCAACTCCTGGGTACAGAGAGCCTGGACGGACGTTCCTGCTACGTTTTGCTTGTCGAACCGAAGAAAGGCAATAAGTACCTGTACAAAGGAAAAGTTTGGGTCGATGCGCAGGACTTCGCCGTCGCGCAAATCTCGGCAACGCCGGCGAAGAACCCTTCATTCTGGATCTCATCTGTGCAGATCGAGCACCGGAATGAGAAGCACGGCGAGATGTGGTTGCCACGCAGCAATCGTTCGACATCGAAAGTTCGGCTCGGAGGACGTGCGCTGCTGACCATTGACTACCGGCGATACGACCTCTCAACAACCAGCGCCGCACAAGAGACACCGGCAAAGTAGCGCTCCTCAAAGCCCACAGCCGATTATGAATGGAACTCACGTGCGACGAGAACGCGCACACGAGTCTGCTGCACGGCTGCTCCAGAGCCGCAATTTACGCGCATGTTGCCCGATTGTTCGTGGCTTCAGTCCAACTCGGGGCGATATAGGCTCATCTCTACTCTCAGCCAAAACAAAACACGGATACGAGCGGGTTGGCCTGCGCGGCCTTGGCTACGGGAAGCCTGTAAGCCTCTAGGGAAGCCCGGTTGAGGACTGATGAAGATTTGTCTGGTAACAAGTTTTCCACCCAGCCATGGGCGACTCAACGAGTATGGATTTCACTTGGCCCAGGAACTTCAGCGCGATCCGCTCATTAGCGTTTCCGTTCTCGCGGACGAGTATGGGGGGACGGAGGAGCTTCCCGATTTCGACGTGGTGCGTTGCTGGCAGCCGAACTCACTTTCGAATCCCGCGCGCATTTTGAAAGCCGTGCGCGAGTTCAGGCCTGACATCGTCTGGTTCAACACGGTTTTTTCCAGCTTCGGAAATGCGCCCGCTCCAGCGTTTCTGGGGCTCGCTGCTCCTGCGCTGGTACGGGCAGCCGGATACTCCACGCACATTACTCTTCACCACTTGATGGAAGGCATAAACCTTGCCGACGCTGGGGTAAGACATCCGCTGATGTACCACGTCGGGGGAGCAATCGCTACGCGACTGCTTCTCATGGCCAACTCCGTTACCGTCCTGCTGCCCGCCTATAGGCGTACGCTCATCAGCAAGTATCGAGGCAAGAACGTCCACCTGCGTGCTCACGGCGTATTTGCCGGGACGCCTCAATACCCCAACTTCGCACTGCGCGACAACCCCGAACAGCGCATTCTTGCATTTGGGAAATGGGGAACCTATAAGCGACTGGAGATACTGATCGAAGCTTTCGAACGCGTTGCCAGGCAAAACCCGAAGGCCCGGCTTGTGATCGCAGGAGAGAACCACCCCAACGCGCCCGGTTATATCGAATCGATTACAGAACGATTGCAGGCCTGCCCGCAAATCACGGTGCGCGGATATGTGCCGGAGGAAGATATAGCCGAGCTGTTCAGCACAAGCAGCATCATGGTCATGCCCTACAGCTCGGCAACGGGTTCAAGCGGTGTGGCTCATCAGGCGTGCCAATTCGGCGTTCCCATCGTGTGCGCTGACATCCCAGATTTTCACGATATGGCGAACGAAGAGCAGATCGCGATGGATTTCTTCCGGCGCGGCGATCCAGAGAGCCTCGCAGTTTGCATAATTGAACTTCTGCAGGATCAAAAGCGCCGTCGCGAGATGGCAGAAAGAAACTTCTATGCTGCGATGCGCATGACTATGCCACAGATCATGCGTCAGTACCTCAGGGCATTCGATTGGCATCGACGCGCGCACTGGACATCTGTGACGGCACGTTTCAACCGCCTGCGTTCCGCCGCTACTGCCTGGTCCTACGACG
>Ga0196970_1001365_pt1 | contig 17078 bp, 13 predicted proteins | sample S1v_513CmetaG_FD_148672 | JGI IMG/M metagenome (GOLD analysis project Ga0196970, IMG submission 148672) | Soil microbial communities from Anza Borrego desert, Southern California, United States - S1+v_5-13C | ecosystem: Environmental > Terrestrial > Soil > Desert | place: USA: California...
CCCTCCGCTCCGTGCTCACGGAGGAACTCAACGGTGTCGTGCCCTCGACCATTCTTCACCTCTCAGTGTCGATGGGGGGCCCTTTCCTCATGTCGTCCGGGGGGGAGTTTCTCATGTCGCCTGACAATTTACGGCAACGTGCCGGGCATCCGACCGGTTGCCCGCGAAGACCTGGACCGTAGCTTCAACATCGGCCGTCCGGCTCCCCAGCCGGCCCAGGGGCAGACCCCCCAGGGTGGTGCTGGTGGTCCACCGGCTGGTGGTGCTGCGGGTGCCCCGGCTCCGGCCCAGACCGGACAGGCCCCGAAGACATACGGGGACAAGCTCCAGGGCATGACCGCGGCCCAACTGAAGGGCGAGGTGAACGCCTGGGGCGGGCTCAGCAATGAACAGCGGACGGCACTCCAGGCTGAACTGAAGCGGCGGGGGATGTGACCATGGATTTGACCAACCCCCAGACCAGGGCGGAGGTAATGGGCCGCCTGGACGCCTTGGCGGCCCAGGAGGAGCAGGCCGGCGGGCTCCCGATGGATGACCCCGCGGTTCGAGCCGAAGTCCTCGCCAAGCTGGACGACGCCACCAGCCTGGGCGGCACCGCCCTGGATGCGGCCCGCTCCGGTGCCACCGGGTTTAACGCCGGGCTGGCGAACGCCGTGGACACCTACGCCGTGAAGCCGTACCGGGTCCTGGAACAGTTGGCCCGCATGGGGGTCAACGGGCTGGCCCATGCCGTGGGCTCGGGTGACTGGGTCTCCCCGGAGCCCCAGACCGGTCTGGCCCGCGATCTTGCCGACCGTGCCGGCCTGACCGATTACACCCCGCAGACCAAGACCGGGCAGTACGCCCGATCCGTGGGTGAAGGTGTGGGTGAATCCCTTCCGTTCGCGGTGGGTGGTGCCGTCAACCCGGCGGTGCTCGGCACCGTGGGGGCGAACCTCATGACCGGTGCCGGCTCCGGTGCCGGTCAGCAGGTGGCCCGTGACACCGGGATGAATCCGACCCTCGGGGCAATTGCCGGCGGGTTGTCGGGTCAGGGACTCGCCACCGCCGGGGCCAAGGCCATGAACGCCACCACGGGTGCCGGCAAGTCGCCGATGCTCGCCGACTACGACGCGGCCGGCGTCACGCCCAGGCTGCCCGGCAACGCCACGGACTCCGCCGGCTGGGGGCGGGTCCAGTCCGCCCTGGGCGGGGTCTATGGGGATGTCCGGGCCGCCCGCGGCGAGGTGGACGACCTCGGGCAGGCTGCCCAGCGGGTAGCGGAGCGGGTGGGGCCGGGTCAGACGGTGGACGACGCCGGGGCCGCCCTGGCCCAGGCCCGGTACGACTACCAACAGGGGTTCCGGGACCAGACGGGCCGGCTGTATGACGAACTCGACAAGCACTTGCCCGCCACCACGCCGGTAGGCATCACGAACACCATGGGGACCCTGACGGATGTCAGCCGGCAGTTCCCGGACGCCGCCGGTCTCTCCCAGATCTTTGACCCGTCGCTGTACCGGCAGATCACCGCGGCCCTATCGAGTGACGCGGCCGGGGGTACCCTGTCGCTGCAATCCCTGAAGTCCCTCCGGACCCAGGTCGGGGACATGCTGGCGTCCCACGGGGCGGACAACGGTGCGTCCAAGGCCGCGTTGTCGCGACTGTACGGGGCCATCACGGACGACATTACCAACGCGGCCCATGCTGCCGGCCCCCAGGCGGAAGACGCCATGCGGACGGCGTCGGATTTCTTCAAATCCGGGATGCAGTTCCAGGAACGCCATGGCCCGTTGTGGAAGGAGAACGCCACGGGAGTTGACCTGTACCAGTACGTCACCGGGCAGGCCGGCAAGGGTGCGGACCGGCTCGCGGACCTGAAGAACCACCTTCCGGCGGACCAGTGGGACCAGTTCGTCAGTTCCGAGGTGTACCGGCTCGGGCTCGCCAAGCCCGGACAGGCCGGGGCCACGGGGGAAGCGTTCAGCCCCAACACCTTCCTGACGAACTACAACAAGCTCCGGCAGTCTGGGGCCGCGGAAGTCCTGTTCCCCGCCCAGGTCACCGAAGACCTGGACCGTCTGGCCCGGATTGCCGGGGTCATGCAGGACTCGCAAAAGCTCTGGAACCACTCGAACACCGCCGGGAACAGCTTCGTCCTGGACCTCCTGAAGACTGCCGCCGCGGGTGGTGGTGGCGGTGCTGCCCTGGGGATGCCGGGTACCGGTGCCCTCGGGGCCGCGTCCGCGTTTCTGACCGGCAAGGCCGGGGCGGTGCTGTTTACCCAACCGGCGTTCGTGAGGTGGTTGGCGACCTCCGCGGGGGATACCAGCATGTCCGCCCGGAACGGCTTGCTCCGGGTGGTGGACTTCGCCAACGCCGCCGGCATGGCTTCCGACCCGGAGGTGAAGGCAGACATCGCGGCCAAGGTCCAGGCGGCGGGTAATTGGCTCTCCAACCCGACAGACGACTACCTGAGCCGGCTGAACCGGTACGCCCAGGTCAACCGCATGGGTCCGGTCCAGCCCGCCCGGCTGAACGACCACGCTGGGGTGATCACCGGGATTGCCCAGGCGAACCCCGGCTTTGCCGGTGAACTCGAACGGGCCGCCGCCCAGTCCCCCGCGGCCTACCGGGCGGCCTTGTTCCGGGGGTTGCAGGACCCGGCCCGGAAGCCGCTTGTCGAACAGGCGTTGCAGATGGGCCGTAAGTCAAACTGACCCCACTGCGACCCGCTTTGCGGGTCGGGGATAAATACCCCGTAGGTAACTGCGGGGTGTCCAGATGAAGAACTTCTTTGATTTTGTAGTTGCACGCCTGAAGGAACCCAGCACCCACGCGAGTATTGCGGTTCTCCTGGGCGTGGTCGGGGTCCAAATTGCCCCGGATCAGGTGGGTAACATTGCCCTGGGGGCCGCCACCGTCGCGGGTCTCTTTGGGGTTGGTCTGCGGGAACGCTCGTGAGCATTTGCCCGGCCGGTCTCGACCTGATCAAGAGCTTCGAAGGTCTGCGGCTCAAGCCGTACAAGTGCCCGGCCGGCGTGCTGACCATTGGGTACGGCCATACCCGGACGGCTGCCAAGCTGGCAACGAAGTACCCGAACGGGATCACGCCCGAACTAGCTGACGCCTTGCTCCAGGATGACCTGTTGGACGCGGAACGTACCGTCAGGGAACAGGTCAAAGTCCCCCTGAACCCAAACCAGTACGCCGCGTTGGTCAGCTTCGTGTTCAACCTGGGGGCCGGAAACTTCCTGAAATCCAGCCTCCTCCGGTTCCTGAACGCCGAAGATTACGCCAAGGCGGCAAGCCTGTTCCCGATCTATTGCAAGGCCGGCGGTGTGGTCCAGCCCGGTCTGATCCGCCGCCGCCAAACGGAAAAGGCCCTGTTCCTGGAGGCCCCGCCATGTCAGCCCGCATGAACGATCAGATCAGCAACATTGTCGCCGCGATCATCGTGGCGTTGCTCGGGTGGGTGGGGTACAGCGTCCACACCGCCACCGGGGAGGTTACCCGGTTGGCGACCATGGTGGACGTGATGCGGGCGGAAATCGTCTCGATCCGCACCGCCCAGGCGACGGACATCCCCGAACTCCGGGAACGGGTGGTCAGGATCGAAACGAAAGTGTTCGGGGTGAAATAGTTCGATTGTCTTATTTAGTTCCCCGACAATTCACCCAACAGAGTACCTATTTCAGCCAATTGCTTGCGGAATTTCTCATCTTCTTCTGGAGAAAGAATTTCAATAATTGGCCTTTTCAGCTTGTCCGTGTTGTCAATCAACACCCGTGCGGGCATGTTGAAATCGAGCGGCAAATCAGCTTCGACCTTCTTGATTAGTTCACCACCCAGGAACCGATAAGAAGTATGTACAGGGTTCACACAATTTTTCTGGCCGATAGAAACGAATACACTACCGTCGTAGAACACAATACCGGTGACGAATTCCCGGATCAGTGACGCGATCTGAGCCCGGAGCCGGTACAGATCTTCCCCGGTGACTTTCTCCATCCGATCCCTGACTTCCAGAAGGGCCTGTATGGTGTCGTTCTGGGCGGTGTGGGTCAGGGTGGCGAGCTTGCCGGACAACTCGTCCGACTCCGCGGTGTTGGTGGACAGGGCCGCCTCTAGTTCCTCCATGCGGGACTTCAGCCGGGGGTTCATCCCCGTGGCTTCGATTGCGTCCAGAAGGTTCCCATACCGCTTGTCCAGGTCTTGCCGCTCCAGATCCAGGCGGGCCAACTGCTCCCGGACGCGGGTCAACTCGGACGACTGGTGGGCGTTGATCCGGGTCAGATCGAAGTGGTTGCAGTTCTGGAGGAACGCCGCCTCGAACTGGCGGTAATCGTACTGGGTCCGGTGTCTGCACCCTGCCCCACGCTTCACGGACGAGCACTGGATTTTCCGACCCCCGTACTTCGCCCCACGGTCGAACACCTCCATCTTGCCGCCGCAGGCCCCGCAGAAGCACAGCCCGCGGAACAGGTTGGAGTAATAGAGGCCCGTCTGTCCGCCGGTAGCCGGGGCCTGTTCTCCGAAGGTCGTACGTCCCAACCGGGCAGCCCTGGACCGATTCCAGGTGTCCAGGGTGACCACGGCCGGGTAATACCCGTCGATTGGCTCCCCAATGGGCCGCCGCTTCCGCTTGCCCGCCTCATAGTAGACTTCATGCGGCTGGCACCGGCCGATGACCGACTCGGAATGCAGGATTGCGGCTACGCTTGAGCGGTTCCATTCCTTGCCGCGACCCGACAGGGGCAGGACCCCGCGGGCGTTCAGCGTCTTGGTTATGGAGTAGATCCCTACCCCGTTGACGGTCAGGTCAAAGATTTCCCTGACCACCGCGGCCTTGTCCTCGATCACCTCATACCGGCCGTCCACCACCCGGAGCCATGACGGAAGCATGCCGGAAAGGGGCTTGCCGCCGTCGCGGGCTTCGGCACGGCGTTTGTTCCAGAACGGTTTGATCAGGTCGGATTTCCGCCGGGACTCCGCATGGGCTCGCTGCATTTCCATGAGGGAAAGCATGAGTTCCATCGTGAGGTTCGGGGAGTCGGCGGTGAACTCGCGGGGCGGGTTGCTGTCCAGGGTGACCAGCCGGACCCCGGCGTTGATGATCAGGAGGAAATGGGACATCGCCACGTTGACCGCCTCACGGGAGAGACGGTCCAGGCTTTCGACGATCAGCACCGAGTCGCGGGGGATCTTGCCGGTTCTGACCCGGTCAAGAAATTCACCAAACGCCCCTTCCGCAATGTGGGTCCCGTGATACCCGGACTTACCCAGGTCCCGAAGGCTCTCGTCAAGGGTCCACCCACGGGCTTGGGCCAGTTCGCGGGAACGCTCAAGCTGGCGTTGGAGGCTCCCCCCCTTTAGCTGCTCCGGGGTGCTCATGCGGATGTATGAGTAGGCGGTCAGCATGGATCCTCCAGCGGTGCCGGTGTGGTGGTGGTCGCTGGGGAATCTTAGGTGGAACTGACCAGAACCGGAATCCGTTCCTGCCGCCCTGCTTGGCCTGGTACATGGCGAGGTCGGCGCACTTCAGCAGCGCATCGGGGCTGTCGCCGTCCTCCGGGTAGACGGCGATGCCGACGCTGGTGGTGACGTTGACCCGCCGCGCGCCGATCTCCACCGGACGCTGGATGGCGCGGATCGCCCGCTCCGCCACCTTGGCCGCCTCGGCCGGGTCGGACAGTTCGGAGAGCACCAGCACGAACTCGTCGCCGGCGATGCGGGCCACCGTGTCGCCCTCGCCGACGCAGGCGGACAGGCGGCGCGCCATCTCGACCAGCACGCGGTCGCCGGCGTCGTGGCCCAGCGTGTCGTTGATGCGCTTGAACAGGTCGAGGTCGAGGAACATCACCGCCAGCGGCTTGCCATGCCGGTGCGCGGCGGCGATCGCCTGCCCCAGCCGGTCCATCAGCAGCCGCCGGTTCGGCAGCCCGGTCAGGCTGTCGAAGTAGGCGAGGTTCTTCACCTCCTCCTCGTAGCGCTTGCGCTTGGTGATGTCGGAGAAGATGGCGGCGTACTTGGTGATGCGCCCGCCCGCGTCGCGGATGGTGTTGATGCTCAGCCACTCGGCGTACAGCTCGCCGTTCTTGCGGCGGTTCCAGATCTCGCCCTGCCAGTGGCCACGTTCGGTCAGTTCCTGCCACATGCGGGCGTAGAACGCCTCGTCGTGCAGGCCGGACTTGAGGATGCGCGGGCTCCGGCCCAGCGCCTCCTCCGCCGACCAGCCGGTCAGGCGGGTGAAGGCGGGGTTGACGTACTCGATGACGCCGCCGGAATCGACGATGATGACGCCTTCCAGCGACGCCTCGATCACCTGCCGGGCCAGGAACAGGTCCTGGTGCGAGCGCATCAGCGCCTCGTCGCGCTCGCGCAGCGTGGCGTTGAGCTGGGCGATGTACTCGTACTGCAGCGTCGTCAGGATGTCGGCGAAGGACAGCAGCCCGACGAAGCCGCCGCCCTCGTCGCGCACCGCCAGATGGCGGATGCCGTGCTTGGCGAACAGGTTGCGCGCGGTCAGCAGCGGCGCGTTGGCCTTCACCGAAACCAGCGGCCGGCTCGCCACGACCCCGACCGCGACGGCGTGCCGGCGCGCGGCGGCGAGGCGCACGAGGTCGCGCTCGGTCAGCATGCCCGCACCCTGGTCGCCATCCTCCAGCACGACGGCGGCGTCGGCGCCGGCCGCGCGCATGCGCCGCGCCGCCTCGGCGAGCGGGATGCCCGGCGGCAGCAGCGTCGCTTCCCGCGTCATCACCGAGCGCACGTCGCGCAGCGTCAGGTACTGTTCGACCCCGTGGTTCAGCACGATGTCGGTCTGGCTGAGCATGCCGAGCGGCGCGCCCGCCTCGTCCACCACCAGCAGGTGGCGCACCCGTTCGTTCTTGAAGGCCAGCCCGGCCTCGCCGACGCTGGCCGACGCCACAATGGTGCGCACCGGGCTGGCCATCGCCTCGCGGATCGGCCGCTCGAACCCGGCGGGGCCGGAGAAGTCGATGGACAGCGCGTCGCGCTCGGTCCAGATGCCGACCGCGCGGCCGCCCTCGACGACGATGATGGAGCTGAGGTGCGCCTCGGCCATGCGCTGCGCGGCGTCGCCGACCGGGGTGTCCGGCGAGCACGACAGCAGCTCGCGCGATGCGATGTCGCCGACGCGGCGGTCGGGCATTCCGTCCCCCGCGCCGTCCACCGAATCCGCCGCCGCATCCACCATGTCCGACACGCCCGATCGTTCCCCGCCGCGAACAGCGCGGCTCCGGCAAGTATAGCCGCGGCTGTGTTAACAGTGTGCTAGCGGCACGTGCTTGGCCCGGTCAAGATGATGCAGGCAGAAGACCCGGCTCCGCTTGCGCGTGATTGTGCGGAACGCACCGGTCCGCTCCCGGCCGAGGCACGGCGAAGCAGCAGAGCCGTCGCCCTTCCCAACCGCCGGTGTCGGCCGCATGCCCATGGCCGCGGTGCCGTCGAGCAGGTCGCATTGACGGGCCTCGATTGCTTCCCTTTGCTGGGGCTTCCATTGAGGGAAACCAGGGCATGCGGCGGACTCTCCGGCGAATCGGCCTGGGAATACTGGCGGGGTGCGCGGCGCTGTCCCTGGCGCGGGCCGCGGCGGCGCCCGTGCAGGCCGGCGCGACGGTCCGCGTGGCGGTGATGGAGGCGACGCCGCCCTTCAGCCACCGCGGGCCGGGCGGCGCGCTCACCGGCTTCAACGTCGACATCATGCGCGCGCTGTGCCGGGCCATGGCCGCAACCTGCCGGTTCGACGAGATGCCGTTCCAGGACGTGCTGGAGGCGGTCGCCGCCGGCCGGTACGAGGTCGGCCTCGGCAACTTCCTGCGCACACCGGAACGCGAGGCGCGGGTGGCGTTCTCCGCGCCGTACTGGCGCTCCAGCTCCAGCGTTGTCGGGCCGGCGGCGGAGACCGACCGGACCGTCCCCCAGGCGATGGCCGGCCGCCGACTCGCGGTGATCCGCGATTCGCGCCAGCACGCCTACGCCGCGCGCATCGCCGCCACGCTGGCGGCGCTGGTCGAGGCGCCGCACCTGAACGACGTCTGGCAGGCGCTGCACGACGGCCGCGCCGATCTGGCCCTGGTGCCGACTCTGGCCGCCTTCGACTTCCTGGTTTCGGACGAGGGCAAGCCGTTCTCCACCATCGGCACGCCGCTGGTGGACGACGGCTTGGGCGGCACGGTGCACATCGTGCTGCCCAGGGGCCGCTCCGACCTGAAGACCGCGGTGGACGACGCCATCGCCGTCATCCGCGCCGACGGCTCCTACCAGGAGGTCAACCGGCGCTACTTCCCCTTCGACGTCTACTGAGGCACCCGACCCTTGGCCGCCGCCGCGCCCACCGACGCCCTCCCCGCCACCCGCGCCGCGCCGCATCACCCGACGCGCCGCCCGGTGCGCCGCCCGGTGCGCCTGGGCCCGCTGATCCTGGCGGCCAGCGTGCTGATGCTGACCATGGTGGGAGCGCTGTTCCTGGTCATCGCCCACCAGCAGCGCGCCATGCAGACGGCGGCGCAGGACGCGCACGACCGCGTCGCCCCGATGATCCTGGAACGCCAGCGCGCCGCGGTGAATCTGGAGCGCTTCAAGCGCTACGGCGCCGTCGCGGTCAACGCCGACCAGCCACGCCAGCGGCGCGAGGCGCTGCTGTCGGCGCAGGCCCTGGCCTACCATCCGTCCTTCCTGGTGGATCCGGCACTCAGCCGGCAGATGACCGAGGCCTACGGCGTGCTGCGGCGGATCAACGCGCTGCAGGACGAGGCCGTCCGCCTGCGCGCCGACGCCACGCCGGCACACACCAACCTCGGCGCCGAGGCCGCCGCGGCGCTGCGCCATGAGGCGGCGGCGCTCGACGAGCGCGCGGAGGCGACGTGGCGGGAGACCATCGCGGCGCTGGACGTCACCGCCGACCGGCTGTCGGTGGACGTCTCGCTGCTCACCGCCGGCCGCTTCGCCGAGATCCGCGACACCGCACAGGGCGTGTCGGCGGTGCTGTCGGCCGGCTTCGTGGCGGTGTTCGCGCTGCTGGCGACGGCGGTGTGGCTGGCGCGCCGGCACATCGTGCGCCCGGTGCAACACGCGGCGCGGGCGCTGACGGCCATCAGCGGGGGCGAGCGCGGCGCGCTCCTGCCGCCCGGCGGCACGGTGGAGATGGACACGATCTTCCGCGCCGTCGAGAGCCTGGACCGCACCATCACCGACCTGCGCACGGCGCAGGGCCATCTGGTGCAGACCGAGAAGATGGTGGCGCTGGGCTCGCTGGTGGCGGGCGTCGCGCACGAGATCAACTCGCCGCTCGGCGTGGCGGTGACCGCGTCGTCGCTGCTCGCCGACCGCACGCAGGCGCTGTCGGAGCGCGTCGCCGCCGGCCCGATCCGCCGCGCCGACTTCGAGGAGTACCTGCGCACCGCCGCCGAGGTGACGGCCAGCGTCCAGGCCAACCTGGACCGCGCCGCCCGGCTGATCAGCAGCTTCAAGCAGGTCGCGGTCGACCAGGCCAGCGAGGACCACCGCGCCTTCCCGCTGGCCGCCTACATCGGCGAGGTGATGCAGAGCCTGTCGGTCAGCCTGCGCAAGGCGAAGCTGGAGGTCGCCGTCGATTGCCCGGACGACATCGTGGTCGAGGGCTACCCCGGCGCCTTCGGGCAACTGCTCACCAATCTGGCGATGAACTCGATCCTGCACGCCTACGAGCCGGGCCAGGGCGGCCGGCTGTCGGTGACGGTGCGGGCGGAAGACGACCGGGTGGAGCTGCGCTTCGCCGACGACGGCAGGGGCATCCCGCCCGAGTTGCGCGACCGCGTCTTCGAGCCGTTCTTCACCACCGCCCGCGGCCGGGGCAGCACCGGCCTCGGCCTGCACATCGTGTTCAACCTGGTGACCCAGCGCCTGAAGGGCCGCATCGCCCTGGAGAGCGAGCCGGGCCGCGGCACAACCTTCGTCATCCGCTTTCCGCGCACCGTGCCGCCGGAGTGAGGGCCGGGGCCGTATCAAGGCGCCGCGCGGCCGCGATCCCCACCGCCAGCGCCGCCAGCGGCAGCAGCCAGACCACCCGGTTCTGGTAGCGGTCGTGCACCGCCGACAGCCCCCCGGCGACGCCCGCGTTCAGCACGAGGCCCACCAGCACCACGCCGACCAGCCCGCGCAGCCGCCCACCGAGCCGCCGCCCACGCGCCAGCCCCAGCCCGACCAGCGCCGCCCCCGCCACGCCGAGCACCGCCGCCTGCACCGCGTTCAGCGCGTCCAGCGGCAGCGCCTGCCGGACCTGCCGGGAGCCGAGGAACGCCTCGTACACCGGAGCGCCGAAGCGGCTGACGAACTGCCGGGTCCACGGCTTCACCGGGGCGTTCAGCGTCGGATCCAGGCCGGCGCGGACGAACTGCCGCGCCCCGTTCGCGACGACGTGCCCGAGGACCTCCAGCGGCCGGGTCCGCACCGTCTCCCGGACGATCTCCGACGCCTCGGCCAGGAAGCGCGGGGTGTCGCCGAAGGCGTGCCGCGCGCCCTGCCGGTGCCAGAGGAAATAGTCCGAAACCGGATAGCCCGGCGCCTCCCGCCCCAGCGCGTCGAGCCTGCCGCACAGCAGGTAGCCGCGCTCCGGGCAGGCCTCGGCCAGATAGGCGCGCGCCGGCCCGTCGCCGACCAGCCGCGCCAGCAGAAAGACGGGTGAGCTTTCCGACAGCACCGCCCGCCCGGCCAACGCCAGATTGGCCGCCATCAGCGCCGCCGCCGCCAGCGCCAGCGGCGCGCCGAGCCCAAGCGCCACGGCCACCCCACCCTGCCGCCGCACCAGCGCCACAGCGCCCATCACCACGATCAGCCCGACGAGGATGGCGACGTGGCTGAGGTGCACCGCCGTCAGGAAGGCCAGCAGCGCGCCATCCCACAGCCGGCCGGGCCACCCGCGCTCCGCCCAGCCGAGCACGGCGGATCCCGCGGCGAGGATCAGCAGGCCGGTGAACACGTCCGGCATGACGTGGCCGGCGTGCACCGGCAGGCTCGTCAGCAGCGCCAGCGCCAGGATCACCCCGGCGAACGCGGGCGGCCGCAGCGGCAAGCCGGCGGCGGCGAGCGCCCGGCGGATCACCAGCGCCGCCAGCACGCCCTGCGCCACCGGGATCAGCCAGATCGCCCAGTCGCCGGCGAACGGCAGCAGGAAGACCGCGTAGGGAAACGGCCGCAGGAAGAAGGCGTTGTCGGAGAACGGCACGCCCGCCGCCGGTTCCGGCGGGCGCAGCCACGCCGGCTGCGCGTGCGGGTGCAGCAGGTTGAAGGCCGGCTCGAAATAGCCGGGGCTGTCGTCGAACAGCAGCGGAAACCCATTGAGCAGCAGCACCGGCAGGCCGAGCAGCAGCCCGCACGCCGCGACCAGCGCGATCTCCGTCCACACCCGTTCCCGCCCGTGCGCCATCCGGCAAGACTCCCCGTCGCTGCGACGCAGCAACATGCGCCCGTCCCGCAAACCGCCCATCCCCCGACGGGGGTACAAGCCGATTGCCCGGCCATCTCCAAAAGTGCCCCGACGCACGCCGAACGTGGATCGCGGCACCCCTGAGGGAGAGCAAAGGAGACACGCCGCTCCCGGACGCTGTTGTGCAGCGCGTTCAGGGATCCACGAACAGGAACAGCGGCATGACGCAGCAGAACGAGGCCTCGTTGTCATCGGAGGGCGGGCTGGCGCTCGGCGCCGCCGTCGCACGGTCGCGCGAGCGGATGCTGTTCAACGGCGCCGTGCTGGCTCTGGTGCTGGCGCTGTGGAGCATCCCGCGCCTGAGTTTCGCCGACGGCGGCGTGCACATCGCCATGGCGCACCTGCTGACCGCGCTGATGGACGGTTCGGCGCACCCGGTGCTGGCCCGCTATTTCGAGCTGAACCTGCAGACCGAGCCGAACTGGTTCATCTATCCGATCCTGGTGCTGCTGCTTCAGGTGTTCGAGCCGCACACGGCGGAGAAGGCGCTGCTGACCGGCTACGTCGTCGGCCTGCCCTTCGCCTTCCGCTACGCGGTCACCGCGCTGCGGCCGGAGAACGCGCCGCTGTCGTGGTTCGCCCTGCCTTTCGTGTTCTCCTGGCCGCTCAATCTGGGGCTCTACAACTTCATTTTCAGCCTGCCGTGGCTGTTCCTCGCGCTGGGCTACGCGCTGCGCCACCGCGACGACCTGACGCCGGCGCGCACCGCCGTCCTGGCGCTGCTGGCGGTGGGCACCTACTTCGCGCACGTCACGTCGGTGATCGTGCTGGTCCTGGTGCTGGGCGCGCTGGGCGTCTGGCGGCTGTGGCGCGAGGGGGCGCGGGCGTGGCCGCCGGTGCTGGCGAGCGCCGCGGCGCTGCTGCCGGTGCTGGCCCTGACCGCGGCGTTCGCGCTGCGCAACGCCGGGCAGGAGATCGGCTACGGCCCCGACCCGTGGTACCGCACCAAGATGCTGCTGTACGGCAACCCGCTGCTGTCGCACACCCGGTGGGAGGGGGTGTTCACCACGCCGCTGGCGCTGCTGCCCTTCGTCGCGGCCGGGCTGCTGCTGTGGCGGCGGCGCGGCGGCGGCTGGACGGCGGCGGACGGGCTGCTGCTGGGCGCCGTGGGCGTGACGCTGTTCGGCTACGTCATCCCGAACAACACGTCCGGCGGCGGTCTGGCGGTGCAGCGCATCCAGATCTACCCGTACCTGCTGATCGTGCTGTGGCTGGCCGCGACCACCGACTGGCCGGCGCTGCGCCGGGCGACGGTGGCGGTGGCCGGGGTGGCGGCGGCCGGGCTGCTGGCGGTCAACCTGTTCTACAACCACCTGCACAGCCGGTACGTGGCGGAGTTCGAGACGGCGGCGAGCTACCTGGAGCCGGGCAGCACCATGCTGCTGCTCGACTTCACGGGCTGGAACCACAGCCCGGACGGGCGGTACGACAGCTTCCGCATGAACTTCATCGGCCACCCGCAGTCGCGCTTCGTGGCCGACCGGCCGGTGGTTGACCTGAACCTCTACCAAGCGTCGACGCCCAACTTCCCGGTCAAGTACCGGTACTGGAAGGATCCGTACCTCCACGTGCGCGGCACCGGCGCCCACCCCGAGGCGCCGCCGACCGACGAGTTCCTGATGGCCGGCACGCGCAGCGAGATCCAGGTGGACTACGCGCTGGTCTGGGGCCTGACGCCCGACCGCGCCGCCGCCGACCGCGCCAACCTGACGCTCGACCAGCTGGCCGAGGGCTACGAGCTGGCGCACGTGTCGGAGAACGGGTGGATGCGGATCTACCGGCGCAAGGAGCGGTGAGCCTCACCCCCGATAATGCACCGCCAGCCACACGGTCGGCCGATCCGGGTCGGTCCAGGCCACCCGGTGGCGGGCGTGCGCCGGGATGACCAGCCAGTCGCCGGGGGCGAGGGCGCGCACCGCCTCGCCCTCCATCTCCAGCCCGGCCGAGCCGGCGACCAGCAGCACGAACTCCGCCCAGTCCTGATCGTACCAGTACCCCTCGGGCGAGGTTTGCCCGGTGGAGACGATGCGCTCCACCCGCACGCCGTCGGCCTCGGCCAGCACGGTGAACAGCTCGTCCGGCAGGCCGGCCGGCAGCGCGTCGAGCAGGTTGCCGCTCATCCCCACAGCTCCGGTTGCGGCGGGTGGACCAGGGCGCCGTCGTAGCGCAGGCCGGGCGTGCGGTCCTCGGCCAGCAGCAGCGGGCCGTCGAGGTCGACGAACGCCGCCCCCTGCCCGACCAGCACCGCCGGCGCCATCGCCAGCGAGGTCGCCACCATGCACCCCACCATCACCTTGAAGCCCGCCGCCTCGGCGGCCGATTTCAGCAGCAGCGCCTCGGTCAGGCCGCCGGTCTTGTCGAGCTTGATGTTGACGACCTGATACAGCCCCTTCAGCCGCTCCAGCGAGGCCAGCCCGTGGCAGGACTCGTCGGCGCCCAGCGGCACCGGGCAGCGGTAGCCGCGCAGCGCCTCGTCGTCGCCGGCCGGCAGCGGCTGCTCGATCAGCTCGACGCCCAGCGCCGCGAAGGCCGGCGCGTAGCGGGCGAGGTGGTCGAGCGTCCAGCCCTCGTTGGCATCGACGATCAGCCTCGCCCCGGGCGCCGCATCGCGCACCGCGTGCACGCGTTCCAGGTCGCCGTCGCCGGTCAGCTTCATCTTCAGCAGCCCGTGCCGCGCGGCGGCCTGCCGCGCCGCGGCGGCCATGACCTCCGGCTCCTCCAGGCTCAGCGTGAATCCGGTGGCGAGCGCCCTGGGCTCGGCCGGCAGCTCGGCGAGGATCCAGGCGGGGACGCGGGTGCGCTTGGCCTCCAGGTCCCACAGCGCGCAGTCCAGCGCGTTGCGCGCCGCCCCCGGCTTCATGGCGGTGCGCAGCGACAGCCGGCCCAGCCCCTCGGCGACGCGGTCGGCCATCGCCTCCAGCTCAGCCATCACGCCGTCCACGCTCTCGCCGTAGCGGGCGTAGGGCACGCATTCGCCGCGGCCGGCGAAGCCGTCGTCGTCCTGGACCTCGGCGACCACCACCTCGGCGGCGGTCTTCGAGCCCCGGGAGATGCGGAACGCACCGCGGATCGGGAAGCTCTCGCGGCGAACGAGCAGGCGGCGGGTCGGGGGCATGGCGGGCCTTCGGCGGCTGCGGTTCAGCGAAAGATACCCGCCGCCACCCCCGGATCAAGGTCGGCGATCAGGAGAAGCCGGCGCCCTTGCCCTGGACGATCACCCCGTACCAGCCCAGCCCGCGGTAAGTCTCGTAGCCGGGGGTGAGCGCGAAGGCGATGTGGCGGCCGTCGGGTTCCAGGTAATGGCCCATGGTGCGCCCCTCGGTGCGCAGCGGCACCACCTCCGACAGCAGGCCGCGGCCGTCGGAGGACGCGATCACCCGGTGCCGCGCGTCCACCAGCAGGCAGCGGCTGTGCTCGCGCTCGCCCTCCTCCAGCCGTACGCCCTCGACGATGGCGCGGGCCTGCGGCTCCCAGTCGAAGAAGATGCCCAGCACCCCGACCGGCTCGCCGCTCGCCTCGCCGTCGCGGCGGATGGCGGTGGCGTAGGTGGCGACCACGCGGTCGTCCAGCCGGCGGTTGCGGCCGACGTCGCCCACCGTGAACTCGCCGCCGTCGCGGGTGGCCAGCGCCTGGCGGAACCACGGCTCGTCGGTCACCAGCGCGCCGATGGCGCCGGGGTACATGCTCGGCCGGCCGGTGGCGATCACCTCGCCCGCCTTGTTGCAGATCCACAGGTCGAGATAGACGGTGTAGGATTCCAGGATGACGCCGAGGCGGTGCGAGGCGTGGCGGCGCGCGGCCTCGGTCGGGTCGGCGGCGCAGCTGACCACCGCGCTGTCGGTCGCCCACCAGCGCACGTCGCACGAACGTTCGTACAGGTTGCGGTCGATGATCTCGATCATGTTGAGCGACAGGTCGGCGAGCCGCTTGCCCTTCATCTCGCGCACCATGTCGGTGCCGGCGTTCATCAGGTGATCGACGCGCGCCACGATCTCCGAGCGCAGGTCGCGGGTGACGATGTTGACCTGCTTGGAGATCTCGGAAACCTCGTTGGCGACGACGGCGAAGCCGCGGCCCGCCTCACCGGCGCGCGCGGCCTCGATCAGCGCGTTCATGGCCAGCATCTTGGTGCGCCGGGTGATGTCCTCGATCAGCGTGACCTTGCGCGAGGCGACGTCGAGCACGTCGCGGGACAGGTCGAACAGCGGATTGCCTGCAGCGCTCATAAGTTTCCCCTCTCCCGGAGCCGTTTGTGCAATGCAAATCAAATCCCGTGCCAAACCCCGGGGCGAACGGAGCCCATCGGCCAAGAAGTTGATAATTATCAAGTTGAAACATTTGCCACCTTTATAACCATATAAAAAATGCGTGTTTATCGGGTCTGCCATGCCGCAAACATCGGCAGGCCGCGCGCGCGGACGGCACATTTTTGTACGTACGATGTCTTTTCCGCAATCAAAGCGCCGCATCGCGCAATGGCGTTGCGTGCAGCCTGTGGTTTCGTGTCTGAACTTGCCGGGCTGGCGCAGCGCCTGCCCAATTCCTGGGCATTCCGCCGCGCGGCCATGCAGTGGACGCTGGGCGCCCCGTCCCGGCTATACCATCAGCGCAGTGTCACGCGGCGCACGGATGTGCCACCCTTTGAACCATCGGTTCAACAAACGGAAAGGAGGTGATCCAATGTCTCATGGAGCCAAGCCGGTCATCGCTGCGGCGTTCGGCGCTGCGGTTCTGCTGACGGCGGGGATCGCCGTCGCCGACTGCAACCCGACGCACAAGAGCGCCAGCCTTCCGCAGGCGCCGTCCACCGACACGGTGGCCAAGCCGCCCGTCTCCACGCCGGGCAGCACCCGCGGCTGACGACCGCTCGCACCATGCACGACGGGCCGCCCCGCAGGGGGCGGCCCGTTTTCTTTTGGGCGGTGGTGATGGGCGGCGTCACGCCACCTTGTGGATCTCGTCCAGGAAGACCTGCACCTCGCGGGTCAGGCGGTCGGCCTGGGCGGCCATCTGCTCCGACGCGGAGAACACCTCGTGCGCGGTGCCGCTGGTGCGCGTCGCGGCGTCGGTGACCTCGCGGATGTCGTCGGACACCGCGCGGGTGCCGGCGGCGGCGTGCTCCATGTTGTGGACGATCTCGCGGATGGCGCCGCCCTGCTGCTCGATGGCGTCGGCGATGCCGCCGGCGATGCTGTTGATCGACTGGATGGTGCGGCCGATGCCCATGATGGCGCCCACCGCCTGCTCGGTGGACGACTGGATGCCGGAGATCTGCTGGGCGATCTCGCCGGTCGCCTTGCCGGTCTGGTCGGCCAGCCGCTTGACCTCCTGCGCCACCACGGCGAAGCCCTTGCCGGCCTCGCCCGCCCGCGCCGCCTCGATGGTGGCGTTCAGCGCCAGCAGGTTGGTCTGCGACGCGATGTCGTTGATCAGCGTCACCACGTCGCCGACCGTGCGCGCCGCGCCCGACAGGTTGCCGACCAGCCCGTTGGTGCGCTCCGCCTCGTCCGCCGCCTCGGCGGCGACGCTGGCGACCTGCCCGACCTGCCGGGCGATCTCGCCGATGGAGGCCGACAGCTCCTCGGTCGCCGCCGCCACGCCGCCGACGCTG
>Ga0196970_1001366_pt1 | contig 17077 bp, 15 predicted proteins | sample S1v_513CmetaG_FD_148672 | JGI IMG/M metagenome (GOLD analysis project Ga0196970, IMG submission 148672) | Soil microbial communities from Anza Borrego desert, Southern California, United States - S1+v_5-13C | ecosystem: Environmental > Terrestrial > Soil > Desert | place: USA: California...
GCATTGAACTCAACACCAATCGAGCCGCGCGTAACCCTGTGTTCGGGGCCGATCAACTGGTTGTAGACCTGCACCACAGTGTTGGAAGGCATAGCAAAGCCGACACCCTGGTACCCCTGTGTTTCAGTCAGAATCGCGGTGTTAATGCCGACGATTTCACCCGCCATGTTCACCAGCGGCCCGCCCGAGTTGCCGGGATTGATAGCCGCATCAGTCTGGATGAAAGACTGAAATTGGCGGCCGGGCACGATGTCACGACCTTTAGCTGACACGATGCCGGCAGTAACGGTTTCCTGTAGACCGAAGGGGCTTCCAACAGCCAAAACCCAGTCACCGACCTGAAGCCCGTCGGAATTGCCGATCTTGGCAGCCGGCAACGGCTTGTCGGTGTTGACCTTAATTACCGCGATATCCGTTTCGGCATCGGTCCCGATGACGGTCGCTTCGCGGCCAGGGAAACCCTGTGGGTCGTCCATGAACTTCACACGAATGCGATCAGCCTTATCCACAACGTGGCGGTTCGTGATGATGTAGCCCTTTGAATCCACAATCACGCCAGACCCGAGCGAACGCGAACGCATGGTGCCTGGTCCGGTCCCGTCCGGTTCCTGGCCGAAGAATCGATCAAAGAAATCCTGGAACGGGCTCTCGTCGCCGCCGGGTCCCTGCTGGCCTGGTGGGCGGCGGAAACGACGGTGCGGATTCTGGATCGTGGATTCGGTGTTGATGTTTACGACTGCGGGTTCAAGTTCCTTCGCAATCTTGGTGAACTGATTGGAAAGCTGCTGCGGAGCTGGAACGCTCAAGGGAGTGGCGTCAGCAGAAACATTCTTCGCCTTCTCCTGACCCTTCACGCCATAGGAGATGACAGTCCCAATCAGAATTCCCAACGCCAATGTCAGAAGAATGGCGAGCGTCGAGGCGAAACGGTGAGCTCTCAGACGCGCCCAGAAAGCGCTTGCGCGCGGATTCATACTCTGTCTTTCCCTCCGGCTCGTTTCAGAGCCTTACGATTATAACGGGAGCCTTGGCTGGAAGTTGCGGTGGACTTTTGGGTACGAGACTCCACACGAATTAGACGCGCTTCCCCCGTGAATCGTTACCCGAAATGCGCAACCGCTTCTCCAGCACCAGGTTAGGTCCAAGCTTGCGCCTACCTGTCGAACTCGCTTAGGGCGACTGCTTCGCGTTTGTCACCTGGACGGCCGTTCTCAGCATCACCAGTCTCTTCGGAGGTCGCTGATGGCGTACTCCCTTTCAGTTCTGAAAGCAACACGCCTGCGAGGATCAAAATTCCGCCGAATCCAGAGCGCCAGCCGATTCGTTCGCCCAGGACGATCACTGCGGTGATCCAGGCAAAAACCGGCTCAAGCGAGAAGATCAGCGCCGTGTGCGTCGGGGGCGTGAATTGCTGTGCCCAAGCCTGAACAGTGAAAGCTGCCGCAGTTCCCATAAGCCCAGTAACCAGGATGGCCAAAATCACGGTCGCATTCCAAACGACGTACGGCTGTTCGACAATCGGCACCGTGATTGCCATGAGCAACGCGCACACAATTGCTTCAACCGCGGCTATCTGCTGAAACGAGTACTTCTGCGTCGAGCGCCCCATGAAGATGATCTGGAATGCGAACGACACAGCGCAACCAATCGTCAGGATGTCGCCACGATTGATGCTAGAGAAATCGCCAGTGCCGTTCGCACCGCCTGGCACAGTCAGAAGGAAAAGACCGACGAACGCCGTAAAGGCGCCCATACTGGTCCAGCGGTTGATGTGACGGCGAAAGAAGACCGCTAAAAAGACTGGAACGAGTACGACGGACAAGCCTGTGAGAAATGCTGACTTCGACGGCGTCGTCAGCTCTAGCCCGGTGGTCTGAAATTCATATCCCAGCCAGAGGAAAAAGCCAACAACAGACCCGGCGAGAAGAGACCCTCGCGTCAACCGTCGCAGATCTTTGTGAAAGACGATGCAAAGTGCAAGCGCCGCCAGAGCCATGCGTACAGCGTTAAACATCAATGGCGATGAGTACGATAGTGCTGCTTTGATCTGGACGAACGTAGCGCCCCAGACCATCGTTATGAGCAGCAGTAAAATGTGGGCTTTCGCCGAACGTGACACGCTGTGTTAACTCCAATGACGTGAAGGCGGTCCTTACGAACTTAGAAGCTAGATTACCAGACGAAACGAGAGCTCTTTTTTTCAGCTTCTCTGGTAACATTGAGTGTTTCCCCACGACTGATTGCGCTTGAACGACGCGCCTCGTGCGCCCCGAAAGTTCGCGCACGAGGAGAACTGTATCCGCTACATCCCTGAACTCGACGGCCTGCGCGCGTTCGCCATCGGGCTGGTACTGCTGGTCCATGCGAATTTCGGCTTTAGCAGCCCGCTCCTCGAAACGTGGCGCACTTGGGGGTGGCTCGGCGTTGACCTCTTCTTCGTCATCTCCGGATACCTGATCACCTCCATCTTGGTCGCCTCCAAGGAACAGCCGAACTATTACCGCAATTTTTATGCTCGGCGCGGCTTACGAATCTGGCCGCTGTACTATCTGCTGCTCTTTTACGTATTCGTTCTCAGCCCGCACATGGGTCCCTGGTTCGACCAGCACATTGATTTCGCCACGTACAAGTGGCAGTACTACGTTTTCTACGTGCAGAACCTGATCCTGAATCACTTGGGGTCGTTCTGCCTTGTAATCACCTGGTCTCTCTGCGTCGAAGAGCAGTTCTACATGGTTTGGCCCTTCTTCGTGCGGCTGTTCTCGCGTCGCGTCTTGATTGGGATCCTCGTCGCCGTGGTACTCGCGGGAACGCCTTTCCGAATGCTGCTACACCATCTCGGCACCAGCATGGGATTCTTCTTCACCTTTGCCCGACTCGATCCCATAGCTGTCGGAGCATTGGTGGCCCTGCGGCCCAAGTGGTTCAAGTACACATGGGTGGCTGCGCCTTGGGCGTACTGGCTACTGCACAACCGCGAGTTCGAATTCGTGTATCTCGCCTTGGCGCTCACCTTCGGATCAATCGTGAGCTATGCAGTCACACACCAGAACGGGTTCCTGGCTTCGTCGCCATTGAGATACATCGGTCGTATCAGCTACGGCATTTACATTTGGCACCCGCTCGTTTTCTCTCTGTATTGGGCGACGCCGCTGTACCGCATCCCCGCGCACTTCGGCTACACAAAAGGGATCTACCACTTGGTTATGCAGTGCGCGCTGACGATTCCCGTAGCCGCACTCTCGTGGAAGTACATCGAGCAACCCATCCTCAAGCTGAAGCGGTACTTCGAAAACCGAGTGTCCCCCGATCTCACAGTTCGTCACCCGGCCCCTGTACCCCAGCCAGCCGCAGCCCTGGGCGACTAAGCGGTTCGAGCCCCCTAGCGGGGCGCTACATCGCCCAGCGAAGCGTTCGACGACAGCCTCGACTCGAGCCCCGTAGGGGCGGCATTCGGTCAGCCCGGCACTTCAGTGCCGGGACAAGCAGAAACGATGCGGGAGCCCCGTAGGGGCGGCACAAACGACCGCCGCGTTCTCGACGCCAAAAGAATCGGGGAGGCGTTCAGCCTCCCCTTCAATGGCCCAATGACCCGATCACCCGATCTAGTACCCGTGCCCATCCCCTTCCTCCAACCGAACCTTCCCACGGAACATTCGGTAGACAAATACGAAGTACCCGACCGCCAGCGTGATCCCTATCACCCACCATATGAGCCCGATCGTCAATCCGTAATGCGGAGCCGCCGTGTTCGTGATCGTCAGGCTATACAACGGATCGGTGCTCGCCGGCAGCACATTCGGATACAGCGCCACCGCCGCCCCCACCAGCATGAAAGCGATGTACACGCTTGAGCACACGAATGCCGCCTTCTCCCTCCCCTTCCCATGAAAATGGAAGATCAGAGCGAGGCTGCCGAAAACAATGACGGGAATAGCCAGCGTAACCGGGTACTGCTTGTAATTCGTCAGCAATCCATCGCGAACGTTGATCGTGAGCATAAGGCTGACAAACGTCATCACCAGAACGAATACCCAGGCGAAGGTCGCCGTGGTGCGTGCTCGCCGGTTGATCTCGCCTTCGGTCTTGGTTGCAACGTAGAGCGCGCCGTGCATGGTCAAAACGACTAGCGCGACCACGCCCGTTACGACCGTGTACCAGTCGAGAATGCCGGGGTTCGGCCCGACCCGCCAGTTCGTCCAGAGCGGCTCGAAAAAGTAACCGTCGGCGCCAAGCGGCACGCCGCGAATCACGTTCCCTAATGCGGCCCCGTAGAAGATCGCCAGCAGAATGCTGGAAATCGAGAACACAGCGTCGAAGAAGCTGCGCCAGACCACCCCGTCAAGATGGTTGCGCAGCTCAATGCTCAAGCCTCGCCCCATCAGCAGCCACAGCACCATCATGAGGGGCAGATAGAAACCGCTGAAGCTCGACGCATACAAGAGAGGAAACGCGAAGTACAGCGTGCCTCCGGCAGCGAGCAGCCACACTTCGTTGCCATCCCACACAGGGCCGATGGCGCGCAGGTTCATCTTGCGCTCGTTTTCCGTACGCGCCACGAAGAGGTGAATGATCCCCGCACCAATGTCGAACCCATCGAGGATCACATAGGCGGTCAGCATGAGAGCGACGATCCAGAACCAGAGTGTCGGCATGGCTACTTGGTCACCTCCTCGGCAGCAGCCGCGTGCATGTAAAGCGGTTCGCCGATTCGCACCGGCTCAGGTCCGTGCTCGACCTCGCGGCGCATCAGGAAGAGGAACAGGATCGACGTCACCGTGTACATCCCCATAAATCCGAGCAACGTAAACCAGCCGTTCCCGGCGCTCACCGTTTTCGAATAGCCCTCGCTCGTCCGTAGCAGGCCGTAGACCAGCCACGGCTGGCGTCCGAGTTCCGCGGTCATCCAGCCCGCAGTGTTCGCGATATAGGGGAATGGCAGCATCAACATGAGTATCCATAGCATGGGCTTGGCCCGATATAACTTACCCCGCCATAGCAGAAACGCCGCCGCAACCATCACCGCGATGAAGATCGTCCCGAGGCCGACCATGATGCGATAGCTGTAGTAGAGGAGCGGAATGTTCTGTGGCCAGTCTTCCTTGGGATAGGCATCGAGTCCCTTTACTTCCGCGTTGAAGTTCATGAACGCCAGGAAGCTCAGGATCTTCGGCAAGGAAACAGGATTGTCCATCTTCTCCTTTTCGACATCGGGCTGGCCGATGATGTGAAGAGGAGCACCGTTTTGAGTGCGGTACAGCGCCTCCATGGCAGCGAGCGTCACTGGCTGATGCTTCGCGAGCATCTTGCCCTGACCGTCGCCGGTCGGAAACGCCTGAAGAACACAGAAGATCAGCCCGGCAACCACGCCGAATTTCAGGTACATTCGGCCGTGCTCGGTATGCTTCTTACTCAGTAGATAGAAGGCCCCAATGGCCGACATGACAAAAGCACCGGTGACCACCGCTCCGCTCATGTTGTGCGCGTATTGCCAGATCGCCCACGGGTTCAGCAGCAGTTTCCAGAAACTGGTTAGCTCTACCCCGCCGTCGGCCGTGCGAGCATAACCGGTCGGGTGCTGCATCCAGGCGTTCGTCGCGATGATGAAGTAGCCCGAGAGCCACGACCCAGCAAATACCATGAATGCCGCGAACCAGTGACCCCACTTGCTCAGGCGCTTCTCGCCGTACAGGAAAAGGCCGAGAAATGCGGATTCAAGAAAGAACGCGAACGTGCCTTCCATCGCCAAGGTCTGGCCGATCACGCCGCCCGCATACTTCGAGAAGTGTGAAAAGTTCGTGCCAAACTGGAATTCCATCGGAATGCCAGTTATCACGCCGAAGATGAAGTTAATCCCGAAGATTTTCGCCCAGAAGCGGGCGGCTTTGTTGTAGCTATCATCCCCCTTCCAGATGGCCATCGTCTTGAGCAGCACGATGAGCGGGGCAAGCCCCATGGTCAACTGCGGGAAGATGTAGTGATAAGTGACGGTGAACGCGAAATGCAGCCGGTGAACTAAAAGTGCGCTGTCCATACGTTACCCTGCGAAATAGAGGTTGGCGATGCCCCATCATTGGCGATTCGCATGTGATCGTAAGCTGGCAAACCACCAGCACAACATGACTGCAAGAACCTGCGAGCCTGACTTCTCGGAACATGAAAACCACAACAGTCAAGAGCAGCTAACTATTAACAGCTAACAGCTAGGAGCTAACAGCGAAAACCCTCCCCGCCGCCGAACCGAACCAATTGTCGTTACCTGCTTCGGAGATGGGCGGCGTTCACATGCAATGGTCACTCCGGCCGCATTAGCTGACTTATGGCCGCCGTCGCACCATTCGCAACCGGCATCGGAGACATTACCTCGCGCCTGCCCGCCAGGCACTGTGCCGCTTGCGTTTGCTGCGCCAGCTTCTGAATCGTGGCTTTCTTGAGAACGGAGACCATCGCGGCCTGCGCCTCTGCCCAGACAAAATGCGCAGCGCAGGTCCTCTGACGTTCACAACCCTCACCCGACCCCAGGCAGAAGTTGAGCTGAACCGGTCCCTCGATTGCCTCAACCACGTCGAGCAACGACACCTGATCCGACGACACCATCAGCTCGAACCCGCCGTCCAGCCCACGGCGTGACGAGATCAGCCGCGCACGAACCAGGGCCTGCAGCACCTTCGACATGAAGCTTTCAGGTACCCCCGTGGACTCAGCGAGTTGGTTTCGTTGCACACGTGTGCCGGGTGGGAGTGATGCCAGTTGGATCATCACTCGAACGGCATAATCGGCGGCGCGGGTCAATTGCATGGATACTCTTGGCCTAACTGGACTATCTTTGTCCCGAATATCCACATTGTGAATTTCGGCTGGAAAACCCGCTGTGACTCACATCACCTTCTGGAGTGACTTTGTCCCATTTGAGGACTAATACGGGTGTCAAGCCCTCCCCATTCACCCGCAAACCGTATGCGATTCAAATACCAGCACATACAAGTGGCGCAATCCTGGCGGTTTCGTCCCGCTTCGCCGTCATAATTAGAGTAGGGCTTTAGGAGATGAGAGCGGTAACACGCGGATCTCCCTTTGGCGATCTGATCTGCGGATCTAAGCCCTTTGAATACTGAGATTTACCTCTGTTCGCAGGGAGGGGTAAGGTGCGGCCGCGCTTCCCCGCCGTGCGACCGAGCACAAGAACTACTATTTAGCGGCTTGTCGCGCGCTTTCCTTCTTACGCTGCTTGTTCGCGTGCCGGATTTCGCGGCGGCGACCCGCGTCTTCATAGCGTCGCTTTTCGTCCTCCGTCTCCGGTAAAACGGGCGGTACGGGAATATGGCGTCCGTGACGGTCCACCGCGACGTACGTTACATACGCAGAACTGACGTGGTGTCGGCTTCCGGTGATGTAGTTTTCGACCCAGACTTTCACGCCGATCTCCATCGAGGTATGGAACACACGATTCACCGAAGACTTCAGAACAACCAGGTCCCCGACGTGCACAGGCGTGACGAAATCGAGATGGTCGATGGAGGCGGTGACGACGTAATTACGCGAGTGACGATGTGCCGCCAGCGCTCCAGCCAAATCGATCCAGTGCATCAGGCGTCCACCAAGAAGAGCACCAAGTGGGTTGGCGTCGTTCGGCAGGACGATTTCATCCATTTCAGAAAGCGAATCGCGAACAGGGCGAGGTGTGAGGTTGTAGGTCTGCTCCATAAGTATGAACCTCAGATAGATTCAGGGCCCTGCGAGAACGGCTCACAATCTCGTAAACTCGCTCGTGCGGTGACGATACGCCCGCACGTAGCAGTCTGCCATCATCTGAATCCGTGCATCCGAGTGAGCCGCTATCCATGTGCCCGTCTCGGCGCTGAATTCCAGCCTGCCACTTTCACCGGGACGATGATCGCGTTCGAGAACGTAACTAAGGACTATCCGGCTTTCGGACGCAGCCGCAATTGCAAATCGCACGGCATCCGCTTGCCTGTCGGCGGGCAGGCGCGAACAGCGAGCGTACCCCAGGTTGCAATAATCGCGCAGCTCGTCATTCTCAGGTATTACCGGAGTCTCGGCAGCCGTACAGACGCCGAGCCATCCGGAGCCAAGCGGAAGGCGCGTTGGATGCGGCCATTCGCCTCCGTCGATTTTCTCCGTCGGCATGAAGTAAGGACAGGCCAAGACAGTTCCTCGGGACACGGCAGTGTGGCTCATTGTACAGGAGACGCGGCATTTGCGACGCACGCAACTACACGTGCACAATTAGGCCGACCGCGGCGATCGCTGCGGCTTATCAGATAGGAGTGTCGAGACGTTCTATGGATCGAATTGCAATGCTGAAAGACATTCTGGGAAATGACCCGGCGAATGTTTTAGCTCGCTACGGACTGGCTATGGAGTACTCGAAAGCAGGCGATACCGAAGCCGCGCTCGCAGAATTCACTACGCTGCGGCAGTCGAGTCCTGACTACATCGCAGCGTACCAGCAAGCGGCACAGACACTCATCAATGCCGAGCGCTTCGACGAAGCGAAAGAAATGCTGACGCAAGGAATCGAAGTCGCACAGCGCTCAGGCAACGCTCACGCCCGTAGCGAGATGGAAGGAATGCTGGACGACATCGACAGGTGACTGCGGCGACCTTCACACGCTGCAACCTTCGACCGCTGTCATTTCTTACCAACTGAATCAGGCGTTGCGGCGATCGGTTCCTCGCTGGGTGTGCGGAATCGCAACATGCCGTACTCCACCAGGCCTGGCCAGAGCTGATAGAGCTTCATGAACAGTTGGTAATACCAGGGAACGACCACTTCGCGCTTATTGCGGAGATACCCGCGAAGAACAGCACGCGCCACGCGATCAGGGCCAGGGCCTCGTACTGGCGACCGTGCATGCTTGAACCGGTCGTTTCGCACCACGTTTGCGTGAAACTCGGTCTCAATGAAACCCGGACAAACGGTCAGGACGTTGATGCCGTACTTCCTCAACTCGAGCCTGGACGCTTTCCCCATTGCGTTCATCGCGAACTTCGTCGCGCCATAAGCGGCTCCGAGCGGAACCGGGATGTGCCCCGCAACACTTGAAATGTTGATAATGGTCCCACCGCGCTGCAGTTTCATCTGCGCAGCGGCGACTTGCAGTCCATCGATAGCGCCGAACAAGTTGGTATTAAACATGGCGCGGCAGGCGTCCATATTTATGTCCGCTATCGTGTCGATCATGCCGTATCCGGCGTTGTTGATCCAGATATCGACACGCCCAAAGTTGTGAAGGGTTAAAGCCATCAGGCGCTCGATTTCTTCTCGATTTCGTACGTCGCACGCAACAGCCATCGTCCGCTCAGGACGGCCTATCCGCGCACGAGCGGCTTCCGCCCGCCCGAGATCACGTGATGAGAGCACAACGGTAGCGCCTTCCCGGGCAAACAGGTTCGCAATCGCTTCCCCGATCCCCATGGAAGCGCCGGTGATAACGGCCACTTTTCCGTTCAGCAGCATGAGCTAACAATGGCACAAAGCGAGGCCACTTGCCACCGGAGTTTTCTCCCGGCCAGCAGCACGCGTTCTCCTCCCTAAGGGTAGAATGCTGCCGTGGCTGGCATGTTACCGATATTCCCGCTCGACCTGGTGCTCTTTCCCGGCGAAACGCTACCGCTGCACATCTTTGAACCTCGATACCGAGAGATGGTCGCCGAGTGCATCATGGAGAAACTGCCGTTCGGGATCGTGCGGGGCAAAGATGAGACCATCGCCGACGTTGGATGTACGGCCGAGATCATCCGCCTCGCGAAGAAGTACGACGACGGCCGCATGGACATCGAGGTCGCAGGCCGAAGACGCTTTGAGATCCTGCGTACCGATGAGGAACGTTCGTTTCTCAGGGCCGAAATCCTGTTTCAGGATGACGAACCGGGGAGCGCCCCGCGTGAGGACGTAAAGCGCGCCCTCGCATTGCACGTCGAGATCGTACAGTTGATCGGGCCGAATCAGAGCTACGAGCCACCCGATACCAATGTTCCACAACTTTCATACGCACTCGCCGGTTCTCTTCCGATCGATCCTGATTTCAAGCAGACGCTACTTGCAATGCGCTCTGAGCAGGATCGAATTGCAGCTCTTCTGGACTTTTATCAGCAGGTGCTTCCGAAGCTTAAGCGAGCGGCGAGAGTACGCGAAAAAGCCGGAGGAAATGGGCACGTAATGTAAAACCGCGCATCGTCCGCTCAATTGAGCCGAATGGTACGGATGGTTCACACATTTAATCGGCGCATCAAAACAACACTCCACCCTCAGATTGCCGTCCAACAAAAGGTGAAAACCTGCGCGCTATAGCGGGAATGTTGTCCCAAGTGCAACGGTTTCGCCAGACGTATAATCGGGGCAATGTCGTTCCCCAGGAGAGGTTCCTCACCGGTCATGAATCTTCCCAGGACCTTAGGTGAACTCAAGCGCAGTCACTTTTCCCAACTAACACTCCAGCAGCGTCGAATCAAGGATGAGCTTCGCGAGAATCTTATCTGCCGGCTGAAAACTGGAGAAGCTATATTTCCGGGCATCGTTGGTTACGACGACAGTGTCGTGCCGCAGATCATCAACGCAATTCTCTCCCGACACAACTTCATCCTTCTCGGCTTGCGCGGGCAGGCGAAAAGCCGGATTTTACGTGCACTAACCAGCTTGCTCGATCCGGAGATGCCGTATGTGGCGGGCTGTGAGATTCACGACAACCCTTATGATCCGATCTGCCGCAGGTGCCGCGATGAACGAAATCGGCTTGGCGATGATTTGCCCATTGACTATCTCAGTCCGGAAAAGCGTTACGTTGAGAAACTTGCAACGCCGGATGTAACAATTGCTGACCTCATCGGAGACATCGACCCGATCAAAGCGGCTCGCGGGGGCCACGAATTGTCCAGTGAACTCACGGTTCACTACGGTCTCCTGCCGCGCGCCAACCGTGGGATATTTGCGATAAACGAGTTGCCGGACCTCGCAGGCAAGATTCAGGTTGGCCTCTTCAACATTATGCAGGAAGGTGACGTTCAGATTAAGGGCTACCCGATACGCCTGCCGCTGGATGTCGCGCTCGTGTTCAGCGCGAACCCTGAGGATTACACCGCGAGGGGCAAAATCATTACCCCGTTGAAAGACCGTATCGGATCTGAGATCCGGACGCACTATCCGGCTACGATCGACGAGGGGATCGCGATCACAGCTCAGGAAGCATGGGACCAGCGAAACGGAGACAATCTGCAGGTTCCGAAGTACGTGCGTGAGGTCGTCGAACAGATTGCGTTCGTCGCTCGCGAAGACAAGCGAATTGACAAGCGCTCAGGCGTGAGCCAGCGGTTGTCAATCAGCTGCATGGAAAATGTTATTTCGAATGCGGAGCGCCGCGCCATTCGGGGTCAGGAGGAATGCGTGGTGCCACGCATTGGCGACGTTTATGCAGCCTTGCCTGCGATCACGGGCAAACTTGAACTCGAGTATGAAGGTGAAATGCGAGGCGCCGATAATGTTGCGCGCGAAATCATTCGGACCGCGATTGCAAAGACATTCGACCGCTACTATGAAGGCGTCAACATGAACCAAGTCGTCCAGTGGTTCGACCTGGGTGGGGAAATCAAGTTGCCGGACAGTGCTGGAGCGGGCGCAGTAATTGAATTGTTGCGTGGAATTCAAGGTTTGCACGAGAAACTCGGGGCTCTCGGCGTGAAGAACAGCGATCCCGCCGAACTTCAGGTATCCGCGGCAGAATTCGTCCTGGAGGGCCTGCACGCGCACAAGCGTATTGGGCGAAACGAGGAACGGGTATTCTCGGCTGGCGAGAAACCGCCCCGGCGTGCTGAACCGAGCTTCGCTCGAGAAGAAGAGCGGGAGCGTCCGACTCGCAGAAGGCCGTTCAACTAGTCTGTACAAATCAGAACGCGGCAGCATACACCCGGTTTGATATTTAAGTACTGTCCGTTATGAAGTTCATCCGATATTCAAAATACGTTCCTGATCCGGCATCCGAGTTGAGCACCCAGGACTTGCTCAGTGCGTTGTCGGATTTTCTGCTGAATAGCGGGTTCCAAAATCCGTACCAAAGTTTTTATGAGTTGCCGAATGACGAGCAGACACTTGAGGAGTTGCGACGGGCCGTCGAGAATGCGCTGCTTAGCGAGGACATGCTTGACGAGTCCATGCGAGAACGACTTCAGCAGATGAAAGAAGACGGCTCACTCGACGATCTCATTGAGCAACTCATCGAACGACTGGAGCAGGAAGACTATATATCCGTCGAGAACCCGCCGGATCCGTCTCAGCGCCCCGGTGTGGGGGGGCAGGTTGGACGTTCGCAGTCCCAAGTGAAGTTCGAAATCACGGATAAGAGCCTTGATTTTCTCGGATTCCGAACGCTGCGAGATCTGCTTGGATCGTTGGGGAAATCAAGCTTCGGTCGCCACGATACACGGGACATGGCAACCGGAATCGAGGCAAACGGAGCCTCGAAGCGATACGAGTTCGGGGACACCCTGAACCTCGACATCACGGAAACACTCTCGAATGCGATACAACGAGAAGGCTGCAATCTTCCGCTGAAGCTTGAGTACTCAGACCTGCAGGTACACCAATGTGAATATCAGTCGTCGTGCGCGACAGTGCTGATGCTGGATTGTTCCCACTCGATGATTCTGTACGGTGAGGACCGGTTCACCCCGGCCAAGAAAGTCGCCATGGCGCTGTCGCACTTGATAAAAACACAGTATCCAGGCGACTCCCTCAGCCTGATCTTGTTTCATGATTCCGCCGAAGAAGTGCCTCTTTCGCAACTGGCACGCGTAAAAGTTGGGCCCTATTACACCAATACGCGTGAAGGTTTGCGACTGGCTCAACGCCTTTTGCAGCGACAGCGGAAAGACATGAAGCAGATTGTCATGATCACTGATGGCAAGCCTTCAGCTCTGACGCTGGAGGACGGCCGCATCTACAAAAATGCGTTCGGGCTGGATCCGCTGGTTGTGAGCCAGACACTCGAAGAGGTTTCCAAGTGCAAGCGAGCCGGCATCATGATTAACACCTTCATGCTCGCTTCGGACTACGGCCTCGTGCAGTTCGTTCAAAAAGTGACTGAGATGTGCCGCGGCAAGGCTTACTTCACGACACCCTACACACTCGGACAGTACCTGTTGATGGACTACATGTCGAGAAAAACGCGCACCATTCACTGAAACTGCGTACACCAGAACTGTTGCCCACCGCCCCGCGTTTATGGAGACTCGGTCCACCAACGCGGGGCATCTTTACTGGCCGGAGAAGCGGAACGGCAATCCTACACCTTCAACCTGGAAGCATCGGGGTCGGCTTGCCCAGACTGCTCTTCTTTCTTCACGGCAGCCTCCGCCGCCTGGAATCCAATCTTCGAATGCGTGCCGTCGCAGAACGGTTTGTTCACTGATGCGCCGCAACGACAGAGAGAAAAAGCAGTCTTTCCGGCAAGATCTACCGCATTCCCGTCGGCATCAACAAGTTGAATGGAACCCTCTGGGGCCTCTACGCGATAGGGACCATTCTTCTTGATCGTAATCTTGACTTCAGCCATTCACACCTCCCTAAGAAAGGTCTGATGCAGTACTCCAGCAGACCGGTTTAGAAGCTTGGATAATGAACTCTCGCCCACCTCTGTTTCCATCGTTAACGCCCCAAACACACGATCTGAGAACGTTGGGAATTTCTCCGAAGTTACGTAACCTTCCCCGGCGATTACTGACGACAGTGCAAGTTTGTGCAGCAATTGTGCGACGAGTTGCCGTACAATCGGCATCCAATCTGAGTACCTGGTCAGAGAACGCGCAAGATCGTTACAGCGCTTCTAGCCGGAAAGAAAGCAGTCCAGTCCAGCAGGCCATGAGAACTTGCGGACGATCGTATCTCCTCCCCAATTGAATACTCGACACCCAGGAGAGCTGCATGAAGAAAGCCACAAAGCTGTCTCTAGCAGGCATACTCGCGTTTGCGATTGGCCTGACTGGATGTGGGGGCGGAGGCACCAAGAACACGACAACGCCCTCCCAGCCACCTCAACAAACACCGACGTTGCTTTCCCTGTCCGTATCGCCTACCGACCACTCGGTTCCGCTAGGCAGAACACAGCAGATGAAGGCAACGGGCACATACAGCGACAACAGTTCGAAGGAACTGACCTCGACGGTCACATGGAAGTCTTCGGACGAAACGATCGCATCGATCAGCAACGCCGGTCTGCTAACCACGCTTAAGAAAGGCTCGGTCACGGTTACAGCTACCTCTGGCACTGTGACGAAGTCCACCGCCGTCAACGTCACGGACCCTGTCTTGGCTTCTATCGTCGTACTCCCCGCCGAGATCTCGCTCGCGTCCGGTCAGACCCAGCAGTTATCGGCATACGGCATTTACAGCGATAACAGCCAGCGCGATATCTCCTCGTTGGTGACCTGGAGTTCGGGTGACGCCACGCTCGTGGATGTGAGTGTCACGGGGCTAGCCGTTGCCAAGAAGCAGGGAGCCACAAAAATTACGGCAAGCTTAAGCGGTATCAGCGGCAACGTCGATCTCACGATTAGTGCAGCCGTTCTGACCCAGGTGGACGTGACACCAGAGCTGGTCTCCATTCCGACCGGTGCAGATCAGCAATTGGTCGCGACAGGCACCTTCTCCGATGGCAGCACACAAGACCTCGTGAACGTGCAATGGAGTTCGGGAGACACCGCGATTGCGACTGTTACTTCGAGTGGAATCGTAAAGGGTGTCGGCGCGGGTACTGTCACGATCACTGCAAAAGTAGGAGATCTGACTGACTCGATGGACCTGACTGTCACTCCGGCGACTCTTGTATCGCTGGCTATCACTCCTTCGGCTCCATCGCTTGCTAAGGGGACATCCCAGCAGTTCACGGCTATCGGCACCTTCACGGATGGGTCGACTCAGGACATCACTTCAAGCGTTACGTGGACTTCCGAAACTCCCGCAGTGGCGACGGTGGACACACTTGGATTCGTCAAAACTCTTGCGGAAGGAAGCACGGTCATCTCTGCGAGTTCCGGCGATACGAGCGGCTCCGCGACTCTGGTGGTCACGTCAGCCGTTATCGCCTCAATCAACGTCACCCCAGCTGATTCGTCCATCGGCATCGGTGGGACGGTGCAATTCGCGGCGACGGGCGTATTTACTGATGCTACGACGCAGGATTTGACAACTCAGGTTACGTGGATATCGTCAGACGCGAGCATCGCGACCATCAACAGCACCGGTTTAGCGAACACAGTTGGAAAAGGAACCGCGAACATCAGTGCTGTGTATGGAAGCGTGACTGGTTCGACGCTGCTCACCGTAACTGACGCGACGCTAACAACTATAACCATCGCGCCTGACAACCCCCTTGTCGCAGTCCACACGAAGTTACGCTTCACCGCGACAGGTCAGTTCAGCGACGGCTCCACGCGCGTTCTTAGCGGCGTAGCCTGGAATTCGTCCAAGCCGAAATTCGCTTCCATCAACGGATCGGGACTTTTGCGCAGTAAGCGTGTAGGCAGCGCCGTAATAAAAGCTACGCTGAACGGGAAAACCGGCACAACAACCGTCACGATTACGAATAGTCCTATCACATCGGTAGTGGTGAGTCCGGCTACGGCGAGCATCAGCGCAGGCGAGAAACAGCAATTCACAGCAACAGGCTACTTCGCCGACAGCGGTTTGCCAGCACAGGACCTGAGCGCGTCCGTATACTGGCGGACCTCCGACTACAACACCGCAACCATCAGCAGTTCGGGCCTGGCTACCGGCGTACGCGCTGGCACCGTGAACATCACCGCAACATACGGTGACCTGGTAAGCGTACCGGCGGTACTGACAGTTAATTAGCCGTCGCTCGCCGCATTACGGCCCTCCCTCCAGGGAGGGCCTTTTTGTGGGATGGACTATGCTGAGCAGCGTTCACGCTGCCGCGCGAGTTCCAGTAGCACGAGTTGAGCGGACGTGCTGATCCCTCAGTTCGTCTTCTTTGTCGAGGTTGAGCACTTCTTCGTAGCACTGGGCGTATCTGGCCACCATCGTGGCGAGTGAAAACTCAGCGGCAACGTACTCTCGCACTGCGGAGGGCCGAAACGTAGTGGCAGCTTCCTGTGCACGGGTTGCCATCTCCGCGGTAGACCGGCAGACCCAACCGGAAACCCCGTCTTTCACGACCTCCTGCACGGCGCCTCCGGGCATGGCAAGCACAGGCGTGCCGCACGCCATGGCTTCGATCATCACCAAGCCGAATGGCTCGTCCCACTGGATTGGGAACAGCATGGCGATGGAGTTTCCAAGGAGCTCATTTTTGGAGGGAAGATCAGCTTCGCCAACGTATTCGATAAACTTCCCATCAAGGTGCGGTCTAATTTCAGAATCGAAATAGTCCCGGTAGATCGGTTGTACTTCACCCGCTATTTTCAACGGTATGCCAGATTTTTTCGCGACCTCGATAGCCAGATGGGTTCCCTTCGGGGGTGCGATTCTGCCAAGAAAACTCAAATAGCCGCCTTTCTTTTCCTGCGAACGATAAAGCGACAGATCAATTCCATGGTGGATCGTGCGCGTGCGTGGCATGGTCTCGCGCAGGCGTTGAAAGTCGCTGATCGTGACGTACTCAACCTCGGGATAAAATTGATAGAACGCGCTAAGGCCCGGCTCGGACGGATGGTGCATCGTGTAAACAAATCGATTACTCACAAAGCGGGAGGTTGCGAGCCCCGGGAGATTGTTCAGGTGAATGATGTCACAATCGCTGGAGGCGTCTCGGATGGCCCACGCCGTATGATTGATGTCCTTAAGATTCGCGTACACTTCCCCTTGGATTGGCCACTGTGATTCTGCATAAATCCAGCGTTTTTCCACGCTTACAGTTGACTCGCCGTTGCAGTAGACGACAACATCTATGCCGAGTTTGCTGAGCCCCTCAGCTAGATGCGCAATGAACAATTCCGTTCCACCGTAGACCTTTGGCGGGACAGGGATGAAAGGCGGGGCTACCAATGCGACTCTCATGTTCTCCTTCGATTGCAGCAAAAGGGTTACTTGCACGACGTGCTACGT
>Ga0196970_1001367_pt1 | contig 17050 bp, 10 predicted proteins | sample S1v_513CmetaG_FD_148672 | JGI IMG/M metagenome (GOLD analysis project Ga0196970, IMG submission 148672) | Soil microbial communities from Anza Borrego desert, Southern California, United States - S1+v_5-13C | ecosystem: Environmental > Terrestrial > Soil > Desert | place: USA: California...
GCAACGCGCATCTGAGGTAAACGACTACCGCGACGACCCCCGAATCAGGGCTAGAGTTGGAGATGAACGCAACCCCGAGAACAGGTCCCCTGACGGCACACGATCGCGTCCGCCGTCACACGCGTGACGACGTCCAACGCCGGATCGATCGTCACCTTGAAAGCAGCATCCGATATCACGCCACCCAGTCGCGCGAGGTGATCAGTGCCCGGATCGAGGCGCTGAGCCGGGAGTGGGATATCGAGCGGGTCCTTGAAACGAACGCCTCGACCCTCGCATTGACGGGAGCCCTCCTGGGCCTGGCAGGATATCGCAAGGCGCTCCTGTTGACCTGTGGCGTCCTTGGCTTCCTGCTGCAGCACGCGATCTCGGGTTGGTGCCCGCCGCTGCCGATTCTGCGGCAGCTGGGATTGCGCACGCAGTCTGAAATTGACCGGGAGATATTCGCCCTCAGATTTTTGCGCGGGGATTTCGACAACGTTCCCGCGCAGCGCGACCAGGGTGAACCGCATCGATCCCAGGAGCTGATTCAATCCCTGTCCGCGTAATCCTAGTTCTTCGACCCAGGTTGGCCGCTTTGGGCCTTCGTCCCGGAAGCCTTCTCGGCCTGTTCGAGCGAGCCGACGTTGAATACGTTCGTGTAACCCATGGCTCTGAGTTCCGTTTCAGCAATCCCGCTTCTGCGGCCAGTCCGGCAGTGCAGCAACAACGCCTGGCTTCTGTCCGGCACTTGCGCAGGCAGTTTGAACTTCAACGTATCCAACGGAATATGAATGGCGTTCGTGAGGTGCTTTGCGTTGTACTCGTCAATGGTCCGGACATCGATCAGCACCGCACCGTTGGTTAGATGGTGTCGCGCCTCTTCTGTTGGAATGATCGGGGCACTGTTCCCGCAGGCGGTTGTTGCGACTAAAAGTGCAAGCGCAATAAGAAAGGGATTCGTCATAGCTGGTTAACGTTACCACACACATCGTTCATCCGTGCAGCCCGCGGTTTCGGGAAAAAGGGAGGTATTCTAAATTTGCATTGCTTATTCAGCACGATTGCGGATTCAATACATCTGTTGCAACTCCGAGGGTTGCACTGAGCGATGCAACTGCTGCCGTCCATTTTCCGTTCCAGAAATCCGCAACCCATTCGCCGTCCGGATTTTGTTGAGACACAGGGCGGCTTGGCGTTGCAGATATGGGGCGAAGAAGGTTACTGGCACGTCGTCGACCACGAGTTTGCTGATGTTTTGGAGCAATTGGCGGAAGTACGCGACATCGAATTGTTGCTGGCGGGCCGGCCTGACTGGAGGCCGCACACACAGGCGATTCGAAGGCAGCTTGGTGTAATGCGCAAAGCAGGAATCGGGGGGCAGGCACCCAGACTCAATGCATCCGCCATTGAGAACGTGACGATCAATCTGACGATGGGATGCAATCTCCACTGCCGGTCCTGTTACGTGCCTGAGGACTTTCGAAGCGTCGCAACACGCATCAATCCGTCGCGCTCACTCGCGTTTCTCGACGATTTGCAGCCGTGTTTCAGCCCCAACGCCACGATCACGTTACTCGGCGGTGAGCCGTTCCTGCATCCCAGCGCGCTGCGCGAGATTGGCAGCTGGGCGCTTCAGCGGAATCTTCCCTGCAACGTCTCGACGAACGGAACGGTTCTCAACGATGCCATTTTGAAAATTCTCCAGGACATGCGACTGGATGTGCAGGTGTCACTCGATGGTGCCACGGCGCAGACGAACGATGCGATCCGCGGAGCCGGGACGTTTTCGAAAGCCACGGCAAGCGTGCGCCGCCTTGTTGAGGCTGGAATTCCGGTGACTTTGTGCATGGTCTGCTGTGAGCAGAATCTTTTGGAGATCGGCAGCTATTTTCATCTTGCCACCCGCCTCGGAGCGCGGGATGTCCGGTTCATCCCCTTGAAGAAACTTGGGACTTCATCCAAGGGATCGCTGAAACCTGCTTCGCAACTGGAAATCGTAAAGGCAATCTGTCGTGAACTGGATGAGGAACCCGCGTTTCGGCCGATGTGCCGCACGGATGTTTATTCCATCGTGAAAGCCATGCTGCGCGACAGTTCGCGTCGGACCACGTGCGGCACAGGCACGCAGACATTGCTGATCCACGCCGACGGCACCGTGTTTCCCTGCATCAATACAACGATTCCCACGCTGGCGTTGGGCAGCGTTCATGAAGGATCGCGGGAGGTTCTCGCCCGCGGCGCGGCATTCGGAGCTCGACTATCGCTCGATTCGGCGGCGCATCCGTGTCATGGCTGCAGCGTGAAGCGCTGGTGCCTTGCGGTTTGCCCAGGCGAAACGCTGCAGCGCGAAGGGAGTCTTGATCAGCCGCATTGGAATTGCACGACGCACGCAACACCATCCGGTTCGTGATGTGGCGATTAGCGCACGAAACGCAGTCCGTTGAGCAACACATAGCAAGGAGCCTGATATGAAAATCGTGACCTACAGCGAAGTGCCGGAAAAAAGTGGTCCCTACATCCATCTCGCCTATACATCCGCGAGCGCGCAATACCAGGTGCACGGCATGTTCGGATCCGGTGTGATGATGGGGATTCTTTACCTGTTTATCCTCGTAACTGCGACGGCTGCGAAAGTCCCAGCGAGTTTTCCCCGGGCGTGGCGATGGTTTTCAATCGTGTTTGTCACAATCACGATCAGCCTGCTCGTGTTTTCATTTTTCATCCCGACGTTCACTCGCGGCCGGTAGGTGCGCTGGGAGCCGCTGTCCCACGCGGACCAGAGGCGAGACTCGGGCGCGTTCTGCCGCAGGAGGAGCGTGGCGTTTACGCCGCTTCAGTGCGCGAACCCCGAAGGGCAATCAATTCACACGATTCGGAGCGCCCGTTGAGGCGACCTGAAGAGCCCGTGCTCCGCGGCAGCGTAGTATGAACCCTCCGTGCGCCAAAAGTAACTGTTACCCGGGAACCCTCCCTTTGAAGGGCTTCAGTGTTGTCAATCGTGAATACCACCGATACGTTGCAGCTGGACGATGAGTTCGGCCCAATTAATTTCCACGCTGGCCTCCAGTGGTTGCGAAGTGGCCTTCGACAATATCACCCGGCAACTTTATGCCACCGACGCATCGATTTATCAGGTTGAACCCGTTGCAGTTGCATTTCCCCGCGGCGTAAAACAGATCTGTTCTTTGTTCAAGGCGGCGGACGAAGCCGGCATTGGGATCATTCCCCGCGGAGCAGGCACAGGTCTGTCCGGAGGAGCAATCGGTGAGGGACTGATTGTAGATTTCGCGCGGCACAATCGCCAGATTCTCGCGCTGGATCTGGAACGGCGCACCGTTCGCGTCGAGGCTGGCGTCGTCCTGGATCAGCTCAACCACTTTCTCCGCGGATATAACCTGCGCTTTGGACCCGATGTAGCCACCGCTTCCCGCGCCACGATCGGCGGCATGATTGCCAACAACTCCAGCGGTTCCCATGCGCCTTTTTATGGCGTGACCGCTGATCACGTCGACGGCATGGATGTCGTGCTGTCGAGCGGCAAATACGCGAAGATCAGTGAATCTCACGACACGATGCCGCAACAGAGGGATCTTCTCGAAGACATTGTCCAATTGAATTCGCTGCTGATTGAGGAACGTTTTCCGCGAGGCCTCACAAAGCGGTGGCCGGGTTATCCACTGGATCGTTGCGTCCGAAACCCCAACAAGGTCCTGCAAGTGCTGTGCGGCAGCGAAGGCACGCTGGCGCACATCGTCTCTGCGGAACTCAAGCTTGTGCCGGTGCCGGATGAAAAAGGCCTGGTGTTGCTGTTCTTCAATTCGATCACGGAAGCGATGCAGGCTTCCGTTGAGTTGCTTCGCCTCGCGCCAGTGGCCATCGAGCATCTCGACCGGGTCCTGCTCGATGAGACTCGCGGGCAGCTTGAGTTTCAGGCCGCACGCGATCTTCTGGAACTTGACCGCGTCCCATGCGAATCGATCCTCGCCGTTGAATTCTTCGATCACGTCAGCGACAAGATCGCCTCGGTCCGCGCCCGTCACCCGAATGTTCGAATCAAAGCCATCCAAACGCAAGTGGGCGCCGATCTGTTCTGGGGCTTGCGTCGCGCGGGTTTGTCGTTGCTCACGGGCCGCAAAGGTGCCGCAAAGCCGGTGGCGGGAATCGAAGACGCCGCCGTGCTCCCTCAACACCTGCCCGGCTACGTGAGTTCGCTGCAAAAGATCCTGTCTGACATCGGCGTGACGGCTTCGTTCTACGGCCACGCAGCTTCGGGCCTGTTGCATGTTCGACCCGTCCTGAATCTGCGGGATCGCGACGACCTTCGGAAATTCCGTCACATCGCAAATGAAGTCGCCGCGCTCGTAAAACACTTCAAGGGTTCGCTGGCCGCCGAGCATGGTGTCGGCATCGCGCGAACGGAGTTCATGGCGGGCCAGGTGGGCGATGACATCCTGAACCTCATGCGTGAGATCAAGCAGTCGTTTGATCCGCACAACCTGATGAATCCGGGAAAGATCATCCCGGACGATCGCTACGAATTCGACGGCGACCTGCGCGCGAGACCTGGCCATGAAGTTCAACTGCCATTCACCCCTTTGCTGGCGTTTGCGGCCCGGGACGAATCAATCATCGCGAACCTCGAGCAATGCAACGGCTGTGGCGGGTGTCTCAAGGAAAAGCCGACGATGTGTCCCACGTACATCGCCTCAGGCGATGAAAGCCTGTCGACGCGGGGCCGCGCCAACTTGATTCGCGCGGCGCTCGAATTGCGCGGCCTTGCAAACGGCGATCCCCTGGTTTCGGCGGAATTGGAGACTGCGTTGTCGAGTTGTCTGGCGTGCAAGGCGTGCACTCACGAATGTCCATCAAACGTGAACATGGGGTTGATCAAAGCGGAATTGCAGTACGCGCGGATCCGCCGGCGCGGACTGTCCCTGCAGGAGCGCTTGTTCAGTTCCATCGATCTTCTCGGCAAGGCTGGCTGCCGCATTCCGCTTGTCGCGAACCAGTTCCTGGATTCTTCGATCATGCGCTTTCTCGGCGATCGCATTTTGGGAATCACGTCCGAGCGCAAACTGCCGCACTACACCCGCCAGCGATTCGATCATTGGTTTTGGAAACGAGCCAGGCCGGTCCCGACTCGCGGCCGCGTAATCCTTTGGGACGACACCTTTGTGCGTTATCACGAGCCGGGGATTGGAATGGCGGCGGTGAAGGTTCTGGAAACGGCCGGCTTCAGTGTTGATCTCGTTTCGGGCCGCAAGTGTTGCGGTCGTCCGGCGTTCAGCGTGGGCAATCTCGACGAGGCCATGCGCCTTGGCGCGCATAACCTGGCGCTTCTTGCGGGGGATGCGGATGCGGCGCCCATATTGTTCCTCGAACCGTCGTGTTACTCCATGTTCGTTGAGGAATATCGCGAATTGAAACTTCCCGGCGCCGAAGCAATCGGGCAGCGATGCTACATTTTTCAGGAGTTCATCGAAGCCCTGCTCACGCAGGAACCCTCTGCCTTGCCCTTCAACCACAACGCCGAGCGCGTGGTCATTCATGTCCATTGCCACTTAAAGTCGCGCCTGCATTCCGGCTACTTGCAACGGCTGATTGAACACTTGCCCCACCGTACGATCAACGTGCTGGATACCGGGTGTTGCGGAATGGCGGGAAGTTTCGGCGCGCTCAAGTCGAAGTACGAATTGTCGCTTAAAATCGCCGAGCCTTTGATCAAGGAGATCAAGGGACAACCTTTCGGAACGATCTTCGTCACGTCTGGCGCCAGCTGCCGCCATCAGGTTCTGCACCTCACGCCAATCAAGTCAAAGCACATGGCAGAGTTGCTGGCGGACGCGCTGGAGTGATCGTGCGAACGAAACGTTCGCGGGCTACTTGAGACGGGGGAAGAACGCGTGTGCCGTGCTGCAGGTCATTTCGCTGAGTTCCTCGAGAGAGCATCCTTTGGCCTGCGCAACCGCTTCCGAAAGTTCCTTCACGTATGCGGGTTCACAGCGCTTTCCACGATACGGAACTGGAGCCAGGAACGGCGAATCAGTTTCCAGCATGAATTTTCCGGGAGGCGTCGCCGCAATGGCGTCCCGCACGTTTTGGCCGTTCTTGAATGTCGCGATTCCCGTGAAACTGACGATCGAATTCAATGCCAGAATCCGGTTCAGGGTGGAGATTTCGCCAGCAAAGCAATGGAAAACGCCGCGCACGCGATCGCCAAATGGTTGCAGCAGCGACAAGGTGTCTTCCACGCAATCGCCGCGCTGGTGAATGACGCAGTTCAATCCTGTCTCCACGGCAACCTCCAGATGCTGCCGGAAAAGCTCAGCCTGCCGCTGCTTGTAACGCGCGTCGTCCTCAACGCTGCCCCCCGCCTGTGTGCTCGGGAGGCGATAATAATCGAGGCCGGTTTCTCCCAGCGCCACGACCTTCGGATTCGCTGACAGCGTTCGCAGTTCGCCGCGAATATCCTGCGGGGCTTCAAGGGCATCTGAGGGATGCCACCCAATCACGGCGTAGACGCACTCGAATTGTTCTGCAAGCGACACCGCGCGGCGGCTGCTTTCCAGGTTCGTTCCAATCGACAGGATCCGATGAATGCCCGCTGCCTGTGCGCGCTCCACCACCTGCGGGAGTTCAGCGGCGAAATCGGGATAATCGAGGTGTGCGTGAGTGTCGTAGAAAATCGGCATGCCGAAACGCGAGGTCTATTTCGCCGCGGGCGTGAGATCCTTCACGAGCTGCTCGTAACTTGCGGCAGCCTCTTTCTTGCCCAGCCGATTCGCAAGCTGGGCAAGTTTGCGGTAGACGTCGATCATGCCGGGATAATCCCGGTTTTCCTCACGGATGGGCGAAAGCGCATCGACCGCATCCTGGAATCGTTCGAGTTCCGTCAGCTTGTCCGCAAGCGCGAGGCGGATGCGCAGGCGCTGCTCGGGTGAGGGATTGAGCTTGAGCGCGCGGTCCCACATTTCAGCTGCCGATGAAGGCTTGCCACCGACGGAATACATGTCCGCGAGTTTTTCCGTAAGCACCGGGCTTTCCTTCGTGAGCGGAACCTGCTCCAGGAAATACATCATTTGCGGCAGCGGCTGGTTGCGGGCGAGGTTGAGATTCACGAGCCGCAGGAACGACCACTCAAGCCACTTGCTTTTCGACGCGGCAAGTTCCTCATGGAGCTTTTGGGGCGGGTGCGCCATGGGGCGGTAAAGGGGATCGCCAACAACCGTGGTCATCCACGAGAGCATGGTTTGAGAGGCATACGCTGACTGCGCGAAGTTGAATCCGTGAAATAGAAAGCGCCCTGCGAACACCGCGATATCCGGCGTGCCGCCAAGATACGGTTCCGTGACCGAACCCATCGATACCGTTGCACCCTTTGCGAGCAACGGTCCCACCCAGTGCCTGGTGGTGGAGCGAATGTTTGCAGCGCTGTAGGAATGCAGGTGATACGCAAACGCACCGGGCATGAACTCCACGTTTTCGCGCGTGAACGGGCCGGAAACATCGTTGTTATACCAGCCCGCATAGAACGCAATCTGGCTCATTGGAAACGTCGCGGGGAAAGCCCACGAATTGCTTTCCACAATTGTTTCAAATCCAGTGTGGCGGCAGATTTCTGCCGCTCCGCGCATCCACGCATCGCCCACCGCATAATTGGAATCGGAAATGTTGCGAATGTCGATGTAGGCGCGGCCCCACAGCCCATTTGCTTCAGCCTGGAGCGCCTTGTCCACCAGGCCCTTCGCAATTTCCGCAGTCGGCCCGTCAAGCCGCGTTACCATCAACAGCCCGTTGGTCGCGGCAAAACGCGCCTCGTTCGTGGCGCCGTACAATGGATTGGGCAGCGGGCCGGTCAGGCCGATGCGCGACTCGAGCACCGGCAGCAGCGACAATTCGCTGTCGACAGCGGCTTCATTGCGGCGCAACTCCGCCTGCACCGACAGGGTGTGTTTTTCCTTGAGGCCTTCCTCGGGTTTGATCCGAAACGGCACGCCGTAACAGAGCACGGCGTAATTAATCTTTGATTCCGACGGCTTCCAGATCACGCGTGAGGCTTCGTTGCTGTTTCCGCGAATAATTTCTGAACGAATCCGCCAAAGTTTCAGATCCGCGATTTTCTTCGCGAGCGGCTTCTCCAGTTTGTCGCGATATTCGTTGCGACTGATGTCGTTCTCGGTCGTGAGACTGAAACCGAACACCTGGCTGGCCGGAACCTTCCGCGCCTTCGCGTAATGCTCGGCAACCTCCTTGGACTCGGGAACCTGGGTGTTGTAGACGACGATGACCTGGTCGCCTGGATTTTCAGCGGCGCTCGCGAATGCGGCGAGTCCAATGGCCGCCGCTGCGAGAAGATTTCCTGGCAGCGATTTCGAAATAAACAACTTCGATCTGTTTGCCCAAATATGTTTGCTCATGATACAGGTCCGCTTCGATGGTGCGTCGCGCAGTGTCCACGTGGAATTGACGCGAACATACACACGCAAACGATTTATTCCAAATCGATCTTCAAGCCATCCCAGGCAAAATGAACTCCCGCCGGCAGCTCTGCCTGGGCGACGTCGTGATCGTAATCGTGCGTCAGATGCGTGAACCACGTCTGTGCCGCGCCAATCCTGCGAGCCGCCGTGAGGGCCTCGTCGAGGCACATGTGCGTGGGATGCGGCTTGTAGCGCAAGGCGTCCAGGACTGCCACGTCCGCGCCACGCGCCGCCTCGAGAGCCGCGGGCGGGATCTCCTTGCAATCGCTGTAGTAGGCCAGCCGCTTGCGCCCGTTTTGCAGAAAAACGTAGCCATTCGTCATCAGGCTTCCATGCGGCAGGGAAAACGGGTGGATTTCCAAATCGCCCAGCTTGAACGGCCCGTCAACGATGTGCGGTTCAGGCATGAAATATCCCTTGGGCCATGGACCGTCGTGGAACGCATACAGGAAAACTCGTTTCAACACGTCCATCGTCTGCTGGTTTGCATAGATCGGCAGCGGCACACCGCCGCGCAGATCACAAAATCTCCGGCAATCGTCCAGTCCCATCATGTGGTCGGCATGCGGATGCGTGAACACAACGGCGTCGAGCCACCCAATCTTCTCCCGCAGGCATTGAATGCGAAATTCCGGGGGAGTGTCCACGACCAGCTTTACGTGCTCGGTGGCCACGTAAATGGCGGGGCGTGTTCGATGATTCTTCGGGTTTGCGAGAAACTCCGGCGGGTAATCAAGCCCGATGATGGGCACGCCCTGCGACGTTCCCGAGCCGAGGAAAGTGAACGAGAAAGCCATGGTCAACGGAGCTCGTCGAACACACAGCAACGTTCATGTCGTCCCCGAGCGGAATGGGTTGAGTAAATGCGTGCCGAATCCAGGAGTTCGCCGCCCCGCGGCTTTTTCAAATTCTCTTTGCTCAACAAGTTCATATTGGCTCAAACTCAATTCAGCGACTCTAGCCATGTTAACTGTGCTGCGCATTAAAAACCTCGCCCTGGTGGCGGATCTCACGCTGGAACTGCAGCCCGGCTACAACGTGATCACGGGCGAGACTGGCGCAGGCAAATCAATCATCATCGGCGCCCTCAATCTCGTCCTCGGCCAGCGCGCCGATCGAACGCTCATCCGCAGCGGCAGCGACAGTTGTTCGGTCGAAGCCGTGTTCGATGTCCGCGGCTTGAAATCCCCGCTTGCCCAGTTTCTCTCCGACAACGGCCTGGAGCCTTGCGACGACGAGCAACTCGTGCTGAAACGAACCTTCAGCGCCGCGGGATCGAACCGCCAGTTTGTCAACGGTTCACCCGCCACGTTGAGCGCCCTCGCTGGAATTGGAGAATGGCTCGTCGACATGCACGGCCCGCATGATCACCAATCGCTGCTGCATCCTTCGAACCAGTTGCGGATACTCGACGCCTTTGGCGGGCTTGCTGCAGATCGCGCTGCGTTCGCCGAGCTCGTCACACGTCGTGCAACGATCGAGAATGCCAAGGCATCCTTGATTGTTGACGAACGCACATACGCGCAACAACTCGATCTCCTGCGATTCCAGGCGAACGAGATTTCAGCGGCGCGGCTGCAGCCGGGTGACGACGTCTCGATCGAGGAAGAATACCAGCGCGCCAGCAACGCCGCGCGATTGCTGCAACTCACCCAGGCCGCGCTGGATGTGCTGGCCGAGAACGAGGATTCATTGCTGACGCAGGCCGGCGCCGTCGGACGTACGCTGAACGAGCTCCAACGGGTCGATTCCGCCGCATCCTCGCTTGTGGCACAGCACGAAGCGGCTGTCGGTTCGTTGCACGAGCTGCAGGCGGAATTATCGCACTACCTGGATAAACTCGACCTTGACCCTGAACGGCTGCAGCAGCTCGAGGAACGCATCAACCTGCTGCACTCGCTCAAGCGGAAATATGGCGGGAGCGTGGCTGATGTGATTGCGTTCGGCCACGAGGCTGCCCAGAAGCTTCGAACGTTGGAACAACGCGATGAGGAACTCGCGCGATTGAATGCCCAGTTGGAGAAACTGGATGCGGAACTTGCAAAAGCCGGCAACGCCTTGTCTGCGAAGCGCCGCAGCGTCATTCCAAAATTGAGCAAAGCCGTAAGCCAGCAGTTGAGCGATCTCGGATTCAAGCAAAGCCGCTTGAACGTGGCTCTCACGGGCGATGCCGCCGCGGGCAGGATCGCGGCGGGAACGATGCGCTGGAAATCCGACGGATTGGACGAGATCGAATTTCAATTCGCGCCGAATCCCGGCGAGCCCGCCAAGCCGCTGCGCGCGATCGCGTCGTCGGGCGAACTCGCGCGCGTCATGCTCGCGCTGAAAACCGTGCTGGCGGCGGAAGACGAAATTCCCGTGCTCGTGTTTGACGAGGTGGATGCGAACGTGGGCGGGGAGACGGCGCACGTTGTCGGCGACAAGATGCGGCAGATCGCGAAAAAACGTCAGGTTCTTTGCATCACGCATCTCCCGCAGGTGGCCGCGACTGCGGCGGCGCATTACGTGGTGAGCAAGCAGACAAGGGACGGCCGCACGATTTCTGAGATCCGGTCGCTGGAGAAAAAGGAACGTGTGGCGGAGTTGTCGCGAATGCTGGGCGGCCAAACCGACGCGGCCCGCAAACATGCTGAAGCGTTGTTGCGGGAAAGTCATTAATCCACCGTCCACCATGGACAACGGACAGTGATCCGCCACAAAGAATTCAAGGACGATCGCTGTATCTGTTTGACACAGTGCGGTTTAGCAACATCCTACACGCAACCACTCCACTGAAGCCGTTGTATTTTGAACATGGGCGTTGTATGGATGCGAATGTCAGCGATGCTGACGCTGCTGAGTCTCAATCACTTCTCCACGGCGCTGTCCGCTGAACCCGCAGGATCACCGGAACAGGGCAGTATCACCGCTTACAAGCGGATGAGCCTTGAAGAGTTGATGAACATGGACGTCACCTCCGTCTCGAGGAGGGCTGAACCTTACACACACGCACCGGCCGCGATCCAGGTCGTGACAAGCGAGGATATCCGCCGTTCCGGCGCGACGAGCATTCCCGAGGCATTGCGTCTCGCGGATAATCTTCATGTCGCCCAGAAAAACGCCCACGACTGGGCAATCAGCGCCCGCGGATTCAACACCGAGCTCGCCAACAAGATGTTGGTGTTGATCGACGGCCGCGCCGTCTACACCCCGCTCTTCTCCGGCGTCTTCTGGGATCGACAGGATTACCTGCTCGAGGATCTGGATCGAATCGAAGTGATCAGCGGCCCCGGCGGCACGCTCTGGGGCGCTAACGCGGTGAACGGCGTGATTAATATTATCACCAAAGGTTCGAAGGAAACGCAGGGCCTCTACATTGAGGGAGGCGGCGGAACCCAGCCCCGCGGATTTGGCGGTGTCCGCTACGGAACGATGATCTCTTCCAATACAGCGTTGCGCGTGTATGGAAAGTATTTCGATCGCGACAACGAAGAATTCATCGGCGGATCCAAAGCAAATGATTCCTGGTGGATGGGGCAGGGCGGCTTTCGCGCTGATTCCGAATTTTCAGATGGAAACACATTCACGTTGCAGGGCGATTACTACGGCGGCGAGGAACGGATCACCACCGGCGGGGACGCTGAGGTAAGCGGCGGGAACATTCTCGGTCGATGGACGCGGCAGTTTTCGGACGAATCCGACATGCGGCTCCAGTTGTACTACGACAAAACCTATCTGTCGCTTCCCGTGCCTGCATCAGTTGCGAACGGCGTCGAGCTTGCCCCGGCGGGAACGCTTGTGGACACACTCGATACATACGACATCGATTTCCAGCATCGCTTTTCCGTATTGGAACGAAACCGCCTGGTGTGGGGGATTGGGTATCGCTTCACCCACAACGAGGCCGACAACGCGCCTGCACTGGCTTTTCTCCCTGCAGAGTTGGAGCGCAGTTTGTTCAGTGGATTTATTCAGGACGAAATTCGGGTGCTGGAAAACGTTTTCATCACTTTGGGGACGAAGATCGAGCACAACGATTACACGGGATTCGAGTTCGAACCCAACGTTCGCGCGCAGTGGAACGTCGCATCCAACCACATGATCTGGGCGGCGGTTTCGCGCGCGGTTCGCACCCCTTCGCGTGTGGAACGGCACGAACGGCTTCCCACGCCAAACCTGTCGCCGGTCATCGAGAACCTCCTGGTCGGCAACGGCGGCTTCGATTCTGAGTCGGTTCTCGCGTATGAAATTGGCTACAGGTCGCAGCTGCATCCGCGGTTGTTCACGTCTGTGTCGGCGTTCTACAACGACTACGACGATCTGCGCAGCACGAGTCCGAGTCCGCCGCCTGCACCGCTTGGCTTCCCCTTCATGTTCCGCAACGATCTGGAGGGCGAGACGTATGGGGTTGAGTTCAGCCTGACGTATCAAGTTCTGGATTGGTGGCGCGTTCGCGGCGGCTACACATTTCTGGGTGAGGACATTCGGCTCAAGGATGGGCGGGTGGACATCAACAACGCGCTCAACGAAACGGCTGATTCGCGGCATCGGTGGTCGCTGCGATCGTCGATGGATTTTGGGCACGACGTTGAACTGGATGCTGGCCTGCGGTGGGTGGACACCTTGCGTTTCAACAACAACGGAACGGCGGGTGAGGTCTCAGATTACCTGGAACTGGAAGTGCGTCTTGCTTGGCGGCCGACCGAGCATCTGGAGCTTTCGATTGCTGGCCAGAATCTTTTACATGAGCGGCACGCCGAGTATGCGACATCAAATCCAGCTGCCCGCGAAGAAATCACCCGGAGCATCTACGCGAAGGTAGCATTGGACTTCTGACCAGCGATACGACCCGCCACATCGGGGAGGGCATTGGGCATTAACGCCAGCGCGAATGGCAAGAGAGGCAGAGAAGGCACGAAGCGCAAAACGGGAGAACCACGAAAAACACGAACCACACGAAAAAGGCGACGTCAGGAACCTCACGCTAACGGGGCAAGGGTCGCGAAGGTGGCAGAGAAGACAAGAAGACCTCTTGTGTCACCGTTTTGCCGTTTCAGTGTTTTCCCGCCGAGTCAACCGTCAGACCCAGCAGTCGGCGCGTATGGACGCTTGGAGTCCAGCCTTCAGGCTGTTTTCCGGACACCCTGAAGGGTGCACACCCAGCGCATGGTGTCCACGCTTTAGCGTGTCCCAATCTCACACCTCCGCAGCGTTCCCTAAACGAGTGGCTTCTCTGGTGTCGCCACGGCAAGTAGCTGGGGAGAAAGCCTTGCTACAATTTGAATACCGAAACTTGGCCCATGGCGCGATTTTTGATGCCGCTTATTGATGCATACGGTTTCATCTGAGTTCGGAAATGCCCGGTGTCTGCAAGAGATTCGCCCTCGTATGGACTCGAAAACACCGCTGAAAAATCGCTCCATGGACCAAATTCTGAACAGAATCCATCGTAAGAATCTGATTCGCAGAATCTTGCTGTGGCGACACCAGAAGAAGAAATGTCCTACGCGAAGGTAGCATTGGACTTCTGACCAGCGATACGACCCGCCACATGGAGGAAGGCATTGGGCATTAACGCCAGCGAATGGCAAGAGAGCCGGAGAGAAGGCACGAAGCATAAAACGGAGAACCACGAAAAACACGAACCACACGAAAAAGGCGACGTCAGGAACCTCACGCTAACGGGGCAAGGGTCGCGAAGGTGGCAGAGAACACAAGAAGACCTCTTGTGTCACCGTTTTGCCGTTCAGTGTTTTCCCGCCGAGTCAACCGTCAGACCCAGCAGTCGGCGCATATGGATGCTTGGAGTCCAGCCTTCAGGCTGTTTTTCGGACACCCTGAAGGGTGCACACCCAGCGTACGGTGTCCACGCTTTAGCCCGACTTCCGCTATTCGGGTATGTGTGAACTCGCTGAAATGCGCCATTGAAGAACGGCATCGAACGGCGTGAGATCGGTAAAAACCCGATAAACACTCCAACAATCAGGACTGCCTCGTTTTCCGCACGGTAACTCAAGCGGCTGTATAAACACTCGCCTCGCGCTCGGGATAGCTCTCGTAAATGTGCTCGAAGAGGGCGGAGCACTTTTGCTGGTAGAGCGGCTTGTCGTAGGCGCGTGGCAGTCCGGTATCGAGCACGTCCTCGATGGCGAGCTTCAGCTGAGATCGCGCGGATGACTTCTGACGCCAGTTGAGCACCAGCAAAGACTTCAACCGGTTCAGCAGTTCGCGGGAAACCTTCTTCACCTCGGCACGTTCCTCGGCGCTCAGGTCCGGGGCTGGACGCGTGAGGATGTCGAAGATGACCAGTTCCTCTTCGCTCATGTTCTCGCGCACATGGCGTTGCTGTTCATCCGTCAGACTGCGGCTCAATTTGAGCAATTCCTCGAACAACTGTTCGATGTTGCGGCTGCCGGCATTGTAGGACTCGATTAATTCTTCAAACTTTTCGGCGAAATTGGCGCGCGTCTGATTCAGGCGAATCAATTTTTCCAACATTGCCCTTATCGCCGCCTTCAAAACTTCAAGGTCCGTGTTCTTGTGTTTGGATTCCTTGAAGCGCCGCGCGAGCGCCTCGAAATCAATCTTCGACAGGTCCATCACCGGAGCGGGCTTCTCGGGCATGTCCACGCCCCTGATTGAGGCATCAAGCAACTTGGCAATGTCGCCCAGAACCGCGGTAATGTCCGCCGGGTTCGGGTTCTGCTTCGCGCGGATGGCATCGGCAATGGCATTGAGGCAGGTGACGCGCGCCGCAAACTCCAGCGCCGCCGGATCGGGCTTCACTGCGCTGTAAAGCGTGTTCACGATGCGCTCGTGACCGAAGAACTTCCGCCGCAATGGGTCGGGTGAAATCAACGCGTTGACCGCGTCGTCAATCCGCTGCAAACGCTCCATGCAACCTGAAGCGAGTTGTTCGATGGCCGGAAGAATCACCTGGTGCGTTGCGCAGAATGCGGTCGCGTCATCCACCGCTTTGCGCAGGTCTGCGACCAGCTTCGCTTTGTTGCGCACCGGATTCCTGCCACCCTTGCCAGCGCCGTAAATGGCGAGCGCCTTTTCCAGCGACGCGAAGACGTTCGCGTAATCCACGATCATGCCGCTGTGCTTGCCGGGAAAGACCCGGTTCGCCCGGGCGATGGTCTGCATCAATGTGTGATTCCGCATCGGCTTGTCGAGATACACGGCCGAACAACTTGGCGCGTCGAAACCGGTCAGCCACATCGCACAAACAAAAACGAGCCGCAGCGGGTCTTCAGGGTCCTTAAACTTCTCGTCCAGCGGCGGCTGGGAGTCATTCATTCTCTGGCGATGCGGAACGATGTTCAAACCGTGTTTTCGCATCTGCTCAATTTCGTTCTGACCAGGGGAAACAATCAGCGCCATGTCCGTTGAATCCAGCACTTCGAGCTGACGCTGAAATTCTTGAATCTTCTGAGGATCGTAGGTGCCGAAGCGTGTTAGCCCCGTTTTCGAGGCCTTCGGATATACCGTCAGCTTCTGAATCTCCTTCCGCACCCGCTCGCGTTCTGCTGCCCAATGCTTCTGCACCTTGTCGTGCATTTTGAGCGCGGTGGCCTTGTCAATGGACACCACGATCGCCTTGCCGATGAAGCCGCGCCCGAGGAAATGCCGCACGATGTCCTGGGCCACCGTCTCCAGCCGGTCATCGCGCGTGAGGATGTGGTATTGCTTGCTCAATTCTCGTTCGAGCTTCGCCTCCTGCTCTGGGTCGAGTTCCGCCGCCTCAATAAGGTTGTAGATGTCCTCGTTCAGGTCCGGGTTCACGAGCTGCAACTCCGGCGTGCGGTTCTCGTAGAAGAGCGGCACGGTCGCGCCGTCCTCGACCGATTGCTGGAAGTCGTAGATGGAAACGTAATCACCGAACACCTCTTTGGTGCGTTCCTCACCGGCGATGAGCGGCGTGCCCGTGAAGGCGAGAAACATTGCCTTGGGCAAGGCCGCGCGCATGTTCAACGCCAGCGTGTCGTATTGACTGCGATGCGCTTCGTCCGTCAAAACTATGACATCCGAACGCTCATTCAGCATCTCTGCTGAACCGAACTTTTGAATCAGCGTGAACACATACCGTTCGTTACCCCGCAACAGAGCCTTCAAATGCTCCCGGCTTTCCGCATGGCAAAGTGCCGCGTCCGAGACCGCACCCGTAGCGGCGAACGTCTTGGCGATCTGGTCGTCCAGTTCCACGCGGTCGGTCACGACCACGAACGTCCAGTTGCCCGCCACCTTGCGCAGCACCTTCTGCGCGAAGAACACCATCGAGAAGGATTTCCCCGAACCTTGGGTATGCCAGAAGACACCCACGCCGTTCGGATGTAGCGGCGGCCTTCCCAGCCTGCCGTAGAGCCGGGCATCCTGCCCGGCGGCGTCCGCGTTCGATAGTGCCAGCGCGTTGGATTGTTCGACGACCTTTCCGGGTGGCAAGATGCCACCCTCTACGGCAGGCAGGATGCCTGCCGCCAGTGCGCTTGGGATACAACGCACATCGCAGGGTGAGAGTCCCTGTCTGGCGGCGCTTCCCGCCAGAGACTGAAGGTAACTGCGGTTCAGAAATGAACCGTGGAGAGCAACTGGAAGTAAACGGATAG
>Ga0196970_1001368_pt1 | contig 17045 bp, 12 predicted proteins | sample S1v_513CmetaG_FD_148672 | JGI IMG/M metagenome (GOLD analysis project Ga0196970, IMG submission 148672) | Soil microbial communities from Anza Borrego desert, Southern California, United States - S1+v_5-13C | ecosystem: Environmental > Terrestrial > Soil > Desert | place: USA: California...
ACCAGTACATCACCTTCACCACGCCGCCGAACCTGCAGGCCGCGGTGGCCTACGGGCTGGGCAAGGAGGACGCGTACTTCACCGGGCTCGCCGCCGCCATGCAGGCCAAGCGCGACCGGCTGGCGGCGGGACTGCGGGAAGCCGGGCTGACGGTGATGCCGAGCGCCGGGACGTACTTCCTGACCGTGGACATCACATCCATTAGGGCCTCCACCGGCTTCGATGGCGACGACCAGGCGTTCTGCCGCTGGCTGACCGCGGAGGCCGGGGTGACGGCGATCCCGGTCAGCGCCTTCTACGTCGAGAACGCGCCCACCACCGTCATCCGCTTCTGCTTCTCGAAGAGGGACGAGGTGCTGGACGCGGCGGTGGAGCGGTTGAAGGCGCGGTTTGCGTAGGAGTATTGCCCCCACCCCGACCCTCCCACGCTGCGAAGGGGTGGGGGCAGGGTGTCGCGCCTTACCCCGCCATCCCCAGCGCCCCGGCCACACCCTTCCCGTACAGCGGATCGGCTGCGAAGAAGTGCTCCAGCTGCCGCTTCTGGATCGCCGGCGGGGCCATGGACAGGCTGCCGGCGATGTTGCCGACCAGCCGGGCCTGCGCCTCCGGGCCGATCAGGCGGAACAGCGCGCCGGCCTGGGAGACGTCGTCGTTCCCCTCCCGGTGGTCGTAGCGCGCCGCGTCGCCCGAGATGCGCAGCGGCGGCTCACCGGCCGATGGACCGGCCTGCGCCGGGCCGCCGAAGCTGTTCGGCTCGTAGTTCGGACCACGCCCGCCGTTGCCGTCGAAGCGCATGGCGCCGTCGCGCTGGTAGTTGTGCACCGGACAGCCTTGCGGCTTGTTCACCGGCAGCGTGCCGTAGTTGCCGCCCAGCCGGTAGCGGTGCGCATCGGCGTAGGCGAACAGCCGCCCCTGCAGCATCTTGTCGGGCGAGAAGCCGATGCCGGGCACCACGCTGGCCGGGCTGAAGGCCGCCTGTTCGACCTCGGCGAAGAAGTTCTCCGGGTTGCGGTTCAGCACCAGCTCGCCGACCTCGATCAGCGGGTAGTCGGCGTGCGGCCACACCTTGGTCAGGTCGAACGGGTTGATGCGGTAGGTGTCGGCCTCCAGCTCCGGCATGATCTGCACGGACATGGTCCAGGCCGGGAAACGCTTGTCCTCGATGGCGGCGAACAGGTCGCGGGTGGCGTGGTCGGGGTCGATGCCGGCCATGCGCACCGCCTGCTCGGCGGTGAAGTTCTGGATGCCCTGCCTGTTCTTGAAGTGGAACTTCACCCAGAACCGCTCCCCGGCCTCGTTGTAGAGGCTGAAGGTGTGGCTGCCGAAGCCGTCCATGTGGCGGTAGCCGCGCGGCGTGCCGCGGTCGCTGAACAGGATGGTCAGCTGGTGCATCGTCTCCGGCGACAGCGAGAAGAAGTCCCACATCGCCGTGGGATCCTTCAGGTTGGTCTGCGGGTTGCGCTTCTGCGTGTGGATGAAGTCCGGGAACTTCAGCGGGTCGCGCAGGAAGAACACCGGCGTGTTGTTGCCGACGAGGTCCCAGTTGCCCTCCTCCGTATAGAACTTCAGCGCGAAGCCGCGCGGGTCGCGCTCGGCATCGGCCGAGCCCTTCTCGCCGCCGACCGTGGAGAAGCGCAGGAACACCGGCGTCTCCTTGCCGACCTGGGCGAACAGCTTCGCCTTGGTGTAGCGGCTGATGTCCTGCGTGACGCGGAAGGTGCCGTAGGCGCCGGCGCCCTTGGCGTGGACGACGCGCTCCGGGATGCGCTCGCGGTTGAAATGGGCGAGCTTCTCGATCAGGTGGAAGTCCTGCATCAGCACCGGCCCGCGCGGGCCGGCGGTCAGGCTGTTCTGGTTGTCGGAAACCGGGATGCCGAAGGTCGTCGTCAGCGTCGTCATTGGGAAGTCCCCCGTTCTGTGTCTGGACGGACGATGACGCAACACGCTTGATCGATCAAAACGATTGATCGTATCATCGCGATAACCACAGGTTATCGGTTAAGTCATGACGCTTGCGGGCATCACGTTGCGGGACCTGGAGTATCTGGTCGCGGTGGCCGACCTGCGGCACTTCCGGCAGGCGGCGGAGCGCTGCGGCGTCAGCCAGCCGGGGCTGAGCGCGCAGATCGCCAAGCTGGAGGAGCGCCTCGGCGCCCCGGTCTTCGAACGCGGCCGGACGGTGCTCCTCACCCCCTTCGGGGAGGCGGCGGTGGCGCAGGCCCGCGTCGTGCTGGCCGAGGCGCGGACCCTGCTGGACCTCGGCGCGCAGTGGCGGGGCGAACTGGCCGGGCCCTTGCGCATGGCCTCCATCGAGACGGTCGGGCCGTACCTGTTCCCGCTGATCCTGCGCCCGTTGCGCACGGCCTTCCCGCAGGCGCAGTTCCGCCTCAGCGAGGGCCGCACCGCCGGCCTGACGGCGGAGCTGCTGGCCGGGAACATCGACCTGCTGCTCGCCTCGACGCCGCTCGGCGACGACCGGCTGGTCGAGACCGACCTGTACGTCGAGCCCTTCGTCATCGCCTGCACCCCCGACCATCCGCTGGCCGGCGGGACCGTGCCGCCGCCTCTGGATCTGGGGATGGAGGGCCTGCTGCTGCTCGACGAGGGGCATTGCCTGCGCGATCAGGCGCTGGCGGTGTGCGGGCGCTCGGTCAAGGCGGCGCGCCACGCCACCGGGCTGGAGACGCTGCGGCACATGATCGCTGCGGGGGAGGGCTGGACGCTGATGCCGCTGCTGGCGGCGCGGCGCTCGGACGCTGATTCGCTGGTGCGGTACGTCGATCTCGGGCCGGAGGGGCCGGGACGGCGGATCGGGCTGGTGTGGCGCAAGTCCGACCCGCGCGGACCCAGGTTCGCGAAACTGGCGGAGCGGTTGCGGAGGCTGGACCTGCCGGGGCTGCGCGCGGTCGCCCCGGGGGCCTAAACCGCCGCTGGAAACCGTCCTGCCACTTCGGCATACTCCGCCGCCGAACCGTGCGGGGTAGCCCACTCCGGCGCGTCCTCATCTTCCAAGGGTTCCCGGTCATGCAGCGTGCCGTGGCGCGTGTCCTTGCCATCCTCGTCGCCGGTGCGGCCGCGTCGGCACTCGCCGCCGAGACCGCGCCGCCGCAAGTGCCGCCCGTCGAGCCGCCGGCCCCCGTCGGTTTCCAGGTGAGCGGCAGCGAGGTGCTGGCGGAGCGCGACGCGCCGCAGGTCTGCTTCACCTTCACCGAACCGCTGGAGAAGTCGCGCGCCGTCGATTACCGCGCCTACGTCGAGGTGCAGCCGCGCGTCGAGGGCAACGTGGTGCCGCGCGACAAGACGCTGTGCGTGGAGGGGCTGCAGCACGGGCAGATGTACGACGTCACGCTGCACGCCGGCCTGCCGTCGGCCGGCGAGCGCACGCTGGCCGCCTCCGAGCAGCGCCTGATCGAGGTGCCGAACCGCAAGCCCAGCCTCGCCTTCCGCGGCGCCGGCTACATCCTGCCGCGGGTCGGGTCGGAAGGGCTGCCGCTGCGCACCATCAACGTGGACCGCGCGCGCCTCCAGGTGCTGCGCCTGACCGACCGCGCGGTGGTCGAGCAGTTCTACTTCGGCCGCATCAACCAGCAGATCACCGATTACGACGTCGGCGTCATGCTCGACAAGGCAGCGCAGGAGGTCTGGAAAGGCGAGATGGCGGTGCAGTCGGCGCGCAACGCGCCGGTCGTCACCGCCTTCCCGATCGACGCCGTGCTCGGCACGCTGGAGCCCGGCGTCTACGTCGCCGTGGCCGGCGCCGAGGGCGCGGCCGACGGCTGGGCCTCGAAGGCGACGCAGTGGTTCGTGGTGTCCGATCTCGGCCTCAACACCATTCTGGGCGACGACGGCCTGCTGGTCTTCGCGCGCAGCCTGTCGAAGGCGGAGCCGGCCGGCGGCGTGTCGCTGCGCCTGCTGGCGCGCAACAATGCGGAGCTGGGCAAGGTCACCACCGGCGCCGACGGCATCGCCCGCATCGACGCGGCGGCGCTGAAGCGCACCGGCAACGAGGCGCCGCAGGCGATCTTCGCCGAGCGCGGCGCCGACTTCGGCTTCCTCGACCTGTCGGTGCCGGGCTTCGACGTGTCCGACCGCGTGCCCGGCGGCCGCGCCGCGCCGGGGCCGCTGGACGCTTTCCTGTACGCCGAGCGCGGCATCTACCGCCCGGGCGAGGCGGTGAACCTCGCCGTGCTGCTGCGCGATTCCAACGTCAACGCGGTCGCCGCCAAGCCGCTGACGCTGAAGGTGCTGCGCCCCGACGGCTTCGAGGTGGAGCGGCGCACTCTGGCCGAGTCCGGCGCCGGCGGCTATGCGGCGCGGGTCGAACTGCCGTCCAGCGCCTTCCCCGGCACCTGGAGCCTCACCGCCCACGCCGAGCCGGACGGCCCGGCGATCGGCCGCATCGACCTGCTGGTGGACGATTTCGTGCCGCCGCGCCTGGAGTTCGGCATGACCGCCGCGGCGACGCGGCTGGCGCCCGGCGACACGACGAAGCTGGCCATCGACGCGCATTACCTGTTCGGCGCCCCCGCCGCCGACCTGCCGGGCGAGCTGTCGCTGACCCTGCGCGCCGCCCGCAACCCGTACCCGGAGCAGGCCGGCTACCGCTTCGGCCTGGCGCAGGAGGAGGTGCAGCCGGTGCGCGCCGACCTGCCGGGCTTCACCACCGACGACGACGGCAAGGCCCAGGCGGAGGTGAAGCTGGAGCGCAAGCCGGAGAACACCCGGCCGCTGGAGGCGGTGCTGCGCGCCAGCATCTTCGACATCGGCGGCCGCCCGGTCAGCCGCGAGCTGGTGCTGCCGGTGCGCCACCAGCCCTTCGCCATCGGCATCAAGCCGCGCTTCGACGGCGACGGCGTGCCGGAGGGGGCGACCGCCGGCTTCGACGTGATCGCGGTTGGGGCGGACGGCGCGCCCATCGACAAGTCCGACCTCGCCTTCGAGATGTACGAGGAGGAGTACGAGTACGTCTGGTACGAGGCGAACGGCCGCTGGGACTACAAGGTCCAGGTCAAGGACAAGCGGGTCACCGGCGGCACCCTGTCGCCGACCGCCGCCAAGCCGGCCTCGGTGGAGGAGCCGGTGGGCGCCGGCCGCTACCGGCTGGAGGTGTCGGACCGCGCGTCGGGCGTGGCGACCAGCGTGCGCTTCGCCGCCGGCTGGTGGATGACCCCCACCGCCGCCGACCGCCCCGACAAGGTCGAGGTGACCGCCATGCTGCCCAGCTACAAGGGCGGCGACACCGCGTGGGTGTACGTCAAGCCGCCGTACCGGAGCCAGGTGCTGGTCGCCGTCGCCGACCGCAAGGTGCATCAGGCGCTGACCCGCGAGGTCGGGCCGGAGGGCGCCTTCCTGCAGATCCCGGTGGACGGCGGCTGGACCGGCGGCGTCTACGTCGTCGCCACCGCCTTCGCCATGCCCGACCCGCAGCTGAAGGGCGCGCCGCGCCGCGCCATCGGCTCGGCGTGGCTGCCGGTCGATCCGGCGGCGCGCATGCTGGGCGTCGAGGTCTCCGGCCCGGCCGAGGCGGAGCCGCGCCGCACGGTCACCGCCGAGGTGACGGTCAAGGGCGCGGAGGAGGGCAAGCCGGCCTTCGTCACGCTGGCCGCGGTCGATGACTCGGTGCTGCAGGTGACCGATTTCTGGGCGCCCGACCCCAACGACTATTATCTGGGCAAGCGCCACCTGGGCGTGGAACTGCGCGACGTCTACGGCCGCCTGATCGGCCCGGAGGCGGAACGCGCGGCTGAGCGCCCGGCGCCGCGCCGCGTGCGGCAGGTGAGCGCGCTGCCGCAGCGCACCTCGCGCGTCGTCTCGCTGTTCTCCGGCATCTTGGTCGTTGGCGAGGGCGGCAGGGTGGCGGTGCCGCTGGAGTTGCCGGACTTCCAGGGCCGCCTCCGCCTGATGGCGGTAGCGTGGAGCGAGGGCAAGCTCGGCCATTCCGACACCACCATGGTGGTGCGCGACAAGGTGGTCGCCGATCTGGCGCTGCCCCGCTTCCTGGCGCCGGGAGACAAGGCCCAGGTGCTCGCCACGCTCGACAACCTGGACGGCGTTGCCGGCGCCTATTCGATCACGCTCAAGGCGTCCGGCGCGCTGGCGCTGGAGGACGGCGCGGTCGAGGTGCCGAACCTGGCCCGCGGCAAGCGCGCCAGCGTCGGCCGCGTGCTCACCGGCGCCTCCGCCGGGCCGGGCACGGTGACGCTGGAGGTCACGGGTCCGAACGGGTGGAGCGCCAGCCGCAGCTGGGAGGTCATGGTGCGCCCGGCCGCCCCGATGGTGGTGCGCCGGCAGGTGGCCACCCTGGCGCCGGGACAGACCGTGCCGGTGCCCGCCGACATCGCGGCCGGGCTGCGGCCGGAGACGGTGGTGCAGGCGCTGTCGCTGACCACGCTGCCGGACTTCGACGCGCCGGGCCTGCTGGTGACGCTCGACCGCCACCCCTATGGATCCGCCGAGCAGGTGGCCAGCCGCGTGCTGCCGCTGCTGTCCGGTGGCGATCTCGCGGTGTCGCTCGGCCTGTCCACCGAGGAGCGGGTGAAGGCGCGGGTGCAGCGCTCGCTCGACCGGCTGCTGACCATGCAGCGCGTCGACGGCGCCTTCGCGCTGTGGTCGCCCAAGGGCGATGCCGACCCGTGGCTGACCCCTTACGCCGTGGACGTGCTGGGCCGTGCCCGCGCCGCCGGCTACCGCGTGCCCGACGCCCCCTACCGCAAGGGCATGGAGTGGCTGCGCGGCCTGATCGACAACACGTGGTTCGACATCGACGAGCTGCCGGGCCGCGCCTACGCGCTCTACGTCCTGGCCCGCGCCAAGGCGGTGGACGCGGCGGCGGCGCAGCACTTCCAGGAGACCTACTGGAACAAGCTGCAGACCGACTTCGCCCGCGCCCAGGTCGCCGCCGCGCTCGCCCACCTTGGTGACGGCCGGCGGGCGGGGGAGGCGTTCGACAAGCTGTCCGGCGGTGCCCGGGTGGTGCCGGCGAGCCTGCGCGACTACGGCTCGGTGGTGCGCGACCAGGCCGGCGTGGTGGCGCTGATGGCCGAGGCGGGCATCGACCGCGACCGCATCGTCGCCGCCGCCGACCGCCTCGCCAAGGCCTACGCCACGCTGTCGGTGCCCTCGGCGCAGGAACAGGCGTGGCTGCTGCTGGCGTCCCGCGCGCTCGCCGAGCGCTCCGGGCCGGTGAAGCTGGTGGTCGGCGAGCAGCCGGTGGAGGCCAACCGGCCGTTCACCCAGCGCCTCGACGCCGCCAACCCGCCGCCGGTGAAGAACGCCGGCGCCGAGCCGTTGCGCCAGACTCTGACGGTGGCCGGCGTGCCGGCCGCGCCGCTGCCGGCCGAGGAGCAGTCGCTGAAGATCACCCGCAAGGTCTTCGACATGGAGGGCACGCCGGTGGACCTCGCCGCGGTCGAGCACAACGAGGTGCTGGTGGTGATCCTGGAGGGCGAATCGACCGACCCGCTGGAGCATCAGGCCTTGGTGGTCGATCCGCTGCCGGCCGGGCTGGAGATCGAGAACGTGCGTCTGGCCGACAGCGCGCAGCTCGGCGACCTGACGTGGCTGGGCGCGCTGTCGCAGGCGCGGCACGTGGATTACCGCGAGGACCGCTTCGTGGCAGCGGTGGACCTGACGAAGGAGAAGCCCGGTTTCCGGCTGGTCTATCTGGTGCGCGCGGTGACGCCCGGCGACTACCTCGCCCCCGGCGCCTCGGTGGAGGACATGAACCGTCCTCACCTGCTGGCGCGCACGGCGGCGGCGCGGATGCGGGTGCTTCAGGAGGAATGAGATGAGCTTCGGCGTCGGGCCAGCCGAAGGGCGGCCCGACGCCCGCTGCCTCTACGCCCGGTGCCCGTCGTGGTGGTCCCGGTGCCGGCCGATCAGCAGCAGCACGACGACGAGCACCGCGAAGAACACGGTGACCGCGACATAGAACGCCAACGCCAAGCCCACCGTCAGGGTGCCCAGCAGCACCATGAGGAGGATCCCGAGGCCAAGCGCTACGATGCTGCGCGACGACATGGGGTGTCTCTAACCCGCCCTGTGAATATCGGCTTCGATGAAGGCGCGCGTCCGCTGAGTCGGCGGTCGCGTCTCTGGTAAGACCAAGGTGGCTTTCGCGGCCGCGAAACTGAACGTGGCAAGCTGTCACTGCGCGCCCGCGCCGCATCTGACGAATGGCATAGTCTCGGCCGCCGTGCCGATTGTGCGTACTCCCATACAGGGACTTGACAGGCTTGGTCACGCACTTTACGTTTACGTCAACGTAAGGTACGGGAGGGACGGAATGCCGGGGGCGGCGCCGCTGCGCATCGACAGCGACGGACAGCGCACCTACACCATCGGCGAACTCGCCGATGAGTTCGGCCTGACGCTGCGGACCATTCGCCACTATGAGGACGAAGGGCTGCTGGCGCCGGCGCGCGACGGCATGAGCCGGGTCTACGGCCACCGCGACCGGGCACGCCTGGTGCTGATCTGCCGGGGCAAGCGCCTGGGCTTCAGCCTGGCCGAGATCAAGGAATTCCTCACCCTCTATGACGACAGCGACGGGCAGGTGCGGCAGATGCAGCACCTCCAGGCGCTGACCCGCCGCCGCGTTTCGGCGCTCGAACGGCAACTCGCCGACGTCCAGCAGACGCTGGCCGAGCTGTACCGGGTCGACGCCCAGATCACCGAGCATCTCACCCAGAATCTTCGCCGCCACGGCATCGACGAGACGAGCACCAGGGAGGACAAGAATCCATGAAATCCGTCGTCATCGCGGGCTACGCCCGTTCCCCCTTCGCCTTCGCCCACAAGGGTGAGCTTGCCAAGGTCCGCCCGGACGACCTGCTGGCCCGCGTGGTCGCGGCGCTGGTCGAGCGCACCGGGGTGAACCCGCAGGACATCGAGGACGTCATCGTCGGCTGCGCCTTCCCCGAGGGCGAGCAGGGGCTGAACGTCGCCCGCACCGTGTCCTTCCTGGCGAAGATCCCGGCCAGCGCGGCGGCGACGACGGTCAACCGCTACTGCGGCTCGTCCATGCAGGCCATCCACATGGCGGCCGGCGCCATCGCCATGGGCGCTGGCGACGCGATCGTCTGCGGCGGCATCGAATCGATGACCCGCATCCCGATGATGGGCTTCAACCCGATGCCGCACCCGGGCCTGAAGGTCAGCTACCCCGAGGCCTACTCCTCCATGGGCATCACCGCGGAGAACGTCGCCAAGCGCTACGAACTGACCCGCGAGCAGCAGGAAGCCATGGCCGTCGCCTCGCACGCCAAGGCCGCCGCCGCGCAGGAAGCCGGCAAGCTGCGCGACGAGATCGTCGCCATCGAGACGCCGAACGGCGTGGTCGAGCGTGACGGCTGCATCCGCCCCGGCACCACGGCCGAGGGCCTGTCCGGCCTGAAGCCGGCCTTCCTGGCCGACGGTTCGGTGACCGCCGCCACCTCCTCGCCGCTGACCGACGGCGCCTCGACCGTGCTGGTCACGTCGGAGGAGTACGCCAAGGCCAACGGCCTGCCCATCCTCGCCCGCATCCGCTCCATCGCCGTCGCCGGCTGCGCGCCGGAGGTGATGGGCCTGGGCCCGATCCCCGCCGCCCAGAAGGCGCTGGCCCGCGCCGGCCTGTCGATCAAGGACATCGGCGTGGTCGAGCTGAACGAGGCGTTCGCCGCCCAGGCGCTGGCCTGCATCCGCGACCTCGGCGTCGATGAGTCGACGCTGAACCTCGACGGCGGCGCCATCGCGCTCGGCCACCCGCTGGGCGCCACCGGCGCCCGCATCACCGGCAAGGCGGCGGCGCTGCTGAAGCGCGAGGGCAAGCAGTTCGCGTTGGCCAGCCAGTGCATCGGCGGCGGCCAGGGCATCGCCACCATCCTCGAGGCCGTGTGAGCGCGGAGGAAACGTCCATGGACATCAAACGCGCCGCCGTGATCGGCTCCGGCGTGATGGGCAGCGGCATCGCCGCCCACATCGCCAACGCCGGCATCCCGGTCGTCCTGCTCGACATCGTGCCGAAGTCGGCCACGAATGGAGACAGCGACCGCTCCGCCATCGCCAAGGGAGCGCTGGAGCGCCTGAAGAAGGCCGACCCGGCCGCCTTCATGCACCCGAAGAACGCCCGTCTGGTGACTCCGGGCAACCTTGAGGACGACCTGAACCTCCTGGCCGACTGCGACTGGATCGTCGAGGCGATCATCGAGGACGTCGGGCTGAAGGCCGACCTCTACAAGCGCATCGACCCGGTCCGCAAGAAGGGCTCGGTGGTGTCGTCGAACACCTCGACGATTCCGCTGGCCATGCTGACCGAGGGGCAGTCGGATGCCTTCAAGGCCGACTTCCTGGTCACGCACTTCTTCAACCCGCCGCGCTACATGCGCCTGCTGGAACTGGTCACCAGCGAGAAGACGCGCTCGGAAGCGGCGGAGGCCATCGCAGCCTTCTGCGACCGCGGTCTCGGCAAGGGCGTGGTGCGCTGCAAGGACACGCCGGGCTTCATCGCCAACCGCATCGGCGTCACCTGGATCCAGGCGGCGGTCAACGAGGCGATCACCCTCGGCCTGACGGTCGAGGAGGCGGACGCCGTCGCCGGCCGCCCGATGGGCATCCCGAAGACCGGCATCTTCGGCCTGATGGACCTCGTCGGCATCGACCTGATGCCGCACATCGCCAAGAGCCTGCTCTCCACCCTGCCGGAGGGCGACTTCTACCGCGGCATCTACCGCGAGCACGCGGTCATCAAGCAGATGATCGCCGACGGCTACATCGGCCGGAAGGGCAAGGGCGGCTTCTACCGCGTCAACAAGGAGGGGGGCAAGCGCGTCAAGGAGGCCATCGACCTCCAGACCGGCACCTTCCGCCCGTCCGAGCGGGTGAAGCTGGAGAGCGTGACCACCGCCGGCAAGGACCTGCGGGCGCTCGCCGAGTTCCCCGACAAGACCGGCCAGTACGCCCGCAAGGTGCTGGCGCAGACGCTGGCCTACGCCGCCAGCCTGGTGCCGGAGATCGCCGACTCCATCGTCGCGGTCGATGATGCGATGCGCCTTGGCTACAACTGGAAGTTCGGCCCGTTCGAACTGATCGACAAGCTGGGCACCGCGTGGTTCGCCGAGCTGTGCCGGTCGGAGGGCCTGCCCGTCCCCGCGCTGGTGGCGCAGGCTGACGGCCGCAGCTTCTACCGGGTCGAGGCTGGCCGGCTGCAGTACCTCACCACCGGCGGCATCTACGACGACGTGGTGCGGCCCGAGGGCGTGCTGCTGCTCGCCGACGTGAAGCGCGCGGCCGGCGGCAAGCCGGTGTGGAAGAACGGCTCGGCGTCCATCTGGGACATCGGCGACGGCGTGCTGTGCTTCGAGTTCACCTCGAAGATGAACGCGCTGGATGAAGGCACCATGGCCGCCTACCAGAAGGCCATGGCGCTGATCGGCGACGGCAAGGGGCAGTGGAAGGCGCTGGTCATCCACAACGAGGCGGACAACTTCTCGGTCGGCGCCAACCTGGGCCTCGCCATGTTCGCGGTGAACATCGCGCTGTGGCCGCAGATCGAGCAGTTGGTCGAAATGGGCCAGCAGACCTACCGGTCGCTCAAGTACGCCCCGTTCCCGGTGGTCTCGGCGCCGAGCGGCATGGCGCTGGGCGGCGGCTGCGAGATCCTGCTGCACTCCGACCACGTGCAGGCGCACGCCGAGACGTACATGGGCCTCGTCGAGGTCGGCGTCGGCCTGCTGCCCGGCTGGGGCGGCTGCACCGAGATGCTGGCGCGCGCCGCGGCCAACCCGAAGCGGCCCAACGGCCCGATGCCCCCGGTCGCCCAGGCGTTCGAAACCATCAGCCTCGCCAAGGTCGGCAAGTCCGCCGCCGAGGGCAAGGAGCTGATGTACCTGAAGGCGTCCGACGGCATCACCATGAACCGCGACCGCCTGCTGGCCGACGCCAAGGCCAAGGCGCTGGAACTGGCGCAGAACTACACGCCGCCCGAGAAGACCACCTACACGCTGCCCGGCCCGACCGGCCGCGTCGCGCTGGAGATGTTCGTCGAGGGCTTCGCGTTGCAGGGCAAGGCCACGCCGCACGACCTCGTGGTGTCGCGCCACGTGGCGGAGGTGCTGACCGGCGGCGACACCGACCACACCCAGACGGTCGGCGAGGATCACCTCCTCGAACTGGAGCGCAAGGGGTTCATGGCACTCATCCGCACGCCGGCCAGCATGGATCGCATCGAGCACATGCTGACCACCGGCAAGCCGCTGCGGAATTAAGGGAGGGAATGGAACGATGCCGATCTACAAGGCTCCGCTGGAGGACGTGCGCTTCGTCCTCGACGAGATCGTCGGCGTCGGGCAGCTCTCCCAGCTGCCCGGCTACGAGGACGCCACGCCGGACCTCATCACGCAGGTGCTCGAGGAGGGCGCCAAGTTGTGCGAGGAGGTGCTGTTCCCGCTGAACCAGTCCGGTGACAAGGAGGGCTGCACGTTCGAGAACGGCGTGGTCCGTACGCCCAAGGGATTCAAGGAGGCCTACGACACGTACATCGCCGCCGGCTGGCAGGGCCTGTCCTGCGACCCGGCGTACGGCGGCCAGGGCCTGCCGAAGCTGGTCTATTCGATGCTGGAGGAGTTCGTCTGCTCCGCCAACCTCAGCTTCGGCATGTACCCGGGGCTGTCGCTGGGCGCCTACAACGCGCTGCACAAGTATGGCTCGGAGGAGCTGAAGGCGCGCTTCCTGCCGAAGCTGGTGGACGGCACCTGGTCGGGCACCATGTGCCTGACCGAGCCGCACTCCGGCACCGACCTCGGCATCATCCGCACCAAGGCGGTGCCGCAGGACGACGGCAGCTACAAGGTCACCGGCACCAAGATCTTCATCTCGGCCGGCGAGCATGACCTGACCGAGAACATCCTGCACCTCGTGCTGGCCCGCCTGCCGGACGCGCCGGCCGGCACCCGCGGCATCAGCCTGTTCCTGGTGCCGAAGTTCCTGCCCAAGGACGACGGCACGCCGGGGCCGCGCAACGGCGTCGCCTGCGGCTCCATCGAGCACAAGATGGGCATCAAGGCGTCCTCGACCTGCGTGATGAACTTCGACGACGCCACCGGCTGGCTGGTCGGCGAGCCGCACAAGGGCATGCGCGCCATGTTCGTCATGATGAACGCGGCGCGCCACGCGGTCGGCGTCCAGGGCCTGGGTCTCGCAGAGGTCAGCTACCAGAACGCCGCCGCCTACGCCAAGGAGCGTCTGCAGGGCCGCTCGGTGAAGGGGGCGAAGTTCCCGGACCGGCCGGCCGACCCGATCATCGTCCACCCCGACGTGCGCAAGAACCTGCTCACCGCGCGGGCCTACGTCGAGGGCAGCCGGGCGCTCGGCGCGCTGGTCGGCTACCACCTGGACCTCGCCGAGAAGCACCCGGACGCGCGGCAGCGCCGGGAATCGGACGACTTCGTCCAGCTGATGACGCCGATCGTCAAGGCGCTGTTCACCGACATCGGCTCCGAGGTCGCCAACATCGCCGTGCAGGTGCACGGCGGCCACGGCTTCATCTGGGAGACCGGCGTCGAGCAGTACGTCCGCGACGCCCGGATCACCCAGATCTACGAGGGCACCAACGGCATCCAGGCACTGGATCTGGTGGGCCGCAAGATGGGCCAGGACATGGGCCGCCTGCTGCGCCGCTTCTTCCACCCGCTGCAGGCCGAGCTGGAAGCCGACATGGAGAACGAGGATCTCGCCGAGTACGCGATCCCCGTCGCCAAGGCCTTCGGCAAGCTGCAGCAGGCCACCGCCGTCATCGCCCAGAAAGGCATGAAGGACCCGGAGGAGGCCGCCGCCGCCGCGACCGACTACCTGCGCCTGTTTGGTCTGGTCGCGCTGGGCTGGATGTGGCTGAAGATGGCGAAGGCGGCCGGCGCCAAGCTGGCGGCCGGGGAGGGCAACGCTGCCTTCTACGACGCCAAGCTGAAGGTCGCGCGCTTCTACATGGCGAAGCTGCTGCCGCAGGTGAACACGCTGTTCATCACCATCATGGCCGGCGCCAAGCCGCTGATGGAGCTGGAAGACGCCGCTTTCTAAGGGTTCCGACGCGTTCCTCCGCGTTGCACTGGGCGGGTCCGCAAGGGCCCGCCCGCTTTTTTGTCCTCCTGACCGAATAGCATAGAGACAAGGTCGGATTTGCGCGGCTTCCCGCGCTGGCTATGCTTCCATTGGAAGCACCCCTTACGGACGAGCGGGCCGTCGCCACGGTCCGGGAAAGGGCGGACATGCGGAGCATGCTCGAGACGATCGCGAGTCGAACGGAAGCCCTCACCAGCACCCGGAGCACCGCGCCGCGGGCGGCCGAGGCGCTTCTGATGCTGGCCGGGGCGCTGCTGGCCATCACGCTGCCGCTGGCGTCGCTGCGGGGCGGCATCCCGCTCGGTCCGCTGGCGACGTGGTTGGGCTGGATGGCGCTGCCCGGCGTCGCAGCCGCCGTGATTCTGGCGCGACGGTCCCGGTTGCCGAAGCCCGGAATTAGGGCTATCTCTGCTGCCGGGCCGGGCGGGCGCGGACTCGCGCGCATCCCCTCACGGACGGCCTAGGCATCCAACCCAGCGGTGTGACAAACGGCGAATCCGGGTTGTCCGGAGGTAGGGGGCGTGGTACATCTCATTAGTCAATACACAAGTTAAAGACCTTCTATATCTTCTGGTTTTGCTGCATATGCGTTACGAATGCCTGGGGCATTTGCATGGCAGTCGAAACCAACTCAGGGATTGCGTATGGGGGTACTGTCATGAGGATCCTGATCGGCGACGACCACGTGCTTTTCCGCGAGGGACTGCGCCGGCTCCTCGAACAGCTCAAGGAAGGGAGCGTTTTCGTCGAGGCCAGCAATTTCGATGAGATGCTGGAGATCTGCGGCGGCGGCGAAGTGTTCGACCTGATCCTGACCGACCTGCGCATGCCCGGCTGGCCCGGCTTCTCGGGCATCCAGGCGCTGCGCGAGAAGCAGCCGCAGGGCAAGGTGGTCGTGATCTCCGCCTCGGAGGCGCACCACGACGTCCGCGACGCGCTGGAGCACGGCGCGGCCGGCTACATCCCGAAATCGTCCAGCGTGAAGATCATGCTGAGCGCGCTCGACCTCATCTTCTCGGGCGGCGTCTACGTGCCGCCGACGGTCCTGCGCGAGGGCACCGCGGCCGATGCCGGCGGCGAGGGCCGGGCCGGCGCCATGCCGCCGGCCGACCCTGCGCTGGAGCAGCTGCTGACCCAACGCCAGCGCGAGGTGCTGGAGCGTCTGCGCGAGGGCAAGTCCAACAAGCAGATCGCGCACGAGCTGGGCCTGTCGGAAGGCACCGTGAAGATCCACATGACGGCGATCTTCAAGTCACTGGGCGTGCGCAACCGCACCCAGGCGGCGATGGCGTTCCCGCAGTCGTCCTGATCGTCCGCGATCGTCGGAACGGGGCGCTCCACCGGCGGGTGGGGCGCCTTTTTCGTGTCCGGATGGTCAGCCGATCCCGGCCACGTAGCCGCGCAGCGACTCCACTTCCAACTCGGCGTCGTCCAGGCGGGCCTTGACCACGTCGCCGATGCTGATCAATCCGGCCAGCCGCGGGCCGTCCATGACCGGCAGGTGGCGGATGCGGCGTTCCGACATCACCGCCATCACCTGCGCCACCGTGTCGTCCGGCCGGCAGGTCACCAAGTCGCGGGTCATCAGGGTGGAGGCCGGCTGCTGCAGGGCGCCGGCGCCATGCTTCGCCACGCCGCGGACGATGTCCCGCTCCGACAGGATGCCCACCGGGGCGCCGCCGTCGATCACCAGGGCGGCGCCGATGCGGCGCTCGGCCAGCATGCGGGCGACGGCGCCGATGGCGTCATCGGGGCGGACGGAGACGATGTCGGTACCCTTCCTCTTCAACACCGCGGCAACGTGCATGGGGCGTCCTTCCTCTGTGAGGCCGGCTTCATCCGACGAAGCTCACATCAGAAGGTGGGAGCGGAGAAGCCCCAAAAAAGAGAGGGCCGGGCACCCTGATGGGGGTACCCGGCCCAATCTTCGCGTTCCTCCGCCCGGTTGGGCGGGGGACGATTAGAACTTGTAGCCGATGCCGACGCCGACGATCCACGGGTTGATGTCAACGTCCGACGTCACGCGGGTGGAGCCGAGGTAGGTGGTCAGCTTGGTGTCGAGGAAGATCTTCTTCACGTCGAAGTTCAGCAGCAGGTTGTCGGTCAGGTACACGTCGGTACCGGCCTGCAGGGCCCAGCCGAAGGAGTTCTTGTAGCTGGTGTTGTTCAGGGCCGGGCCGTTCTTCTCATTGTAGAACAGCGTCCAGTTGATGCCGGCGCCGACGTACGGGTTGATCCGCGACTCCGGCAGCGGGTGGTAGGTGACCGTCAGGGTCGGCGGCAGGAGCGAGACCTTGCCGGCATCGACCTTGCCACCGCCGGTCACGTCGACGCTCACCGAATGACGGCTGGTGCCGGCGATCAGGTTCAGGCCGATGTTCGGCGTGACGAAGTAGGTGGCGTCCACCTCGGGAATGAAGTCGTTCTTGATGCGGGCTTCACCGATCTTGGCGCCGCCGGCGCGCACGTCGCCGTCTTCCTGCGGGATCACGGCGAGGCCGCGGGCGCGAACGACGATGTCACCAGCCTTGACGCCCTTGAAATCCTGGGCCTGGGCGGTGGAGGCGATGGCGACGACGGCGGTGGTCGCCAGCAGGGCGGCGGCGGCGCGCTTCAGGATGCTCATGTTTTTTGTGCTCCGAGGCAGATTGTTGTGAGGACATCAGGCAAAACTTGTTGGCAGGGTTACTACCAAAGTTTCTGTGGCTATACCAGATGTCTGGAACCTTTCTGCCAAATTGCGGCGTCTCTGCCACAGTGACGGAGTGCCGCACCCCCTCGGGACACGTACGGCGACCTCAGCGCCGGTAGTATTCGCATTTCCTAAGGTGCCGGTGCCGGCGGGCGCGGTCCCGGTTGCAGACCGGGCTGCGGCGCGGCGCGCGGGGTCTGGGCCAGGCAGTTGCCCACCACGTAGTAGCACTGCCCCAGCGTGCCGGCCCCGCCGGGCG
>Ga0196970_1001369_pt1 | contig 17042 bp, 15 predicted proteins | sample S1v_513CmetaG_FD_148672 | JGI IMG/M metagenome (GOLD analysis project Ga0196970, IMG submission 148672) | Soil microbial communities from Anza Borrego desert, Southern California, United States - S1+v_5-13C | ecosystem: Environmental > Terrestrial > Soil > Desert | place: USA: California...
AAAAACCACCCCGCGCCATTTTTCAGTTGTGCTTCGAGCCTGAGTTTCTCTTGCACTGCGACCATTGCGTCACTGCTGATGGGCTGCTGAACTTCCGGTTCGGTGAGGTTCATCGTCAGGGCGTCCCTTCGAGAGATGCACGGCAGAGTACCACACCAGAGTACAAGATCGGGTGCTAAAGGAGACACCCACCCGCGAAACACGGGTTACGTTTGGACTAGTAGATGGTAATCAGTGGAGTCGTTCTGGCGACGACGTCACCGATCTCAACCGCCGGTACGCCAGCCTGCACCAGCGCTCGGGTGAGGCGCTCAGCATCTTGTGGGGCGACCGACACCAGCAGGCCTCCGGCGGTCTGCGGGTCGAAAGCGATGGTCCTGAGTTCATCGGGCACAGCGTTCTCGAAGGCAACGCAGCACTCGGCGAACTCGCGGTTGGCGTTCAGTCCACCCGGGACATATCCGGCGCGTATACACTCGAGCGCCCCTTCGAGCAGGGGAATGCGCTCGGCGGCGATGCGCAGCGACACATCAGATGCTAAGGCCATTTCGCGCGCATGGCCGATCATGCCAAAGCCAGTGACATCGGTCATGGCGTGAACCGCGAACTTTGCACGACCGTTCTCGCTGGAGTTCCCGCCAGTTGAAGCTTCCGTCCAGCCAAGTTCAGCGGCAAACCGCGGTGACGATTCGTCAACGATCGCCTGAGTCGATCCATCCGGCGTCCGCCCCGACTGCCTGACCTGATCCGCACAGTCGTCTTTTCCGCCCGTGATAACCTCGGCTGCCGCATTGTTCAGCGTAGTCATGGAGCGCACGGCAGCGTCGATCCAGGCCTGCTCGGCTTTTTGCTTCTTGATGGCGGTGGAGATTACGCCGGTGCCCAGCGCTTTTGTGAACAGCAGCTTGTCTCCGGGCTTCGCGCCGGAGTTGGCCAGCACTCGTTCGGGGTGAATGACCCCCGTCACGGCATAACCGAACTTGATCTCGTCATCTCGAATCGAGTGGCCGCCGATAACCGTGCACCCGGCCTCGATCATTTTGCTCAGTCCGCCGGCAAGTATTCGCTCCAGGACGTCGAGATCGCCTTTGGCGGGGAAGCACACCATCGCCAGTGCGGAGATCGGCAGACCCCCCATTGCGTAAACATCGCTGAGCGAGTTGGTCGCCGCGATCTGGCCGAAGGTGTAAGGATCGTCAACGATGGGCGTGAAGAAGTCCACGGTCTGGACCAGCGCGGTGTCTGTCGAAAGACGATACACCCCGGCGTCGTCGGCTTTATCGAAGCCAACTAGCACGTTCGGGTCTTGCTGCCGGGCTAATTTCCCAAGCACCGTGTCCAGCGCCGCCGGACTCAGCTTGGACGCTCAACCCGCAGCCTTCACCGCCTCCGTCAGACGAATTGGCTTGGTGTCCGCCATCCAGACAATTGTAATTGACTCGTTGAACATGGGATGTGGTGCAACTCTGCTTAGCTATCGCAGACAACCGACGCCGAGTATCCGATCCTGCCCGCACCACGCGTCACAGCAGGGGTTTGCTGAAAGCTGGTCGTACCGTGACTGCTCCGACGCTTTCAGGCACTGCGGCTAGAGGAGAGGATCGGTCCACGCGTTCATCGCGGATCACAATCTCGATCCTGGGTTCCAGTTTCGCACGCTCGTCAGGGGTCAGGACTCGTGCATAGTCTTGCAGCACCGCAACTGCACTGCTGAATTGTCTGCGTTTCTCCTCGACAGCCCCAAGCAATTGCTGTGTGTACGCGGCTTCACCTTTCCATTCGATCATTACATGTGAATATGGTTCGAGGATGACCCGCCCCGAACCGTGCTCCAGAAACTTATTCAGATATTGCGCTCGAAAACGGTCGCGGTCGCCGTCGTCGCAGGCCCCGGCTTCATCCGGCGGGTTGTCGTAGCCCCCTAGCTCTGCGCGCAAGTAGTAGACGCTGGTTTCGCCTCCGGCCAGGAAAGTCGCCGTGAGCCACGGAATTCTCTCGGGGATCTGCGTAAGCTCATACAGGCCGACTGGTGGCCAGCCCTGCTTCGGCGCTCTGTGCAACGGGGCGCACTCACTTATCAGTCCTCCGAGGAGACCACCAAGGCGCTCGTCGATTACTGTCACGGTGATATGTTGCGTGAATCTGGACAGTAGAAGCGCAGCAAATCCAGGAGTTCGTTTTTGGGCGAGCACATTCCCTGCGGCCAGCCAGTTCCAGTTCGCCTTTGCGTTTTGCAGGATCTCAAGCAGGGCAGACTGGTTATCTTCTCGGGAGCGTACCAGGAGTATCAGTGACTGGGCTGGAAACTGGGAATAAAGCTTGCGAGCATCCTCAACCGGAACGGTCGCATTCAGCTCAATCAGAGCGTCGAGTACGACGAGCAGCGCGTCATGATGGTCGAGTGCTGCTGGCGGGGGCAGTTGCGTCGGCTGATACTCCCGCACTTGTTGCAGCAGAAGGGGGATTAACTCCGTTCGGCGATCCTGTCGGGCGAGCCAAGCACCCCATGCGACTTGGCGCGGATCGCCAGAGCGCAACCACTCGTTAGCCCATTGTGCTCGGCGCTGCCCGTCATCGCGGAGCAAGCGCACCGGATCATCCGGCGGCGGTTGCTGTGCCCCAGATACACAGGCGAGGAACATCAGCAGCATCGCAACCGCAAGGAACCCTCTCATGGCCAGCACTTTAAGCCGAATCAGAACTAAGTTCCACGATTATCCACGCAAAAAGGCATCTGTACCTCATGTGAATACTCCTTAGTTAGATTACAAGCGGGCCGGCGGCCATAGCGAACATCCGACGAGAATCGTGACAACGGCGATTCTGCTCGTTTGCCAGCTATTCTGGAGCTACAATCCCCCCGCATCAGCTGACACGAGGGCAATCCACTTTGGCGACCCACTTGGTTTTTTTCGGAGACCGTATGCGGGAGCGATGTGGTCGGGTGTATTGATCGGCACACTCGTGTTCTGTGGCGCGTATCCCGCAGCGGGGTACTGGATCTGGTCTCGAATCGCTTAGCAAGCGGAGGGCGCCGCAACGACGACCCTCACCCGTGCTCGCAGTGGTTTCAATGGAGGCGGCATGAAGAACCTCATTCTCGTGCTCGTGATCGCAGTTACCGCGATTCTTGCGCAAGCGCAGTCTACCCAGCAGGCCCCACTTCCCGATCCTCCACTCCCCGGCTCCAATGAGCCATTCGACATTGTTATCCGCAATGGACACGTGATCGACGGCACGGGATCGCCGTGGTACTCGGGAGATGTTGGTATTCGTCAGGGCAAGATTGCAGCGATAGGCAATCTCGAAGGGAAGCCGACGAAGCGAACCATCGATGCCGAAGGACGCGTCGTTGCGCCGGGTTTCATTGACATGCTCGGCCAGTCGGAACTCACGATTCTCGTCGATCCGAGACTGCCCTCGAAGATTTACCAAGGGATTACAACCGAAATCACGGGCGAGGGCGGATCGGTAGCGCCGTTGAACGACCGCATCGTAGCCGCAGACAAACAGACGTATGAACACCTGGGAGTCACGCCGACGTGGCGGCAGCTCGACGAGTACTTCGCACGGCTTGAAAAACAGGGAATAGGCATAAACCTCGCGACGTATGTGGGCGCGACGCAGGTCCGGCGCATGGTGATCGGCGAAGACAAACGGGTGCCTTCGTCGGTGGAACTCGAGCAGATGAAGCAACTGGTACGTACGGCGATGCAACAGGGCGCCATGGGTGTCTCGACTTCACTTCAGTACGCGCCCGCACCGTACGCTTCGACCGAAGAGTTGATTGCGCTGGCCGCCGAAGGATGCAAGGCAGGCGGCATTTACGCGACACACATGCGCAGCGAAGGTCACGCTGTTATGGCCGCGGTCGATGAGACGATCCGAATCGCAAAAGAAGCGCGCTGCCCAGTCGAGATCTGGCACCTTAAGGCCGCCGGAAAGCCCAACTGGGGACGCATGCCGGAGATCGTCGGGCGAATCAACCAGGCTCGGAACCAAGGTATAGACATCGCTGCCGATACCTACGCGTACACGGCCTGGTACAACAACTTCTCAGCTTTCATGCCTCCCTGGGCGCACGATGGCGGAGACGCGAAGATGCTCGAGCGGCTCAAGAACCCGGCTGACCGTGCGCGCATTCGCAAAGACCTGCTCACCCCCTCCCATGAATGGGACAACGAGTGGCAGGAGGTACCGGGACCGGAAGCGATCGTCATCAGCGCCGTCCACAATCCTGCGCTCAAACCGCTGGTCGGCAAGAATCTGGCTGACGTCGCCAAGTCGCAGGGCAAGGACCCGATCGACGCGATGATGGACACACTGATTGCCGACAATGCTTTCACGTACGTTGCGGTGTTCGGAATGTCGGAGCCCGATGTTGTGCTGGCGCTGCAACAACCATGGGTTTCGGTGGACAACGACAGCCAGGGCACTTCGCCGGAAGGCAGACTCGGCGAGGAGCATCCACACCCGCGCGCATACGGCACATTTCCCCGCATTCTGAACCGCTACGTCAAAGAACAGCGCAAACTCACGCTTGAAGATGCGATCCGCAAATTCACTGCACTCGCGGCACAGCGCATGAGGATCACCGACCGAGGCGTGCTTAAGCAGGGCATGTGGGCCGATGTGGTCGTGTTCGATCCCGATAAGGTGCGGGACCTGGCGACGTTTGAAAAGCCCAATCAGCTCTCGGAAGGCATGGACTACGTTCTGGTGAACGGCATTCCTGTAATCGACAACGGCAAGATGACGAATGCGCGTCCAGGAAAAGTCCTGCGCGGGCCGGGTTATCAGTTGTTGTTAAAAGCGGAGAAATAGACCGGTCTCGTCCCAACCTTCAATGCGGCCCGATACATGACGCTTGCACCGCTCTGCATACATGCTGGTCCTGACTGCGATAATCAGTTGTAGGCGGTGGTGCGAACCTGGATCCTCGTAGCCGGGGAATCGTGAGCGGCATGGTGCCTGCGGTCCGCGCATCAAGACTGAACGCAATCGAGGCACTCCGGCACGAATGACCGGACTGTGGTTTACCTCAGAGGCGCATATTCCAAGTTGCGCAGCAGGTCTGCCATTACCCTGTGGCCGGCGTCGCTGGCGTGGAATCCGTCGAACGAGATGTAGCCCTTCGTGACAGGATCCTGATCGCCATTCGGCCCATTGAAGGCTTCGTAGACGCGTGCCATTGGAATGCCGTTGGCTGCTGTCGACGACGCGATGTGCGCGTTCACCTGGTCGAGGTAGGTTTTCACCGTCAGGAACGTGCCGTTCACCATCAACTGCGCCACGAACGGGTTGTAGATATCCATGGTTCGGATGACGGTGCGCCTTCCTTCGCGCAAGGCGAGAATTTCACGGACGATTGCGTCCCAGTTCGGTACGAAGTTTGCGACCGCAGACCGCATGCAATCCTGGTTGTCAGCGCCGCCGCATCTCCCGTTGCGGAACAGATTGAGCGCATGGAGCAGATCGTTGCCGCCAATGTCGAAGGTGATCACGTCAGCGGAAGCAATGGAGTTGCGGAAAGTCGCGTCAGTGCTCAGAGCGTTGAGCAGATCGCCGCTGTGCCAGCCATTCCGGCCCAGGTTCGTCAGCACGACGTCAGGATTAGCGTCGGTTCGCAGGTAGGAGTGGTAGCGGGCGACGTAACCGCCCTGGGTGTCGAGCACGCCCACGGCGAGCGAATCTCCCAGCGCCGTGTAGTGCCAGCGGTCGGCATTGATCGAGCCGCTGATTCCGCCGCAACTTATCAGTAGCAACGAGAACGATAAGGCAAGTGCAAGAAGCCGGCGCGAGAGCGTGGAGTGCATGTCTGGTTCGATGCGGAAAGACGCAACACCAACGGGTCCATTCTCTTTTGGTTATCAGTACAACCTGTGTTCATCCGTGTTGCCTTTCGAAGTATCGTTTTACAGGTGTGGAATTCTCCCTTCGTGAGGCGTAGGATTTTACGTTCCCGAACATAGTCCGGGCTGTACTTTGCACGAGGAGATCCTTCGTTCAACGATGGCTTCACGCACGGTCGAAGAAGACTGTAGAAACCCGCAACAGCTTTCCCCTGAAACTCCTAAACTCGAAACGACCTGCATAGCTTGCGGTCGCGACAATCCCAATGGGCTGCAACTTCGCTTCTCAATCACCGATGACGGCGTCGCCGTGGCGCCCTGGGTGCCGCGCAAGGGATGGGAAGGATTCGAGAACGTGATTCATGGCGGCGTGGTCACGACTGTTCTCGACGAATCCATGGCCAAAGCAATTGTCGCCACCAACGACCAGGGACTCACGGTCGAGATGAAGGTCCGCTTTCGCCATTCGGTGCATCCGGGAGAGAACCTGAACGTGCGCGGCTGGATCGTGCAGCGCCAGCGGCGGCTCGTCAGGGCCGAAGCCAGTCTGAGCGACCGTGACGGCACCGAGCGCGCTCACGCCTGGGCGACTTTCATGGTTCTGCCCGGAGTTCATCCCCACCACGCCTTCTGAGCAGCTTCAGAGCGGCCGCGGCTTCAAGCACGCGGAAGCCACGGACGGAGTGTCTCTCCGCATGTCAACTCGATAGCTCGGGCAAAAATCACGGCGGAAATGGCATCCAATAAAGAGCCAAATCAGGAGAAATTTCCATGAACCGGTTACTGTTAACCGCCGGACTTCTGCTTTCCATCACTGGCGTTCTGTACGCGCAAGACCAGCAGTCATCCGCAACCGCGAACTCTCAGCAGCAGAGCACGACCTCGAGCCCGGCTGCGGATAGACCTGAGGGAACAGTCGTCAAGGACAAGGAAGTAGACACGATCGTTCAGCCAAAGAACGCGCCGATTGAGGTGAACAGCACTGTCATCTCAGACGCGCAGCGCGCCCTCACCACTAAGGGCTACGACGCCGGACCAGTTGACGGGAAGATGGGCCCACTGACACGTGCTGCCATTCAGAAGTTCCAGGCCGATCAAAACTTGGATCAGACTGGCCGTCTTGACCAGAAGACTTTGGCCGCGCTCAACGTCGGTGGAGTGCAGGCGATTAAGGCCGCGCCCGCTGACCTCGGCCGCGGCGGAAAAGCTATAGGTCACAACGTTGTCGGCGGACACCCCGTGGAAGCTGGAAAAGCTGCCGTAACGGGTGGCAAGAACTTCGGCAAGAAAGTCGGCCAGGGTGCCGAGTCAACGGCAGTGAAGGTGAAGAACAAGACTGGGTCTACTCTGTCGTCCATCGGCGAGAAGATCAGCGGCGCCGGCGAAGAGACGAAGAAAGCTGGCGAAGCAACGGAACGCAAAGCCGAAGACGCAACGGATAAGCCGAACGATGCACCACCACCGCCTCAGCGGTGAGTTGAAGGTTTCCCATATCGGAATGTTCGGAAGTTTCGGAGATTCAGGCGAACGAAACTTCCGACACGTCCGACACACCTCCGAAACCCTACTACTTCATTGCCGTGAACGCGGCGTCCATCTTCTTGCAGGCCTCATCGACGTCGGCTTTGGTGATATTGAGCGGCGGCGACATGCGGATGACGTTCCCATAGAACCCGCCTTTGCCCACAAGCAGTCCCTGCTTGCGGCACTCGTCCATGAAGCGGTTGGTTTCCTGCGGCGCCGGTTCCTTGGTCTTGCGGTCTTTCACCAGTTCCATACCCTGCAGCAGGCCCATGCCGCGAACTTCGCCGATCAACTCGTGCTTCTCCTGAAGCTCTTCGAGTCTGCTCCGGAAGTAGTCGCCGACAACAGCCGCGTTCGTCTTGAGGTCGTCCTCTTCCATGATGTCAATGACCGCCTTGGCCGACGCCATGGTGACCGGGTTGCCGCCGAAGGTGGAGATCTGCAGGCCCTGAAAGGAATCCGCGATTTCCGGCTTCGTGATCGTCAGGCCGACCGGCTGGCCGTTGGCGAGGCCCTTGGCGGAGGTGAGGATGTCTGGTTCGACTTCCCAGTGCTCGATGCCGAACCACTTACGTCCGGTGCGGCCCCAGGCAGTTTGTACCTCGTCGCTGATGAAGTCGCCACCGTATTGCTTGACTATGTTGAAGACGATCTTGAAATACTCCTTCGGCGGCGTGATGAATCCGCCGACGCCCTGGATTGGCTCGGCGATGAATGCGGCGATGCGGCCCGAAGTCGAGAACTGGATGGTGTTCTCAACGTCTTTCGCGCAAGCCACGCCGCAGTCCGGGTACTTCAGGCCGAATGGGCAGCGGTAGCAGTAAGGGTTCATCGCATGCACCACGCCGACCTCAATGGTGGCTTTTCGCCAGGTGTGCATGCCAGTCATGCCACGGGCCAGCGATGAGCCGCCGCTGTATCCGTGGCGAAGCGCTACGACTTCGAAGTTGCCGGTGTGCATGCGCGCCACCTGCACAGCTTTCTCGTCGGCCTCGGTGCCGCTGTTCGTGAAAATCGACTTCTTCAGCGTGCCCGGCGTGATCTGTGCAAGCTTTTCGGCCAGCGCCACCATAGGCGCGTTAGGGAAGCATGTGGAGACGTGCTGGAGCGTATCGATCTGCTGCTTCATCACGCTGGTTACACGGGGGTTGCAGTGCCCGACACTGACCGTAACGATGCCGCCAAAGAAATCCAGGTACTCGTTTCCATCCGTGTCCCAGACGTGCTGCATCTGGCCGCGCGCCATTGGCAACGGAGTCGTGTAGTAGTTCGTTACTGCCGGCCAGATATATTCCTTCTGCTTGCGATTGATTTCTTCCGTGCTCATCGAGGTGGTCAGCACGGCTTTGCTCTTATCGGCGACATCGGCATTGGAACTCATAAAACCTCCCGCCGGAACTCCGGTATGGCGCCTGTCCGGCAAACGCATCATCATAAAACAACTGAGCGGGACCCGTTTTGAGCTTCGCCTTCCCCCTGCCGTGATCCGCTGATCCCGGTTTACAATCGTGGGAGTACCCATGCGCCATTTCTTCCGAATCGCCCTGCGGGTCCTCATTCTCACGGCTGTGTTCCTTGCGTCCACGCTGACGGCAATGCGTTTTGCCATTCACGGACGCGAGGTGGCTGTGCCGAAGCTCGATGGCATGAGTACCGGCCAGGCGGAACGCACCACGAACAACAACGGACTGCTCATCGAGGTCGAGAACCGGTTTTTCAGCAGCACGGTCCCGGAAGGACGCGTCATTTCCCAACTGCCCCCGGCCGGAGAAAAAGTCAGGCGGGGCACACGGGTGCGAGTGGCGCTGAGCCTCGGGGCGCAGAAAATGCTGATCCCCAACGTTGTGGGCCAGAGCCAGCGTGCTGCGGAACTGAACATAGCGCGTCGCGGCTTGGAACTCGGCACGGTTGCCGTAGCTACCCTGCCGGGCTATCCGGCGGAGCAGGTGCTGGCGCAGTCGCCGCCTGCCAGTGCGGAAGGAATCGCGTCACCCAAAGTCAACCTGCTGGTCTCCGCGCCTGATCCCAATGCTGAGTTGTACATCACGCCTGATTTCGTTGGCCACACGCTCGATGAGGCCTCGCGCGCGATTGCCGAGTCACCCATGCGCTTCGGCAAGGTCACGACGGTGAAGAACGGTGGGAGGATGGGAGCGCACGCGCCCACTTCGCCACAGATGGCTAAAACCGCGTCACCTGGCAAGTCGCCTTTGATCGTGAAGCAAAACCCGCCCGCGGGCGACAAAGTTCCAGCCGGTTCCATGATCAGTTTCGAAGTTGTGCGGTAAAGGCCCACCCGCCACGATGTTCCGGTTAGTACGTATCTAACCTGCAAAATTTGCTAGGCTACTTTGCAAACAAAAATGCTGCCTGCTCGTGTTATTTTTGTAACCAATCGGACAGAGGCGCATTTAATGAATAAGTTCCCCGGAACAGGTCCGAGATACGCGCGTGATGAAGAGAACCCTTGGGTGGCTGGGAACAGCCGCGATGTGCATAGTGTTGCTAGTTCCCTCCGCATTGGCACAATTACAGGTAAACGGCTCCGCCTGGCCCGCGCTGGCAACTGACAGCAGCAACCGCGCGACAACCACCCCCGTGTCGCTGCCCCACTTGGTGACCCCCGTAGTCCTTCCCAGAATGTCTCCTGAGCTCGCGCTCGACACGTACATGCAGCGCTCGCAGCAGCAGAATTCGACCTTGCTGGGCTATTCCGACGAGACGGTCATGCGGGCAAGTCTGCCCGACTACAAACAGCAGGGCGAGTACGAACTCAAGCGCCAATACTCTGCTCCCAACACGCTGCAGTTCACGCCTGTGCGCTTCAGCGGCGACGGCTTCGTCAAAAACAACGTCCTGGTGCGCCTATTGCAGTCTGAAGTGGACCATGTGGTAAAGCAGCAGGGTCCAGAAACGGCGATCACCGAGACGAATTACAAGTTCAGTCACAAGTCGGTGGAAAGCATCAACGACCGGATGGTGTACGTTTACCAGGTCAAGCCCAAAAAGAAGCGGGTTGGGCTTTTCAAGGGACGCATCTTCATTGACCCCTACAAGGGAACGCTTGTCCGCGCTGAAGGGCAGATGGTGAAGTCGCCTTCGATATTCATCAAGAAGGTGGAGTTCGTACAGGACTACGCCGACGTGGATGGGTTCACTCTTCCGACACACCTGCGCTCTATCGCGAAAGTCCGCATCATCGGGCGCACGATAGTCGACGTCTTCCACCGCGGTTACAAGGCTGTAGCAGCCCAGATGGCGCAGAACTCCTCTCCTACTCCTGCAACTCAAGCGAGTGGCGGTACAACTCCAGTCTCGGTTGCTCCCGTCGACTAGCTGGCTACTCACTCGGCTGCTCCTGTCGACTAAGCTAGCTACTAAACTCCGCTAGAATCTGTACAGCAGCTTGAGGAGGAGAGCTCTTCGAAGTCGCATTTTCATCATCGTATGTGTGCTGGAACCCGTCTGTCAGACGTGACGAGCATCGGGTCGTTAGCGGATGTGCACTGTGATGGAGAACTATAGCGAGATCCTGTCCCAGACGTCTCATCGCCCTTTCCCGCCACCACGGCGCCCGTGGATCATGGTGCAGACGTGGCGCGACGTGCTATTTGCACACTGGGATGTTGATCCCGATTACCTGCGCCGACTCGTGCCGGAACAGTTGACGTTAGACACGTACGATGGGCGTTGCTGGGTGGCGGTAACGCCGCTTGTAATGACCGATGTTCACCCACGTTTTATCCCGCCTCTTGCAGGCATGTCGCGCTTTCCCGAACTGAACGTTCGTACTTACGTGACGATGAACGGCAAGCCCGGCGTGTTCTTCTTCAGTCTGGACGCGGCGAACATTCCGGCGGTGATGGGAGCACGCGCCGCGTACGGATTGCCGTATTTCTACGCGCGCATGATGGCAGACAGGGTCGGCTACGAGGTCAACTATTACTGCCATCGAACCGACGTGGACAGCGCGCGTCCGGAGTTTCACGGAAACGCGTCGCCGGATGCCGATATGATTCGCGAGGAGGGAGTTTTCAGGGCGCGGTACTGGCCGACGTCGCAACCGTCCCGCAGCCTGCCCGGAACGCTGGAGTATTTCCTGACCGAGCGCTACTGCTTGTATTCCGTGGTGCGCGGGCGCGTGTACCGAGCTGACATTCATCACCTGCCGTGGCCGTTGCAAAGGGCTGACGCGATCATCGATACAAACACTATGGCTCGAGCCGACTCTATCGAGCTTCCCGAACGGAAGCCGCTTTTGCACTTCGCCCGGAACTTGACTGTGCTCGTGTGGTGGCCCGAGCGGGTGCAAACAGCAGCATGATCTCAGGGCCGGTTCTTTTCGGCGGCGAGCGCCTCCGGGGCGTTCGACTTGCCTTTAGGGATGCTCAACGACTTCCATTCCGATCCCTTCCAATGCTTGGCCAGGAACACGATCTGGCCAACGTGATAAGCGTAGTGCGCCACTTGTCGGTTGATGGCCTGAAGCACAGTCAAGGGCTCTCCACGCACGGTGACCGTCTTTAGCAGGTCTTCAGGCGTCAGTGAAGCCAAAGAGTCGAAGACCACTGCCCAAGACTTCTCCCACACCTTGACCAACGCTTCGCGGCTCTGCGCCGGGTTCTCAAATTCCTGGTCACGATTGCGGTCTGGTTTCTCGCCGTCGGTCGTCAGGAAGTCGGTGAAGCGCGAGCGTTGATTGCCGCTGATGTGGCGCATCATTATGGCAATGCTGTTTGACTCGGCGTCCGGGGCGCGGAACAGCTCTTCGTCACTTAACTGCGCCAGCGCTCCTTCGGCCAGCTTCTTGTGTCCACGAAACTGGCGGCGAGCCTCGTCGAGGTAGTGAGAGCCGAAACTGCTGTTGAGAGTGTCTTCAGCCATGTCTTGTCTCCGCTGCTTTGGACGACCCGCAAGGTCAGCGGGACGCACAGATTCAGCGGAGTGTTCTTCTTCGGATGTGACTAATGGGTTTGCTGAAGACCGGAAGGAACGTTCGAAAGAATCACTCGCGACGTGTGGCAGCCTGTTTTGAGTACTTGCCATTTGCCGCGCTGTTTACCCAGGAGCACGAAATCTGAGGTCTGTTCGATGGTCGTACTGTCCTCGGGTGCGGAGCTCCGGATCAGTTCAACGACCGCGAGCGTCTTGTCAGGATTGAACCCAACAGCCGAAAATTGCAGGTAATTGTGAGGCACATCGTGTTCGAACTTGTACGTGTCGTGCTCGAGACGATTTTCTAGTTGCCAGGACCGCGCGTTTGCGATCTTGAAATTCTCTACTACAGCCGTCGGAACCTGCTCCGGGTTGAAGCACTTACCGAGGTCGAAGCTCGGCAACTTGAGTTGGCCATCCGAGGTGATGTCCTTTATTACCAAGGCCTCGTTCGATGCCAGTCGCTCTGATTCTGAACGCAACACTTCGGAATAGACCCGGTACGCTTCCGGTTCTATTCGTTCTGGATCGCGGGGCGGCGATTGTCCCCGAGCTACCCATACTGCGAAGAGAATAACCGAAGCAATCGTGACGACGAGCGACGTTTTCACGGGAGAGAATGGTACACCGCCGATTCAGAGGCGCCAATCCCATTTCTGATCCACGTTCGTTCGCGTAAATCGCGGTTAACTTTTGCCGAAGCCCCCTCCTCCCGGTGTTTCCACCCGCACGCGCTCGCCTTTCCTCAAACGCGCACTGCCTTTGCTGGGCATGGGTTCAACGGAACCATCGAGGCGGATGATCTCGGTTTTTCCCGGCGAGCCGTCACTGCCACCGCACAGGCCGTAGGGGCCGCTATTGCGACGGTCGGAGAGCATGGTGACTTCGGCGTCCGTCAGCAATTCGATTTCGCGGATGATGCCATCGCCGCCATGGTGAACGCCCTCGCCCCCGCTGCCGCGCCGGAGTGAGTAGCGCGTTACACGAAACGGATAGGCGTACTCAAGCGCTTCGGCCGGTGTGTTGAGCGAGTTGGTCATGTGTGTGTGAACGCCGCTCACACCGTCCTTTGTCGGGCGCGCACCCATGCCACCGGCGATCGTCTCGTAGTAGGCAAAGGGTGATCCGGTGCGCGGATCGATTCCGCCGATGGTGAGATTGTTCATCGTCCCACTAGCTGCCGCTGGAATGCGGCCGGGAAGAGCCTGTGAAAGTGCTTTCAGCAGCACATCAACGATACGCTGCGACATCTCGACATTGCCTCCCGCTACGGCTGCGGGAGGGATGGCATTGACGACCGTCCCGGGTGGAGCGACGACGCGGATGGGCCGCATCAGCCCGGCCGTAGCTGGGACCTCTTCGGCGACAAGACAACGAAACACGTAGAAGACAGCGGAGTACGTGATCGCCTCGACAGCGTTGATGCTGCCTTCGACCTGCGGATCGCTCCCGGTGAAGTCGACCACGATGGTGTTGGGTGTCGGGTCTTGGGTATTGGCCGCCCGCTTTCGCTTTTCGCCACTTGCTCGTTGCTTCTGGCTAACAGCTAACGGCAAAGATCCGACACGAACTTTCACCGCGACCTTCACCGGCTTGTCTGTAATGCCGTCGTCATCGAGAAAATCTTCTGCCGCGTACTCGCCCGGCTTGATGTCGCGCAGCAGTGCCAGCATCATCTCTTCGGAGTAGTCGAGCAGTTCGGCAGCCGCTCGTTTCACAGTCGATAGGCCGTAGCGTTCACAAACCTCGCGCAGTCGCGATGCGCCCGTGTTGCAGGCGGCAATCTGGGCGCCCAGGTCGCCTTCGCGCTCGTCAGGGGTGCGAACGTTGTTGAGCACCAGCGCGAGGATGTCGCGGTCAATCTCGCCGCCCCGCATCAACTTGACGGGCGGAATGCGCAGTCCTTCCTGGTAAATCTCGCGACACAGTCCCATCGACCCGGCATAGGTTCCCCCGACGTCGGCATGGTGGGCGCGAGAGGCGACGTAGAAGTCAGGAGAAAGGTTTCGGAGGTTTCGGACGTTTCGGAGGTTGGCAGAGGCGCGGGGCGAACTCACGCCGGTCTCGCTCGCTTTTGTCGCGACCGCAGTACGCTCGAGCCCGGCACGGGTCGCTTGGTCCTGCTTAGAGGCCCGCCTTGCTTTTACCCCGGTCGAACCAACCGGTTTCGGTCTTTCGGAACCTCCGACACCTCCGAAGCTTTCGAAAGCTTTGTTCTCTGCGACGCCTTCCTCAACCCACACTGGCATGACCATGGTGATGTCCGGCAGATGGGTTCCGCCCGCGAACGGGTCATTGAGCATAGCAACGTCGCCCGGTTGGAAATCGAGCCGGTCGATGGCGGCGCGCACGGACATCGGCATGGAACCTAGGTGGACCGGCATGTGGTCGCCCATGGCGATCACCTCGCCACTGCCGTCGAACACGGCACACGAGTAGTCACGTCGCTCCTTGATGTTTGGCGAGAAGGCGGTGCGCCGCAACGCCGCTCCCATCTCTTCGGCGATCGAGTGGAAGATGCTCTTGAAGATCTCCAGTTCGACGGGATCACGCGGCATGGCAACGGAAGTTTACACGAGCTGCCGGGTCGCCCGGGGATAGCCTCGAGCGAAATCTAGAAGTGCAGATCGCAGAAGTGCGTCAAAACGAAGTCTGCGACGTGTTCTGCGATCTGCAATCGTCGCGGTGCTTACGGCCGCTTCAGACCCTTGGCAAACTCCTCATACCCTTTGCGCCCCATCAGGCCGTAAGTGAGTTGCTTGCCGAGTTCGACTCCGGGCTGGTCGAACGCGTTGATGCCGAACAGTTCGCCCGCGAAAGCCGTCTGATAGGCGAGCATCTGGAAAAACATGCCCATGGTGTATTCGTCCACGCTGCGCAGCGTCCAGCGGCAGTTCGGACGCTGCGCCTCGGTGAGAGCGGCTTCTGTGGCAATGCGCTCGGCGCGGAAAAGCTGACCCAACTTCTTGCCGCCCAGATACTTGGTCGAATCGTACTTCGTCAGGTCCTTCGGGATCTTCAGGTCGACGCGCGGCTTTTCAACTTCCCAGAAGGTGATCATCTTGTCGCGTGGGCCTTCCATGTAGAGCTGCACCTGCGAGTGCTGGTCGGTCACGCCGAGTGCGGCAACGGGCGTCTGTCCCATTTCGACCACCTTGCCCTTGCGGTTCACCTTTTTGCCCAGGCTCTCCGCCCAGAGCTGGCGATACCAGAACGCCGCGCCCCAGAGGTATTGGGAGTACGCGAAAACGACCTCAACGCGCTTTTCCTGCCAGCGATCAAGCGCGTGGTGAACGATGGCCGACGCGAGCGCCGGGTTCTTCTTCATGTCGTTGGACCAGCAGACCTTGTTTGCGTCGCGTGCGCCCTTGAGCAGGTCCTTAATGTCCAATCCAATCAGGGCTGCCGGTACCAGGCCGACCGGCGTGAACACGCTGAAGCGTCCGCCCACGTTGCCGGGGATGAAGAACAGTGGATAGCGCTCTTCCTTTGCGATTTCGAGCAGATCGCCCTTGTGCGCATCGGTGATCGCGACGATCTGGCCTCGCGCTCGTCTTCCAGCGCCGGCATACATCCACTCGCGGACGATGAGGAACGTTGCCAAAGTCTCGGCCGTAGAGCCGGACTTGGCGATAACACAAACCAGCGTGCGCTTGGGATTGAGCTGACCTAACGCTGCCGCCACGAACCCGGGATCAACATTGTCGAGCACTACGAGCCGAGGACGGGCCAGGCGGCCCTTGCCGTCGGCGCTCATCTGCACCGGGTGTGGGCCGCGGATGGCAACGTCCAAGGCATACGGTCCAAGAGCTGAGCCGCCGATTCCGACCAGTAGCACATCGTCGTACCGCCCGCGCACGTCATGAGCAAACTCCTGTACCGCGCGCAAAGTTGCGGTGTCGTCTGGGAGCACCGGGAACCCGATTTCGCCGGATTCAACGCGTAACTTGAATGACTGAACGGCGGCGGTGGCAAAGCCCTCCCCGGTTTTAAGGTCCTGCGGGCGCAGACCTTCGTTCCCAACGGCCTTTTCCAGCGTGTTGTCGAAGTTGAAGCTGATCGGTAACGCCATGACTTTCCCTTTCTTATGTTCCGAGGCGCGTGTTCAAACCACTCTGATGAACTTCTTGTGCTAAACGGATGATTAGAAACCAAGAGAGCGGGTTGAGGAAAGTCATTGAAATGGCAGATTGAGAATCGGAAAGGGGATACTTTCACAAACATGAGAACGGCACCCATTGCCTGCTGAAGCGAAACCTGCCGCGAGCTGAATCTAATTGAGAACCAAGCCCGGCAACCCGTCCATCCACTCTGATTTGCACAGATGCCGGTTTGTCCTATAGAATCAACTTTTTCCGCGAGAGGTTCCTGAGAGCAATGAAGGCAGCCATCCATCCGGTTTACAACGAAGTGCGCGTCAAGTGCGCGTGCGGCAACACATTTACGACCCGCTCGACGCACAAGGGCGACATCAGCGTGGAAATCTGCTCCGCGTGCCACCCGTTCTTTACGGGCAAGCAGAAGGTTATCGACAGCGCCGGCCGCATCGAGCGCTTCCGCCGCAAGTACGCGAAGAACGAGCAGAAGTAAGTTTCACATTCTGCAAAAGATCAAAGGCCTCCGTGTATTCACCGGAGGCCTTTCAGTTGCAGGAAGCAGTGCATTCCTGCATGGGGTCCTTGGTTTAGTTCACTGGCGGAACCAAAAAACCAGGCACTAGCGCCCTCTTCT
>Ga0196970_1001371_pt1 | contig 16973 bp, 14 predicted proteins | sample S1v_513CmetaG_FD_148672 | JGI IMG/M metagenome (GOLD analysis project Ga0196970, IMG submission 148672) | Soil microbial communities from Anza Borrego desert, Southern California, United States - S1+v_5-13C | ecosystem: Environmental > Terrestrial > Soil > Desert | place: USA: California...
ATCCCGGCATACAGCGTCGCCGTAGCGCTGCGTATTCTCCGCTTCCCCTTGCTGCTGATCGGACCAGTGATGGGCCTGCCGGGGATTGCCGTCGCCGTGATGGTACTGGTCAGCCATATGGCCTCGATCCGCTCCTTCGGCGTACCTTACCTGGCTCCCGTCGCACCGTCCCGCTATGACCAGTGGGGTGACGTCCTGATCCGCCGCCCCTGGTGGGCGATGATTCTGCGGCCGGGCCCGACCGGCCGGCGCAGCCGACGGATGGGGGGCGGGCTGAAGCCACAGCCCCCTGTCAATCGGACCGAAAGGAAGTGACCGCCATGGCAACGATCTCCGCCCGGCAGTTTGGCATGTTGGTCTTTCTGTTTCGCGTCAGCCTGACCATCGTCCGGCTCCCGGTCCTGAAGGCGGTCAAAGTCGGACCAGACGCCTGGATCGCCAGCCTGCTGGGCACTTCGATCGGGCTGGTTGCACTGTGGCTGCTCATCACCCTCATGGTGCAGGAACCTTCTCTCACACCGATGGAGCGGGTTGACCGGGCTCTGGGCAAGGTGGCGGGCGGACTGATTGGTGCACTCTATCTGTTGTTTATCTACTGGGACCTGCTGCTTTCGACTCGTCTCTATGCTGGACTCCTCATTTCGCAGCCCATGCCCGAAACGCCCACGGAGGCATTCGTCTTCATGCTCCTTCTGGGCGCCGTTTACGCTGCACTGAAGGGACCGGAAGTGGTCGCACGGGTAGGTGAATTCACTGCACCCCTGGTCTTGCTTGGACTTGTGCTGGTCCTCGCCCTGGGCGTCAACCACATGAATCCGCAGGCGCTGCTGCCCGTGGTCGGATATGGCTGGGGTCAAATCTTCCGTGCCGCGCTAGTCCCGGCTGCGGTCCATGTCGAAGTGATGGCGCTGCTCATGCTCACACCCATGGTCCGGGAGCCGAAGAAGATGGCTCGGGCGGGTGTCATGGGTGCCCTTCTGGCCGCGGTGGTGGCTACCGTCGCAGCGGCCAGCCTGATCATGTTCTACGGCGCACCACGCACCCAGCGGCTGGTCTATCCGGTCTACGATCTCGCCCGGGCCATCAGTATCGGCGATTTCTTTGAACGGATGGATGCCCTGTTCATTTTCACCTGGACGGCGGGGAGCTTTGTGAAGGTAGCCGTTCTGCTCTGGATCTCTGCCCTTGCGTTGGCACACCTGCTGCGCATCAAGGAGCCCCGGGTCTTGGTAAGGCCGCTCGCCCTGCTGGCCGGTTTTCTGGCGATGCGAGCCTACGCCAACCAGGCCGAGGTCAGGGCTGTCAACACACCGCAAATCTATCCCTTCGTGGCGGCGCCGTTCCTGCTCTTCTTCCCGTTCCTGTTGTTGGTAGCAGAACGCATTCGGCGCCCCGGGCGGAAGTCCTCATGAACCGGCGGGCCGTCCTTCTCGCAACCTGTCTGCTGGCGATGCTGCTGTCCGGCTGCTGGAACCGGCGGGAGTTAGAGACCCTGGGCATCATCTTGGCCGTCGGCTACGACTGGGATGAAGAGCGCCAGGAGTACGTCGTGTCCGCCCAGATGGCCAAGCCACAGGCAAAGCAGAGCGATGTGGGCGGGGGCGGTCAGGGGCCGGGCGCCCACGTCTTTACCGCCCGTGGCAAGACGGTCTTTGACGCCAGCCGCAACCTCTCGCTGATTGCCACCCGACGGGCCTGGTGGGGGCATGTGCAGGTGCTGGTCATCGGCGAAGCGGCTGCCAAGCGGGGGCTTGACGGGTTGCTCGATTTCGTGGAGCGCGACGGCGAGACCCGCCCGATCTATTTCGTGACAGTGACAAAGGGGTGGGCCGGCGACCTCATGCACCTGCAGGCCTCACTGGAGTCCGTGCCTGCCCTGGGGCTGGTCAGCCTGGTCCGGGCAGCCGGTGCCACCTCCACATCCCCGGTGATCAGGATTCTGGACGTGTCCCAGGCCATTGAGGCGCCGTCATCTGCCATCCTTGGCGTTGTAGGTGTGAGCGAGGGAGCGGGCAGCGACCTGGGGAAACCCACCAAGGAGTTCCGGCTGGACGGCAGCGCTGTCTTCGACAAGGCGAATCTAGTGGGCTACCTCGACGACCGTGAGACCCGCGGCGCCATGTGGGTCCGGGGACGGGTCAGGGGAGCCCTGCTGGCCGTTCCCTGCCCCGGTTCACCGGGAAAGCACATTGGCGTTGAAGTGATTCATGCCTCTGCCAAGGTGACGCCCGAGGTCGACCGGAAGGGAAAGGTGCAGGTGCGGGCGCAGATTCGCGTGGAGGCGAATCTGGGCGACCAGGACTGCAATTTTCCCTATGTCAAGCTTGACCGCATCGAAGAGCTTGACCGCGTTGTCGGCAGCCGCATCCGTGAGGAAGTCGTAGCTGCGCAAAAGGCCTGCGCGGCGCTGAACGCCGACTGCTTTGGCCTGACCGACCGGGTCATGCAGCGGTTCCCCGCCTACTATGAGCAGGTCAAGGCGGAGCGGCGCAGCTGGCCCATGGTGCTGGAAATCGAGGTGCGGGTCCGGGCTACCGGCGCACAACTGAGATCGATCCGACCAAAGTAGGAGGCGGTCCCCGCACATGGTTCGCATCGCCCTCGTGATCTTCGCAGTGCTGGCGGTCGGTCTGGTCGACATCCCGCCCCTGCTCAACAGCGCCCGGCGCACGTTGGTCACGGTCTGCGTGCTGCTAATCATCAGCCTCGTGTCGGGGCTGATGATCGTCACCCCGCCCGAGGGGGCTTCCGTGGCCAAAGTGATCATCCAACTGATCGCTCCTCTGGGTGAAGCTTTGCTGGGCCCCATGTAGACGGCCTCCGACAACAACCGATCGGTCGCTCAAACTGCGGCTCGTCCAATGTCAAGCCTGCTATCGCGGGAAAACCTCTGCTACAATACGGGCTATCGATCATCCTGCTGTCCCGTGAGGAGGACGCCCGTGTCCAGGCTGCAAGCAATTGTCCAGAGCCTCAACACCCCCCAACGGGAGGCTGCGCTGCACAGCGACGGGCCGCTGCTCGTCATCGCCGGCGCCGGGGCCGGCAAAACCAAAACCGCCATTCACCGCCTCGCCTGCCTGCTGGCAGGCGGCGCCGCGCCCGAAAGCGTGCTCTGCATTACCTTCACCAACAAAGCCGCCCAGGAAATGCGTGAACGGGCCAAAGCCCTCGTCGGCGAGGCCGCCGAACAGGTCATGATCCGCACCTTCCACTCCGCCGCCGTCATCCTGCTGCGTGAAAGCCTGCCCCAGTACCCGCAGGCCGGGCGTGACAGGAAGTTCTCCATCGCCGACCCCTCGGCCCAACTCGCCCTGGTCAAGGAAGCCATCGCCGAGCGCAACTTCGATATCAAGGCCAACAAGCCGGAGTCCTTCCTGTGGCGGATTGGTCGCTACAAGAACGAAATGGCCGATGCGGATACGCTGCTCTACCGCAGGGCCAACAACGAGCTCATGGACTGGCCCCGGGTTCAGGCCATGATCGGCGAGACCGACCGCTACGTCAACCGCCTCACGGCGGAGATTTGGAAACGGTACGAAGAGAAACTGCGTGCCGCGAACATGTTCGACTTCGACGATCTGATTAACACCTTTGTCAAGATGCTGATCGACGTCCCGGCCATTCGGCAGAAGTATCAGGACCGCTTCCGCTATATTCAGGTCGATGAGTTCCAGGACACGAACATCGCCCAGCTGCAAATGGTCAAGCTCCTCGCCGGCGACCGCCAGAACGTTATGGCCGTCGGCGACGACGCCCAGTCCATCTACAGCTGGCGCAGTGCCGATATCCGCTGCATTCTGGAGTTCGAGCGCATCTTCCCCGGCGCGAAAATGGTCCTGCTGGAGCAGAACTACCGCTCATCGGCATCGATCCTGAAAGTCGCCAACCGGCTCATCGCCCACAACCAGAACCAGCGGGCCAAAACGCTCTTCACCACCAGCGGCGACGGCTGGCCCGTCCGGACGTACGAGGCCGACAGTGACCTGGACGAAGCCCGGTTCGTCGTAGCCGAAATCAAGAAGGCGGCTGCGCTGGGGCGGAAGTACTCGGACTTTGCCGTGCTGCTCCGGGTTGGCGCCCAGTCCCGGGTCTTTGAAGACCGGCTGCGGGAGGAGGGGGTCCCCTTCACCGTGGTCGGCGGCCCGAGCTTCTATGACCGGCGCGAAGTGCAGGACTGCATGGCCTACATCCGCCTCCTCGATAACCCGAAGGACTCGGTCAGCTTCGAGCGGGTGCTCACGTCGCCCAAGAAGGGCATCGGTGAGCGGTCCTTCCAGAAGCTGCTGGCCATGGCCTCGCAGCGGGACATGGACCTGGTCGATGCCCTGAAGGTGGCCGTCGACGAACGGGTCCTTACGGATCAGGGCGCCGCCGGCGCCACGAAAATGCACGCCCTGTATGAACACGCCCGCCGGCAGATTGCAGCGAATCAGCCCTTCCCCGAGGTGGTGGACGAACTGGTCCGGGGAAGCGGCCTCATCAGCGCCCTGGAGGCCGAGGACAAGCAAAAGGAAGAGCGCCGGGCCGACATGGTCCGTTCGGTCATCACCTCGCTATACGAGAGCCGCCGGCGCTTCCCGAACCTGACCCTGCACGGCTACCTCGACCGGCTCTCGCTCTCGGACGCGCAAGATGGCGATAAGGGCGAAGATGTGGTCAAGCTGCAAACCATCCACTCGTCCAAGGGCCTGGAATACCCGGTGGTTTTTGTCGTAGGCATGGAGCAGGGCATGCTGCCCAACCGGCGGGCCCTGGACGAAGGAAACCTGGAGGAGGAGCGGCGCCTCGCCTACGTGGCCATGACCCGGGCGCGGGAACTGCTTTACCTGACAGGCTGCCGCATTCGCTCCGACCGGGCCGGCTTCAGCGTCACCGAGGCGTCCCAGTTTCTTGACGAGGCGCTCGGTGCGCAACTGCCCGCCGCCGGTAACGTCTAACGATGAGACTGGCCCGGTGCCGGAGCAGTAGTCCGGCCCGGGCCTTTGTGGTAGACTTATGGCATTTGCTTTCGGGATGACGTGGCGCCCCGGTCGGTCTTCGTCTAACGGTGGTAGCCATTCGTGAAAGGGGTCATTGGACGTGACGATTGTCCAAGCCATCATTCTGGGCCTGGTCCAGGGCCTGGGCGAGTTTTTGCCCATCTCCAGCTCGGCACACCTGATTCTGATTCCGTGGTTCTTTGACTGGCCGGCGTCGGGGCTTGACTTCGATCTGGCGCTGCACATGGGTACCCTGGTCGCTGTCACGATCTACTTCTGGCGCGACCTGCTGAGCCTGGCCACCGAAGGGCTGACCAAGGGCACCCGCACGCCCATGGGCCGCATGGCCTGGGGCATCGTGCTGGGCACCCTGCCCGGTGTCGCCGCAGGGTTTCTGCTGGAAGACCAGATTGATGCGTATTTCCGGTCGAACTACCTGATGATCGGTGTCCTCCTGGCCGTCATGGGCATCATTCTCTACCTGGTCGACCGCGGCGGAAGGAAGAACCGCTCCCTGGAAGACTTCACGGTCATGGACGGCTTCTGGATGGGCGTCGGCCAGACCTTCGCCCTGATTCCCGGCTTCTCCCGGTCGGGCACCAGCATCACCGCGGGCCTTATGCTCGGGCTGAAGCGGGAGACGGCGGCCAAGGCTTCGTTCCTCCTGGGCTGGCCGATTATCCTGGGCGGCGGCCTGCTCCACCTGAAGGACCTGGACCCCAGCATGCTGACTTCGGCCTTCTGGACCGGCATCATCGTCAGTGCAGTCAGCGGTTATCTGGTCATCGCGTTCCTGATGGATTACCTGCGTCGGGGCACGTACTTTGTCTTTGCCGCCTATCGGGTCGTCCTCGCGGCCATCACGATTTTCGTGGCCCTACTCGGGCTGCGGTAGTTGTATACAGGGTTTGCCGAAGGAGAGAATCGGTTGCATGGCCCGATGCATGGGCGATGCAGCCGATTCTCTCGCGTTATCCAGAGGCGCCGACCCCGCTTGGTGACGGGTATCTTGTGTGGCTGGCAAACGCCTGATGACGGACTCCTGGGCAGTGTCGTCCTGATCATCTCCGGCGTCATCCCAACCTTGCAGCCGGAAGCGAACTCCGGTCGGGTCTATGCGGCCTACGGCGGCATCTTCGTCGTTCTGTCACTACTGTGGGGCTGGCAGGTTGGCAAAAAGCGGAAGACATCACTCCCGACACGGGGCAAACGGGATATTTTTGATCAAAATCCCTGGTCTCGCGCCAGAATTTCCTTGCCGTCACCCTGCAGACCGCCCGTACTCGACTTGATTCGACTATGTACAACAGGATCCGCTTTTTCTCGCACTCCCGGAGCCGGATGGGCAGCCCTGAACAGCCCCTTTCACCAGGATTTTGGCAGAAACTATCACTCCACCCCTGAAAACGGGGTGATAGTTTCGATCAAAATCGGGGGCAGCCATCGCCGGGCACATCGCAACCCCGGCTCCCCGGCCGGGCGTCACCGCTTGTCGACCGCGGGCTATCAACGGCCCGATGTATGGCGGGTGAACGGTCTGACACACGGAGTTATGGAACCCCTGATTTACTGCAGATTACGCGGATGATGGGATTACGCAGATGACCTAGGTGACTGTTTGAGTGAGACCCGTTTGTACGCCAGGATTCGAGTCGCGAACTTGAACGGCAGAGCCACCAGCAGGTTGGCCGCCTTTCAGTGCGAGAGTGCGATTGGGGGACCTCCACTTGTCGTTCTAACAGCATCACCAGCACCACAGACGAAGAACCTCCGATTCATCCACCGCCACGGATTTCACTGATTACACGGATTCACTCACATGTGTGCTGCGACGCCTCTTGTCACCGAACTGAGAGGCTGAGTTAATCCGTGCAGTTCTGTGAAATCCGTGGCAAGCCATGGCTAGGATTGTCCGAACTGCTCCTGCATTTTCAGGGGAATCCCATAGTCTGCGTAACGAGGATCAGAGGCTCTTCTTCGCCGCAGAGGCCGCAGGTCGCGCAAATGCCTGGGCGAACATTCCGGGTACGTCTATATGAATCCTGACCTGGAACGCCGTGCCGACCATCTGCGCCATCTGCGAGATCACCGGCAAAAACTGTGTCCGATTCCGTCCCGGACTCTTTGCCACGGCATGGCATAGGTGACTGCGGTATAAACGGTACTCCTTCCCTATTCATCAGTCTGCAGGCCCCAGGTAAATCAGCCTGGGGCTTATTTCATGCCCCGCCCAGAAGGTGAAAGGATCTGAATATACAAACGAAGAACGTATAAAAACTAGGAGGCGATAAAAATGTTTCTAAAGGCTAAGCGCTCCTTTGGCACCATTGCACTCATGGCTCTGTCGGTTCTGGCCCTGCTCTTCAGCACCGGCGGCACCGGGACGAGGACGGCCATGGCCGAATCCGATGATGAGGCACAGATGACCGCAACCCAGGGGCAGCACTCCACCTGGATGACCGTGCGCATCAACGGTCAGGAAATCGACGGCGACACGACCCGCGAAAACCGCAAAGGCCAGATCGAAGTGCTGATGTTCGAGCAGAGCGTCACCACCGCCCGGGAAGCGGGCAGCGGCATGGCCACCGGGCGCCGGCAGTACCAGCCCCTGCTCATTCGCAAGCGCATCGACAAGGCCTCCCCGCTGCTCATGAAGGCCCTCACCGAAAACAGCAACGCCGAAGTGACGTTTGATTTCTACCGCGGCAACCCCACCGGCGACGGCACCGAGGAGCTCTTCTACGAAATCGACCTGCGGAACGCCCAGGTCTCGTCGGCCAAAATCGTGATGGACCGGGATACGGGCGAGCCCATGGAGGAGATCACGTTCGTCTTCCAGACCATTCAGTGGACCTACACCAACGGCGGCGTTACGCATGAGGATACCTGGAGCCAGCAAAGATAGAGGTATCGATCCGTCATTTGCCGAATGTAACAGGGCAGTTCTAACGACCTTCCTGAAACGGAAGGTCGTTTATTTTGGAGGAGACACGTTGTACACCGTTGACGTTATCATCGCCCTGGAAGAGGGCGAGGAGCCAACGCCGGCCTGGTGGCTGGCACGATTCAGCCACGGCGCGCAAAGGGCCGGGGACATGCCCCCCGAGGTAACCGACCCCGCCCTGGCCACGCTCTGCAGCGAGACCGACCCTGACACCGGCGACCGCTTCGCCCGGGTCACCATGCCTCTGCCTCCCGGCACCGTGCAAGGCCGCGCCCGGGAACTGGCCCACATGCTCACCTCGATCCTGACCGCCGAGGGCTGGACGCTTCGCAAGCATGGCAAGCGAGACGAAGAACTCCCCGGCACCTACGAAGGCCGCCTCGAAGGAATCTTTGGCGGCGCCAGTTTCACCGAGGGGCGGGTCAACGCCAACCGTTGCATGGCCTGTGTCCTCTCCGGCGAGAGTCGCATTGGCTGCTGCACAGAAGGGGCGGCCTTCTCACTGGCCGACATCGGGGCGGCGCTGCTCGCCGGCAACGACGAGCTTGTGAAGCGGGTCCTCGCCCTCCCCGGCGAGATGGACGGGGTCAAGTGGCACCCCTACCTGGGCGCCGGCCGGTGCGTCTTCCACGACCGCAGCTGTGGCTGTACCCTGCCCCGTGACCGCATGCCGCTGCAGTGCCGCACCTTCCTCTGCCTGCCGGAGCAACTGCTGCCGCCGGAACTGCTCGCCGACTACAACGGCTACGTCGATGCGCTGGAAGAGGCTGAGGCCTTCATCGAGGATCATATGCACGACGTGGGCGGCGTCGGCTTCCGCAGCCCGCTGGACGACATCAGGACGGCTGCCGCAAAGGCCTTTGCTGCCTGGGAAGCCGGGACGCCTAAAGGGAAACCCTAGCCCCACGGACCAACCGACCGCAGCCCTCCGATGGTTGCGGTCGAATCATTTTACTCCAACCAACTTCGTGATACCGTAGTATTTTCTATGAACAAGGTTCCTGTTTGAAAGGGTTTTTGCCCCTCCCTCCGGAACCATAACGGGTATCGAATCTTGTCGGAGGGAGGGCGCCCATGCAGGCAACAGACCAGGACATCCAGGCGCTCTACCGGGCACTGACTCATCGGGACACCGACTCGTGGCAGGGCGTTTGGACCGTTTGGCGACCCCGTGTCAGCGGCTGGGTGCGCAGGCACCCGCAGTTCCGCTACACGGGTGAAGAGATCGATTACTTCGTCAACCGGGCCTTTGAAAAGCTCTGGCGGGCGGTCGACTCGGCGAAGTTAGCCCAATTTGCGAGCCCCGCACAACTGATCCAGTACTTCAAGCTGTGCGTACATAGCGTCATTCTGGATGAACTCCGGGGCGGCCGCACAGAAATGTCCACGGTATCTGCAACGACCGATGAAATGGCCGACGTTCCCTCGCAGTCGCCGGGCGTCGAAGAGACGGCGCTGACCCGGGTGCGGCGTGACCAACTCTGGTCGACGGTCAACGCGCATGTTCGCACGGAAGAAGAGCGGGTGCTGGTGATGGCCGGCCTGGTGCGCGGCCTGCCGCCCAGAGAGATCGCAGAGCGTTACCCTGGGCTCTTCGGCAGCGTTGCTGATGTGTATCGCATCAAGCGAAACTTGCTTGAACGCCTCAGTCGGGACAAAAGGCTTCGCGAATTTTTGTAAGTAGTATGCGCGAATCTGATGACAGGTTTCGTTTCGATTGGTAGACGGACTACGCAGGGGTGGATAGATTGAACCGCAAAGAACCACAACTCGAGCGCCTGGAAACCAGGCTGCACGACCAGTTGCGGACTGAGTGCCCGCCGCCGGACCTGCTGGGCGAAGCGGCCATGAATCTGCTTACCCCCGCAGAAGCAGAGACCGTGGCCGTACACTTGCGCGCTTGTCCAGCGTGCCGGGCCGAGGTTGAGCAGCTGCGCGAGTTCTGGGACACCGCCGATGAACAGAGCCCGTGGGAAGAGATCAAAGAACTCATCTTCCACTGGATCACGCCGCCTGTTCGGCAGCCTGAGTTGGCATTGGCAGGCATTCGCGGCACCATGACCCGGGCACAGACCTTCAGTGCTGAGCACCTCTGGCTTGCCGTCACCGTGCAAGAGGGAGAACGGGGCCGCAAGAATCTGCTGGCCCTCGTCACCCGCGAAGACGGCTATCCGCTCGAGCACGGCAGCGCCTGGCTTTCCCAGGAGAACCGCCTCTTCTCAGGTGGCCGGGTAGACAGCCATGGCAACCTTGTCATCTCTGACCTTGAACCGGGCACGTACGACCTGGGCATCCAGTGCGACGGCACCCGGATTTGGGTGCGCGGGGTGAGCGTGTGACCGACCAATTGGAGCAACGGCTGCGAGACCTGGCTGCTGAGTGGTCTCGGGTCAGCATGAAGAATGTTGCGCAGGCGCACAGACTCGCCGAAGAATCCATGGAGCTTGCGGCAGGGGCAGGACCAGTCGTCCGGGCCCTTGCCTTACGTACCCTTGGCAACAGTCTGCGGGCGCTGGGGCGCCTGCCCGAGGCCCTTGCAGCAGTGACGGAGGCCGAGTCGCTCTTTCGCAAGGCCGGCGACGAAATCGAGTGGGCGCGTACGATTAACTCGGCGCTGCCCATTCTGGTGCAACTGGACCGTAATCAGGTGGCCATCAAGGCCGCCCGCACCGCACTCAACCTCCTCCTGAAAAACGGAGAGAGGGGTTCTGCCGCGCGCCTGCTCAACAACATGGGCGCCATGTACGGCAACCTGGGCCGCCCGCTGGATGCGCTCAAGTGCTTCACCCAGGGCGAGGAGCTGGCCAAGGAGACCGGCCAGCCCGACTACGAAGCCCGCCTGCAGGCGAACCGCACCCTGATTCTGCAGCAGCTGGGGCGTTACCGCGAGTCGCTCACATCGTGTGCCAAAGCCCTGCGGTACTGGCTGCGGCGCGGGATGACGGTGGCGGCAGCCCGGGCGCTGCAATCGGGCGGCATCGCCCTGCTCAACCTGGGCCACTTCGGAAAGGCGCTGCGGCGTTTTTCCCGTGCCAGAAGCCTTTTTGAGTCGCAATCATCAGCCCGTGATGTGGCGGTCTGCGACCTGTACATCGCGGCCTGTTATTTGGAACTGAACCGGTACGATCAGATGCTGGCCCGCACGCGACGGGTGGCCGAGGTGCTGGACGCTGTTCAGCACGGCTTCCAGCACGCCTGGGTCCATCTGTACGAAGGTGTGGCGTTCGCCCGCACCGGGCGGACCGATGAAGCCCGCCGGTCGTTGGCGTATGCTTACAAGTGGTTTGAGGAGCGGGGCCATGCGGCCTGGGCCGGCAAGGCCCGCCTCGAGGAGGCGGAAATGCTGCTGGCCGGGAACGAACCGGCGGCGGCAAGCAAGGCTGCTGCAAAGGCAGCACGCTTCTTCGCAGCAGCATCCATGTCCACCGAAGAGGCCAGGGCCAAGCTGCTCATGGCCGAAAGCAACCTCGCGGCGGGCAAGGTGAAGGCCGCCGATCTGGCTGCGTTCGAGGCCTTCGCCCAGTTTGACCGGGCACATATGCCCGTTCCCGCCTTCCGTTGCCTGCATCTGCAGGCGAGGGTCGCCATGCGGAGGCAGGACTGGGCCACGGCCCACCGGTACTTGACGCGGGCCATCGCAACGGCCGAGCGTGTTCGTTCCACTGTGCATGTCAGCTTCCGCCGCAGTTTCCTCGACGACAAGTCCAGCGTGTACGCAGACCTGGTCTGGGTTCAACTCCTCCAGGGCCGCATTCGGCAGGCCCACCGGCTGGTCGACCTGGCCAAATCACGCGCACTGGTCGATGAACTGACCATCATGCCACAGCGGCGCCGCCATCAAGTCGCACCTGCCGATCAGGAGTTGCTCGCCGAAATCGAACAGATTCGGCGCCAATACCAGGAACTGACGGCCCCGGTCCAGCTTGGACCGGAACAGGCGATTACGCTGCGCGGCGGGGTCATGAGTATCCCCGCACAGCGCGCACAACTGGAGGCTCGCCTCGCTGCGCTCTGGGATGAGTGGGAACTGCGCCAGGTCGGCAGCCCGGGATCGACTTCTGCCCGCCTGCTGCCCGGGGCACGGGCGGCTGCCCGCAAGCTGGCCCCCGGCTCGGCCATGGTGGAGTACTTCGTGGCGGGCGCCCGCCTGATCGCGTTCGTCTCCGACCGGTCCGGGCTGAAGGGCTGGGTCGACCTCGGCTCGCCGGAGCCGGTCCGCCGCCACCTTGAGCTGCTGCAGCTCAACTTCGATACCGCCGTGTTAAGCGCCCAGGACGGCTCAAAGGCATCACCGGGCCTGGCCCGCAACGCCCGGTCGCTGCTGGAGGCGCTGTACCGACACCTGTGGGAGCCACTGCTCCCGAAGTTGGGTGCGTATCGGGCGGTTGTCATCATCCCCCATGGCATTCTGCACCTCGTGCCGTTTGAGTCGCTGCACAGCGGCAGCCGGTATCTGGTGCAGGATGTGGAGATCTCCCTGGCGCCATCACGGGCAGCCTGGCTCAAGTGTCTGGAGCGGGCAGACCGCGTTGATCACGCCCCCGGCGATTCGGGCGACCTGGTGCTGGGCTACAACGTGGCCGGTCTGCTGCCGTTTATCGATGTGGAAGCCCGGACCGTTGCCGCGGCCCTGCAAAGCGAGCCGCTGCTCCGCGACCAGGCCACTGTCGGCGCCCTGGCCGGGGCCGGTGCCAGGCGCGTGGTACATATCGCCGCCCACGGTGAGTTCCGGCTGGACAACCCCTACTTTTCCACCCTGCTGCTGGCCGACGGCCCGCTGACCGCCGCCGATGCAGCCTCCCTGCGCCTGGACAGCTCGCTGGTCGCCCTGAGCGGCTGCGAAACGGGCCTGAGCCGGGTAACTCGGGGCGAGGAACTGATGGGTATGGTCTCCGCCTTCCTGCAGGCCGGCAGCGCTTCGGTGCTGGCCAGCCGCTGGCGGGTCGATGACCGCACCACCGCGGATCTGATGGAACGCTTCTACCAGGGTCTGCTGGTCGGCGAAGGGAAAGCGGAAGCCCTGCGCCACGCTCAGATCCTTCTGGCCGAGCAGGGGCTCCATCCGCTCTACTGGGCGGCATTCTGCCTGATTGGCCACAGTGGACCGCTTTAGAGAGATGAGGGAGGAGACCTGGCGTGGCACGTATCCGAAATACCGATGAACTGATTCTGACCGGGAGTCCCGAGGCCGTGGAACGGTTGCTGGCACGAGGCAAGGCCCAGGGTGAGACGCTGGGCAAGGAGCGCTCGTTAGCCGTGGGGCATAAGGCCAGGACCCTGAACATGGCCCTGGTGAAGTCGAACGGATACGCCCGTCACGTGACGGACCGGCTGGCTGCCATCGCCCGGGCGGAGAAGATCGTGGTCAAGGCTGAACTAAACTGCCCGACCGGGCACCCGTTCCGGCGTGACCGGAGCGCCCGGGGCTGGAATCTCGACCCCTGGACCTGGGGCGAGGATCCCTGGACCTGGGGCGAGGACCCCTGGACCTGGGGCGAAGACCCCTGGACCTGGGGCGAGGACGCCCTGCCCGCAGTCGTGCCTGCCGGTGCCACGGCCGCCGAAGGTGAGGCGCTCTTCTGGCGGCAGGGCGCCTTCCAGAAAATCGGCCTGACCGACGCCGCAGGTCAGCGGATGGCCGCTCTGGCCAGCCGCCAGGGCGAAGGGGTCCTGGTCGGCATCTTCGATGCGATGCCGGCGCAGGCCGTAAGCTACCCCTGGCTGACGCTGCACGGCGCCAACGTGCCGGGCGAAGGCCCCTGGGATGACCGGGACCTCTCTGATCACGGTCTCTTCTGCGCCTCGCTGGTCCATGCGGTGGCGCCGAAGGCTCAGGTGCATCTGTACGAAGCGTGCGGCAAGGACGGCCACGGCCGGCTCTTCCCGCTGCTCGAGGCGATTGAGAGCTTTATGACCCTGGCCGCGGGTAAGCCCGCCGTCCTGAGCCTGAGCCTCGGCAGCCTCTGCTTCGACGGTTCCACGTCGCTGCAGGCGCTGCTGCAGAAGGCGACGGACCAGGGCATGGTCGTCTGTGCGGCGGCCGGCAATGCCGCCTACGGCACGCCCAAGGTCTCTGCGCTCCTCCCGGCACAGGTGCCGGCGGCCTTCCCGAACGTCATCGCCGTTTCGGCGAGCAACCTGTCCGACCAGCGGGCCAGATACGCCCAGCGTGGCGACATTGCCGCCCCCGGCGGCGATGCGCTCGGCCAGCCCGGTCCCGATGACGCCGACGACATGTACGGCATGGGCGTCTCCGTGGGCACGTCGGGGTATGTGCGCATGGATGCGGGCACCTCGTTCTCCACGCCCCTGGTGGCAGGCGCTGCGGCCCTGCTGCTGGAAGGCATGGCGCCCCGGGGCGAGGGAACGTACGCCCAGGTGCTGGAGACGCTCAAGAGCGCAGCGCGCCCGGTGGCGGGCACCGGTGGCGAGACGCTTCAGTCCGCCGGCCTGGGCGCCGGGGTACTGTATCTGCCGACGCTGTTTGGATAATGTTTGAGGGCGCCCTGCATAGCGGGGCGCCCTTTTCCATGTCCGCAACAATTTCTCTGCCACGGATTACACGGATGACACGGATTCAAAACATCTATCATCATATGGATTTGGTCGAGCTCTTCATCCCACATGACGGAATCCGTGAAATCCGTGAAATCCGTGGCGAAAAGATGCAAAAGCGGACTACCTGCCCAGAAAGGCGAGTAGTCCGCATCTACTTTACTCCTCGGTCTCGTCCTCGTCGTCAAAGGCTTCGTCGTCGGCGGCAGGCGCTTCGGGCTTGCGGTCGTGCAGTTCCGGGTTGTACAGCACGCCCGTGCTCATGGCCCAGTCCTTGAACGCCTCCAGCGTGTCGAAACGGCGGAAGCCATAGTACCGCTGGTAGTAGCTCTGGCCGAACAGGTTGTTGATGTAATCCTCGCTCAGGGCGGTGGCGGCGGTCAGCTCTTCGATGGTCATGGGCGACTGCCGGAACTCGAGAGCGTTGGAGATCTCCCGCCAGATCATCAGTGCGGCGGTGCTGGTCGTAGTATTGTTGAACGTATATGATGTCGTGTAATACGCCATGGGAACCCCTCCATACTTGCTTTCAGATCTACCTATGTAGCGTGTCTAGACGCTTCCAGGCTCATGCATCCAATTTACCACGTTTTCGCTTCCAGCGGGTAGTTCTCCTCTTTGTGCCGCATAGATATCCTTTTCGGGCGGCTCGCCCGGAAAGGGGAAGAGGAGGATGGCCACAGCGCAGGATCGGTACCGGCAGTGGCTGGCGCATCCCTGTTTCGATGCGGCCACGCAGGCCGAACTGGCCGGCCTGAAGGATCAGCCCGGGGAGATCGAAGATCGGTTTTACCGCGACCTTGACTTTGGCACCGGTGGCCTGCGGGGGATCCTGGGCGCCGGGACCAACCGTATGAACCGCTACGTGATCCGGCAGGCGGCCAGCGGGCTGTCTGCCTATCTTGCATCCTTCGGGCTGGAGGCGAAGCGCCGGGGCGTGGTCATCGCCCATGACTCCCGCCGCTGCTCGCCCGAGTTTGCCCTGGAAGCGGCCCGCGTACTGGCCGCGGCCGGTGTGAAGGCCTATTTGTGGGATAGCCTGCGCCCCACACCCATGCTCTCCTTTGCTGTGCGGGAGCTTGGCGCGACGGCAGGCATCGTGGTCACCGCCAGCCATAACCCGCCCGAGTATAACGGCTTCAAGGTCTACTGGTCAGATGGCGGTCAGGTGCCGCCGGAGCGGGCGGCCGCCATCAAGGCGCAGATGGCCGCGGTCGATGTTACCGCCGTGCCCCTCGTGGCCGAGCGGGAAGCCCGGGCCGCCGGACTGCTGGCCACGGTGCCACCTGCCGTGGACCGGGCGTACTACGACCGGCTGCTGGCTCTTGTCGGCGGGCCGGATGAGCGCCGCCAGGCCTGCCGGGTCCTCTACACGCCGCTCCATGGCAGCGGCCACTGGCCCGTGCGCACGGTGCTCAACGATGCCCGCTTTGCCGTGACCATGGTCGGCGCCCAGGCCGAGCCTGACCCCAACTTCAGCACCGTGAAGGCGCCCAACCCCGAGGACCCGGCGGTCTTCGCCCTGGCCCTTGCCCAGGCCGAGCACCTGCAGCCCGACGTGATTCTTGCCACCGACCCGGACGCCGATCGCCTCGGCCTCATGGCCCGGGACGCGACAGGCGCCTACCGGCTCCTGACGGGGAACCAGATCGGCGCCCTTCTGGTTGACTTTCTGCTGGCCCGTGCCGTGGCGGAAGGGCGCCTACCCGCCAATGGCGCTGTGCTCAAGTCGATCGCGACCGCGAACATGGTCGACCCCATCTGCCGCCAGTACGGGGTTGCCTTGATCAACACCCACACGGGCTTCAAGTTCATCGGTGATAAGATTCGGGAGTGGGAGGAGACCGGCGAGCACACCTTCCTCTTTGGCTTCGAAGAGAGCTACGGCTATCTGGCCGGGGCCTTTGTGCGTGATAAGGATGCCGTGATGGCTGCCCTGCTGGCCACCGAGGCCGCCGCCTGGCACAAGCGCCAGGGCAGAACGCTCTGCGATGCCCTGGAGGAGCTGTGGCAGCGCCATGGCTACTACCGCGAAGCGCTCCACTCGGTCACGCTGCCCGGCAAAGACGGGCTGGCGCAGATGGCAGTGTTGATGCAGCGCCTGCGTGATGCGCCCCCCACCGCGATCGGGCCGCTGCCCGTAGCCTTCACCGACGACTACCTGAGCGGCATCAGCCGGGAGGCCGCCACCTGTGCCGAGTCCCCGTTGGTCCTGGGCAGGGCCGACGTGCTCCACTACCGCTTCGGCGACGGGGGCTTTGTCATGGTGCGCCCCTCGGGCACGGAGCCGAAGCTGAAGCTCTATGTGGCGGTGAAAGGCGCCACCGCCGCCGAGGCGGATGAACGCCTGGCGGCGGTGGAAGCGGCGGCCAGGGGCCTGCTGGCGTAGCCGTCGGGCGGGGCTGCCCCGCCCGACGGCTGCGCCTGGCATAACCCGCTGCCCCGCCCTACTCGTAGCTAATCATCCGCCCCGGGACGTAGACCCGGACCCG
>Ga0196970_1001372_pt1 | contig 16957 bp, 10 predicted proteins | sample S1v_513CmetaG_FD_148672 | JGI IMG/M metagenome (GOLD analysis project Ga0196970, IMG submission 148672) | Soil microbial communities from Anza Borrego desert, Southern California, United States - S1+v_5-13C | ecosystem: Environmental > Terrestrial > Soil > Desert | place: USA: California...
TGGCCGGGGCTCCCGACAGGAAAGACTTTGCTGGCGCGTGCGACTGCGGGTGAGGCCAAGGTCCCCTTTTTCAGCGCAAGTGCCGCCGAATTTATCGAGATGATCGTTGGTGTTGGCGCGAGCCGGGTTCGTGAACTCTTCGCGGAAGCGCGGAAAGTTGCACCGTCGATCATCTTTATCGACGAGATTGACACGATTGGTCGCGCTCGCGGCGCACACGCCGTCGGTGGACACGACGAGCGCGAACAGACTCTCAACCAGATTCTGACAGAGATGGACGGCTTTACCGGGGGCGAAGGCGTCGTAGTATTGGCCGCAACCAATCGACCCGACGTGCTCGATCCAGCCCTGCTTCGCCCGGGGCGCTTCGACCGCCAAATCATGGTGCACCCGCCCGATCACAAGGGCCGCGCTGAAATACTCAAAGTCCATACGCGCCGGGTGCCACTCGCCAGCGACGTTGATCTAGATCGAATCGCGGCGGCGACACCCGGCATGACGGGAGCCGATCTTGCAAACCTGGTGAATGAGGCCGCTTTATTGGCCGCGCGGCGTAACCAGGCAAGTGTGCATCAGCGCGACTTGAATGATGCTCTCGAAAAAGTCCAGCTTGGTACTGCCAGAAAAGTAGTGATTCCCGAGGCGGAGCGTCGTCGAACGGCTTATCACGAAGCGGGACACGCACTGATTGGCATGCTCCAACCGGGCGCCGATCCGGTTCGCAAGGTTTCCATTATTCCACGCGGTCGCGCCTTGGGTGTGACGCTGGCCACGCCGGAGTCGGATCGTTACGGCTACGATGCCAACTACCTGCACGGACGGATCATTGGCGCTCTTGGCGGTATGGCTGCAGAGCAGGAAGTCTTCGACATGATCACCACCGGCGCAGAGAGTGACCTCGAGGCCGTAACTCGCATCGCCAGAGCGATGGTGGGTCGATGGGGCATGTCGGAGCGGATTGGCAGGCTTTCCGTGTTGCCGAGAGAAGGGGATCCGCGTATGGCAGGTATTTCAGACGGTCTTCTTGATGCCCTGGACGAAGAAGTTCGGCGGATCACGGATGAATGCTACGTGGAAGCAAGACGATTGCTTCGAGAAAATCGCGACAAACTCGATGCCATAGTCGCCCAGTTACTTGCCCGTGAGAGCTTGGACGAACCCGAAATTTATGCGGCTGCCGGAATCACACGCCCCTCCGGTGTGGTCACTCCGGCTCCAGTTCCAGCATGAAGCAGTCGTCCCTGAGAGTGCTCACAGATCCTGCGTATGTTTCGCCGTTATCAATCAAGATGAAACGCGACTGTGCGGTGAATGAGTTCTACGCCGCACGTCGCATGTCGGCTGAAAGCTTTGCTCGTCGAAGCGCAATGGCGAAACTCACCTGAGACCAGCCGCGGAACAAAAGCGCCACCCCTACGCTGAGGCCCAGAAACCACAGACTGGAAGATGGCCAGCCGGCCCACAACATCACACCCAGCAGTGGTCGTCAAAGAAGCAGGTGAGACAAGAATGGAACACGCCTGATCCGCACGGCGCTAAGCGAACCTCCTTCGCGCCTCAGTGTTGGGTTTCCGCTGTTCGCAACCAGCTCTCAAATAAACGGATTTGTTCGGGAAGCCCAAAGACTCGAATGCGATCACCGACCTCCAACCGCGTAGTTGGTGGAGGGTTCATGAGTGGCATATTGCCAGGCCGGGTAATAGTCAGGATGGTAACGCCGAACCGCTCACGAACTCGCTGCTCCCCAATCATCACGTGCGTTTTCATCTCAGGACCGATGGCGATTCGGCGGACCTCGGGCATGTCTTCGGCGCCATCTCTTGGTTCGTGGTGCGCCAGTTCAATCGAACTGCGGAAGTCAGACAAGTACGACAGGGTCTTCGAAGACGGCACTTTAAGGTAATCGAGCGCGTGTCGAATGATGGTCAGTGAAGCTTCAGCTTCCGGCTGAACGATCTCGTTCACACCAGAGCTAAGCAGAGCATCTCGGTCCTGCTTTGTTTGTGCGCGTGCCACGATCGGAACGTCTCGCCTGATGCGTCTGACGGTCTCAGCTGTTATGACGGCTCGTTCCATCGCGGGTACGGTGATCGCAACGAGCGATGCAGTTCGGACATTGGCGATTTCGAGGATCGAGACGTGCGACGGATCACCGTAGACCACGGGAATGCCTCGAGATCGTAGAGTCTTGACAATGTCAGGATCAAGTTCGATGACAGCATAAGGGATGTCGAACGTCTCGAGTGCAGCTCCGACCAGGCTTCCGACTCGTCCGAAACCGCAGAGCACAACATGTCCCGATAGTGTCTTCACCGGGGCAATAGAAGCTGCCGTGTTCCGAGCGCTTCCCCATCGTCCCACCAGCGCAGGAGCGTAGCGCACGAGTACGGCATTGATGGTGATGCTGACAAGAGAAGCCGCCAGCGTGGCGTTATACACGTCATCGCCTACGAGTTTCGAGTCACGGGCGACCTGGACAAGTATGAAGGAGAACTCGCCAATTTGCGTGAGCGCGATGCCCACGAGGAACGCAGTAGATCTTTCGTATCCAAACAGCAAGGCAACTGCTGTCCAGATGAAAAACTTACCGACGATGATCAACAGCAGCAGCGTGCCTAACAGCGGCAGGTTCGCAAACAAAGTAGTGGGGTCGACAAGGGCGCCGATTGTAACGAAGAACAATGCGACAAACGCATCCCGCAGCGGAAGCACTTGTGCGAACGTCTGGTGAGCGTACTCGGACTCGCTGATGACCATCCCCGCAAGGAAAGCTCCCAGAGCCAGCGAGAAACCAACGGCCTGGGTCGCGGCGGCGGTTGCGAACCCGATGGCCAAAGCCACAAGCAGGTAGAGTTCCTGGCTGCCAGTACGCGCAATGCGCGTCATTATGCGAGGCACGAGCAGAAAAGCGGCCACTGAGACGGGTATCAGGAGCAGCGCTGAGCGCCCCAGAGCGGCAAGGACCGCCATGTACCTATCGCTGCTTCCTAAAGCGGCGAGTGAAGGGAGCAGGACTGTCATCACAACGACAGCGACGTCTTCGACGAGAGTGATTCCGATGGTCACGCTGCCGTGACGCGAGTGCAGCTCTCCGCGGTCGATCAGCAGTCGCGAGAGAACCATCGTGCTGGCGACCGAGATTAATGCTCCCACGGTAATTGCCTGTGAAATTGGCCAGCCGACCAGTTTGCCAACGCCAACGGCGAGTGCGATGCTCAGCACAATACCAAGTGGCCCTCCCAACAAGGCAACCCATTTGACCCGCAGCAGATCGCGGAATGAAAACTCGATACCGATCGAGTACATCAGGAGGATTACGCCGACCTCGGCAAGTAATTCCAGGAAATGCAAACCCGAGATCTTCGGGCCGGGGGTAAACGGGCCGATGAGGATACCGCCGAGCACGTAACCCAGGATCAGCGGTTGGCGTAACCGTCGCGCAATGAGCCCACCCGCCAATGCGGCCACGAATACGTACGCGAAATCACGAAAGAAGATGGGGTTTGCCGCCATACCTAGTCATGTCTCCCGTAAACCGCTATGACCCGAGTGAACACATGCCAGTGAGCCTCCGATTTTAATCCAAGTGATCGCGTGGGAGAGACGCGCAACCTCAGTCAGACGCATCATTCTCGGCATCATCGCTGGGGCAGCCGACCTTGATCCGGCGGCGGTGTTGACGGCCACTGTCGTCGGCGCCAGTTTCGGGTTGTCAGTGGGGTGGGTCGTCCTGATCTGCATCCCCATCCTGATGACGGTCTTTGTCGTAGCTGCCCGTATCGGTCACCAAACGCGATTAGGACTTATCAAGCTGGTGCGAGAGAACGGTCTTCCTGGGATTTGAGCTCTTCTCGTAAGTGCCTCATACATGGACAGTCTTGCAAGGTGTTGTCGAAAATTGCCCTCGCCGTTCGACTCACTGTTGGGCCGTCGAAGGTTCGACTCTCAGACTTTTCGAATCCGAAGGGGGCCCAAATAAATCCGATACAGCAATCCGGTGCTCTATAGGAACGGGAACTGGTATGGCGTCAAACTCCACCATGGCACTTCAGGCGTTCTGTCAGTCAATCCACCGTTATCAAGCGTTGTTGCGGGCCTCTAGCGCGATCGCAGCAGGTCGAGATTCGCTTAAGCCCCGCTCATTCCGGGCATAAGGCAATCGCAGAGGGCTCACACGCAAGGGGAAGTTATGCGAAAGCGAATGATCGTAACCTTGTTGATTGCGGCCGCGTTCGTCGGCGCGCTGGGGTTCATCAAGTTGCAGCAAATCCAGGCTGCCATGAAGGCGGCGAACTTTCAGCCGCCCCCGACGTCGGTCACGACCATTGTTGCGAAAAAGGAAAACTGGTCGTCCTCCCTGAAGGCGATAGGGTCGGTGGTAGCTGTTCAAGGCGTAACCGTAAGCGCCGATCTTCCCGGTATCGTGGAGCGGATCTCGTTCGATTCCGGGCGGAAGGTGCGCGCCGGTGAAGTTTTGGTTCAGCTCGATACTCGGCAGGAACGCGCGCAGTTGGCGGCTGCTGAAGCGCAGCGCGGTCTGGCTAGAGTCAATTACCAGCGCGCGAAAACTCTTGTCGAGGGAGGCGCGATCTCGCGGGCAGAGTACGATCGCGCGCTGGCCGAGAAAGACCAGGCGGAAGCAAGGGTCGGCGAGATCCGTGCCACCATCGCGCGCAAGACCGTTCGTGCACCGTTCAGCGGCACCCTTGGCATTCGGCAAGTCAACCTGGGGCAGTACCTCTCGGCCGGTAACCCGATCGTGCCGCTCCAGTCACTAAATCCGATCTATGTCGATTTCGGTGTTCCGCAGGAAGTTGCTGCACGTGTACGAGTCGGCCAAAAAGTGCGCGTGACTGCCGGAGAACTCGCCGGACTCAGGTTCGAGGGACGCGTGAGCGCGATTGACTCCGTCGTAGACGAAGCGACGCGCAACGTTCGAGTACAGGCCACGCTGTCCAATCCTGCGGGGAAGCTACATCCCGGAATGTTCGTGGAAGCGGAGCTGCACACCGGAGCTGCTCAGCCGGTGCTCACGTTGCCGGCGTCCGCGATCAGTTATGCGCCATACGGTGACTCGGTGTTCGTCGTGACCGATCTGAAAGATCCAAGCGGCAAAACGTATCGGGGCGTCAAGCAACAGTTTGTGAAGATCGATCGTTCGCGAGGCGATCAGGTCGCAATCCTATCTGGGGTGAACCCCGGTGATGAGGTCGTGACGTCAGGCACTTTCAGGCTGCGTAACGGCGATGCTGTGAGTATCAACAACAAGGTTCAACCCTCGAACAGTCCGGCGCCTAGGCCCGAAGACAGCTAAGGACCCTTCATGAAGTTCACGGACATCTTCATCAAACGCCCGGTTCTGTCGATAGTCGTCAGCCTGGTGATTCTGATCGCTGGCTTGCAGTCGATACGTTCGCTCAGCGTGCGTCAATACCCACGCAGCGACATCGCAGTCGTGCGAGTTACGACCGCCTACGTTGGCGCGAACGCGGACCTGGTGCGCGGATTCATCACCACGCCGCTGGAGCGCGTTATCGCCAGCGCTGACGGCATCGATTACATGGAATCTTCGAGTGCGCAGGGCGTGAGCACGATCACCGTGCACCTGAAGCTGAATTACGACACGAACGCGGCGCTCACACAAATACAGGCGAAAGTGGCGCAAGTCCGAAACGACTTGCCGCCGGAAGCCGAAGCGCCAGTCATCGAATTGGAAACTGCCGATACGCAGTTTGCTTCGATGTACATCGGTTTCTCGTCCCCTGATCTGGATCAGAACCAGATCACCGATTACCTGACGCGCGTTGTGCAGCCCAAGCTGAGTGCGATCGGGGGCGTCCAGCGTGCCGACATCCTTGGCAATCGTACGTTTGCCATGCGCATTTGGCTCAAGCCGGACAAAATGGCCGCGCTGGGCATCTCGCCGTCCGCCGTGACGGAGACATTGGCGAGGAACAACTACCTCTCGACTCTGGGACGCACCAAGGGCTCGATGGTCTCCGTAAACCTGGTGGCCAACACAGACCTGCGCTCGCCCGATGAATTCCGGCAGATGGTCGTCAAAGAGGACAAGGGCACCGTTGTCAGGCTTGGTGATATCGCCGACGTTGTTCTCGGAGCCGAAAACTACGACGAAGATGTTCGCTTCAACGGCGAGACCGCGACCTTCATGGGTATCTGGGTACTGCCCACGGCGAACTCGCTCGAAGTCATTCAAGATGTCCGTAAAGCCCTTCCCGCTATTCAGGAACAACTTCCCGCAGGAATGAAGGTTGGCATTCCGTACGACGCGACGGAGTACATTCAGGACGCGATCAGCGAAGTGCTTCGCACCTTGAGTGAAACGCTGATTATCGTCATCATCGTCATCTTCCTGTTCCTGGGATCCTTGCGCTCCGTACTAATCCCGATTGTGGCGATTCCAATTTCGCTTGTCGGAGCTGTATTTCTGATGCTGATCGCGGGATTCACTCTGAATCTGCTCACGCTTCTCGCGATTGTGCTTGCGGTCGGATTGGTAGTGGATGACGCGATCGTCGTGGTCGAAAACGTTGAGCGCCATCTGCACAGCGGAAAGACTCCGCAGCGTGCAGCAATCGACGCTGCCCGCGAGTTGGTGGGCCCGATCATCTCAATCACCATCACGCTAGCGGCGGTCTATGCCCCGGTCGGTCTTCAAGGTGGTCTCACGGGCGCTCTGTTCCGCGAATTTGCATTCACCCTGGCCGGCGCTGTGATGGTGTCAGGCGTTGTGGCACTCACGTTGTCGCCGATGATGGGAGCTAAACTCCTGCGTGCTGGCGATACAGAACGCGGATTCGCAGGATGGGTGAACCGGCGGTTTGATGGTATTCGCAATCGCTACACGCGAACTCTGTCGGGTACTCTGCAATACAGGCCGGTGGTCCTAACAGTTTGGGCGATCGTAGTGGTGCTTGCTGTTCCGTTCTATATGTTCTCGATGAAGGAACTGGCGCCGGCGGAGGATCAGGGCGTGGTATTTGGAATCATCCAAGCCGCGCCGAACGCCACTCTGGACCAAACGAAGCTGTTCACGGAACAGGTGTACGACGTCTATCGCTCGTTTCCCGAGTCGGCCAGCGTTTTCCAGATTACGTCACCGACGGGAGGGTTCGGGGGAATGGTGACGAAGCCCTGGAGCGAGCGCACCCGTAGCACACAGGAGTTGTTGGTACAGTCCATGGGGCCACTCTCGCAGATTCCGGGTATTCGAGTAATTCCTCTCACTCCACCACCGCTGCCGGGCGGCGGAGACTTTCCTGTGGACCTTGTTATCGCTTCCGCAGCGGAACCCAAGCAGTTGAGCGATATCGCGAACCAGTTGGTGCAGAAAGCTTTTGCGAGCGGCATGTTCATCTTTGCCGATGCAGATCTGAAATTCGATCAGCCGCAAACCGAGGTTGTGTTTGATCGCGATAAGCTCCGGTCGCAAGGCGTTGACATGAGCCAGGCTGGGCGCGACCTTTCGGCGTTGCTCGGCGGCGACTACATCAACCGGTTCAGCATTCAGGGCCGGAGCTACAAAGTCATTCCTCAGGCGAAGCGCGTGGAGCGTCTTACTCCGGACCAGCTTTCGCAGGTCTATGTAGCGGGCGCTGGTGGCAAGTTAGTTCCGTTATCAACTTTTGCCAGCTTGCGGACGACCACTGAGCCGCGTGAGTTGAAGAAGTTCCAGCAGCTTAACGCGGTGCGAATTCAGGGCGTCATTCCTCCGAACGTATCACTCGATCAAGCTCTGCGCTTCCTGGAAGACGAAGCCAGGAAGAATCTGCCTGAGGGCTTTACGATCGACTACGCAGGCGAGTCGCGTCAGTTGCGCGTTGAGGGCAGCAAGTTCCTCGGCACCTTCCTGCTCTCGGCCATCCTGATTTATCTCGTACTTGCGGCGCAGTTTGAGAGCTTCCGCGATCCGTTCATCATCCTCGCAGGATCAGTACCGCTGGCAATCTCCGGCGCGCTGTTGTTCTCGTTCCTGGGGATGACCACTCTGAATATCTACAGCCAGGTCGGATTGATCACGCTCGTGGGTTTGGTGTCGAAAAACGGCATTCTGATCGTGCAGTTCGCGAACGAATTGCAGCTAACTGGTCGCGACAAATTATCGGCTGTGATCGAGGCAGCCGGAACACGGTTGCGTCCGATTCTCATGACGACTGCGGCAACTGTGGCTGGGCACTTCCCGTTGATCCTCGCCACCGGCCCGGGAGCAGGCGCGCGCAACAGCATTGGGATCATGCTGGTCAGCGGCATGATCATCGGTTCGGCGTTCACGCTTTTCGTGGTGCCGTCGATCTACGTACTGCTTGCTCGCACGCGCAGCGCGGAAGTCGGCGAGGAGGAAATGGTGGAGGTTGCAGCATGAACGGTCTCTGCTAGCGCGCGAGTACGAAATTAAGACCGTCAGTGCAGAAGCATCAACTCACGATTTATCCAGGGCCGGGCCAAGTCGCTGGAGACGCCTACGCAACTGTGTGTCTGTCAGTATCGTCATAATAGATAGGTGGAGAATTCCAAGCGTATGCTTCGGGAAGTGGGCGAGTTCATCAACGACGCCGTCGAGGACCGATCAAAGCAGAATGCGGTGGCGCTCGCCATTTCTCTTGCATTCGGCGGCATTGATTTCGTCGTGGGGCGGGCGGTCACGAGGGGACATCTCTCGCCGTTTGCGCATGGCACAATCAACGGCCTGGTTCTGGGCACAGTGGCCGGAGGGATGACGTGGTTTCTGCTGCAAGCTGCCCGGGAAAGAAGAGAGTACGTCAGATCTCAAGTGCAAGAGTCAGCACGGCTGAATCACGAAATTCGGAATGCCCTCGAAGTCATTGCTCACGCTGGATATTTACTCAACGATCTGACATACGGACCTGCCGTTGCGGAGAGCGTTAATCGAATAAAGAAGAGTCTAGGTGAGTCAAAGCTGTGGGTGACTAGCACTCATTCACGTAACCAGTCTTCGCCACGTCCCCGCCCGCAATCCCCAAGGCTGACTGCCCCGATCGATATCTTTGGACATTTCACTTCCGCACGAGGCATAAAACCATCCGCCTCTGCCAGGTTGACGAACAGCCTTAACTCCGGCTTGGTCTCCGGATCTTCTGATAGTAAAACGTTTGTGGGAGATACCGGCGTTTGCCAGCCAGGCCCAATCTTTTGCACCGGGACGGCATAAAAAAACGATATGACCAAGGACCGAAATCGTAAGGCAGTTCCACTCGTCATCACGTTCCTCATAGTTTTGGCTCTGGCTTGTTTAGCCACGCCCGCAGCCGGATCCACAGATAAACGGTTCGGAATTGACGGTGACAAGTTTGTGCTGGATGGCAAGCCCTTCCAAATAATTGCTGGCGAAATGCACTATCCGCGCATACCGCGCGAGTACTGGCGTGACCGCCTGAAGATGGCACGCGCGATGGGGCTGAACACGGTATCGACTTACGTTTTCTGGAACCTGCACGAGCCGCGGCCTGGGGTGTACGACTTCACCGGGCAGCAGGACATCGTGACCTTTATCCGCATGGCGCAGGAGGAAGGGCTCAAGGTCATCTTGCGGCCTGGACCATACATCTGCGCCGAGTGGGAACTGGGAGGTTTTCCGGCATGGCTGCTCAAGAATCCCGATACAGTGCTGCGCAGTACGGACGAGAAGTTCATGAATCCGGCAGAACGCTGGATTGCCCGACTCGGCCAGGAGGTTGCGAAGCTGCAAATCGGACGAGGTGGTCCGATTATTGCTGTGCAGGTTGAAAACGAGTACGGCTCTTTCGACAAAGACAAGGTTTATATGCGGCGTGTTTACGACGCGCTGCGCAACGCAGGCTTTACCGACACCTTGCTTTATACCGCCGATGGCCCGACTCAGCTGCCGGACGGCACACTTCCAGATGTGCCGGCTGTGGTGAACTTCGGTCCCGGACAAGCCCGACAAGGATTGGAAGTATTGGCGAAGTTCCGCCCAGGCCAGCCGCTGATGATCGGCGAGTGGTGGGCTGGCTGGTTCGATCATTGGGGTGCCCAGCATCACACGACCAACGGTGAGGAAGAAGCCAAGGAACTCGACTGGGTCCTGCAGAACGGGCATTCCATCAACTTCTACATGTTTCACGGCGGCACGTCTTGGGGCTTTATGAACGGCGCCAACTTCGACCGCGGGGGCTACCGACCGGATACCAGCAGTTACGACTACAGCGCTGCGCTGGATGAGTCGGGACGTCCGACGAAGAAGTACTGGCTGTTCCGCGATGTTATTGCGAAGCGCACGGGCGCGAAGCTACCTAAAGTTCCAGTTATAGCGGACACCATTGAGTTGCCGGGTATCAAACTCGAAAGAACGGCACCGCTGTTTTCGAACCTGCCGAAAGCAACTGTGATTGAGAAGCCGCAGAACATGGAGCGGGTGGGACAGTCGTACGGCTACATCCTTTACACCACGAAGGTTAAGGGGCCTGTGGCAGGGGAACTTGCAATCACAGATGTGCGCGACTATGCGCTGGTTTACGTGGATGGCATGTTAGTCGGATCGCTGGATCGGCGGTCGAAACAGGATCGCCTGCCCGTCGAGATCAAACAGAAAGACGCGAGACTCGACATCCTGGTCGAGAACACCGGGCGCATAAACTTCACAAAAGAACTGCGGAACGAGCGCAAGGGAATCACGAAATCTGTGACCCTTGCGGGAACGGAACTGACCGGATGGCAGGTGTACCCGCTGCCGATGACGGATCTGTCGAGTCTACGTTTCACGACCGACGCGGTTAAAGGTCCCGCTTTCTACGACGGCACCCTTGATGTGCGCACTCCTGCCGACACCTTTCTGGACATGCGCAATTGGTCGAAGGGCACGGTGTGGATCAACGGTCACCATCTAGGCCGGTTCTGGAACATCGGACCGCAACAAACAATGTACGTGCCCGGTGCATGGCTTAAGAAAGGCGCGAACCGGGTGGTTGTGTTCGACCTCGTGCCGCAGTCGAATCCCGTGGTGAAGACGTCGAAGACTCCGGTGTTCGAAGTGCACCCGTCACAGCCATCGCAACATCCGTAGGCTCGCGCCACCCACTATTCCGGCCAAAAGTATTCGCGGGATAGCCGGTTCGCTGGCGAGCAAAGGAATGGGCAGCGCACAACCAGCTTCCTGGTCCGCAGTCGCGCTGCCACCACTAGCCACATAAGTCAATTATGGCCACCGTCGGTTTGTAACCCTGCAGTAGGCGAGCCCGCGGTGGCCTCCGGCAGTGCGGACGTTCTCACCTGGAGCGTGCCGTCCGTAACTGTCAGAGTGAAGTACTTGTTCGTCCACTGGCCGGTTTCGTCACTTACTTCGATCCACGCGTTATACGTTCCGGACTCCTTGGGCGTGCCAACGATGTGTCCGTCCTCTCGCATGTAAAGACAGCATGGCCACGATGACGGACTGAGTCTGTACTTCAGCGTCTGGCCGCCACCGGAGACGGCAATCTGCGCGTCATAAGGTACGCCGAGTTTCGCCTGTGGCAGCTCGGCAAGATTAACTTTCAGCTTCGGTACAACTGTGACTTCGTACGTACGCTCGACTATCTCGGGCGGATTTGCCGAGTCCATCCCTTGCAACGTAAAGCTGTACTGGCCCGAAGTGGTCGGTCTTCCGGTAATGCCGCTGCCGTTGATTGACAATCCGGCGGGAAGCGTGGACCCTGCGCCCAACCCGAGCGTCCTTGATCCCAATCCTCCCATAAAGCTTGGGTACCACGCGTAGTAACCGTCAACAACCCCAATTGGCGCGAAGGTGTCGCGCACGCGGAGCGGTTCGAGAGACGACGACACACCGACGCTATATTCGAATTCTGGGCGAGCATTGCCGGTATATTCCACCACATGCGCGTAGATCGTGTGAATCGTGTCGCTGTTACCCGGCACTTTGAGGTCGAGCCTCGAATTGACACCACTCGTGTAGCCGTCGTCGTTCACGCAATCGTCGTCGAAGCCGTATGGTGTCAGGTCTCGGACGATATATGAGGCAGGATTGTCGTCGGCCGGGTTATTGCAGGTCGTCAGCCGCACGCCGTTCTGATCCAGTAATTCCAGAACCGTATCTGCGGAGCTGCCGAAGCTGCCGCTGGTATAAACGTTAACCGTGGAGCCGCCCTGCGCTAGAAATCTGAAATAGTCGGTATCCGGTGCCGCCACACCATTTTCGTCGGTGTAGGGGCTAATGGAAAGCGCGAGCGCCTCGAATTGGATCGGTGTCGCGTTCGCAACGCTGTTGTTCGGGACCGGCGCGAAGGGCAGCACGCGCAGTTCTACGCTCGTTCTGGCTTTCTGCACCGGGGTCGCGGAATCGCTCACTTCAGCGTTGAACGTGAAATAACCATCTTCTAGCGCCGTTCCAGACAGCAACCCTGAATCTGAAAGCGTCAGTCCAGCCGGGAGCAAGCCGATGACTTTCCAACTGTAGGGCGGTGTTCCGGCACTTGCCCTCAACTCGTGTGAAACCGGCTTTCCGGCACGCGCAAGGACGTTTTTGCTCCAGTCGGCAGAAAGGGCTGGGGGCAAAATGTGTAAGGCAAATGGCCGTTCCAACACCTGTGGTGGTGATGCCGAGTCCTGCACGGTTACGCTGAACTCGTAATCGCCTTTTTCGACGGTGCCAGAGATGTAGCCGGACTGATTCATGGATAAGCCTGTCGGTAATTGTCCGGAAGTTAGCGTGTAGCTTAATGGCGGCACGCCCCCCCATGTAGATATCTGGCCCCAAAACGAACCGGCGTTCGCAGTGATAACCGGGTTGGATATGCTGAACGCCAACTTGCCGTAAACCATCAAACTGACGGCTCGGGTGGCCGTCTGTGGAGGGTTGCTGGAGTCCGTGACGGTGAGAGGCACGGTACTGGAACCCGTGGTTGGGGTGCCGCTAATCTCACCACTTGTCGCGTTGATCGAGAGTCCGTGTGGGAGCCACTCCGCGCTCCACGTGTATGGCGGTGTGCCGTTGATTGCTGTCGGGAAGTCGCTGTAGGAACGACCCTCAACTGCGTATTTCAACTGCTTCGTCGTAATGGCGAGGTGCGTATCGATCACCATCGTGACTTCTGCCTTGATGCTCTGCGGAGGGTCCGCCCGATCCGTGGCGTTTACCGTGAACGTGAACGAGCCGGCCTGTGTAGGCGTTCCGGCGAGGGTCCCGTGGCCATAGTTGTCAAAGTCTGCAGAGAGTCCAGGCGGCAGCGATCCCGATATGGATAGTTTGTTGGGAGGCTGATTCCCGCCGCGAGTGCTGATGTACCCGGAATACTCAAGGCCAAGAGTGCCTCCGGGCGGAGCCACAACCTCGAGCACCGGATACATGTTAAGCCAGAACACGGCTGTCACAGAGTTCGGCACCGTGTCCTTGACTTGGAGATAGACATATCCAGCCCACTGGTCGTTGACTGTGCCGGATAGCTCGCCAGTCGCCGAGTTGATTGTCAGCCAAGATGGCCCGTTCGTAATGCTCCAAGTGCGCGTCCCATTGCCACCCGTCGCCTCGGCTTTCGCAGAATATTGCTTGCCGACTACGCCGTCAGGAAGCCTGGTGGTCGTGATCGACAGTGGGGGTGGCGGGGGTGGTGTAGGCGTGCGCGATCCTCCTCCACCTCCTCCGCATGCGGAAAGGATCGCCAGAACAGTTGTCGCCGACAAGAGAACCATCAACCGGGAGAGCGCCTTCATGCTCGGCCACCTTTCTCCTCAGTCGATCGCAGCGCTGCGTCATCGGGCCACAGCAACCAAGCTGTATCGTAGGCATCTGAACGCGGTTTGGTCTTGTTAAGAATTATGTCGACAGCTTCTGTCGCAACTCCCGCGTTCACGTGTACCTGCGCGTTCTCCCCAACATCATCGACCGCTGACTCCGGAGTGCTCCAGAATTCGTTTAGGCCTGGGTTCCGCATCGGGGGATCCAGTGGGCCAACGCTGGATCCACTCGTAAATTGGCTAAACACACTTTCGACCTCCACCGTGTAGTCGCCCGGTGGAACTGGTATATCGTAGAAGCCGATCATCGATGGTGATCGGGAGCCAAAGCGTGAACCAGCGCTGTTGTCGCCGTAGTAGCCATTCACGCACGCAGCATGGTCCGGAGGATTGCACTTCAGGTACTTAACCAACAGGCTTTGCCCTGGGTTACTCGTGAACAAGAACCCTGAGACAACCGAAACCGCAAAACTCTTTTCACTGCCGACTTTTCTTGCAATAACGTTCACACCCTGAGCCTGCGTGAAACCATCGGAAAAATAGATCGTTCCGCGAATGTGACCATATTGAGTGGTGAAGGTCTGGCTCGGGTAAAGTTTCGAAATCCAAGCTTTGTCATCTTCGGACAATACAGGCAGGCCAACGGCTTGTCTGCCATTGCACATGGCGAAGGGAAACATCAGAGGCATTCCGGCGATGAGGTCGGTCGCGGCGCACGGAGACGAACTGCTCAGCCTCTCGAGATTGATCTGCGAGTGGTCCAGGCCAGCCAAGTGACCGATTTCGTGCGAAATCGCTTCGTCAAATAACGTATCGACCAGTTCGCCGTTACTGCCGCTGTTGATGCCATCTTTCCACCTGCCGTTCATCAGCAGGATGCCGGAAACGATATGACCGGAGGCGTCGATTCTGCATGTGCCGGAAAAACCAATTACGGAATCGTCGATACCCATCTCTTTCACGATGGAGCCATCCGCGTCGAAAATCACAGGGGTTTCCGCGCCGCTCAAGCAGGCGTTGTATACCTGTTCGAATTCACTGGAAGTGCTGACATCTCCGTCTGCAACTGCCCTGATCGCGCCGCCGTTTGTGAACCGAATGGATGTCGTACTGACGTTCTGCCAAACGCCAAACATCTTGGCGACTCTTCCCACGGCGACCGAGTGATCAATAACGTCGCCAGCAGATGTTTTGCTCATAGGGCCGCCATCAAGCTGATAAGTAATCGGCATCGCTGGCCAGACGATCGCTTTGCCGTCCTCGCCCAGGTAGGGACTGCCCACGTTCATGGGACCACCCGCAAAGCCGGGCGCAGCGCAGATAACAATGCAGACCACGGACACGAACCAGCACATATGGCGCTTCATTGCTGGCCTCCGGCGAGAGAATGTATGACCTCACGAAGCGAATCCAGCATTACGGAGCCCCGTGTGTGGGTGCTTACCAACGATTGGGCACGGCTGGAGAGCGCCTTTGATGGAAAAGCCGGCGTTTCAGTAAGTCCTTCGAAAAGACCAATGTTGCCGCGACCATTTATTACCTCGAGGTTACCGTCCCGGCGTGCAGTCACCTTGAAACGCCCTTGTTCCAGGCCCACGGGACTGGTCAGCCCATGATGGTTCGGAGTGTTGAGGAAGAGCAGCCAGTGCTGGCCTTTGCGATAACCGGCATTGTCCTGCACATCGCGAACGTCCCAAATGACTTGGCGGAAGGTATAAGTCGTGCCCGCTCGTCCTTTGAGCACCTCGTCGGTACGCAGCGTGACCACCACCGTCCTGAGACTGCGCAGTGTGGGATGCAGTTCGACGTGAGCGGCAGTCACTCGGCCACGCAGGATAAGGCCTGATTGCCTGCTCAAATGCGATAGGTTGCGGGGTGCAGTAAGCGCGCCTCTTTGTGCCGTCGCTGTACATGCGGCGAACAGCACACTCAGGGCGATCCATTTAGAAATGCGCCAGCGTATGTGGATCATTGCGCGCGAAATTGTGCGCCAGCAGGAAACGAATTTCAAGCAGGAACTCTGAATGCACAAAACACGTTGGTTGTGTCGGCGTGGTGCATTTTTATCCAGAAGATTTTTTCGATGTCTAGCTTTCTTTCGCACAACCCACAACCATGTTCCAGAATTCGAAGAACCTGCATCGTGAGTGTGTCCTAGCGTTGTGCGCAAAAAAATGATCAGGTCGCTCAACCTGCCATCGGCCACGCTCCTTCTTCGCGGGGCCCCTCTTCTCTTATGCGTTTTGGCAGTCGGAACGACGGACAAGGCCGATTTGCATAAGAAGAAAAAACCATCAACACTGTCCGCCGGGGGAGAAGTGCATCGTGCGATGTGACAAGTTTGTGGTTCTTGCACTGGTCTTGCTTTTCGCCGTTACCCTTGCCGCCCAATCGCTACCTTCAGGATTTCAAGACACTACAGCTATTAGTGGACTGACTGCACCCACGGTTGTGCGATTCCTGCCCGATGGCCGGGTGTTCGTAGCGCAGAAGAACGGCATGATTTATGTGTACGACAGCCTCGGAGGAAGCCGAACGCTGTATGCCGATCTGAGGACACAAGTCAACGATTACTGGGATCGCGGTCTCCTGGCCATGGCCTTGGATCCCAACTTCACGAACGGACGCCCTTATGTCTACGTCCTCTACACGTACGACAAGCTGCCAAATGGAACGCAGGTGCCGCAGTGGAATGATGGGTGCCCGTCGCCGCCGGGACCGACCACAGACGGATGCGTCGTCACTGCACGTCTATCGCGTCTTCAACCGAGCGGTGTCAGTGGCGCCCCGACCGAGGTGCCGCTGATTACGGACTGGTGCCAGCAGTTTCCCAGTCACTCAATAGGAACGGTTCAATTTGGACCTGATGGGGCTCTCTACGTAAGCGCGGGTGATGGCGCGAGCTTCAGCGGCGTCGATTATGGCCAGTATGGCGGTTCGCCGAGTTCGCCAACTCCTAGGAACCCCTGCGGAGACCCTCCGGTGCCGGTCGGCGGTGTGCAGAGTCCGCCCAATGCCGCGGGTGGCGCATTGAGAAGCCTAAGTCTTTTGAGACCTGCCGGAAATCCGATATCGATCGACGGGGCGATCCTGCGCCTCGACCCTGATACGGGCGCGGCTTTGCCTGGCAATCCGCTTGCAAACCATCCAGACGCCAACGCGCAGCGCATAATCGCGTACGGACTGCGGAATCCGTTCCGGTTCACGTTCCGGCCGGGCACGAGCGAAA
>Ga0196970_1001373_pt1 | contig 16945 bp, 15 predicted proteins | sample S1v_513CmetaG_FD_148672 | JGI IMG/M metagenome (GOLD analysis project Ga0196970, IMG submission 148672) | Soil microbial communities from Anza Borrego desert, Southern California, United States - S1+v_5-13C | ecosystem: Environmental > Terrestrial > Soil > Desert | place: USA: California...
AATGTGTTGGCTGTGTACAAACAGAACGGCGGCGGAGCGGTGAATGTAGAGAAGCGCTATATCTATGGTTCTGATCAGATAGCCTCATTGAGCGGCCCCAATACCTACAGCGGAAGTTCTATTACGGCCCTTCCTGAGCGGCTCTATGAGCTCCGGGATCACCTGGGTAATACCAGAGTTGTATTTGGCCATAACACACCATCCAATAACCTGGCCTCCGGCATCAAAGCCTACTTTAACTACTATGCGTTCGGTTCCGGGCAGGTAGAGCGTACCTACAGCCCGCTGAGCTCACTGTTCACCTACAACAACAAGCGCAATGTGAGCGGCAACCTTACCGGCGTCAATGCCGCCAGCGGTCTGCTGGACTATGGCGCAAGATGGTACAGGTCTGATTATGGAAGGTTCCTTAGTATTGATCCGCTGGCACAAGAGTTTCCATGGCAATCACCTTACTTGTATGCAGGTGATAATCCTATCTATTTTATAGATGCAGAGGGTAAATCAGGAGTGGCTTATAAGACTGATCTAAAAAATAAAGATGGAAGACCAATCGTTAAGGTTGTAACAAACGTTTTTATATATGGGGCAGGAGCAAATGAACAGGCGAGAGTTGCAATTGAAACCGACGCTAATAAAAACTGGAATAATAATGGTGAGTACTTTGTAACCATGATTGACGGTGAAATGTATGAGATCCAATTTGAGTTTAACGTAAAAATAATTGACAAGGCCAGTGTTGATGCTAAGCTTGTAGAAGGTGGCTACAATAATCTAAACGCAGAGAATAATTTTTTTGAAGTGCGAAATGATGTTAATGCATCCATTACGTTCGCAACCGAGACGGGAGGCAATACTGGTGTTCTAAAATCCTCTGAAGTGGGTATGGAAAGTCCTAATCATGAATTTAATCATGGATATGGTGGTGAAGATAAGGATACGGATGCTGAAGATAATGCTAAGTCTCGTGATAATGACATTGCAGTACAGTCAAAAAATTCGAAAAGCCCCGGTACAAGAAAGGTTACACAAGCCAATATAACTGCAATATTTAAGAACTTTAGCTTTAATGGTGGTAATAAAGCCAATGTTGGTAGCGCAAGGCCATTTCTGTATGATAAGTCCAATAGATCCACACAGAGTAGGCAAGTTCCCGACCCAGACAAAAATTAGTATAATGAAGATAACTAATTTGTTTTTAATTTTTCTATGTGCAGGTCTCATTTTCATATAAATGTTAGAGTTGTAGCACAGCCTAAAGCTTGCATTTTTAAGAAAAGGAAGTGGTCTAGAAACGAAGATTACCGTTATGAAATTGTCAAATGTAAGTGGTTCTTTACGATGCTAAATGGAAAAACAAAACCAGAGGTTGTAGACATTTTAGGTTATCCTGATTTGATAGATAGGACAGGTGTTGATGATTTTACCTACTGTCTGGATAAAGAGAAGAAATTGGTGTTTGATGAAGAAAGGAAGAAGCACGTTTGTTGTACTTGCATAGGATCATTAATTATTATACATTTTAGAGATGAAAAGGTTTGGGAAGTTACCAGATTGCATACAGAATAGAAGTAGTAAAGATCACTGCTCCTGGATCCCTTTGGTGACCTACTGTGTGTACACATCTTTGAGGTGGTTTTGATAGAGATTCCAGCCCTCATAGAGATTATAGAACTTAATGAATCCTTTTTGGAGTACGATAGGGCCGGGTTTTCTCTGCGACTGATATCCTTTCCAGCCGCCAAGTCTGGCTATTATCCAGGTGGCCCACTTGATCGTTCCCTGTTTATGGGTATTCTGTTGTTTGATGGTACCCCTCACTAGTCCTTTGTTTCGGCGTAATCACTGTTCGGGTTAGTCCCCCTGACTACGTCGTTGCGGTCCCCTACTGGTCTAAGCGTCTCGCTTAGACGTATATTACTGAAGCGTCTCGCTTCAGTAATATTTTCAACGGCTGAATTGAATTAGTCGGCGCAAGCGGGACGCTTGGCAATTATGGGTCTAAGCGAGACGCTTAGACCAGGGTGGGCCCCCCTCCCGTCAGACTGCAACTTACTTGGACTGCGGCGACTCCGATGACCAGCACGGCAGAAACAATCATAGTCAATCACCCAATCAAATGAATCATAGTTCAGACACTTACACGACTACATTTACCTGCATTACCTGAGTCCCCCTCCCGTCAGACTCCAACTTACTTGGACTGTAGTGACTCCGGATGACCAGCACGGAAGAAATAATCACAGTCAATCACCCCAATCAAAAAATCACAGTTCAGACAATCCCTCGCGCATCCAGCAAATCTTTAAATCCTGGCCAATCCTGATTCAGACAAAAAGGTAATACCCCCGTTGGCGCAGGCATGCAGCCAAGCCAGACGGGTGGGGTGCTTGTGCTTTCTTACGAGATTCTATCTTTAGCTGTGAGCAGAAGGTACAAGTTTCATGATCAGGATAGGCTGTATTGTCTCTTATGCTGTTGTAAACAAGATAGATTTATTTACACAAGGACGGTAAATTTCATTTACAGGGACTGCTATTCATGGGTAAATGGTGAAGTTCAACTAAGGGACTAAATAGCAACAGTGTTTAAATACACTTGTAAACATAATAACAGCGCAGATTACCAGGCAACTTCTTGCAATAGATACGTTTGCTGTTGTCAAAAAAGTATTCTGCGGTTGTTTCCACCAAAAGGTTTTTGCTGAAAGCCTGCTTAACTGCCGGATTATAGGTCAGGTGCAGATCATCATATCCTGCTACGTAGGCATTTCTTCCGTTGCTGCCTTCGAGGTAGGTATACCTTATTGTGGCTGTATCGCTATAACCCCTGCACCACGCAATGTTACCGTTCTCCCAGTGGTATAAGGTGGAGTCGGTCATTTCCGGCGGGCTGTATACAGACCAACTCTTTTGTGAACTGTAGGTGGCACTGGCACGCAACTGGTTTGAACCATCATAGTACATGTACTTCGTTGTGATGCTGTTTGTGTCCTTACCCCAGTAGAAGGTAGTGCTGGTATTTCTGCCAAGATAGTCGAGGACATATTGCCGGTCCAGCCTAAAGGTTGACTGGTTTTGTTCGTTTACCTTCTCAGTTCTCCTGTTGATGATGCTGGAGCCGATATAGTCTATTGTTTCCCTGGTAGTCAGTCCCGGCTCGAACGAAGACGTTGAATGCACATAGATCAGTCTGTTTTGCTGGTCATATTTATAGTATGCGCTATAAGAAGTGTCCCCCACAGCGTTGATAGAGTATGCTGATGATATCCTGGACCGGATCAGGTCGCATGCGGGGCTCGGTGGATAAGGCTCTGTGAATGCCTCGTGCTTTTTACAAGAGCAGAAGCAGGAGAGAAAGAGTATCGGGACGATTGGAAGAAGCATCTTTGCCATTGCCGGTAGTGTTCATTCTGCTTTTAATATCGAACCAGAGGCATAAAAGTCATCAGGTAGAAAATAATATTTCCAGAAAGTTCCTTACTGTCAAATAGGCTGACAGGTGGCACCCTATATTTGTATTTGATTGTTACGCTTGTTTGCGCTGTAAGTTTCCCCTGTTGCCTCATGTGTTTCGTGCTTGTGCCTGACCAGATAAGAAATCAATACGATGAACTTGAAAGCCCAGGAGTCATCAGGTAGGTCGTAATTTTTAGAAGCATTTACCAGGCTAATCAGTGACATAGGGAGAAAAGTGGTCCCAGGTCGTCCTACTGAGCCATAGACAACAAACACGTCCATCTATTATCTTTGCAATCTTCAAACATTACTCCGGTAACTAATTCATGGAACTAAGCAAGAACTTTCAGCATAACGAGGCAGAACAACAATGGTATGAACACTGGGAAAAGCAGGGCTACTTTAAGAGCGTGCCTGACGACCGGGAGGCCTATACCGTGGTAATACCACCTCCGAACGTTACCGGCGTACTCCACATGGGTCATGCTCTTAACGACACTGTTCAGGATGTGCTGATACGTCGTGCCAAGATGCAGGGCTATAATACCTGCTGGGTACCGGGGACGGACCACGCGTCTATAGCTACCGAAGCTAAGGTGGTGGCAATGCTGAGGGAGCGTGGCATTGACAAAAAGACGCTAAGCAGGGATGAATTCCTGAAGTATGCATGGGAGTGGAAAGAGAAGTATGGAGGTATCATACTGCAGCAGTTGCGCAAACTAGGCTGTGCCCTGGATTGGGAGCGTACTGCCTTTACGATGGATGATGAGTACTACGCCGCAGTTATACGCGTGTTCGTGGAGCTTTACAACAAAGGCAACATCTACCGAGGGGTAAAGATGATTAACTGGGACCCAAAGGCAAAGACGGCCCTAAGCGACGAGGAGGTAAACTTCAAGCAGACGAACAGCAAGCTGTACTATGTTCGTTACCTGGTGGATGGAGATGAGGAAGAGTACATCACTATAGCTACGGTAAGGCCGGAAACAATACTTGGTGACACGGCAGTATGTGTACACCCTGAAGACCCGAGGTATGCTCACCTGAGAGGACGTGAATGCTTTGTGCCGCTTTTAAACAGACGTATACCTGTCATTTTTGATGACTACATAGACATGGAGTTTGGCACGGGTGCACTGAAAGTGACACCTGCGCACGACATTAACGACTACAACCTGGGACAGAAGCATCATCTGCAGGTGATAGACACCCTGAACGATGACGGCACCATGAGTGAAGCTGCCCAAATGTATGTGGGAGAGGACCGCTTTGCAGTGAGAAAGAAGATAGTGGCTGACCTGGAAGCTGCCGGTCACCTGGTAAAGGTGGAAGAATACAGTAATCAGGTAGGTTATAGCGAGCGTACCGATGTAGTGATAGAGCCAAGGCTATCCATGCAGTGGTGGTGCAATATGGAAGAAATGGCCAGACCGGCATTATCTGCAGTACTGGACAACGAGATAGAGTTCTACCCGTCGAAGTACAAGAACCTGTACCGGCACTGGATGGAGAATATTAAAGACTGGTGTATAAGCAGGCAACTATGGTGGGGCCAGCGCATACCAGCGTGGTATGATGCAGAGGGAAACATCTATGTGGCGGAGACTGAAGAACAGGCCTATGAGCAATTCCGGGCAAAGAACCCCAAGTCGAAAAGCAAGGAGCTAAGGCAGGATGAAGATGTACTGGATACCTGGTTTTCATCATGGCTGTGGCCCATGCAGGTGTTTGACTGGAACAAGAATCCTGAAAATGAGGAGCTGAAGTACTATTACCCAACGAACACACTTGTGACTGCACCGGAGATCATCTTCTTCTGGGTAGCGAGGATGATAATGGCGGGTTATGAGTTTAAGGGGGAGAAGCCATTTGATAAAGTATACTTCACGGGTATAGTAAGGGATAAGCAGGGGAGGAAGATGAGCAAATCGCTCGGTAACTCGCCTGACCTTCTGAAACTGATTGATGACTTCGGCTCGGACGCGGTGCGTTTCAGCGTGATGATCTCCTCACCTGCGGGCAATGACCTGCTGTTTGACGAGTCAGCTCTGGAGCAGGGAAGATTCTTCGCTAACAAGATGTGGAATGCCACTAAGCTGATAAAGGGGTGGGAGAGCAGATGCGACGACAATGTGTCGTCTGCCGAGGTGAACTTCGCCCTTGACTGGATGGAGGCAAGGTTCTCAAAGGTAGCGCAGGAACTGGATGAGCTGTTTAAAGACTTCAGACTAAGCGAGGCGCTGAAGACCATCTATTCACTGATATGGGATGACTTCTGCTCGTGGTACCTGGAGTGGATAAAGCCTGCACAGGACATGCCGATATCCAGACAGGTGTATGACCGTACGATAAAGATCTACGAGAACCTGCTGCAGCTACTGCACCCGTTCATGCCATTCATTACCGAAGAGATATACCATAGCCTGAAGGAAAGACAGACAGGTGATGACCTGATCATTCGTCAGTTGGCAACATTTACCTATCCTGACCAAAGCGCTCTGAAGAACGGTGCCCTGCTGCAGGACCTGATAACAAGCATAAGAGATACCCGCAACAAGAATCAGCTGAAGCCGAAGGACACCATTAAGCTGTATATTGATACGAAGCACAAATACCTCTACGAGCTTGTGGAGAGTATCCTGGCCAGACAGGTGAATGCCGAGCAGATACAGTATACATCTGAGCCTAAATCCGGCACGATTGCTGTGGTGGTACAGACCGACAAACTGTACATAGAGGCAGAACTGGCATCGGTGGACAAGGATAAGCAGAAAGCGGACATGGCGAAGGAACTGGAGTACCTGAAAGGCTTCCTGGTGAGCGTGGAAAAGAAGTTAAGTAATGAACGCTTTGTGCAAAATGCAAAGCCAGAGATTCTGGAGACCGAGCGCAGGAAGAGAGCAGATGCTGAAGCGAAGATAAAGGTGCTTGAGGAAAGCCTCAGTTTGTTGTAACTTTAAGGAGATGAGAAGGTTAATTAATATTTCATTAGTGATGGTGACGTTGCTGACGAGCTATGGCTTGCTGGCACAGAGAGCAACAACTGACGACGATAAACAAGACGGCAAAGCGGCACGTCGGCCTAAGATAGTACATGCATACCTGGGGCACAGCGGTCTGAACGGCGGTCAGGTGACAAAGAGGACATTTGACTCATTACTGAAACAGGGACTAACTGCAAGGGACTCTGCCGGGAACCTGCTTCAGGTGGACGGATTTACCTTCAGCTATGCTGAGCGCAACTTGTATGAAGACTCAGTAGGCAAGCTGATGATCCTGACGGACTTCTTCTCTGAATATTGTCCTGGTGATACAGTAAGCCGGGGGGTATCTATGAATATCTATCACAAGACCAAGCCTGGAGATACAGCATACTTTGATAACATTCGGGTACACCTGCCTACAGGCGGGCAGACAGGTACTAAAGGGATGAAATTCGTCCTGATTAAATAAGCCGCGGCAGAACCTTAGTTCATAAGGAGGAGGTTTACACTCCTTTGCAGTATGTTGAAAGCGATCTCAGCCATCAGGTTCTCCTTGTCCAGTGTTGGGTTAACCTCTGTGACTTCGAAGCAGCAGATCTTGTGATTCTGCATTAAAGATGCCAGCATATCCTCCGCTTCTCTTTCTTTCAATCCGTTGCTGACTGGAGTACCCGTACCGCGGGAGATGGAGCTGTCCAGGCAATCGACATCAAACGAAACATAGATATCGTCGCAATTGCTGAGGTGGAGCAGAGCCTGCCTTACCACATTTTCGACGCCCTTCCTGCGAACCTCCTGAACCTGGATGACCTTGATGTTATGCTTCTTCAGGATGGCTTCCTCTTCCTTCTCGTAGTCGCGAAGGGCGATGAAGACAAGGTCTTCGGGTCTGATCTTGGGTGAAATCTTTCCGACGTTCTTAAGCTGGTTCCACATGTCTATGGTCTTCGGGTCGGGATTGTGCACCTGGTTCTCCTTATTGTCTTCTGCAAGTGCTGTAGACAAAGGCATACCATGCATGTTGCCGGAAGGAGTGGTATAAGGAGAATGAAGATCAGCATGGGCGTCTATCCAGATAACGCCGAGCCGGCTTTTGGGCTTTGCCATCCGGATACCGGCTATGGTGCCGCCTGAGGTGCTATGGTCGCCGGAGAGGACAAGCGGGAATAGACCTGATTTAAGCGTTTCGCTTACGGACTTTGCTACCCGCTCGTACATGGTGAGTACACCATGGATACGCTTTGCATACGGTGATTGTACGGGTTCATATAAGAGTTTGTTCTCTGTCTCCACCTGCTCGGTAGGGAAATTTACAAAGAAGCTACTCATGAAATCGAGTGCTGCGATCTGGATGGCGTCTATACCGAGGCTTGCACCACGGGTACCCGCACCTATTTCAGACTTGACCTCGATGATCTTTATGTTGCGCATAAGAGCATCAAAGGTATTAAAAGCCATGCTGTTATACAAAAGCCGCTAGAAAGGATAGCCTATGGCAAAATTGAGTACAACATCGCTGAGCTTCCATGATTTACGGAAAGGATTTGTCCACCCACCGTAGTTATACGTAGTGTTGTAGGGCACTTTGATAGGGACAGCACCGTCTATACGGAAGATGAAAAACCCGGCAAGATCAAGGCGGGCACCGGCACCCGCACTGAGCGCGATATCGTTCCCGAGCTTGTTGAAGGCAAACTCACCCTGTGGGTAGTCGATAGAAGGCTTAGCCAGCCAGATGTTACCGGCGTCGGCAAATACCGCACCCTTCAATTTGATGGTACCGGAAAACAACTGCACTACATCGAAGCGGTACTCGCCGTTCATTTCAAGCTTGATATCCCCTGTCCGATCTATAAATCCGGTGGAAATGTCGTCAGCGGGGTCATAGTAGCTACCGGGGCCCAGCGTGCGGATACGCCAGCCGCGAATACTATACGCTCCACCTACGAAATACTGCTTGACATAAGGCAGGGTAGGCGACTGACCATATGGTATACCTACGCCACCGTAGAACCGCACAGCGAGCTGAGACCTACGCCTGTTGATGTACCGGCGCACGTCGAAGTCGAACTTAACGTATTGGGAATAGTTGATGTTTACGACATTGATATTGTCGAGCAGCCCCATTATTCCGCCAGCTTCTTCTAATCCCAGCCTGGCGTAGGTGTAGCTTCGCCCTTTATTGTCGAACTGGTTGGAGAAAGTAAAACTTAGATTCTCACCCTCAATGAATGTTTCGCGGTAACTGTTACTTAGAAAGGCGCTGCTATCCAACCGTCTTTGAAAGGAATCTGATACATAGGGTAGCCGGATAACGTTTACAAATACAGGGGACAGCTCCCAGCTCTTTGTACTTGTTTCCTTCCAGTTGTAGGTGAGGTTTGCCGAAGTATTGGTCAACGTGAAATAGTTCACCCGGTCTAATAAGTTAGTACCAACGCCCATGATGGTCCGGGGCAGGTTCTTCTTCGAGAAGTTTGGCCGGAACGGAACTATGAACTTAGGGAAGTCGATGCTGGCGTTTAGACCAAAGGTCCTTGTAAGAATGCTGAAGTTCTGAAAGAAGTTGCCACCCTTATCCGAATTATACGTCATCTCGAGGCCTCCGCTGACAGAAGTGGTAAGCAGGTTTGCCCCTCTGGCAAGATTCAGATCACGAAAACTAATGGTGGGCCTCGCGCCAAGGATGTACACATCGCTTGTCGAAAGCTCCATATTAGCGGTGAAGTCGTACTTCTTGGCCGGGTTCATGAGTATTATGGCATTGATAGCCCCGACACCGTTGTTTTCTGCAACTGTAGTGTCATCTATAAGGATGACCCGAATGGTCTGGAATACACCAAGCTGGTTCAATTTGTTGATAGTGGCATCGTAGTCGCTTTGGCTGTAAAGCTTGCCGTGTTCCAGATAGACGTGCTTCAGGATTACGTTTTCGCGTATATAGTAGTCGTGGTACCGGAACCGAACCCCATTAACAACAGAAGTACGAAGCGTGCTGTCATTTGCATCATCGCGGCTGACGAAATCAGGATAAATAGAAACACGATTGATGGCGTAACGCTTGTAGGCATCCCGATTTTCCGCACGGATAACAACATTGATATCCAGCGTAGGCTTCTTCTGATTCTTTTGAAGTGCTATGAAGTTAATGGCGCTTTCGAATGGATTTTCAACATCGCGGAGCAGAGCCTTGTTGAACGTGTCCAATGTGAAATCGACAATATTCTCCTGCGTAAACTTGTAATAGCCGTGGTTCCGAAGCACGTTTGCAATCCTGCTTCGCTCCTGCTCGAGGAGGCTCATCGAGAATTCGTCACCAGAGCGGAGCGTTGACTGATCCATAGAGCGTTGCACGATGGTGTATATGGCACTGTCGTCAACGTCAAGCGTTACATTGTTGATCAGGAAGTTTACTCCTGTGGTGACGTTGTATTCGACATAAGCCTTTTTTCCTTTGAAGATGGTAGTATCTGTAATGGTAGGGTAGAAGTAACCCTGGTTAAACAGGTAGCTGCGGAGGTTGTGCACAGAACGAGTGACCAGGCTACTATCGTATACCACCGGCTTCTCAACCGTCTTTGACTGCAACTGGTAGTTCCCGGTGTCTCTTTCGTACTTCTTATACCTGAGGTTGTATAGCCAAACCTTGTAAGGAAGATATCCGGCAATGAGATAAGTATTAGGTTTTTGAACTATTAACCTCTCCAGATTATCCTTTAGTTCACCGCGGCGGGTCACGCCTTTGTCGGTCTTTAGGTTTAAGTCGTTACTTCTCAGCAGATATTGTCCTTCGCGAAGATGCCTGGTGGTATCGCAACTGCTGACCAGGACAAGAAGGAATGAAAAGAAAGCCAGTAAAGGGAGCCAGCTAGATTTGCTTCTTTTCAGACCCATGAATCAGTTTGACCAATTAATATAGCTTTGTACTCCATGTTATCAAAGGCACAAATTAAATACATTCGCTCGTTAACACAGCAAAAGTATCGCAAAGAGCACAATGTATTCATAGCCGAGGGAGATAAGATATGCCAGGAGTGGCTGGCCAGCGGCGCAACAGTGGAAATGGTGGTGTGCGTGGAGGGCTGGGCAAGGCAAAATCAGCAACTGATCAAAAAGCACCCGGAGGCGGAAGTGGTGCTGGTGAATGAAGCCACGCTTGGTTCCATCTCTACCCTGCAAACGCCCAACCAGGTATTGCTGCTTGTGGGTATAGAGGTAGGAGTGCGACCAATACCCAGAAGCGGTTGGGTAATAGCCCTTGACACATTGCAGGACCCGGGGAACATGGGAACGATCATCAGGATAGCAGACTGGTTCGGGATACCAGATATTGTATGCTCGCCAGGCTGTGTAGATGTACACAACCCTAAGGTGGTACAATCTGCAATGGGCGGACACATACGGGTAAGAATACACGAAGCTGATCTGGGTGATTACCTGGGCCAGGTTACCGTGCCGGTGGTTGCAGCAACACTGGCAGGGAAGAGCATGTATGAGTACAAACCAATGGAAAGCGCGGTATTGCTGATAGGCAATGAATCTAAAGGAATCAGAGAAGAACTTATAGTGAAGGCAAGCGACCGGATAACGATACCCGGGAAAGGAGGAGCGGAATCGCTGAATGCTGGGGTATCAGCAGGCATACTTTGTTCCTGGCTGGTACCTCACTAGAAGGTACTTGCAAAGCAGAAACTGAAAGTTGGCACAGCAGTTGGTATACACCTAATACAGGAAGATAAAACCTGATGTATATGAAAAGGATTCTACTCACACTCACATTTCTGCTGGCACTGATACCAGCCCTGATGGCCCAGGATGGCCGCAGCATAGTAAGGGTAAGGCTAAGTGACAACACTCCGATGAACATTGCTATAGACGGACGGAGCTACAACGAGAATAAGAAAGTAATAACAGTAGATAACATAACTGCAGGCAGACACAGGCTGCAGGTGTTTCTGCCAGGGAAGAAAGGCGGTCGCAAGACAAAGGTGTATGATGGCTACTTTAAAGTGGACGTGGGAACCTATGCATACATTATCGTAGATCGGTACAAGGGAACTACCCGCATAAGTACCGGATACAGGAGTAACCTGGACAAAGATTCAGATGAAAGGAATGACAGGACCAACCACCATAATGAAAGAGACAATAGATACGATGACAGGGGCCGTGACGGCAGGACTGGTGGCAGCAAGAGAGGAAATGGATACAATACAGGACGTGTATTCTCAAGCGAAGACATGCATGACCTGAAGGTACGGGTAGAGGACAGGATGCATAGCGGTGATAAGGTGAAGCTGATGAAATCAGTACTGGCAGACAGGAACTACACTACGGATCAGGTAAGGACAATGCTGGCCTGGCTGAGCTTTGACGATACGAAACTGGACTTTGCTAAATGGGCTCACACCAATGTGATAGATAAAAAGAACTACTGGAAACTTGAGGACGCATTTAGCTTCAGCTCAACAAAAGACAAGTTCAGCGACTATATAACTGTGAGGAGATAGTTAATCTGTCTTACGAACAAATGCAAGCTCCGCCAGGCTAAACCTTAAATGGAACAGCCTGGCGGTTATCATTCCGACCGCTGTACCGAGGAGTGCTCCGCAAGTGACATCTAAAGGGAAATGCACACCGACATAGACCTGTGCGTACGATACAGAAGCTGCCCAGAGAATGGCAGGGTACCAAATCCACTTAATCCGTTTCTGCATCGTAAGAGCGCTGAAAACCGCGAGCCCAAAATGGTTGGTAGCATGAGAAGATGGAAAGCTATAGCCGCTACCACAAGGGACGATGATGTGAACCACACTGGCTAATTGCGGGTTGTTGCATGGGCGGGTGCGATGGAAGATCTCTTTAATGACGCTGGCACTAATCTGATCGCATAGAGCAAAAGTGCCTAGAAAGAAGATGCACCAGATCGCCCCCGTCTTACCCCAGTTCTTCAGCATAAATATCAGCAGGAACAGGTACAGCGGTGTCCAGGTCCACTGATTACGGAGAAAGGGGATGAAGGTATCCAGGAAGTGGTTGGTCCAGACTGAATTGAGATAGTACCAAGCCGTATAATCTGCGTGGACCAGGATATCCTGAATATCTTTAAGCGCACTCACTTCTTAAAGATCATTATAAGTCGTGGCGAATCGAAGGGATGATAGCTATCGAGATGATAGTCGCCGAAAGTAGCGACAAGCGATAGTCCGGCTTTCCTGAACATACGGATGAAGTCTGATAAGTCGAAAGCTGCCACACTCTCTTTAAAGTGCCTATCCCTTCCCTCACTGTCGGTGAAGTGTATATCCTTGATGAAGTGGTTGTTCTCGAGCTTGCGCTGAATATGAAATTCGTATTTGCCGCGCAGGATCGTCTCCTCTGGCACAAGCCGTGACAGTGATTGCTCCTTATTAAGATAGTCTATGATAAGCAGGCCGCCTTTGCGTAAACCAGCAGCGAAAGACTTCGCAGCCATCATATGATCCCGGTCGGTGGCGAAGTAGCCGAAGCTGGTAAAGAAATTGAAGACGTAGTTGAAATAGTTGATGTAAAAAGGGAAACGCATATCATGAACCATGAAATGGAGGTTTTCCCGCTCATGAGCCTTCGCCTTTTCGATGCTGGCGTGGGAAAGATCAATACCGATGACGTCATATCCATGGTCGGCTAGCTCAATAGAGAAACGCCCCTCGCCGCAGGCAATATCCGCCATCGTACTCATTGGTAGCGGCTGAAGGTAATCGATTAGCCTATCTACAAAAGCCTGGGCCTCCAGCTCATCCCGATGCTCATAAAGTATATGATAATACGGCGAACCGAACCAGCTCTCAAACCAATCGACTTGTTCCTGCTGCATGATGTAATAAAATTCCGCACAAAAATAGTAACCAAAGGCTAAGCGAAAGAATCTAAGTGAGAAAGAAGTGAATGGCAGTGTTGGAGAGCCTGGGGTTATTTCGTGAGTGGTGGGTTTGCAGGTGTGGAACCTTTTATAATTCAGGCGAATTGCGTATATTTAAGACGAGTTCTGTTCGTGCAATAGTGCATGATATTCCCACCCCATTTTCTCCATTTGAACTACACCCTTATAGAGACCTTTCAGAGACATTATAGTGACCCTACTTCGTATCTACTCCGTACCACAAGCAGTGTAGTGGGCACGGTGAAGTACTGCCGACCGTATATTGACAGCTTGCAGGGGATGCAATGACTGCTGTTATTAGGCAGAAGTAGCTTTATGTTAGTATCTTTGCACCCAATTTGAAATTAATGAAGCCTGCTATTCGTCGTTTTATTGTCTTTAACCGCCTTTATATAGCTATCGCCCTAATAGCATTGGGATTCTGGATAGGCTTTGCTGCTACCTGGTGGGTGGCGTGGATACCCTTCCTGGTTGCTGTGCTGATGGTTGTGGCTCACTTTATGGTGGGACCCATGACTCTGATACAGGGATATATGGAAGAAGGTGACATGGAAGGCGCGCAGAACCTGATGAACAGGGTAAAATACCCCAATCTGCTCTATAAACCTATCCGTTCATCGTATTACATGCTGCGGGCAAACCTGAGCACGATGGGTGATGACCTGGACAAAGCTGAGGCTGACCTGAGGAAAGGACTGGAGACAGGAATGCCGGAAAAGGAATTTGAAGGGACTGCCTACCTGCAGTTGGGAGCGATCGCCTTTAAGAAAGGCAATACCAAAGAAGCATACGAGCATCTGCGCAAGGCGGTGAAGATTGGTCTTCCTGATAAGGATAATGAAGCGACGGCCTACCTGCAGCTATCAGGTATATGTATGCAACGCAGAGACTTTAGGAGCGCGAAGATGTATTTTGCTAAGGCGAAGTCGTGTAAGCCGAAGAACGAGCAGGTGGTTGCGCAGCTGCAGGAGATGTCGAAATACATGGCGAGGATACCTGGCTAATCAGCTTTTAGGATATATCTGCTCCAGATTTAATCTTACCAGAGCACCCATAGACTTGCACGATAGAAAGCGTGGCTCATTGTGATGGCTGGCAAGCTCTTCACCCAACTGAATAACCTTCTCAGGCAGGCTTATAGTATCCCGGCTCATATTATCGATCAAGGCATTGAGCTGTTTGCTTGCGGCTTTGATTCTTCTTATGATGAGTGACCTTTCTTCCTGCTGGTACTGCTCGATATTCTCCATACTAAGAAACTCCTGAACTAACCTTACAAGGGGGAAGTTCTCCTTAAAGAACTGTGGCAGGTAGAGGTTCTTTCTACCCTCATAGCTTTGCTGATCGAAATCGATGGCGCGGATGCGGAACTGCACCTCCTCGAAATCAGGCGTTATGTCGAACACATAGTTGTAGGAGCGCATATCTCCCAATAGCCGAACAAAGCAACGCTCATTGAACTTAACCAGTTCCTTAGCTATACGAACCTTATTGAACTCAGACCTCTCTAGGTAGTGGAGTATAAACTGATCGCCAGGGATGCCGGCGATATGCTCCTCTACCAACGTGGATTGATGGACGAAGTAGTTGATGCGCGAAGGCGAAAGGATATGCTCGAGTTCAAGTCCGTAGACGCGGGAAGCGTCTGCCCGTTTGATGTAGAAGTAATCGTAATTGTCGTTGAAGTTATTGACAATCTTGATGCGGAAAGGATTAGAGTTACCGAAGGTGCAGTAGTCAACCTTTTCAACATGAAGGTGGCGGTGAACACGACTTTGCCCTTCCGTTTTGAGTATGGAGTAGATCTGCTTAAGGCCCTCATGAATATGCTCAGTTTCATGAGCAGTATACAAGGCCGTTTCCCACAGAGTATCGTTGCCCTCCTTATCATAGACCGGAATGGCACTGTTGAAGCGCACTAAGTCGTCATATTGCACCGGGAGCTCTATACCCCGTCCGTAGTAGTCCAGATAGGACCTGAGGTCTTCATTTATGGGGAAGAACTGCTTCTTTCTGGATATCTTCTGCTCTGTGGGCTTTTCCTGACCGTACATTACTTAGCTGCTTTGCTTTCTTTGTAGCCAATTTTGTGCCCCCAGAAAGCAAAGAAGAGCATGTACAAGTAACAGGGGATCATTATCCAGAAGGCCTGCTGTAGATTTCCGCCATTAGCATCGCTGAGGGAGCCATAAATGTAGGGGACAACAGCGCCACCAGCGATACCCATGATGAGTAATGCGGAGCCTGTTTTTGTGAACCTACCCAAACCCCTGATGGACATAGGCCATATGGCGGGCCACATGATGGCATGCGTGAAACCCAGCAAGGCTAGCATAAGAATAGCCACCTTTCCGGAACCATACAGTACCCCGGCTACAAGGAACAGACTTATAAAGAGATTGATCTTAAGAAGCGTTTCCTGCTTCATGTATTTGGGCGTAAGCACCACACCAACAAGGTAGCCTGCGACCATGAAGAACAGTGTGAGAGAGGTGAGATACTTGGCATACTCGATAGGCTGGCCGAGGTAAGAACCGAAATTGATAATATAGTCACCGGCAAGGACCTCTACACCTACGTAAGTGAAAATGGCGAAGGCACCGAGGAATAGGTAGGTATGACTCCAGAAGCTTCTTTTGGTAAGCCCTTCTTCGGGATCTATCTCGTTTCCTTCATCCTTAACTTCCGGCAGCGGAGATAGTCTGATAAATAAGGCAACTGCCAGAAGAACTACTGTTAGCGTGATATACGGATTGATGATACGTCTTGACAACTCGTTTAATATCTGTTCGCGCGTGGCGGGATCAGTATCGGTTACAAGCTGAGTGTTAAGCGCGTCGAGGTTGCTTAGCAGGATAGAGCCCAGGATGATAGGACTAAGAAAACCTGCGAACTTATTGAAGATGCCCATCATGCTTATGCGCTTAGCAGCACTTTCGATGGGGCCGACAATGGTGACATAAGGATTGGAAGCCGTTTGCAGGATAGAGAGCCCGAGGCCCTGCGTGAACAGACCCAGCAAGAAGAAATTGTAGTTGCGCTGCAAGGCGGCAGGGATAAAGATGATACACCCAACGGCCATGATGATAAGACCGAGGCTCATACCATTCTTGAAGCCTGTCTTCCTAAGAATGGCAGAAGAGGGCAATGCCATAACAAAATAGGATATGAAGAAAGCAAAGGTGACAAGTGAAGCCTGCTGATTATTTAGCTGGCATGTGGTTTTAAGAAAAGGTATCAATGTGCCGTTAAGCCATGTGATGAAACCAAAGATGAAAAAGAGAAAACCGATGAGTAGGAGGGAAGTAAGATTGTTCTTAGGTTGCTGCTGCATAAGGGAATTATGATAATGTACTAACTTACATAATTATAGCGATAGTAATAATTTCAAGCACTTAAATATGGTATCCGGGACACTGGCATTAGGAATAGATATTGGCGGGACAAATACTTCTTACGGAATAGTGGACAGGCGAGGGAATATAGTAGACAAAGGGAAGATGGCGACAAGAGGGCATTATACCGTGCATGGATTCATTGATGCGTTGCAGAAGAATGTGCAGCCATTGCTGGACAAGATA
>Ga0196970_1001374_pt1 | contig 16940 bp, 14 predicted proteins | sample S1v_513CmetaG_FD_148672 | JGI IMG/M metagenome (GOLD analysis project Ga0196970, IMG submission 148672) | Soil microbial communities from Anza Borrego desert, Southern California, United States - S1+v_5-13C | ecosystem: Environmental > Terrestrial > Soil > Desert | place: USA: California...
GAGATGCCGAAGCAAAGGGAAATTTGGAGCGATCTGTAAGTTATTCAGTTATTTAGCTGAATGGCGACGAAAAAGGGCGGATATTGAAAACGGGTTTCAATGTGCGAAATCGGCCGTGCCTTCGGCTTGAATGAATGGAGCAGGTTACCCAGGACTTCGTCCTGGGCTAAGTTCGACGCGTCCCTAGGGATGCGGGACGGGGCGCAGCCCCGTCCCCACAAGGCTACGGAGAGATGTGCGCGGGGAGAATGCGGCTCCCTCCACTGCGCCTCGCTGCGCGAGGCTCCGGTCGGGATGACGAGGTCGTGTTTTCTTAGCCATGTTGCTGCGGGTCGTATTCAGTAGGGCACACCATAAGAATGGGGGTATGAGCAGCAGCCCGTCCCCACACAGTCGAGAAACGGCGTGAGATCGCACTTATAGGTACACGTTTGTGCGTGGACGGGAAGCCCACGCGACAGCCGCCGGGCGGGCGGCGCTACGTCGTGACGCCTTCTTCTCCTTTCCTGATAACACTTTAGCGCGTGATGCGGGTCACCATTGGATGTGATTATCTGCCGCTGAGGGCGATATTAGGCCCATTTGCGGATTCGTAGTTTCGGATGTCGGGCTATGGCGGGTTTAATCGCGATAGCAGATGTGGGGCGTCCGAGTGTCTTCGCTCAGTGTTCGTGGTACGCCGTCGTGGATTGTTACGAGGATTGGAGCAATGCATAAACCTATCAAGTATGTAGAGAAGGTCCTGACGATCGCCGCCGGGGCTGCGTGGATACTCTTCGAGCGATTGAACAGGATCAACCAGCGGTCATCATTCACGCCGAAGTGGTCTGACAAGCCGCTGTTGAAGTCATATGAAAAGCAGAAGCCGCAGCTCGGGTGGCCACGCACAACGGATTCGCTCTGTCCCAAGTGCATCCCGGAGATCCGTCAGAAGATCCTCGATGGTGCGTTGCCTGTCGAGATCCTGAAGAACGAGAAGGTTGGGGAGATCAAGGCACAAATCGTTGAGCGGGACGGCAAGATTCTGATGGTGAAGGACTGCCCGATTCACGGGCACTTCGAAGACGTAATGTCGATCGATCCGGTGATGTTCAAGCACCTGGAAGAGAGCTTCCCGGGGCGGGACATCCGGGCGCATAACGACGAGCGCCTGCACAACCACGGGTCGAGCACGATTACCCATGGGCGCGGCTCGGTGCTGACGATCGACCTTACGAACCGCTGCAACATGATGTGTGATCCGTGCTTTATGGACGCGAACCAGGTCGGCTTCGTTCATGAGCTTACTTGGGAGGACATTCAGAAGCTGCTGGACGACGCGATCACGATCAAGCCGAAGCGGCAGATGTCAGTGCAGTTCTCGGGTGGCGAGCCAACCTTGTCGCCGTATTTTCTTGATGCCGTGCGGTATGCGCGCAAAGTGGGCTACACCAGCGTTCAGGCGGCGACGAACGGAATCGAGTTCGCGAAGAGCAAAGAGTTCTGCAAAGCGGCGGCTGAGGCCGGGTTGAGATATGTGTATCTGCAGTTTGACGGGATTGGCAATGCCGCGAACTCGCATCGGAAGGTCGGCAACCTGTTCGACGTGAAACTGCGCGCGATCGAGAACTTGTATGAGGCCGGTGTGGACATCGTCCCAGTGACGACAATCATAAACGGCATCAACAACGAGCAAGTCGGACGCATTATCAAGTTCGCGCTCGACAATCCGAAGATCATCCCGTTCCTGTCGTTCCAGCCAGTCTCGTTTACCGGTCGTGACGAAGCGGTTACGGACGAGCGGCGCATGGCGCAGCGGTACACGTTGTCCCACCTGGCTTATGACGTGAAGAATCAGGTGGGCTTTGGCGAGCCGCGCAGGGACTGGTTCCCGTTGTCGTTTGTCAGCACGTTCAGTGACTGGTCGGATATCGTTCACGGGCCGCAGGCAGACTGGGGACAGTTGAGCTGCGGGTGCCATCCGAACTGCGGCGTCGGCATGGCGATCATGGTGGACAAGGAGACCAAGGAAGCCAAACCGGTTACGGAGTTCCTGAACGGCGATCGATTGGCGAAGGACATCATGAAAGTGAATGATGCCGGTCGCGGGCGGTTCCTCAGTGTCACGGGAATGGCGTTGTCGTTGATGAGGAACTACGACCCGTTCAAGTCGCCAACACACTTCAAACTGGTTGACCTGTTCAAGAAGTTCGACAAGACGTTCGGTGCCACCAAGAAAGCGCAGAAGGGCGCGTATGGCAAAGTTTCGGGAGACCGGACGCTGGCCGATATTCAGAAGAGGCGCCAGGATCGCTGGAACTTCCTATTCATTGCGGGCATGTGGTTCCAGGACCTGTTTAATTATGACTTCCGCCGCACGGAGCAGTGCATCATTCCGTACGCGACGCAGCAGGGCGAGATATCGTTCTGCGCTTACAACACCGGTATCGGCTGGCGAAACATCATCGAGAAGATGCACATGACGGCCACGCTCACGAAGTGGTACGAAGAACATGGCAAGCATGAGATCTTCGCCGGCGGGAAGAAAGTTGCGATCGAAAAGCCAGAACTGAAGGGGTTAGAACTCCGAGATGAGATCGTGACGATCGAAGAGCAGCACGATCTGGACAAGCTGGGCATCGCGAAGACCGCACGTGAGGAGAAGATTCGCGCGCGGGACGCGGCACTAAAGTCTGCGGAGAACGCGAGAATGGAGCAACTCTACCGGCAGCACATCCTGGGTGAAAAGCCGCCGGAGAATGGATTTGTGCCGCTTGGGTCGTTAGGAGTTAAGCCGGCAGCCGCGAAAGAGGCACACAAGGAGGAAGTGGAGCCAGTGATGGGGGACTAGATTCGACCTTGGGGCAGTGGAACGCCAGCGATTTGTTAGGTAAGCCTCAGTGTCCCTCCCGTTGCATTAGCCGCCGGGGCCCGTCCTGGCGGCTCTTTTTTGTCACGCCAGAGCATGTGCAGACCAGAGTGACCTAAAAGCTGAAAGCCCCGAAGTGTGGTGACCCGATTGTCATCACTACGCCGTGTGATTTCAATCACATAGAGAGGCGCAAGGAGAGATTTTTCCGCCTGCTGTTCGCTGTAAGCTGCTGCCGTTCGGCCCGCCTTTTCTACCGTTCGGTTCTTTTTGAGACCCTGCGAAAGAGAGTGGGGTACCATCGAGAGTCCAAATCAGGCACTCTGGATAGGCGTGTATCCAAAGCCGTATTCATAGGTAAGCGAGGATAACTACGTGAGTACTCATACCATCCCGCCGGCGGAGAAAGTGACGATCGGCTCCGACTTCAAAGGGCTCGACACGACGCCGAATTTTTCGCAACAGATGCGGCCGGACTTCAAGTTCGTGCAGCCGCAGACGACCCATACCGGCCATCAGATCGTCCCTGTTCAGAAGGGCCTGCCCAAACAGACGCAATCCCTCTGCCCCGAGTGCAGCAAGGTGATTGATGCGCGCCTGTTCGAGAAGAACGGCAAGGTCTACATGGAAAAGACCTGCGCCGAGCACGGAGACTTCAGCGACGTCATTTACTCCGACGTGAAGCTTTATCTGAAGATGGAGAAGTGGCACTTCGGTGACAATCGCGGGTTGTCGAACCCGGCGATTCCGGACGCGAAGAACTGCCCGGACCAGTGCGGACTGTGCTCGATGCACCAGTCGCATACGGCATTGGCCAACGTTGACCTTACGAACCGGTGCAACCTGACATGCCCGGTGTGCTTCGCGAACGCCAATGCGGCGGGGACACTTTACGAGCCGAGCTTCGCCGAAGTGCGCAAGATGTTACAGGCGTTGAGGAACGAGCGTCCGGTGGCGTGCCGCGTGGTGCAGTTCTCGGGCGGCGAGCCGACGATCTATCCGCGGTTCCTGGACGTGCTGCGTCTGTCGAAAGAGATGGGCTTTTCGCACGTCCAGGCGGCAACGAATGGCATCATGCTGAGCGATCTGGAGTTTGCCCAGCAGTGCGCCGAAGCCGGCTTGCAGACGCTTTATCTGCAGCTTGATGGCGTTTGCGACGACATCTACAAGCGTACGCGCGGCGAGTCGCTCTGGGAAAAGAAGCTGCAGTGCATCGAGAACTGCAAGAAGACCGGCATGAAGATCGTCTTTGTGCCGACGATCGTTCGCGGCATCAACGATCACCAGATCGGTGACATCGTGAACCTGGCGCTCGAGAATATCGAGTGCATGAGCGGCATCAGCTTCCAGCCGGTGGCGTTCACGGGCCGTATCAATAAGAAAGAGTTGGAAGAGAAGCGCTTTACACAGGCTGACCTGGCGCACGCTGTGGCTGATCAGACCGGGCTTACTGATGCTTACAACGACTGGTTCCCGCTGGCCTGCGTGACTCCGTTCTCGAAACTGCTTGGCGCGTTGCGTGGCGAGGAAGTGCCGACGATGAGCTGCCATCCGCACTGCTCGATCGGAACTTACCTATTTGTGGACAAGAACAGCCGAACGGCGATTCCGGTTACGCGGTTCTTCGATGTCGGCAACGCTCTACAGGATATGTACACGCTGGGCGAAAAGACGGAAGGGGCTGGGTTCTTCGGCAAGTCGTGGTCGGGTCTTAAGGCGTGGCAGTCGCTAAAGAAGCACTTCCACCAGGAATTTGCGCCTCCGGGATTGAATTTCGACAAATTCATCGAGACCCTGCGCGGATTCACGGACAAGAAGATCGGCCGCAACGGCAACGACGGCGTGCTCACGTATCGAACGCTGTTGGTGGCCGGTATGCACTTCATGGATCACTACAACTATGACGTGGAGCGCGTGCGCCGGTGCCTGATCCACTATGCTGCGCCCAACGGATTGCTGTACCCGTTCTGCGCGTATAACTCGGGTCCGACCTTCCGCGAGAAGATCGAAAAGAAGTACTCGATCCCATTCGAGAAGCAGATCGACCTGATGCAGATCGAGGGGATCAAGGCGTAAAGCAGTTTGAGTGATTGCTAAGTAGTAATGATTATGGGCCGCCTGAAGAGGGCGGCCCGTTTACTTCGTGGGTACCCCCCCCTATATCTCGACAATCCGCTATTCATGCGGATTTGCGCGAGGGCGATCTGTCAGACTCCTCTAAACGAAGGAGATAGATTCTGATCAGGTTCGCGAATCCGCTGGAGCTACCACCATGGCTGGTTTCCGCGCCAGCGTGACGACCGATCAGGCCGCGCTTCGCGGAAGCAAAGATCTTCGCTGCGCTCAGGATGACTGAAGTCGATCGTCTACTTCCAGTTTAGCGGAACCGCGGCGGACACCCGCCATGCATGCGGAGACTATTTCGTCTCTGGTTGAAAGACTTGCTGGGTTTTCCACGTTCGGGGTACTTGACATGAAACGTAAGCGGGCCGGGGCGGAGTAGCAGGGAGCCTGAGTGGTTACGTTGCTGCTGAAAGGGTGCAAGGTAGAATTTCTTCATGGCTGGAAGAACTCGCGTGGCAATGGTCGCGGCGATTCTCGCCGCTCTGTTCTTGAGCGGCTGCACTATCTACGGCGGCAAGAAGAATAAGGGGTGGAACGCCACCGGTGGCGAGGCGCTGCAACGGCAGTTTTGGGAGGAGGTTAAGGACAAGAACCTCGACGAACTGCGAAAGCACATCGCCGTGAGCTGGGTGTGGCAGACGCCGGAAGGGGTGCTGGATCGTGACGCCACGCTTGAGCGGTTCCGCAACACGGAAGTGAAGGATTACGTTCTCGGTGACTTCAAGGTCACTCCGAACGGACACGATATTGTCGTGACGTACACAGCCATGTTCAAGGGAGCCTCGGGCGGGCGGGAACTGGAACCGATCCAGTGGAAGATGATGACAGTGTGGCAAAAGGCGGAGAAGGGCTGGATCGCAATCGCGCATGCGCAGGTGAGATAGAAGCGTCGGACATTCGCAGTCTCCCTAAAGGGGAAGGGTGCGGCACCGAGACGACCAATAGCGGTCAGCGTTTCAGGTCAGCTTGTGAATGTTTTAGGCGTGAGAAAACTGGTGACCAACAGCTCGAAGACTCGGTACTTCAGTAACATAGCTTTCCGCTTACATTGAACCCAGAATATACAGGGCTCATAGATTTGAACGCCGCCGTGCGTCCAGTGAGGGAGTGCGTGCGGGCAGTTGCCAAGTATCGGCGAAGGATCACGGATGAGTACGTCTTCCAAACATCGTGAACCGAATGGTTTCAGCCTTATCGAATTGCTGATCGTCGTGGCGATTCTGATGTGCATTGCGGCGCTGGCCCTTCCGACCATGTGGAACGTGATCAGCAGTTCACGATCGAAATCAGCCATGGGTGAGGTCATCGGAGTCATACAGGATACCCGCTCAAACGCGGTTAGGCGCAACAAGACGAAGACGGTGCACTTTTCTGAAACCGGGGGCCGAACCTGGGTAACGAGTACGGACGCCATAGCTGGAGAGGGGGCGCAGCCGGATAAAGCTCTGGCTTTGCCTCAGGGTATGGCGATGGTGACAAGTCCGTCAGGCGATGGTGCGCCGGCGACTCTCGATGCGGAGGCGATGTGGGGTGGGGGAACAGACCCTGTTAGTACGGAACCCTCGTTCAGCCCTCGCGGAATTCCGTGCAGCTTCTCAGATTCGACGAAGAAGTGTAACGCGGTGGCAGGCTTCGTCTACTACTTCTCGATCAACGGGCGTTGGAGCGCAGTCGGAATATCGCCGGCCGGGCGGATAAGCGCTTTCTATTGGAACGGCAGCGAATGGAGGAAGTAAGCCATGGTTAGAGCCAATCGTCGATTGCGGGGTTTAAAGCCGCAGGCCGGCATGACGATGATCGAACTGCTGATCGCCGCGGTGGTGATGGTGGTGGGGTTATTGGCGATCATGGGGATTTTCGCTCTGGCCATTGGCAACAACGGCAGGAGCAAAGTTGATACGAGCGCGACGATGCTGTCGCAAGCCGTCATTGAACAAATCAGTGCTGTGCTGGCACGCGGCGGACCTTCCATGGTGAAGGACTGCAAAGGAACGACGTGGAACATCGAGACGGCAGTGGGGGGAGCGCAACTGAAAGGGGCGACAATTGATTTCAGTCAGAGTGCTCCGCCAGCCAATTACCACATGGACTTTGTCGTCTGCAGCGATGCTGACGCGGCGATACAGACCGTTTACGACGTGCGCTGGCATATCTCGACAGTTTCCAATACCTATCTTGTCACGGTGTCAGCGAAGCCGAAGAACATGGGTGTGGCGCGTTTCGCATTTGCGCTACCTGTGACCATGCGCTCGTACGTGGGGAAACAATAAGATGGCCAGGAAACGCACACATCGCGGGCTTGAGCGCGGTTTTTCGATGATCGAAATGCTGGTGGTCCTAGCGGTGATCACCATCATTTCTGGCGCGATTTTTAAGCAGATTAGCGAGGCGCAGAGGAACGCGGCCTCAGAGCAGACAAAGCTAGACCTTTTCCAACAGTCGCGCGAATTTATGGACCAGATGTCGCGCGACCTGCGCGGGGCGGGCTATCCAAACAACCGCAATTTTTCTGCCGAAGATACAGCCAAGTTGCTGCCGACGAGCCAATGGAACGCTGTCGGATTGGTCAAAGTGGACGTCGGAGATCTCTGGTTCGAAGCGGCCGTAGACGGCACACAATACGTGTCGGTGATTCGGTATCACCTGAGCAACGACGGACCGGGCTGTCCGTGCCTGAAGCGCAGTGAAACGCAGAAGCTTGACGGGGCAGATCCGGTGACGGGACAGCCTGAGATGGACCAGATCGAAGTGCAAGGTGTGCAGAACGGCACTTCAGACGACCCGATCTTTGTCGCTTACCTTGCCGACGGCACCCAGGTAACCCCACCGATCGACATGGTGAATAACGCCACGACCGTAGCGAATATCAACTCGATCGCGGTTAAGCTGACGGTGCAGTCCCAAGTTCCCGACGCGACCGGAGTAAAACCGATGGTGACTCTGCTCTCGACGGTCAAATTGAACAATTGTTCCCAAGCGCATGCAGCTGCGGGGAACTCTGTTATGGGATGTGCGGGCAACTGAAGCCCGAGGAGGCATGAAATTGAGGACGATGCGCAAACGACAACGGGGTGCCGCGTTATTGCTCACGGTGTTTGCGTTGGTGCTGCTCACGGGCCTCGGTTTAGCGATGCTGTATTCGTCGGACACTGAAACGTCCATCTCAGTTAACTACCGAGACAAACAAGTGGCGTTCTATGCAGCACTTTCAGGATTGCAGGAGGCGCGCGACCGCATTCACCCACTGACCGGCGATCTTGGGCCGAAATCGGACGGCACAGGTCTGAACATCGTTCCGACCACTCTGCCATCGCTGGGAGCGAAGAACGTTCTCTACATCATCAATCCCGGTCCTGGTGAAACCGTTGCGCCCTGGGACCCGAGCAACGAATACTTCGATACGGAATTGTGTCAGGAGAACGTACTGGGGTTGTCGGGGACTCCCGGTGTGCCTTGCGATCCGACCAAGTCAACTTCTATTCCGAGCGGCAATAGCTGGTATGCCTATTTTGACAACAGCCAGAACAAAGCGTGGGACGGGCGCACTGGAACTGGGGCATGGCAGTTGAAGGATGCTGGTGGAAATCTGGTGCCGATCCCGTACAAGTGGGTGCGTATAACGCTGAAGGCTGACAACATGACGCCGGTGACGGTCGGGACGGGCACCGGAAAGCAAGTCTGCTGGGACGGTACGCACCAATCGCAGCTACCAAGCAACTACCACCAGGATTGCACACCGCCGAAGGATGGCGTCACGAACATAACGATCACGAATCCTGGGGAGGGCTACACCGGTACGCCACCATTGGACGTGCAGATTACGGGCGGGGGTGGAAGTGGTGCACAGGCTCAGGGGACAATCGGGCAAATTCCTTCGGGAGTAACTAGCGTCACTCTAACGGACGGAGGTTCGGGATACACAACAGCTCCGCTTGTGCAGGTGGTGCCGGTGGATGGAAACGGAAGTGGTGCGGTGGTGAAAGCGATCTTGAACGCCAGCCTTCCGTTGCAGAGTGTCACGCTTAACAACTCGGGGACGCCTCCGTGTTACCAGGGCACTCCATCCATCAACGTAACCTTTTCCCCGGCGGGTTCGCCGGATGCGACCACGACAATACAGTGGGGCAAGAAGTGCGTGGCTTCGATTCCGACGACAGCGCTTACTGGAGAGTGCAATGTTGGAAGCAGCGCAGCGACTGCAAGTGGAGGTGCTCCAGGAACTTCGGGAAGCGCGTTCGCGGCGACGATCGGATACAAGGAGAGGGGCAACAGCGGAAAGTACGACCCAATTTCGGTAACCGTCACCAACCCTGGCGATTACGACTCACTTCCGACGTCATTCAGTACGGGGTGTAATGGGGTCACGATTGACAAGAGCAAAGTCATTTTTGGGTACCAGATCACGGGCGTCACGGTTCAGAGCGGGCAGCGAGGGGCCTATAGCAGTGCTCCGCAGGTAAGCTTTTCGGGTGGAACACCCGTGAATGGGTCCGGTTCGTTGAGCGGTACGGGCGTGCTGGACGGCACCATGAACCCGACGAACATAGCAGTGCTCGATCGAAGGGCTGGAGGGGTAGGGTACACTGCGAATCCCAATCTGATCATTGCGCCGCCGGACACGGCGGGAACTACTGCGACGGGTACGGCGACGATAAGCCCAACGAGCGGTGTCGTAAGCATCAAGGTTACTAATCCGGGTAGCGGATATACCTCGAGACCAACGGTAACACTGGTTGATGGAGGCGGTACGGGCGCGAGGGCTGTAGCGACGATCGGTGCAGGCGGCACGTACAGCGGACGCGTGTACCTGCTGACGGCGATGGCCGAGACCCCAAGTGGCGCTAAGGCGATGGCACAAATGGAAGTGGGGGTCACTTACGAGGATTTCTCGTTCAATCTGGGAGGAGCGCTGACGCTTGCAGGGCCGTCGCCGGCCTTCGGCACACCAAACTCGCAAGGGTTCGTAGTGAACGGCAGAGACTGCCACGCGACGAATAGCTGCAACACACCGCCATCTCCGGGCTGCAATACGACGCCATTCCCGGCGAAACCGGCGATCGGCGTTTATGACGACCCGAACAATCCCACGACGCCGACTGCGGTGGCTACAGTTCTCAACTCTCTTGGAAAACCGGACAACTACATTGGTGCGAAGGCAGCTCCGGATATTGAGAATGCGTACGGGACGTTGGGAACGCTGTCTCCAAGCGCTTTGAATGCCTTCGCGGAGAGTTGGAAAGATATAGCCACGGTGGTCTATGGGAGTAATCCGCCGAGCATTGAACTGGGGTCAGCGATCAATCCCACCATAAACTACATTGATGGCGACTTGACGTTGGGGCCGGTGACCGGTTATGGGGTGCTGGTCGTGAGGGGCACGTTAACTATCGGCGGCGACTATGACTGGAATGGTTTGATTCTGGTCATCGGTGAGGGCGCTGCCGTATTCAACGGCAGCGGCAACGGGCAGGTCAACGGTGCGGTGTTCGTCGCGAACACAGCCGGCGGAACTCTGAATTCACCGATGACCGACTACAGTGGCGGCGGTGGCAACGGCGTTCAGTACGACCACTGTTGGGCCGACCACATGCTGTCCAAGGCACAATTCACGCCGCCAGTCAGCCCGGAGGCGCTGAAGGTGATCAGCCTGCGGATGCTGGAATACTAGCTCGCACCCTCCCCTGAAGGGGAAGGGGGCGGCACCCCCAGACTGTTCAATAGACGTACTCGCTAGTTAGAAACACCTAGGCAGCCCTCGCGGGCTGCTTTCTTGTTTTCTCCGGACAAGTCAGTGCTGGCGAGTGGTGAAGTTGGTTGGGACAGAGCCACCACAGAAAGTGGCACCGTAATCAGAAATGTCTTCGTTGCTGACGGGAAGATCCAGGGGCTCGGCCGTGATGGTATATGACCCCGGGGGGACGCCAGCAATGGCGTAGGAGCCGTCTGAAGAAGTCATGGCTCCAATCGGAGTATTGCGGATCGGAGCAGGGTAACCGGAGTTTGGAGCGGCGGGGTCGGCGAAAACATGCGCGCCGCAAACGCCGCTTCCGGTGGCAGCGTAGCGTACGGTGCCCGAAATGGTGCCCGTTGGCACGGACTGGGACCCTGGATACAACTGGGAAATTCCGGCGACATCGTCGGCTCCCAATTCGCGCTGGACGTCGGGAGCAAACGGATTCATCACAGCGCGGACAACGCCCGAGTGGTCGAGACCGAAGTAATGGCCGATCTCGTGAGTGGCGATGGTCTGGAGGTCGGCGCAGGTCTTTCCGTCTGGGCAGGCGGCGCCGTTTGTCAGGAATGTGACTGCGGGATTGAAGAGGATGTCGCTGTCGAGTATCTGGCCTACGAACTGTCCCGAACCTGGGCCGCTCTGAAGGATTGTGTCGAACGTGAGCGCGAGCGTGCTGGGCTCTTCACTGAAGTCGGCGTCACAGACGAAGCAGATCAGATTCGTGCCGTCATTGCCCTTCGCTGTCTTTGAGCTGTTCGAACCCTGTGAAATGTTGATGGACGTGTTGGGAGCGGCGGCCCACCGATTGAAAGAGGTTCGCATGATGTCGGCGGGCGCAGCGCCACCGGCGATGTTTCCGCTCGTTGAGGGATTGAGGTTCCAGGTTAGCGACGCTTGCGCGGGCCAACGGTCAGGCGCGTTCCTTTGCGCATATTGCGCCAGATAAGACTCCGCCGGGTTCGTGTGAAACAGGAGTACGGCGAGACCAACAAGCAAAGCGACGCCAAAGAAGATCTTGCGAGCGTTCATTTGGTCACCGCCTTGCGAACACGTGACTCGAGTTGCTGCAGGGTCAGGGTTGCTCCTGTGAAATTCGAAACCTGGCCGGTTGATGTGACGGCCGATACGTCAGGAACACCATTCGTGACTACGACCTGTCCGGTTGCGGATCGAAGCACACGGAAGTTCCCCTGCATAAGGCCAACCACGACGAGTGTGCCGTCATGCGCTTTACTTGGGCGCAGGAAAAGCACGGCCTCCTCGCCGACTTGGAAGTGGCGTACACCGAATAGCCTCTGCTTTAACCCGTCTTTTGTGCCTCCGGCCTGCTTCACCACAACCGCCGCCGAGGGCAAACCTTTCAAGTTCTGCGAGACATTGAAACGTGTGTAGGTGTAGATGACGGTGCGTTCGGGATTCCATTCGGACCATGCGCGGGTGGCGCGGGCTCGGACGATAGTCGAAGCTCCACGCGTCAGGTCCTCGACGGACAATGGGACGATCGTGGTGGCTTGCGTTGTGCCCAGCATTGCCAACGCGAGCAAGACGAATGTGAGAACTTTTCTCATCGCACGACCTCCAGACCGCCGGTGAAGGAGGTGATATCACTCTGTGCGTTCTTTAGCAGGATGGTTCGGGCACCCGGCACGGCGGAGGAGGAGATTGCGGCTTCGAAGGACAAACCTGGCTTGCCATTCGTCGCAGTGAAACCCTTAACGCTGGTTGCGTCGATAACGATGTCGGCGGGGCCGGAGATGGCGATCGACATGTCAGTTGTCAAGCCGTCGCCAATCAATGCGATAACGTAGGAGCTACCGCGGCGCACCGTCGCGCCGGTGTTGCTGAGGCTTATGCTCACGCTACCACCGCCCGGTGGTACGACGGTCGCGCCTAGAAGCGTGGCGTTGGGCGCGGGGGAGGAAGCAGCGGCGGGAACATTGATGTCGACTCCAGCCGCGGACTGCCCGGCAGTGGCGTTAACGACTACAGGAGGATTAGCGGCTCCGCCGGTGCCTCCTGTGCCGGGTGATGGCGGCGGGACGGGGCGTCCGTCGCCGTTGGAGGAACTGTCTCCGCCGCCGCAACCGGTAAGTACTGCGAGGGTGAGTATCACGCAAGCCAATCGATGCACTTCAACAGCTCTCCCCGAGAATCCTGAGTGGAATCAGATGCGCCTTCCGGGAGGGGTTGTTGCACCTGCTGATAACATTCGAAATGTGAGATCGGGCGGATGTTTGCTGCAGTCAACGAATAGCGTCGGGTTCACGAAGATGGATGCGGCGAACACACGTCGCTTCCGTCGCGCGTTGCTGAAATGGTACGGCGCACATAAGCGTGAATTGCCGTGGCGTAAGGACAAGGATCCGTATCGCGTTTGGGTTTCCGAAGTCATGCTGCAGCAGACCCGTGTGGCAGCCGTGATCGCTTACTACGAGCGATTCATGACGCGATTTCCTGACGTGATTGCGTTGGCGCGCGCACGTGAGAGCAGCGTGCTGGCGGCCTGGAGCGGCCTCGGGTACTACAGGAGAGCAAAGGCACTGCATGCTGCGGCCAAAGTAGTGGCTTTTGAGCGTGGAGGCAAGTTCCCGCCGAATTCGAGTGAACTGCAACAGTTGCCCGGGATTGGAAGGTACACGGCTGCGGCGATCGCGAGCATTGCCTTTGACGAGCCCTGCGCGGTGGTAGACGGCAACGTAGAACGCGTGCTGGCAAGGAAGACCGGCGAAGCGCAAACGCGATCGCAGGCTTGGATCCTGGCAAACGCCTTGTTGGAGCGGGAGCGCCCTGGCGATTTCAACCAGGCGGTGATGGAGTTGGGTGCGACGGTATGTACGCCGAAGCAGCCGGAGTGTTCAGGCTGTCCCGTGTCCGCATGGTGCTGCACCAAAGGCAGCGGCGGGTCGGGCACACAACGAGCAAGAAATCGGGCCACGATGGCTTTCGTACTCAGCAGACGCGAGGGCAAGGTGTTCCTGGTGAAGCGTTCCGCTGCAGCGTCGCTGATGCCTGGAATGTGGGAACTGCCGACAGCCGGGGAGAATGCGGGTGAGCGCGAATGCATGCTGCTGAAGCACTCGATCACCAGCACGGATTACATCGTGCGGGTGCTGGACGGAGAGGCCGATTCTGTTGCAAACGGGAAATGGGTACCTGTTGGGCAGCTTGAGCGGCTGGCGCTGACGGGATTGGCGAGAAAGATCCTGAAGCGCGCCGGAATCATCTAAGGGCGTGTCGAAGTGCCAGCAAGTACTTCAGGCGAGGGATTGCACGTCTCGGTTGTTGGTTGATTTGGAACTCCGTGCCGAACGCGGAGATGCCGGCAGTTCGGAGAACGCTTATGCAGGCTCTAACACGGGGGACATTCGCGCCGGATTTCAGACTGCCGAACGTGGGCGGGGGCGATCTCTCATTGGCCGATGTACTGAGGCGAGGACCAGTAGTTCTTGCTTTCTTCAAGGTGAGCTGTCCGGTGTGTCAGCTTGCCCTGCCCTATGTTGAGCGTTTACATGCGGCGTCTGCTGGCGCAGCTTCTGTCATCGGCATAAGCCAGAATGATGAGAAGCTCACCAGAGTGTTCATGAGCGAGTACGGACTCAGTCTTCCGGTACTTCTGGACGACCCACGCTCGTATCCCAGTCTCGAATGCGTACCAATTGACCAACGTTCCAACTTTGTTCTACATCGCGCCGGATAGAGAGATCGAGCAGACGATTGTGGGCTGGGATCGGAAAGGAATGGAACAGATAGCAGCGCGACTGCAAGAAGTGAATGGCGCGGCGGGCGTGCATATTTTTCGACGAGGCGAGAGCGTACCGAGCTTCAAAGCTGGTTGAGGGTCACTGAACTAGTCCGCCGTGAGCGGATGAATGTTAAGACGAAGACTTTTGCACCAGTCGTTTTGCAGCCTGTTCTGGAGAGGTTCGGCGTCGACCCCGTCCTGACGAAGTGCGCCGGATGCGTTCGTTACAATGTTGAGTCCGTTCAAAATCAATGGCAGTGGTGGAGATTCCAGAATGAGGAAGAGTCCTGTTGTTCTGGCGCTGGCGCTTTGCATGGCGGCCAGCATGAGCGCACAAAGCGAGAAGGCTGGGGCAGCGAAGCAGATAAGCACGTCCGCGAAGCGCACGAGCGCCGCGGCAGCCGTGCCGGCAGCAGCCAATGCCTCGTTGAAGCTTGTTGATCCGCAGCGCATTCGGGCGCACGTCAAGTTCTTGTCGAGCGATCTGCTGGAGGGGCGCGGCACGGGCCAGCGCGGTGGCAATCTCACAGTCGAGTATATTGCTACGCAACTAGCCCTGAACAACGTGAAGCCGGCTGGTGACAGAGGGACGTATCTCCAGAAAGTTCCGATGGTTGGCCTGACGACTTCGCCCGAAAGCAAGTTTTCGCTAATCCCGGTGAACGGTCAGCCTATCAACTTAAGTTTTGCCAAGGACATCACCGCGTACGACGAAACGGAGCAAGCGACATCTGACATCGACGCCGAGATTGTCTTCGTCGGATATGGTATCGACGCCCCGGAATATAAATGGAACGACTATAAGGACGTTGATGTGAAAGGCAAGGTTCTGTTGATGCTGGTGAACGAACCGCCATCAGACGATCCATCATTCTTCAAAGGCAAAGCGCTGACCTACTACGGGCGCTGGACGTACAAGTTCGAAGAAGCCGCGCGGAAGGGCGCTGCCGGAGCGCTGATCGTTCACAAGACTGACATGGCCAGCTACGGCTGGAACGTGGTGGAGACGTCGAACACGGGCGAGAAGTCGTATCTGAGAAACAGCGGCAAACCGAAGCTGAACATGGCCTCGTGGATTCAGTTGGCAGTTGCCGATCAGATTGCGAAAGCAGCGGGCAAAGACATCAACTCGCTGATGGAGATGGCGAAGTCGCGAGACTTCCGACCGATTCCGATGCCGATCCGAATGAAGGCACACATTATTAGCAAGGTGCGTCCGTTTGATTCCTACAACGTGCTGGGAGTAGTGCCTGGTTCGGATCCGGCTCTGAAGGAGCAGGGGATTTTGTATTCCGCTCACTGGGACCATTTAGGAATCCACCCTGACCAGCAGGGCGACAACATTTACAACGGTGCTGTCGATAATGCGACCGGCATAGGTGTGCTACTGGAGGTTGCGCGGGCGTTTGGAGAAAACCCTGTGAAGCCGAAGCGCTCCATCTACTTCGCAGCGGTGACCGCAGAGGAACAGGGGTTGCGTGGCTCGGAGTATCTCGGATTGAATCCACCCATCCCAGCCAAGAACATCAGCCTGGGCCTCAACTTCGACGGATTAGCCCCGATCGGAGTTCCGGAACAGGTCGAGGTTACTGGAGCCGAGCGCAACACGTTCTATCCGACAGTGCAGAGGACGGCTAAGGAATTCAACCTCACGATTGTTCCAGATGACAACCCGGGAGCGGGATATTTCTACCGTTCTGACCACTTTAGCTTGTCGCGAGTTGGCGTCCCGGCGTTCTCGGTGAACCAAGGATCGAAGTTCGAAGGCAAGCCGAAGGCCTATGGCGAGCAGTTCCAAAACGAGTACACGAAAAACGACTACCATCAACCGAGCGACGAATTCCGCGACAACTGGGATTTTGAGGGTAACGCTAAGATGGCTCGCTTCGGCGTGGCGCTGGGGTGGAAAGCAGCGAATATGGCGCAGGTAGTGCAGTGGCAACCGGGAGACGAATTCGAGAAGGCTCGAAAAGATAGTCAGCAGGTTGGACGTTAAGAAATTCAGGGGCACTGCAAACCCGAAGGGCGAAAGCTCTTCGGGTTTTCTTTTCGCCATTGTCGATTGGGCTCACTTGTCATAACGTTTCTTTCGTAACGTACCGCTGGAACGCGCCTGCGTGATAGCCTCCGGCGGTAGTGGGACCCGATCCGGGTACGATCCGATTCGCGACATATGGCGCCGTTCTTATTCCGACAACGCGTGAAGCCAGTCAATGTGAAGCAATTCATATTGTCTTCATACGCACCATCGCTCGCACTGGAGAATCTGCAGACTGGCATCGATAACGTCCGGAACGACGTCTTCCTGAGTGAGAGGTTTGCGGCCGTCGCGCGTGCTCACATTGAAAAGCTGATCGTGCGTTACGGTGGAGTCGAAGGCCTGGTAGCCGAGAAAGTCTTGACGCGAGTAGGCGTGAATCCGCCGCCAAAATCGGCTGAAGGGCCCGATTTCAAGGGAGTGCTGAGAGACTTACAAGTTGGGGCGTTACGTC